>Ga0256405_10004936_pt1 | contig 24002 bp, 12 predicted proteins | sample RumenRJG_02DNA_FD_189096 | JGI IMG/M metagenome (GOLD analysis project Ga0256405, IMG submission 189096) | Bovine rumen microbial communities from Lethbridge, Alberta, Canada - RJG_02 | ecosystem: Host-associated > Mammals > Digestive system > Stomach > Rumen | place: Canada: Alberta... | reverse complement strand
CACCCCTGTCTTGGAAAGTGGGCACTGCCTGGAGGCTTTTCAGAAGAGGGCGAGAGGATTGAGGAGAGTGCTGCCAGAGAACTGGAAGAGGAGACCTGCATCAAAATGCCAGCAAAAGACCTGACTCTTGTGGGAGTCTACAGCAAGCCCGGAAGAGATCCAAGAGGCTGGACTATTACTGCAGCATTTAAAGCAGTAGTTGATCCGGATGAGGTAAAGCCAATCGCAGCAGATGATGCAGCAGATGCCAAGTGGTTCACTATAAAAGAAGAGGGCGGAAAAATTTCTTTTGCTGCAGATGAAATCGTTCTGTCACTTGAAGATCTGGCCTTCGACCACTGCGACATCATTACAGACGCACTAAAAAAAGACTGAAATACTAAAGACAAAACTACGGAGATTACGACATGAGAGCAGTTGTTACAAGGGTGCTCAGCGCATCTGTGACCATCGATGGAAAAGAAATATCATCAATAGATAAGGGATTCCTTGTGCTTTTAGGGGTACACAAGGATGACACAAAAGAGCAGGCGGTAAGGATCGCTGACAAGATCTGCGGTCTTAGAGTATTTGAAGATGAAAATGGGAAAATGAACATAAATCCCAAGGATGCAGGGGCTAAGCTCCTTATAGTGAGCCAGTTTACTCTTTACGCTGACTGCAGTTCCAGAAGACCGGGATTTACTGATGCTGCTAGGCCTGAAATCTCAGAGCCGCTATACGAACTTGTAGTAGAGGAGTGCAGAAACAGGGGATTTGAAGTTGGGACAGGAGTATTTGGAGCAGATATGAAGGTGGCTTCAGTCAATGATGGACCTGTAACTATAGTGCTTGATGTATAAAGGCTGATGGCCTGGCATATTATGGAGGAAGTTTATGTGGAATATTATTATCATACCGTTCCTTGGAACAACACTTGGGGCGGCTACGGTTTTCTTTTTTAAGAATGCCATAGGAGAAAAAACTCAGAGAGCCTTAACGGGATTTGCTTCAGGAGTCATGGTGGCTGCTTCATTCTTTAGCCTGCTGCTACCTGCTCTTGATATGACGACGGATATTGGTAAGCTTGGTTTTATTCCGGTGTCCATAGGCTTTGGCATAGGAATGCTGTTTTTGCTTGTACTGGATCTGGTAACTCCGCACATGCACCTTGATAGCAGTGAGGAGGGCCCAAAGAGCGGGCTTAAGAGAACTACAAAGCTAGTACTTGCAGTGACGCTGCACAATCTGCCGGAGGGAATGGCAGTTGGTATCGTTTGTGCAGGGTGGCTCTATGGAAATGAGACAATTTCCTTATCAGGTGCGCTGGCGCTTGCTATTGGTATAGCGATCCAGAACTTCCCGGAGGGAGCCATTGTGTCAATGCCTCTTCTTGGAGAGGGGGTTCCTAAGGGTAAGACGTTCCTTTATGGCGTGCTTTCCGGAATTGTAGAACCTATTGGATCGCTGCTTGTCATTGCAGCAGCTTCACTTCTGATCCCCACTATGCCATATCTTTTAAGCTTCGCGGCCGGAGCTATGATCTATGTTGTAGTAGAGGAGCTTATCCCAGAGATGTCAGAGGGTGAGCACTCCAATATCGGAACAATCTCTTTTGCCCTGGGCTTCATATTGATGATGGCACTGGATACAGGACTTGGCTGAAGAGGATAGAAATCTAAAAGTATTATTAAATATTTGGTATTTCATCAATTTGTTCACTGCAAAGTAATATGATATATGTGTGGAAATGTCACTCATTTATCGATTCATGGATGATCATATGCGGTGAATACTATTGAGAAACAAGATCATTGGATTTAAAAACCTCCTAAAGCGTCTTGGCTTTTTGGGAGTTATACCATTTATCTTATGGCCATTATTTTTCCTGCTGGTCATATTTTTCGTGTTTAGGACTGAGTATGACATGGCTATGACCATCGTAGAGGACAAGACTACCATAGAAGCTTATGATGTGGCTGAAGATTTCAAGGATTACATCGGACAGGTGACTATGATAGTGGATACTGCCTGTGAAGCAATTGATGACATGCTAAGGCAGGGGGATTCAGCAGATCAGGTTCAGAAGTATCTTGAGCGAAAAACACTTACTCTTAGTTCTGTGGCCTCTGGCGACACCAAGGGAATATATGGCTATGTGAAGGGACAGTATGTTGACGGAGATAACTGGGTTCCAGGAAAAGACTTTGTTCCAACCGAGAGGATTTGGTACAAGGAGGCTGTTAAAGCTGATGGTGCCAAGGTTATCATTGATCCCTACATCGACGCAAGGACAGGTAAGCTTGTTGTGACGGCAGCCAAGCTTCTTTCAGATAAAGAGAGCGTCATCGCCATTGACATCTGGGTCAGCAGGATGCAGCAGATGACGGAGGACGTTGCGGGCGGGGATCCAGACCATGAAGTGATGATCATGGACGATGAAGGCAACATAGTCGCTCATTCAATACCTGAAGAGGTGGGAGAAAATTACAGAGATTCCAAGGATCCTGACAGGAAGAAAATCTACGTAGGCCTTCGCAAGAGCGGAGGAAAAGTTTATACGATACATATGGGCGAGGATGAATTTCTTTTGTGCCCAAGAAAAATATATGATAACTGGACAGTTATCACTATGCGCAGCGCCGAGCCGGCAATGCAGGAGATACATCAGCTGACCAGAGCTGTAATGATATCGGGGATCATAGGAATAATCCTTACTTTAGCGATCGTGTTCTTTATGACCGCGCAAAAGGTCAAGATCATGAACTATGGCGATAATGTGCAGTCCATTGCCAATATCTACGTGACCATGCACAAGGTGGATCTCGATACTCATAACTTTGAAGTTGTGGCGTGTAAGGATCCAAGGATTGTAGATCTTGTGGATAACGAAACCTACAGCTCGGCAGATGAGATCATGAAAACAGTTGCCTCACATGTAAGCGATGACAGGTCAAAAAAGGAATTAATAGATTTTCTAAAGCTTGATAACCTGAATGAGCGAATGGGACAGCAAAACACCATAAGTATCGAGTTTTTGAACATTGATCACAAGTGGAATCGTGGAAGATTCATCGTTGCAGAAAGAAACAGCGACGGATCAATTAAGTCAGTGATCTGGGCTGTCGAGGATATAGATACTGAGAGGCGCTCGAGAGATGAGCTTAAGTATCTGGCAGAGACGGATCAGCTCACCATGCTGAACAACCGTGGCAGCGGCGAAAGCAAGATCAGAGATGCTCTTAAGAGCGGCGAGGGCGGAATGTTTGTGCTCTTTGACGTTGACCGCTTCAAGAGCATAAACGATAATTTCGGACACAACGTGGGCGACAAGGTCCTTGTTGCGATAGGGGCCGCAGTCCGCAAAACCTTCAGGGAAAATGACATTATCCTGCGCCTTGGCGGAGACGAATTTGCAGCGTTTACACCAGGCATTTACAGCATGGAGGCAGGAAAGCCTGTTGTTAAAAGACTTATTTCTTCTATTGAAAGCATGAATGTGCCGGAGCTGTCCGGAATGATAGTAAATGTCAGTGTTGGCGTGGCGTTCTATCAGCCTGATGATAACTACTCCTTTGAAGAGTTGTACAAGCACGCTGACAGCTGCACATATGAGAGTAAAAAGACAAAGGGAAGCTTTGCAACCTTCTATCAGAATGCTGCAGATTTCTAATTGTTCTAAACTGTGATATACTCTTTTCTGGAAAAAGTATTCTAGAAAGGGGAAAAGAAATATGTTTAATGGATTAGGTCTTCTTACAGGACTTATCGTAGGAGCAATCGCTGGATGGCTTGCAGGAAAGCTCATGAACAACGAGGGCGGCCTTCTTAGGAATATCATCCTTGGTGTAGTTGGAGGCATCGTTGGAAATCTTATCCTTGGTCTTGTAGGTATCCACGGAAGCGGAATCCTTGGCAATCTGATCGTTGGAATCATCGGTTCCTGCATCGTTATCTTTGCTGGTAAAAAGCTTCTTAAATAATCAGGAAAAGAAATAGAAAGATCCGGTAGACTTTTGAGTCCGCCGGATCTTTTTTTGTTCATTGTCTTATTCTTCCCAAAAGAGCTCGTCCAATGTCTTGCCAAGCTCTTTGCAAATAGCGATGCAGAGATTGATGGTGGGGTTGTAGTCCCCTTTTTCAATGGCGCTTATTGTCTGCCTTGATACACCGCACTTTTTTGCAAGATCGTCCTGAGACAGGTCAAGAGCAGCCCTTGCGGATTTTAATCGTAGATTCTTCATATATTAGTCCTCCTCTTCAGAGCTGTTTTTGCCAGTAAGTTTCTTGATGATAAATACGATTCCAAGTACAGCCATCATGACAAGGACCATGATGTTAAGGATAGGAAGGCCAATCTTGCCATCCTGGATCAGGGTTCCCATGCTGGCCTGACCAATTACCGGGATAAGGTTAAAGATTGTGCATACTGCGAAGATAGCGTAGTAGGTCTTCTTGTTGTTGTTAAGTCCCCAGTACACGTCATTCCAGATGCAGTAAACGCCAAGTACAATAACTCCAATGATCAGGCCAACACAGTGAACTGCGTATGACTCTATTGGGAGACTAAACTCTCCGATATCAATGATCATCATCAATACTTCGTAAAAGAGAATTGTGTAGAACGCGTACATATATCCCTTGCCACGGATAAGCTGCTGTCTCTCGTCATAATCTGTCTTCATTCTGTGGTTGGTGTTGGCTGCCTTGAGAAGTGCAAATGCGATAACCAGTCCAACGATGATTCCAATTGTAATTCCAACTGATGCTTCAAGTCTCATTTTGTTTCCTCCACTCATAACATATGTAAAATAATTGGTTTGTAGTATGAAAGGTTATGCAAAGGTGACGTCGTTTCTTTGTTCCCTTTCATGAGCTTATAATAAAGCTGTAATGGCAATATATCAAGTATATTTTACAAAAATCTTTTGTGAGATGAAAAATGTCGGGTGGAATACTGGGGTGTGAACATGTAAAAAGTCCTCCTGCTGCGAGCAGCAAACTCTTAAGATTTACCATCGAAATTTCTTAAGATTTCCTTAATGACGGGATTTCGAAGAGTTCTAGTCGCCTAAACCCGCACCAGTTATGGATTGTTAACATTTTTTCACAAAAATTTTATCTTTTTTCAAAATTTTTTAACAATATGATGGGTCGTATGATGGGTCATCAGTAAAATGGAATTGAAGCCTTAATTTGCACCAGTGGAGTGATAGATATGAAAGATTTTTGGGAAAAGAGAGACAAGCATCGAGGAACATTCATCATTAAGGTCGAGAACAACAGTAACAACACCTGGCAGGGAGAGGTCGTTTGGGCTGAAGAAAATCGATCTGAGAAGTTCAGGAGTGCTCTTGAACTTTTCAAGCTTATGAATGGAGCTATGGAGTCACAGTGTGAGCAACAAGACAATAACGCCGATGTTCGTATCGGATAAATGTCTTTTTCAATACAAAACACTATTAACAACAGTTGCTTATAAGATTTTTTAGGAGGAAAGGTTATGTTTAGGAAATGGAACAGGATTCTGGCATTTCTTCTCAGCATCGCGTTGGTCACTACAACATTTGGCAGTGATTTCGCAAGCGCTAAGGTTTATGCTGAAGAAATCGAGACCGAAGAGAACACTGATGAGAATTCTGAAGAAGACTACGAAGAAGAGTCTGAGGAAGATGATGAAGAGTCTGAAGAAGATGACGAGGAGAGCACCATTGCTGATCTTCCTGCCGATGAAGAAATCCCACAGAATGCGTCTGGGGACGGAAATGGCGAAGGATCAGGCAATTCAGGAAATGGAGAGTTTATTCCTGAAGATGGCCAGAATGGAGAAAATGGGGCTCCAGCTTCAGAAGATGTAGATGACTTGTCAAAGTATCTTCTTGACGAAGATGGCAATGTTGTTCTCGATGAGTTTGGTAATCCTGTTCTGAAGGAACAGCCTGTCGAGGAAGAAACTGAGGAAGAGGTAGTTGAGGCCGAAGAGGAAATTGACGGTATCAAGATCTACTACGTTGTTTCTGACGAAGACGCAGGTTCCGTTGATAACGACAGCGATGTTTTTGCTGAGGGAAAAGAGATTTCTGGTTCAACAGCAGAAGCAAACGAAGGATATAAGTTCACATATTGGACAGATGAAGATGGAAAGAAAGTATCTTATAAAGAAAAATTCACTCCATCAGCATCTGATCTTGGTTTGTCTGAAGAGTCTGAGGATGAAGAGTCTGAGGATGGCGAAGAGGAAGTAACAGAAGTTACCTTTACTGCTAACTTTGAGGTTGAAGAGGCAACAGAAGCTACATTTGATGATGAAGTACGCGAACAGATTGAAATTGATGGCGTTTTGATTACATTCTATGCAAAACCTGGCGTTCTTCCAGATGATGCGAAGTTTGATGTAAAGATTGTTGAATCTGAAGCTGAAGAGGAAATTAAAGAAAATCTTCAGGATGTAATCAACAGCGAAACAGAAGACGAGGTTGAGGTAGAGGTTAAGGAAACTGTTTCTTTTGATATCAACATCTATTCAGAACTGTCAAAGACAGAGGACAATCCGGAAGGACTTGTTGAGCCTAAAGAGGGTGATGTAAGAGTTACTTTTGAACATATTTCAGAAGTGGCGTCTACTGCTGGCGACGTAGATACTGGTCTCGCTGTATATCATGTTGATGGTTCTGAGGTAGAGTACCAGGATCATGACAAAGTGTCTAAAGAGGATAACATCACTTTTGATGCAGAGCATTTCTCAATATATGCAGTAGTTATCTATACATCCAATCAATTGAGTAACACTTACTCCTTTAATGCTAAGACAGTAGAGTTGAAGAATGGTAAATTCAGCGATATTACCTCTTCAAATATTACAAGAGTTCAGTTTGAGGTAAATAAGCAGGGCGAAAAGGTTTATCCGACTTCCCTGAAGAAGGAAATTAGTAATTATTCCTTTGTTGGAGCATTTGTTGATGTTAATACAGAAATTGACTATTTCTCTGTTCAAAAGGATGGCAACAAGTATTATCCATATTATCGTACAAAGAATGGCAACTATGAGTGGTGCGACGACGAGACCATCTATTTCGTTTATTCCAGTGGGACAGCTCTTGCCACTACAGGAACCGTAGTTGTAGCAGTTCGTAACGATGGAAAGATTCCATCTGAACCTAGTATTCAAGGTGACTACTACACATATATAGGAGAAGGTGAAGGCGGTGGTAAGAAAAACGTTACGCTTTCAACTATATTCAATCCGATTACTACTGATAAAACGGGATATACTAATGGTAAAAGAGTAGATGCAGTGGTTGGAGCAGAAGCTGTTGAAGGAAGGCTTCAGCCAGGATTTTATGATCTATTCCCTGAAAGATTTAGCTACAGTATCAATGGTCAATGGAAAACATTTAATCCTGATACACAATATGTTGATTGGTATGTTATTAAATATCAGTACAGTGATGAAAAATGGCATATTGACGGTGTAGTAAGAGATAAAGCAAAGGTTGCTCTTGACTATGAGGAAAACATACCTGCAGATGCTACAAGTTACAGCGGACTAATTCCTGATGGTAAGCAGTATGCACCAAATACTCGTGTAACCGTTGAAAGACTTCCTTCAAGTAATCCACTTACAGTTGAAGGGTATACATTTGACGGTTGGAATACACAGAAGAATGGCAGTGGCACTGCATACAAGGCTGGTGACACCATAAAGCTCAATAACAGTGTTACTCTTTATGCGCAATGGAAGCCACAGACTTATAAGGTGCAGTTTAACCTCAATGGTCACGGAACTGGAACCATAGCAGAGCAGGATGTACAGTATGGAAAAAAGGCAACAAGGCCAACACCAGATCCAACAGATACAAACTATGAATTTGTCGGATGGTACAAGGATGCAGAAGGCACAACTGCATGGAATTTCACTACAGATACCGTAAAGACAAATCCTACAATTCTTTATGCAAAGTGGACACCAAAGACATATAAGGTAACATTCAATCTTAATGGCCATGGAACAGGAAAGCCACAGGATCAGGATGTACAGTATGGAAACAAGGCAACAAAGCCAACAACAGATCCAACAGATACAAACTATACATTTGTTGGATGGTACAAGGACTCAGAAGGCACAACTGCATGGAATTTTGGCACAGATACTGTAAAGACAAATCCAACAACTATTTATGCAAAGTGGACACCAAAGACATATAAGGTAACATTCAATCTTAATGGCCATGGAACAGGAAAGCCACAGGATCAGGATGTACAGTATGGAAACAAGGCAACAAAGCCAACAACAGATCCAACAGATCAAAACTATACATTTGTTGGATGGTACAAGGACTCAGAAGGCACAACTGCATGGAATTTTGGCACAGATACTGTAAAGACAAATCCAACAACTATTTATGCAAAGTGGACACCTAAAAAATATAATGTAACCTATGATGGAAATGGTGCTACAGGTGGCGAGACCAAATCTCAGCAGTTTGATTTCGGTAAGTCTGTAAATATACGTGAAAACGGTTTTGAGAAAACTGGTTATTTATTTAAAGGATGGAATACACAGAAAGACGGAAAGGGTACTTCGTATGCAGTTAATCAGCCATATAGTGACGGTAAAGACCTTAACCTTTATGCACAGTGGTCAGAAGAGAAGTACACAATAAGTTATGATCTTAACGGTGGAAAATTAAAAGATAATGAAAAAAATCCTGTAGAGTATTATGTAACATCTGCCAATATCACGCTGATCAATCCAACAAGACCTGGATACACATTCACAGGTTGGAGTGGAACTGGTCTTGAGGGTAGCGCTAATACGACAGTTACCATCCCAACGGGATCAACAGGTGACAGAAAGTATTCTGCTCATTGGATTATTGATGCGGGACAGAAATATACTGTAACATATGAGGCTCAGAAGAACTCTGAAGGCAAGCCTATGGGCCAGGTTACACCAGGTAGTGAGCAGGCACAGAAACTTGGCATAGTTGGTCTTGAGGGATCAGAAGCGGCAGCAAATGATGGTTACAAATTTAATGGTTGGGCTAAGAAAAATGGTCAGAAGCTTGAACCTATTTCAGGAACAGAAAGTAGCACAAAACTTGAGCCAACAGTATTTGAGAGCTACTTGAATAAGGATGCAGATGGCCTTAATGCAGATACCACTTTTGTAGCTCTTTTCGCAGAAGATGAAGGCCAAACTTATACAGTAAAATACGAGCTTCAGATAGAGAATGGAGCAGAACCAAAGGTAACGCCATTTGGTAAACTTACAGATACTCTTAATCAGAATATTCAGGTACTTAAAACTACAGGAGTTACCGGTTCAACAGCATCAGCTGAGAACGGATATTCATTTGTGGGCTGGTATAAGAGAAATGCCAATGGTGGTCTTTCTGAACTGACAGAAAAAGTAGAGGGTGCAGCGCTTTCAAATGCAAAAGCTATTGCAAACCTCAATAAAAAGAAAAGTGGCGTTTATGACGATACGACCTTTGTAGCAGTATTTAAGGAAGATCAAAATGAGACATATACAGTAACTTATCAGTCAGCTGATACAAGCAAGGGAACAGTTTCTCCAAGTCAGCAATCTGAACAGGTATTTTACGCACGTAGAGATAAACTGACAGGTTCAACTGTTACTGTTATAGCTAATACCGGTTATACCTTTGATGGATGGTATAAGATTAATGCTGACGGTACAGCTACACTTGTTAAAGACGCAACCGAGACGCTCACTTATGAGAAGTTGCTTCCTTCACTGAACAAGGTTGGTAGTTACTATTCAGATACTACTTTTGAGGCGAGGTTTAAGGCTGATACTAATCAGACTTATGATGTCCTTTTTGAAGCAGTAAATGGTAAAGTAGACAAGACAGAGGTCAAGGGCATTCAGGTTCTTGAGACAACAGGCATTGCTGATGTTACAGCTTCAGCTTATGAAGGATATACATTTGATGGCTGGTACGTAGTTGATAGTAACGGTAAAGAGAAGAAGATACCTAATACAAATGCCAAGATTACAGCTAGTCAGATAATAGAAAAACTCAACCATAAGAGTGCTTCTGTTTATGACAATACTAAGTTTAGAGCTAAGTTCGTTATAGATGACGAGCAGACTTATACTGTTTCTTATGAAGCTCAGAAGACAGACAGTGGTGAGGCTATGGGAACTGTACAACCTGAATCTGAGTCAGATCAGAAGCTTAGCACAGATAAACTTAAAGGTTCAAAAGCTAAAGCAGGTGACGCTTATAACTTCATTGGCTGGTATAAAGTAAATAACGGCCAGGAGGATACTTTCGTTAGCAAAGAACTTAAGCTTTCCCAAGATGATATTGTTAAATGCCTTAATAGCCACAAAGATCAGGACAGTGGAAAGGTTGTTTATGATGACACAGCCTTCATTGCAAAGTTTGAGATCAAAACATTTGAGATAACATATAAATGGATGAATGGCGCTAAGGTAGATACAAAGACTGTTAATTACGGCGAGTTCACACCAATTCCAGCTGAATTGACAGATAGCTTTGATAAGCCAGAGGCTCCGGAAGGATACTACTTCGTAGAGTGGAAGGATAAGAAGAATAATAAGACTGTAGATAAGAAGACGCTTGTTGCTAAGCAGGTTTATGAGGCTGCCACTTATGAGGCGGTTTATGAGCAAAAGACTACTCTTGCACTAACATTTGGTTCAGATGTAGATAGTTTAGAGAAATACTATGATAATGAGCCAATTAGTGCAAAGATATCAGCAAGCAATCTTAAACGTAACCACAAACTTGAAGTAACTTACAATGCGACTGTAGAGGAAAATGGCAATACTTCAGTCTTAACTAACCAGGAAAGTATCTCTATTAAAAATGTAAGTAGTGCAACCTATGGAATCGCAACATGGAAGGTAATGGATGGGACTAAGAACGTTTCCGAGCAGTATACACTTTCAGCCGAGTCTAAAGAAACAACAGCAACCCTTAAGGTTAATCCTATTCCAATCGTGATTAAGGCAGGAAGCGCTTCAAAGGCAAGGTTTGACGGAAATGCGCTCACTAATGATGCGTATACAATTACACTCAATCCTGAATACAATGTTCCAGCAAGCTCAAAGAGCATCTTTAATGAGCAGATCAAGGTTGATCCTGCAACAGGTATCAAGAATGTTGTAGTTGAAGGTACAATTACACTTCCTGGATCAGAGCCTAACAAAATCAAAGATTACGAGTTTGACGGCAATGCACTTGAACAGAACTATGACGTAAAGACAGTTGATGGTGAACTCAAGATTGGTGAGGGTGATCCTGTTGAGATCGTTATTGAGATCAATGCTAATGGAGAAGAGAATAGAGAAGTAGTTTATGATGGACAGCCACATACAGTTTATGCTGATGTAGACGTTAATGCTAATGTAACAACAAATGAGAATCCTATAACAAAATTCTTTGAAGAGACAGTTATTCCTGCAGCGCAGAATGTGCTTGGCATTTTCGTTATCAGAGCAGCTGCTGCAGAAGATACAGACCCAGGAAAGCTTCCTGAAAAGACATTTGCGTATGGAGATCTTACTATCAAAGTTAACGGACTTGAGGTTGTTCCAGCAGAAGGAATCAATGTTGACAAGTATCCAATCAAGCTTGATACATCAAATCTTAAGATTACTGCAGATATAGGTGGAAAGAAGGATGTTGATGTAAAAGGCCTGTTCAATATTACCATTAAGTCTCCTGATGAATCAGCAAGTGGTAATGTTACAACAATCGGTTACATGAACATTACTCCTGCACCTGTAACAGTAACAGCTAACAGCTTTAGCAGAAATACAGCGCAGTCTGATCCTACACTTACAGCAGCTGTTGTACCTGAAAACAAAAACCTTCAGGCTGACGCTGAGGAGCACATAAGCTATACAATATCCCGTGCATCAGGCAACGGCGTAGGAACATATGCAATCACTGTAACACCACCTGCTGATGCAGAGAAATTAGAGGATGGCACATATCTTCAGGGTAACTTCAAAGTAACATATGTACCTGGAACTCTTACAATTTCACAGGCACCTTCAGGTGATGACGACGATGATGATACACCATCAGGTGGCGATACAACAATCCCTGATGCGCCTGTAGCACTTGCACCTAGCGGAGCAGTACTTGGAGCACAGAGAGTGGATGGTGATGGACCTGCAGTTCTTGGAGCAAGAAGAGCAGGAACTGATGATGAGACCAACAGAATGGCAAGAGTATTTGCTATGGTTGCTGCAGCTGCAATCGCAGTAACAATGATGATCACAGGAAAAAAGAAAGATGAGGAAGAGGAAGGCTGATCTGAAAAGCCTTTGATGAATCCGAAAGTTCTTTTCCTAAAATCAAGTAATTAGGGAGGGGCGACTGACCTGATGGCCAGCCGCTTCTCTTTTTACAGAAATATTGAAAAAAAATATCTTTCAATTAGATGCGAGATGAATTATAATTACAGTGAATTTTTTGTGAACTTTACAGATTTTTAATAAATTTTGCCAAATATGATGATTCTTATGATGGGCTATCACTATAATAGAAGAGTAACTCTAAAGTAAGGCAGAGGTATTTATGAATAGTAAAGAGATAGCTGAAAACAAGAATAAACGTAAGGGAACCTTTATCATTAAAGTGGAGCACAACTGTGGCAGTTCATGGCAGGGGGAGATTGTCTGGGCTGATGCAAATAGAACTGAAAAGTTCAGAAGTACACTTGAGCTGTTCAAACTCATGAATGGCGCACTGGAATCACAAGGTGAGCAATTAGACTCTGAAGTCGATGCACGCATCGGATGATCTGTCTTTGCCAATATAACTAATCCTATTCAGTCACAATATTTTTTATTAGGGAGGAAAGAGATATATGTTTAGGAAATGGAACAGAGTTCTGGCATTCCTACTCAGCATCGTGCTGATCACAACTACATTTGGCAGTGATTTTACAAGCACATTTGCGTATGCTGCAGAAGATGCACAGGATCTGCAAAACCTGGCAGCCGAGAACGGGGATCTGCCAGAGATCTTCGAGGAGGGTCAGACAATATCAGACCTGGACGAGGAGAAGAAAGATACTGAAACTCAGAAGGAGACTCAGGAGAAGCCTCAAGAAGAGTCTCAGGAGAAGCCTCAAGAAGAGTCTCAGAAAGAGTCTCAGGAAGTTGGGGACGAGATAATTTCTGAAGAAGAGGGTGAAAAAGACCCTGAGACAGTAGTTACTGATTTGGAAGAGGAGGCTACATCTGAAGGGGAAGATGAAGAGCCTGCTGAGCCAGAGTATGAGTTGGAATTCAACCAGTCTCAGGAAGTAAATGGTATAGAGGTTTCTCTTTGGGCTGCAAAAGAGGTTCTTCCAGACGATGCAGTGCTTAGTGTTGAAGCTGTAAGCGAAGACGAAGAAGAGCAGATCAAAGAACTTATTGATGGCGAGACAGGAGATGATGTAACAGTTGAAAAGACAATCTCCTTTGATATCAATATTAATGCGCCAAGCATGGAGACTGAGGAGAACCCATCTGGTAAGGTTCAGCCAAAAGAAGGAACTGTAGCTGTTACCTTTAATAGTGTTGAAGAGGTATCAGAAGGCGACCTTGAAGTTTACCATGTTGCTGATAACATGAAGTCTGCTACTGAGGTTGAGAATGTAAATATTAATGTTGAGGAAGAGACTGTATCTTTTGATGCGAGCCATTTCTCAACTTATACTGTGGCGATTTATCATAATCGTTGGGATTATAATAGGGAAAATGATAATTATCTTCCAATAACAATTCAGACAAAGAATATGGATGGCAGTCAGCTGAATGTGCCAGAATTAAATAATCAGTATTTTAAGGCTAATTATGGACTTGAAGAATTCTCTCCAAGTACTATTGCTGCCAATGCAGTTGGATATACTTTCAAATATGCTACTAAGGATAGTGGTACAAGCTCTAAGAAAATTACATCATTTAAGATAGAAGAAAAGGATAATGGAAAATGGTCATATCCAAGATACACTTATACTCTAAAGTGTAAAGTGGAGGGGAATCCTCAGTGGCAGAGCGTACCTTCAATGGTTTACTTCTGGTATGAGGAAGATAAGGTTCCTGTAGCTGTTTATGCAACAGATGGCCTGAGCTCTGGAAATCTTAATGACCACAGTGCAGAACTTAGACAGTTATTAGGTTTAGGATGGGTACAGGACGATGGATATTTCCCAATTGGTGTTGTGTGGCTGAAGCAGTCTGACATCGATAGGACTCTTGATTCTGGAAATAGCAGAGAAAATATTGATGCTCTTATTGATTCAATTGGTAGTATTGATGTTAGTTATTTGCAGAATGGCGGAGGCCGCAATGCAAGTAACACAGTCGCTTTAAATAAAGATATGATTCAGCGTGATGCTGGCGGAACGCAGAAGTCTTATAAAACAGCACTTCTTAACTGGTATTGGGATGGCGCTTATCAGCCAGAGCATACGGAACAGAATGCTCCATATAGTGGAAAGACAAATATTAAAGAAGTCCAAGGATATGGACATTACAAATATCACCTTGATGTTAGATTTAAAGCTAATGCTGTAGAATACAAGCGTGTTTATTCTGAGAATGATCAGATTACAAGCGACTCTCCAGAAGAGCTCATTTCGTATTCTTATCTAAGCGGAACACAGATGACTGAGAACGACGCTAAGGCTGTTTTCGATTCTTTCAATCTGCCTAGAAATAAGAATGGTTTCAATTATGCTGGATTATATTCTGATGCAGCATGTACAGAACCATTTTCAACATTTACGGTATCAGATACTACAGATGGATACACTATCTACGCTAAGTATTCCAAGACTACATCTCACACAGTAACATTCAGCATGGGAACTCAGCCAAATGCAACACCTGTACCTAGACCTCAGACTGTTACACATGGCCAAACAGCTTCAAAACCCGAAACTGATCCAGCTGTTGCAGATAACACCTATGTGTTTGATGGATGGTATCTTGGAGATGACAAGTATGATTTCAGTACCCTTGTAACAACAGATATCACACTTGTTGCACATTGGAAGGAAAACACAACAACTTATACAGTTAACCACTACAAGCAGAAAATTGGTGGTGATGCAAGCAGGCATGACACAGAAAACTACTCACTTGATAAGTCTGAGACATCAGATCCTGTTGTTGTAAATTCTACTCAGACTCCTGCAGTTAAGACTTATACAGGCTTTACTGCACCAGCAACACAGACAGTAACAGTTGAAGTTAAGTCAGATGGCACACCCAAGACTGTAGTTAACTACTACTACACAAGAAACAACTATACAGTTACTTATAATGCTAATGGTGGAACTGGAACTATGGAGCCTCAGACTGTTCCGTATGAGGATACTGTAACAATTAGTGAAAATAGTTTCACTCGTGAACACTACAGATTCGATGGATGGAAAGATGCTAATGGTAACTCATATGCAGTTGGCGCTGCATATCCAGGAGAAGGCGCAGCATATGCTAACCTTGAGCTTTTTGCTCAGTGGAAAGCACTTACCACAGTAACAATCTCTCCTATAGCTGTAGAGGGGACTTACAATGGACAGGCTCTTTGCGCAGATTTCACATCAAATCTTGATACAACAAAGTATGAGCTAAGAAATACTGGTTCTATTACTTATAGTGTTGCATCTATTACTGACGCTGGGGTTCAGACTTATTCTGTTACAGGCGTTCAGGGAGTAAAGGTTTATGAAAAGAGCAGCAACACCGATGTTACAAGAGACTTCGAGCTTGTTGCATCTAATGCGACTGCTACAATGACAGTTACACCAATCACAATCAAGGTTGGAACTGGAAGTGCTACTCAGAATTTCAATGGAAAAGTGTTAAAGTGCACAGACATCTTCATTGATGGCAGTGCGACAGCAGAGGCTGTAGATGATGACGGCTATGTTCTTTACAAGCCTCTTGGAGAGAATTCGCAGGAGACAATAAAGCTTCATACAACTTCATGGAGAATTTTCCCTGGAGATGAGCCAAATAATTACGCAGTAGATTACGCTGGTGGAGCGAAAGCGCAGAACTACAATGTAGTTACAAACAATGAGGAAGGCAAGGGCCTTGGACGCCTTTATGTCCTCACAAATAGTGATGACGATAAGTTCATTATCAAAGCAGATGATCAAACATTTGACTATGATGGAACACCTCATTCTTATAACAAGGCTATTGTTGTAAACAATCCTGCAGAAGATGCGGGATATACAGTAGATATTGAAAACGTACAGACAACTGGTTCAGTTACATATGCAAACGAATCAGGTGTTAATACAGTTGTTAGAAATAGTGTGCGTATTCTGGATAAGGATAGAAATGATGTAACTGCTCAGTTCAGAGAGCAGGACATTAAGCTACTTACAGGTACACTTACTGTAAACAAAAAAGCAGTAACAGTAACAGCGCTTGGCGCACATAAGACATATGATGGAAGACCTATCGACAAAGACTTTGTTAAGTCATTCAATGAATCAGATAAAGAATACACAGTAACAGCTCTTGCTGATAACGACTATGAGGTGGTTTCAACCAACTTTGAAGGTGACGTAAAGAACGTGGAAGGTAATCAGTCAAAGGCTGGAAATCATGTTGTGAAAGAAGTTAAGATCTATCACAGAAACCAGGATGGATCTACAACTGAAGTAACAAATAGTTATCAGATCACCGAAGCAGCAGGTGTTGTATATGTTGACCCTAAGGAGATTCACATTGAAACAGAGGGTGACGAAAAAGAATATAACGGTGTTGCACTTACAAAAGATGCAGCAAGAGTAGTTGGACTTGTTGATGGCGAGCAGGCTACAATCCATGCAGTTGGAAGCCAGCTTACAGTGGGTCAGTCAAAGAATGATTATGCTAAAGATAACGATGGCAATCCAGTTATTACCTGGGGCTCAATTTTATCACCAGTTAAATCATCCAACTATGTTCATAATAGTAATGCAGATGTTCTCGGAGATCTTGTTGTAAATAGTAACGAGACTGCCCAGGTAACAATCTCAGTTCCTTCAGCTGCTCAGATTTACAACGGAACAGCACTTACAAACGGCGATGCTTCAATTGAAGTGGTAGGCAAAGGAATTAGCAAGGGAGACTTTACTGTATCTAATGTAACCTTTGAGACTGTAACATCAGAAGCTGTTTCAACAGCTTCAAATAGTGTATCAATAACAGATGCAGGTTCAGTAACTTATAGAGTATCTGGATACAAGATTGTTGCTAAGGATGGTACAAATGCTACATCATACTTCACAAAGGTTTCAAAGCCAGAAGCAACACTTACTGTATATCCAAGAACAGTAAAAGTAACTTCAGTATCTGACCACAAGACATATGACGGAACAGCGCTTACAAATAGCGATATTACGAAAGAACTTGTTTCAAAAGTAATCTGGGATAACAAGGAATATGCCCAGACAGGTGATGTATTTGTAAATGGCGAAGGATTTACCTATAACGTAACTGGTTCAGTTACTTATGTAAGCGAAGGAGAGGTAGATAATGCCTTCACATTTGCAGCTAACGAGGGAACAGCTGCTGGTAACTACAGGATACTTCCTGAGTTTGGTAAGTTATACATCACAAATAGAAGCGATGCTGAAAAGTATGTTGTAGAGGTTAAGGCCAACAGCTACGAAGACAAGTATGATGGTGCTGAGCATAAAGCAGAAGGCTTCAAGACAACATATCCTGGAGCTGAAGAACCTATAGAAGGAACAGAGTTTACTATCGACAATCGTAGCTACGTAGTTGAGGGTATCAGGGCTTCAAGAACGGAGAAGAATGTCCCAGAAGAAGGAACAGATTATACTGTTGCAGTTCAGGGAACACCAGTTGTTTATGCGTTAGATGAAACTGCTGAAAACGGCAAAGTTAACGTTACTGAGCAGTTCGCACTTACAACAACTGATGGATCGATCAAGATCACTCCTAGAAACGTAACTCTTACATCTGTTTCCGGAAGCAAGACTTATGATGGAGACGAGCTGACTGGCGCAACACTTATTAGAGATAAGGAAGCTTACTTTGGGGAAGTTAAGATTGACGACAGCTTCAAGTATCCAGTAACAGAAGACGGTATTGTTATTACTGGTGATGGATTTGTTGATGGTGAAGGTGCTACATACACTGTAACAGGTTCACAGACAACTCCTACCTTTAGTAGCAATGCATATACATTCACTCTTAAAGAGGGCACCCTTGCAAGGAACTACAACATCAGCAAGGTTGAGGGAACTCTTACAGTAAACAGCAGAGATGCTAAGTACGAAATCGCAGTATATCCAAACAGCAAGACCGAAGTATATGATGGAAAAGTAAAGGCTGTATCTGGATTTAGCAAGGTTGTTTACGCAGATACTAATGAATTTGATGTTGGAAAGGATGGCAAGCTTAAGTTCTCTATTGATGGTAATGAATACACCATTACAGGACTTGAGGTAAACAACGTTGAGAATGCTGTAAATGCTGGAGAATATCTAGTTACTATCAGCAATGTTGGAAATCAGTACAAGGTACTTGATGCTCAGGGCAATGACGTTAAGAGCGAGTTCAGATTAACAACAGGTCAGGGAAAACTTGAAATCAGAAAGAGGGTCGTAATCCTTACATCGAAGGGCGACACCAAGCAATATGATGGAAAGCCTTTAAAGAAGGAAAAAGTAGATGTTTCATGGCCTAAGGATGGTGACTATCCTCAGACTTATGGCTTTGTTAAAGGCGATGGCGTTACATATTCAAACTTTAAGAGCCAGACACTTGTAACTGAGGGCGATGGTGCTGATAACACATTTGATTACACCTTCTCGGGCAGCAGTGCTGATAACTACGAGATCATCAAACAGTACGGAAAACTCAAGGTTACAGATAGAAAAAATCCATTCAAAGTAACAGTTAAGGCAAACAGCAAGACTGAGACCTATACAGGTGATTACATCACTGTTTCCGGCTTTGAAAAGAAAGTTGGCAAAAAGACATTTGTAGAAACAGAAAACGGTCTTGAGTTTACTGAGGGTGGCGTTAAGTTCTACATCACAGGTCTTACAGCAACACAGACAATGAGAGATGTAAACCGCAAGACTGCTGCAGATAAGGTTAAGTCTTACGAAGTTCCTGTTTCTGGCAAAGCTGTAGTTAAGGACGCAGATGGAAATGACGTAACAAATCAGTTCAAGGTTGATGCAAAGCCCGGAGAACTTATGATCAACCCTATCAAGATCACATTTACATCTGGAGACGCAGAAAAAGAGTACGATGGCGATCCTCTGACAAATGACGAAGTAAAGGTTACTTCCGGAGCATTTGCTCAGGGCGAAGAAGCTGTATTCACTGTAACTGGAAGCCAGACACTTCCAACAAAGAATAGAGTAAAAGAAAACAATACATTTACCTATAAGCTTGTGAACACAAGAGAAGCAAACTACGATGTAAAAACTAAGTTTGGGTCTCTGTGGGTTAAGAATCGTAGTGATGCTAACAAGTGGAAGATCGAGCTTAAGGGAAATAGCAAAACAGATTATTACAATGGCAATAAGCAGACTATTTCAGGCTTCGAAAAGATGACCTTTGAGTTCAATGGCCATACATATTACGTAAGTGGCGTTACTTCATCTGCTAAAGGAACAGACGTACTTTACAAGGATGGTAAAGTTGTCGCTAAAGACACAAAGATCGAAGGAAAACCAAAAGTAAAAGACGAGGCTGGACATGATGTAACTAAATCCTTCAAAGTAACTGTTAAAGAAGGAACACTTCTCATCAATCCAAGACCTGTAACACTTACATCTGCAGACGGCAGGAAGAAGTACGATGGAACACCACTTACAACATTTGACCTTGTAAAGAAAGGTGAGCTTGATAAAGAAGTTACTGTAGGTGGAATGGGATTTGTTAAAAACCACGGCAAGAAGATTCATTATACAGTAACTGGATCTCAGACAATAGTTGGATCATCTTCAAATGAGTTCACTTACAAGTTCGAGAACTCAATCAAAGATATTGGTAAGAACTATGCTATTACCAAGAACTATGGAACACTTACAGTTGAGACTCGCGGTGCGGATAACAGATTTGAAGTAGTTGTTGTAGCTAACAGCGATGAATTCCTTTATGACGGAACAGAGCATTCTGTATCAGGATTCAAGGAAGTTCGCGTTAAGGTTGGCGAGAATAAGTATGATACATATCAGGTTAAGGGAGGCGTCCTTGAGTTCAAGCTTAACGGTGAGACCTTCAAGATCACAGATGTATCAACAATCGCTGGAGTGGCAACTGATGTAATGCTTAATGAAGTAACAGATGAGACAGGTGCTAAGAAATACGCTGAAGCTCCAGCAGCAGTAGTGAGCGTAAGCGACACATCTCTTGCTAAGGTTACAGATAGCAATAACAACCCTGTGACATCAGAGTTTGCTGTTTACAGCGAGAATGGTACTCTTACAATCAACAGACGTAAGGTAACCCTTGCTGCAGGTAGTGCCTCCAAGGACTTCGATGGAAAGGCACTTACATGCCCTGAGTACATCATCAGGACAGGTGAAGGCATTGATGGATTTGCTGTTTATGCAAAAGACGGCAAGGAAGTAAATGAGAAGAATGGTATTACTGTTACTACATCAGGCTCAGCACTTAGGCCTGAGGATTCACCTGCTGAAAATGAGATTGCTAAAGTAGATTTTGATGGAGTTATTGCTAAGGCAAGTAACTATATCGTAACTACTGAAAAAGGAAAGCTTACAATCAACAGTCTTGAAAAGAAGATTGTCCTTGATATTACTCTTGAACTAGACCAGGATGGTGGAAACAATAAGGAAGTTACTTACAATGGTAAGCAGCAGAGCATGGACGTTACTATTGGTATAACTCCTAAGAAGATCACAGAGACTGAGGAAACTCAGACGACCACTGAGGGCGGTAACACTGAAACTCCTTCACCAATAACACAGAATTCTGATGATAACGATGAAGGTGATGCTTCAGACCTTTCAGCTATGATCGGTAAGCTCATGAGCCTTGGAAGCATTACAGTATATGCAGCTGAAGGTGAAGATATCTTCGAGGATGTTGAGCAGCTTAAGTACAACTCAACTGCAACATTTACATATGGTGACACCACATTTGTAGTTTCAGGTATTACACTTGAAGGCGGAGCAGGAACAGATGTTGGAGAGTATCCTGTAACGATCAATCTTAAAAATCTTTCAGTAACAGTTGGTAAAACTGTTGATGGTAAAGTAGTTGCAGATGAAGAAGCACCTGTTAAAGAGTTTGCCTTTAATGTAATTAAGCCTGAGACATCTGCAGAGGACAACAATGTAGTTGGAGTACTTAACATCGTAGAGAAAGAGATCACTGTTTCAACAGGATCTGCTTCAAAGGATTATGATGGAAATCCGCTTACATCAAATGTTGCATCAATCGATGGAATCGTTAATGGTGAGACTTACAAGATCACAGCTACTGGCTCACGCACAGAAGTAGGAACAAGCAAGAACACCTACAAGATTGACTGGGCTGCAGAGGATAACGATTACACTGCAAAAGAGACTAACTACAAGATCGTAGGAGAGAACCTCGGTGATCTTAGAGTCGACAGAGTATCCTCTGGTGGCGGTGGTGGAGATGACACTCCAGTCTTCTTCACATTGGCAGCACCTGCACCTAGCGGAGCAGTACTTGGAGCACAGAGAGTTGTTGGTGATGGACCTGCAGTACTTGGAGCAAGAAGATCAAGCACTGATGATAACACCAACAGCATGGCTAGAGTATTTGCTATGGTTGCAGCAGCTGCAATTGCAGTAACAGTTATGATCACAGGAAAAAAGAAAAAGGACGAAGAGGAAGGCTGATCTGAAAGTCTTTGATCGAACCGAAAGTTCTTTTACCTAAGATTAAGTAATTAAGAGAGGCGACTGTGAACAGGGGTCTGTCAAGTAGATAGGCCAAATAAACAAAATAAGTCAAGAGAAAAGGTGATCACTTCATTAGAGGTGGTCACCTTTTTAGATGCTGAAATCATATAGATTTGGAAATGGTGACAGTTTGAACTGTCACTATAATCCTTGGTCTGCTTAATGACTACTTTATCTGTCATGGAATGCCAGTCAACCCTGCGCTATGCGCACCGCGAAGCGGCTGCGGGGTTGACAGACATTCCATGGCAGATATTCTGTAGTCAAGCAGATCAAGGATATTTGTGCGCTTGGCGCACTTTATTCAAGGCCAGTAGCCTCTGGATTCATTTCTATTCTTTTGTTAAGCTGCCCATTTAGCTTTATACTTCTGGATGCGTTTGTTCTCTGGAATAGGATAATCTTTGGGTGAATCCGCGAGCATGGCTTCCTGGCGTACCTGAGCAGGTGTCTTTCCGTCGAATCTTTCCTGTGGTCTTTCGTTGGTATAAAAATCCATGTATTTCTTTATGGCGTTTCTGAGCGATGCTTCATCAGTTATATCAAACATGCAGTACATCTCAGTCTTAATAATTCCCCAGAATCCTTCAGTAGGTCCATTATCTATACAATGTCCTACACGAGACATAGACTGTTCCATACCTTGTTTCTGAAGCTTCATTTTGAAGACCTTGCTGGTGTATTGGAATCCACGATCTGAGTGAAAAAGTGGGGTGGCATCAGGATTCTCCGCTATTGCTTTGTCAAAAGTTTTGAATACTAATGCATTGTCATTTCTGTTGCTGATAACATAAGCTACCGGAGACCTATCGTATAGATCAAGAATTGCACTTAGATACAGCTTCTTATTAGCCTCAGGAATCTTGAACTCGGTAACGTCAGTTGTCCACTTTTCATTGGGCTTGTCTGCATGAAAATTTCTTTTGAGAGTATTCTCTGCAACAGTCTCTGGAGTTGAAGGCTCGTAGTGTCTTCTCTTGGCGCGTATAATTGCATGAACTCCGATGGCCTTCATGATTCGGTGTATACGCTTAACTCTATAGTCTGTACCATTGAAGTGGTTTATCCAGAGAGTCATACGCCTGTAACCAAGGATATGACCAAAACGATCATCGTATTCTTTGATAACCTCAGCAATCCTCTGGTCTTCCAATTCTTTCTCGGGAACCTCTCTATGAAGCCATTTATAATAAGCTGCGTGTGAGACACCCAGCGTTTTGCACATCCAGTTTATGCTCCAATGCTTTTCATTGAAGAAAGATTGTATAGCTAAATATTTACATTCAAGTCGAGTCTTCCCTAGCCTCACATCCCTTCCAATTCTCTCACTTTTTTTAATAGTTCTACTGTCATATCTCTTTCCTGGAGTTGTCGCTTTAGTCTAAGATTCTCACGTCGTAAGCGTTCCAATTCATCTACTTCATCATCAGTTTTGTGATGACCCCGCTTGTCAATAAGCGCATCTTCCCCATTCGTATCATACTTTCTTACCCAGCTATAGACTTGCGTATAAGAAACATCATACAAAGAAGCAGTGCCTTTGTAATCACGGTCATGCTCAATACAGTACTTGACGATTTCCTTACGTTCTTCGATAGTGGTTTTTCTTCTAGCTTCTGCCATATAGACCTCCCGCTTAGGATTATAGTCCTTAAGCTCTCTATTGGCATTATACTCTGATATCCATCGTCGAAGAACATATTCATGTGATATTCCGTACTTAGCGGTACAATCCTTTACGGAAAGGTCTCCTTTCAAAACCGCTTCTACACATAAAATTTTAAATTCTTTACTATACCGTTTATTGCCGCGGCCTCTAAAAAAGGCTTCTGCTCCATGATATTGATAGGCTGCAACCCATCTTTTTAATGTAGTTGCTCCAATACCATAATTCCTAGCGATAGTATCATATGAACCCTTGTCATCAAGATAATCGTTAATTCTGGCAACCATCCATTCAATTGAATGCTTCATTTTCGCCATAAAAAATCCCCCTAAAGGAGACTTTGGTTATTTCCATTGTCTACTTTAGGGGAATCATATCATTGAGAGATCGTCTCTTTATTCTGTTAACA
>Ga0256405_10004934_pt1 | contig 24002 bp, 23 predicted proteins | sample RumenRJG_02DNA_FD_189096 | JGI IMG/M metagenome (GOLD analysis project Ga0256405, IMG submission 189096) | Bovine rumen microbial communities from Lethbridge, Alberta, Canada - RJG_02 | ecosystem: Host-associated > Mammals > Digestive system > Stomach > Rumen | place: Canada: Alberta... | reverse complement strand
GCCGGGCACATTCTATTCTACTACAAAACAGCCGCCCTGCGGGTAAATATGCTGTCTCTTCCCATAGATTTCTTCCATTACCTCATCTTGTCCCCCGCTTCAGCCTATGCTAAAATACACAGAGGATGTAATTGTCTGGAGGTTATATGATGGAACGTCTGTCATTGCTGGTCAAACCGCAGATCGACGAATGGGGGGACATTACCTATGTTCCCACGGATCTCGGCCTGTATATCACCGTTGTGGTGATCTTTCTCCTGGTCTATTCCTCCATTTTATTTTCCCGCGGATACCGCAAGTCCCGCGTAACGCAGCTTTCCGTCTCCTCCGTCATGCTCTCCGTCGCCTTTCTGGTGTCCCATATCCGCGTGTTTACCCTTCCCATGGGCGGCTCGGTTACGCCCTGCGGAATGTTTCTCATAACCCTTCTCGGAATCTGGTACGGTCCGGGTGCGGGAATTATGATGTCCACCGCCTACGGCCTGCTTTTCTTTCTGCTGAACCCCTATATGGTGTCCTTTCCGCAGGCCTTTGTGGACTATGTTCTTGCCTTCGCCGCTCTCGGAATTTCAGGATTTTTTGCCCGGAGCAAGCCTCACGCCATCCTGAAAGGATATCTCGCTGCCGTTCTCGGAAGATACTTTTTTGCGGTACTCTCCGGCGTCCTCTTTTTCGGACAGTACGCCGAAAGCTATGGCTGGAACAGTCCTCTTCTGTACTCCCTGGTTTATAATGGCACCTATCTTGGCGCGGAAGCTCTGCTCACCATCGTCCTGTTCTGCATTCCGGCTGTGAGGAATGCGATTGAAAAAGCAGAGAACCTGGCTCTGAACTGATATGCAGCCTTTATCAAGTGCATATCCGGTCCGTGCCAGGTTCTTTTTTATGCCTGATGTTTCCTTATTCTTGCCTTATTCTGTTCTGCCCTATTCTGCCTCATTCCAGAACCAGGGTCTTCCCTCTCATTCCGGAACCATGATCTTTCCCTTTTTTCTGGAACCACAGTCCCTTATTCCGGAACCACGATCTTTCCGGCCGCCGCGCAGGCCGCCGCCGTCTTCGGGGAGGCCAGATAAATCTGCACCTTCGAGGTTCCCATCCGGCCCAGGAAGTTGCGGTTGTTGGTGGCAACCACCACCTCGTTGTCGGTGAGGATTCCTCCGGCTCTTCCGCAGCACAGGCCGCAGGAGGGATGGGTAATGATGGCGCCCGCTTCCATGAGGATTCCCAGGGTGCCGTTCTCCAGCGCTTCCCGGTAGATCTTCCGGCTGGCCGGAGTCACAATCAGCTTCACAAAGGGAGCCACTTTCTTCCCCTTCAGCACCTCTGCGGCGGCTTCCAGGTCTTCTAACCGTCCATTGGTGCAGGACCCGATAAATACCTGATCCACCGGCGTTTCCGGCAGGTCCGCAATCTTCCGGATCTTATCCACCTGGGAAGGACATGCCATCACCGGCACAAAGTCCTCCGCCTTATAATTCAGCACCTGGGCGTATTCCGCGTCTTCATCTCCGAAGAGGGTCTTCTGGAAGTCATCCAGTTCTATTCCGCAGTATTCCGCCGTCTTTTCATCCGGGGAGAACAGGCCGCACTTGGCGCCCGCCTCCACGGCCATATTTGACATGGTCATGCGGCTGGCCACGGACATCTTCTCCACCGTATCCCCCGCAAACTCCAGGGACTTGTAGGTTGCGCCGTCCGCCCGGAGATCGCCGATGATGGTGAGGATGACATCCTTGGCGGAAACATTTGCCGGAAGATCCCCGGTAATATTCACCCGGATGGTCTCCGGCACCCGGATCCACAGGGTTCCGGTGCCCAGGATGCTGGCCATCTCGGTGTAGCCGATGCCGCTGGAAAATGCGCCCACACACCCATAGGTGGTGGTGTGGCTGTCGGTGCCGAACACCACGTCGCCCGGCTTCACATAGCCTGCCTCCGTCATCAGCTGATGGCAGATGCCGTCGGAACGGTGCACATTCTTTACCCCGAACTTCTCCGCAAATTCATCGCCTCTGCGGAAATGCCTGGTATCGTCGGTCTGGCTGGCCGGCACCAGGTGGTCGTAGATGAGCACCATCCTGTCCGGGTCCCAGATCTTCTGAAATCCCATCTCGGCGAACTTGTCCGCCACGAAGGGGATGAAAATGTCGTGCACCATCACCCGGTCCACATTCACGGTGACGATATCCCCGGCCTTGGCCGTGGGGTCGCCCACATTGCGGCGGATGATTTTCTCAATCAGTGTCGCGCCCATCTTACGCCTCCTTTCCGCCGTCCGCAGGCTCGATGCCATTTAACCGCTGCATGGCTTTAACCAGGCCGCCGGCATCCAGGATGTCCAGCAGGTTCTTCGGAAGAGATGCCAGCGGGTAGGTCTCGCATCCTGCCATCACGCAGTCGCCGGGGGCGACGGTGATCTCATCGCCTTCCTTTATGCAGTCGGCGAGGGTGGCATTTTCCATCACCAGAAGGCCGTTATTGATGGCATTCCGGAAGAAGATTCTCGCGTAGGACTTGGCGATAATGCAGCGGATGCCCAGGGCTTTGATAACCTCCGGCGCCTGCTCTCTCGAGGATCCGCAGCCGAAATTCTTACCCGCCACGATGATATCGCCGGGCTGTATCTGTCCTGCCAGCTCCGGGCGGAGCGGGGAAAATGCGTACGGTTTCATGTCGTCGATGCTCTTCAGCGCCAGATACTCCGTGGGCATGATGATATCGGTGTCGATGTCGTCGCCCAGGAGCCATACGCGTCCTTTAAACATATCCATGGGTGGTCCTTTCTGTCATTGCTGCGGCGCAAATTCGCAGATGCGCCGATTCTCCGCCTGTTTCTCAGACTATTCTGCAGCTGCGATCTCGCCCGCGATGGCGGAAGCCGTCACGGTCGCCGCCGACGCCAGATAGACAAAGGAATCCTTGTCGCCGGCGCGGCCCTTGAAGTTTCTTGTCCCCGTGCTGATGAGGACCTCGCCCGCGCCGATGACGCCCTGGCAGCTGCCCCAGCAGACGCTGCAGTTCGGATTCATGACGATGGCGCCGGCCTCCATGAAGATATCCAGGAGTCCTTCCTTCATCGCCTGCAGATACACCTCACGGCTGGCCGGTACCACCAGGAACCGCACCGTGGGCGCTACTTTCTTACCCTTGATAATCTCTGCGCCGATGCGCAGCTCCTCGATCCGCCCGTTGTTGCAGGAGCCGAGGAAAGCCTCATTGATCCTTATGCCCGCGCAGTCCGATACCGGCGCAATGTTGTCCACAAAGTGAGGCTTTGCCACCACCGGAACGATGGTGCTCATGTCGATGTCATAGACCTTCTCGAACTTTGCGTCCGGGTCGCTGGCAAAACAGGCCGCCGGCTTTCTTCCGCCGTGCTCCTCCAGATATTCCATGACCTTCTCATCCACTTCCATGAGACCGGTCTTTGCGCCCGCCTCCACGCAGAGGTTGCAGACGGCGATGCGGTCGGAAATACTGAGATTCTTCAGCCCCTCGCCGCCGAACTCCATGGCGTGGTAATTGGCACCGTTGGCCCCGATCATGCCGATGATGGTGAGAATCAGGTCTCTTGCTGTGGCACCGTTCTGCAGCCTGCCGGTCAGGTTGAAGCGCAGGGTCTCCGGCGTCATGACCCAGGACTTCCCGGTCACCATGCCGTAGAGATAGTCGGTGTTGCCCACGCCGGTGCCGAAAGCACCCAGAGCGCCGTAGGAGCAGGTGTGGCTGTCCGCGCCGAAGATCAGCATGCCCGGAGAAACATACTTCTCCAGCATTACCTGGTGACAGACACCCTCGCCCTCATAGAAAACAATGCCGTGCTCCTTCGCGAAATCCCGCATCTTCTTCTGGGACGCCGCCGTCTTCGGGCTGTCGCAGGGCACATTGTGGTCCACAATCCAGACCAGCTTCTTAACGTCCTCGATGTGGGGATTCTTCAGTTTATTGTACTTATCCACCGTCAGATGGGAGGTTCCGTCATTGCTCATGAGGTAATCCAGCTCCACCGTGTGGATCTCTCCGGCGTGCACCTCCGGAAGGCCTGCCGCCCTGGCGATAATCTTTTCCGCAATGGTCATTCCCATGTGTATTCCTCCTACTTATCTAAGGACGCGATGAGTCCGCCCTGGTCCAGGATGTTCTGCAGGTGCTCCGGAAGCTTCGTGCAGGCGTAGGTCTTGCCATTGGCCGTGACCGTGCCCTCGCTGAGGGAAAGCTCCATCTCATCGCCGCTCTTTACCTCATCCCAGAGGTCCCTGCAGACGATGGCCGGAAGCCCGATATTGATGCAGTTTCTGTAGAAGATTCTGGCAAATGATTTCGCCAGCACCGCTTTGACTCCCAGCGCTTTCAGCACGCTCGGCGCCTGTTCTCTTGAGGAACCGCAGCCGAAATTCTCCTCGGCCACCACAAAATCCCCCGGTTTCACGTTCTTTGCAAAGTCAGCATCCAGAGACTCAAAGGTATGCTCCTTCATCTCGTCAATGGTGGGATACAGAAGATACTGGGATGCGATAATCTGGTCCGTGTCCACATCCCTGTCAAATCGGAAAATCTTTCCCATAAGATTCCTCCAGTCGGTTATCTATGAATTATTGTTTTACTGTACGTATCATTATATAACTTAAATTTCTGATACACAAGCGAAATCCGCCAAATTCATACATTCAGCGCATAATACAGACGCCCTGCGGGATGCTGTCATTTCGCACGGTTTGTGCTATGATAATAACAGTTGGCTTGCACACCTGCCGCTGTATCAATGGACTGTGCATACCTGCCGCAGCATCGTCCGGCTGCAAAAATACTGCCATATCCATGGCTTACAAGGAGGCGCATATCATGCCGAAAACCATCCTCTGCTACGGAGATTCCAATACCTACGGATACAATCCTCTCACGGGACTGCGCTATCCGAAAAGCATCCGCTGGCCCGGCTGCATGGCGAGGCTTCTCGGCGATGACTACGAAGTGATTGAGGAGGGCTGCAACGGCCGCACCACCATCTTCGACGACCCGCTGGAGGGCTGGAAAAACGGCATGGACTATCTGCGCCCCTGTCTGAATACCCACAAGCCCATCGACATGATCCTCATGATGCTGGGAAGCAATGACCTGAAAGAGGTCTTCCACGCGACCCCACAGGAAATCGCCGAAGGCGCGGAAGCCCTGGTTAAGGTCATGCAGGAGTTTACAGAAGAAAAGCAGGGCTTCGTACCGAAGATTGTGCTCATCTGCCCGCCGGAGATCGGCCCGGGAATCGAGACTTCCCCCTTCCGCTTTTCCTTTACGGAAAGCGCCATAGAACGGTCGAAGGCACTGCCGGAGAAATACCGGAAGGTGGCAGAAAAGCATGGTCTCATCTTTGTCAATGCGGCCGAACACATTGCCCCCTCGGAGGCAGACTCCCTGCACCTGATGCCGGAGGCCCACCGGGCGCTGGCCGAGGTTCTGGCGGATGTGGTGCGGGAGCATATGGAAGAAGTGCTGGGAGAATAGCGAATAAGAGCTTTTGTCATCCCGCCGGGCGATACGCCTGCGGGCAGACATACAAAAGCCGAAGTGACTGTCCGTCTGGACGGATGCACTTCGGCTTTTCTGATTTGATATTTTCTGATTCGGTATCTATTAAGAAATCTGGTCGATAATATAAGGCGTAACCTGATATACGTAGTAGTTGAGCCAGTTGGAATACAGGGTGTTGGACATATTTCTCCACTTAAGCACCGGCTTGTTGAAGGGGTCATTGTCCTCAAAATAGTTGACCGGAATGGCGGGATTCAGGCCCTTCTTCAGGTCCCGGTGATACTCGCCGGACAGCGTCATGCGGTCATACTCCGGATGGCCCTGAACAAAGATCTGCCGGCCGTCCCTGCGCATCACAATGCCGACGCCTGCCTCCTCGGACTCTGCCAGAATCTGCAGCTCCGGATGCTTCAGAATGTCCTCCCTGTGCACTTCCGTGTTGCGGGAATGGGGGCAGTAGAAGTAGTCGTCAAAGCTGCGCATCAGCGGCACCTTGTGGTGCAGCACCTTGTGCATGTAGACGCCGGACAGCTTCGTGGGCCGGATGTACTTCGGAATGCCGTAATGATAATACAGAGCCACCTGGGCGCCCCAGCAGATATGGAAGGTGGAAGTGACGTGGGTCTTCGTCCACTCCATGATCTCGCAGAGCTCCTGCCAGTAATTCACCTGCTCATAATCCAGGAATTCCACCGGCGCGCCGGTGATGATCATTCCGTCATATTTATGCATCTTCACATCGCTGAAGGGAACATAAAACTTGTTCAGATGCGATGCGGAGGTGTGCTTGGAGATATGGGTCGAAAGCATCAGGAACGTACAGTTCACCTGCAGCGGGGTGTTAGACAGGGCCCGGAGCAGCTGGGTCTCCGTCTCTTCCTTCACCGGCATCAGGTTGAGGATGAGAATCTCCAGCGGACGGATCTCCTGACTCAGAGCTCTCGCCTCACCCATAATGAATATATTCTCGTCTTCCAATATCTGCTTCGCAGGCAGATCGTCCTGAACCTTAATCGGCATACAATCACGTTCCTTTCGTTACAAAAATTGCATTTAGGCTATCTTAGCACAACTCCCGGGCAAATGCTACCCCCGCCGAAAGAAGCATTTTCCGCCTGTCACCGGCGCCTGCATGGCATCATCAGTCCTCGCCCCGCAATATTGCGAGGAACTCGTCTTCCGTCACAATCGGCACCCCCAGCTCCTTGGCTTTTTTGTTTTTGCCGCTGGTGGAGGTGATATCATTATTCACCAGATATGCAGTTTTTGCGGACACCGAGCCTGCAGCCCGGCCGCCTGCCTGCTCGATGAGCTCCTGCAGCTCCTTCCGGTTGGAAAAATGTGCAAGGGATCCGGTGATGACCACGCTCTTTCCGGCCATGGTCTGCGGTACTCCGCTCTCTTCGCCGGATTCTGCCTTCCGGATCGTCAGGCAGGACAGCAGGTCATCCAGCTCGCGCATCTTCTCTTCATTCCGAAAATACTTCTCGACACTGGCTGCCAGCACGCCGCCGATGCCCTCGATCTCCTGCAGCTCCTCCGCGCCGGCGCTGCGGATTTTCTCCAGATCATCGCCGAAATACCGGCAGAGGACTTTCGCATTGGCCAGACCGATTCCCTCGATGCCCAGGCCGTAGATCACCCGGTAAAGGTCGGTCTCGGAAGCTGTCTTTACGGCGCTCATCAGGTTTTCGTAGGATTTCTCCCCGAAGCCCTCCATGGTCACAATCTCCTCCCGGTGCTTCTCCAGCCGGAAAAGATCTGCATAAGTATGAATGAATCCCCGGCCGATGAACTTCTCCAGGGTCATCTCGCTCAGACCGTCAATATTCAGCGCATCCCGGCTCACGAAGAGGGTAAAGTTCTTCAGCTTTTTCGCGGGACATTCCGGATTGGGGCAGAACAGGACCGAGGCGCTGGCCTCACGTCTAACCTCCGTCGGACCGCCGCATACCGGACAGACCGCGGGAATCTCCACCTCGCCGTGTCTCGTCAGATTTTCCTGAATCTGGGGAATGATCATGTTGGCCTTATAGACCGTGACCCGGTCTCCCGCAGAAAGCCCCAGCTCCCGCACGATACTCACATTGTGGACGCTGGCCCGGCTCACCGTGGTTCCCTCCAGCTCCACCGGCTCAAATACCGCCACCGGATTGATGAGTCCCGTCCGGGACGCACTCCACTCGATATACTTAAGGGTGGTCTCGCCGATCTCATCCCGCCACTTGAAGGCAATGGAATTTCTGGGAAATTTGGCCGTCCGCCCCAGGGAATCGCCGTAGGCGATGTCGTCATACAAAAGCACCAGGCCGTCGGAGGGGATGTCGTTGCCTTCGATGGCTTTTGCAAACTCCGCCACCGCATCGTGAATGTTCTCCCGGGTTACCTCCACCCGGTGCACCACCTCAAATCCCTGGCTCTCCAGCCATTCAAACTGCTTCTCTCTCGAGTTTTCAAAATCCACGCCCTCCGCCTGCACCAGGCTGAAGGCGAAGAAATTCACATTTCGCTTCGCGGTAATCTCGCTGTTCAGCTGTCTGACCGAGCCGCTGCAGAGGTTCCGCGGATTCTTGTACTTCGCGTCCGCATCGCCGATCTCCGCATTGATCTTCTCAAACTCCGAATAGCGTATGATGGCCTCGCCCCGGAGGATCAGCTCGCCCTGATAGGCGATATTCACCGGCAGATTGGCAAATACTTTCGCATTCCCGGTGATGACTTCCCCGATCTCCCCGTTTCCGCGGGTTACCGCCTGCACGAGAGCTCCGTCCCGGTAGGTGAGAACAATGGTCAGCCCGTCCATTTTCCAGGAAAGCAGGCCCTTCTGGTCTCCCAGCCAGTCCGCCAGCTCGTCCACGCTCTTGGTCTTCGCCAGGGACAGCATCGGCTTCTCGTGGCGCATCTTCGGCAGCTCGCTGACCACCTCATATCCCACGTTCTGGGTCGGACTTCCCGCGAGAATCATGCCGGTTTCCTTCTCCAGCGCCGCCAGTTCGTCATAGAGCGCATCATATTCATAATTGCTCATGATCTCCCGGCTCTCCTGGTAGTAGGCCCTCGCCGCCGGCCGGAGAATCTCTATCAGCTCGCGGATCCGCGCTCTCTTCTCATTGTCTGTCATGAATGTTCCTCTTCCTCCGGTTTCGGGCGTCTCGCGATGGAAATCTTGTGCGCCTTATTCAGATGGGACTTCTGTCCCTCCCCGGCTGTCTTCTGGTTCTCAAACCGGGCCGCCGTGGTCTTCTCATCCCTGGGTGCCGCGCCGGTGCGCTCCCGCCAGCTGGGTTTCTCGCCCGCTGCGCCTGTCCCGCGGTAGGGCTTTTCTCTGCCTGCTTCTCCTGTCGCGCGGTAGGGCTTTTCTCTGCCATTGTCGCTGCCCGCTGCGCGGTAGGGTCTTCGTCCGGCCTCCGCGGCAGCCATCGCGGAACTTCTCCGCTCCGCTCTCTCGTAAATATCCGGATTGCCGGTCTCATGCTCGGTATCAGGCTGCGCGTCGAGAAGCCGCATCAGCTCGTCATACTCTTCGCCCTCAACCTCGCGGTACTTGCCCCGCTCCAGGTTGCCGAGGCGGATATTCATGATGCGGATTCTTTTGAGGGTACGCACATGATATCCAAGGGCCTCGCACATACGGCGAATCTGCCGGTTCAGGCCCTGGGTGAGCACGATGCGGAAGGACCGGTCGCCCATGCGGATGACCTTGCAGGGTCTCGTTACCGCGTCGCCGATATCCACGCCGGCGCGCATCTTCCGGATAAATTCCTCCGTCACCGGCTTGTCCACCGATGCCACATATTCCTTCTCATGCATATAGCGGGCCCGGAGAATCCGGTTCACCAGCGCTCCCTCATTGGTCATGAGAATCAGGCCGTCGCTGTCCTTATCCAGTCTTCCGATGGGATAGATCCGCACCGGATAATTCAGGAAATCCACGATATTCTGCGCTCTGTCCCTGTCGGAGGTCGTACACACGATTCCCCGCGGCTTGTTCACCGCCAGAAGCACCGGCTTGTCCTTCCCGTTTACTTCCTTTCCGTCGCATACAACCACCTGTCCCGGCAGCACCCGCGTGCCCAGGGTGGCCGTCACGCCGTCCACCGTCACCTTTCCGTCTTCAATCAGCTTGTCCGCATCCCTGCGGGAGCACACGCCCGATGCACCTAAGAATTTATTGAGTCTTACGCCCTCGGCCTCTTCTCTGTCTTTTCCCATATTCCTGTAATCCCTTAAATACTTCTATTCCTTAAACTGCTGCAATCCCTTAAAGTATTCTAATCCTTTAGAATCGGAATTGTTTATGCTGCCGCCGCTTTTATCGCAGCAAGCCTTCTCCTTCGCCGCCGGAGCTTTCCCCTGTGCCACGAAGTTCCCTTATTCTAACATTTTTCGGCCCCGCTGTACAGAAAAAACGGCAGGATGCCGCGCCTGCTCGCATACTGCTTGCCTTCCCTCTCCACCTCTGGCCGGACCCGTATCCTGACAGAACGCCAGCGGTCAAAAAGATGCACCTCGCTCGCTGGACCTCCGCAGACATGAATCTTTCCGGAACTCCAGCAACCTGAAAGATGCACCCAACTTGCCTCGCGCCTGCCCAACGACAGCAGGCGGTATCCTGAAGGAGTGCCAACAACGAAAAAGATGCATCACGCTTACTGGACCTTCGCAGGCCTGCATCTTTCCAATACTACAGCAGTCACAAAGATGCACCTCGCTCGCTGGACCTTCGCAGACATGAATCTTTCCGGGACTCCAGCAACCTGAAAGATGCACCCAACTTGCCTCGCGCCTGCCCAACTTCAGCAGGCGGTATCCTTCAACCCGTATCGCGCGGTACCGCGCAAAAAAGCTGCATCCTGCAGGAACAGAGATTCCTGCAAGGATGCAGCAGACACGTTTACGGTTAAGCTGGCTCAAGATAATTATAGCTTGTTTATGCCGGCCGGGTTTGTCGGCAATCGGCACAGCTCCCACGCCCGGGAGGGCACGCCGCTTGCTGTTAATGGATGTACATAGCGTCGCCGAACGAGAAAAATCTGTAGCGTTCTTTAATTGCCTCTTTATAGGCATTCAGCACATGCTCTCTTCCGGCCAGGGCGGAAACCAGCATCACCAGAGTGGATTCCGGAAGGTGAAAGTTGGTGATGAGGCAGTCCAGAATCTTGAACTTGTAGCCGGGGTAGATGAATATGCTGGTCCAGCTGCTCTTCGCCTGCAGCACGCCGTTCTCATCAGAAGCGGATTCCACGGTGCGGCAGCTGGTGGTGCCGACGCAGATAACGCGGCCGCCGTTCTTCTTTGTCTCATTGACAATATCCGCCGCCTCCTGGGTCACGATATAGAACTCAGAATGCATGTGATGATCCTCAATGGTATCCACCTTGACCGGGCGGAAGGTGCCGAGACCGACATGCAGGGTGACATGAGCAATTTTTACGCCCATCGCCTCTATTTCCGCCAGGAGTTCTTTGGTAAAATGCAGGCCTGCGGTGGGCGCGGCAGCCGAGCCCTCATGCTCCGCATAAACCGTCTGATAGCGGTTCTTATCCTTCAGCTGATGGGTAATATACGGCGGAAGGGGCATCTGGCCCAGCTGGTCCAGAATCTCCTCGAAAATCCCCTCATAATGGAACTGGATGAGCCGGTTTCCTTCTTCTACCACGTCCAGCACGGTGCCAGTGAGAACTCCGTCGCCGAACTCAATCACCGTGCCCGGCTTGCATTTCTTTCCGGGTTTCACCAGGGTCTCCCAAACATCATCCTTCTTGCGGGTCAGGAGAAGCACTTCGATTTTGGCGCCGGTGTCGGCCTTTGCGCCGATCAGCCGGGCCGGAATTACCTTGGTATCATTGATGACCAGGCAGTCCCCGGGCTGCAGATATTCCTTGATATCCCGGAAGGTCCGGTGTTCCACTTCGCCGGTATCCTTGTCCAGAACCATCAGTCGGGAGGAAGCACGGTCCTCCAGCGGATCCTGCGCAATCAGTTCCTGGGGCAGGTCATAATAAAAATCTTTTACATCCATGAAAAATGCCTTTCTGTATTGTCCTTCACATGTCTGTCAATCATACACTATTTCTTCATAAATATCTATGGAAAGTTCAGCGGAAATTCTATGGACTTTTTTCGGCGTTTGTACTATTATTCATTCGTTTCAATAATTTGCGGCCGGAACGCGAAAGCCTGCAGCGAATACGGGGTTCTGCAGGAATTGGAGATTTTATGGAAAATATTCTCGCACGCATGGAACTTGCGCGCTACCGCGATAAAAAGCGTTTTATACTGATGCTCTGCGGCATCCTCGGCCTGGGTGTGTTCCTGTCCCTGCTCATTCAGGTAAACTATGGAACGGATGCCTGCTCCTTCATGAATCTGTCTGTCTCCGCAAGACTGGGAATTCTTTTCGGTACCATGGCTATGATGGTTCATGTCATCTGCTTTATGCCGGAACTGATGTATGCACCGCGCCATATCGGGCCGGGAACCATCTTCAACATGGTGCTCATCGGTTACATCGCCGACTTCTGCCGGATGCTGTGGAGCAGATATCTGCCCCAGTACCTGTTTACGGAGAATCCGTGGAGACCGATTGTATTTGTGGCCGCGCTGATTCCATTTCTCTTTTTTGCGGCACTCTACATGAATGCGGATATGGGGCTCGCGCCCTATGACTCCGTGCCGATGATTGTCAGCGACCGTTTTCATCTGCCCTTTGCGCCGGTTCGGATTGCCTGGGACGGTCTGATGGCCGCAATCGGCATCTGCATGGGAGGACATCTTACGCTGGCGACCGTGATTCTGACCCTTTCCATAGGGCCAGCCGTCAGTTTCGTCGGCGCCCGCATGAAAAAAATATTTGCTTGAAGTCCTTGCCATTCTGTAGTATATTATCATTTGTGATGCGTCTGTAGCTCAGTGGATAGAGCAGTGGCCTCCGGAGCCACGTGCGTAGGTTCGATTCCTATCAGACGCATTATTTTTATGCTTATTTGCCAAAAGCCGCCCCGTCAGGCGGCATGATTCATCTTCAGGGGGCAGCGCCAGAGGGCGCTTTTTTTGTCCGAAAAATACTATGCATTGCGTAACATAATGTCGTTGATCTTTCGTTAAAAAGACATTATGATAGAAATTACCTTCCCTTTTCAGACATCTGATCTCCCCCGTTCTCCCGCGGAAAACTCTCTGTGTGTATCTTGTTGATTTTCATGTATCGAAAGGAGCGTCTATGAATCTTGTTTTGACTGCTGCTGATGATCGAAGAAAATTACTGAACAATCGAATATCCGAAAAAAAGCTGGCACTGCGCAATGTCCCGAAAGGCCGGCTGCGGGTTTCCGGCGGCACAAGAAATCTTTACTACTATACTGACGACCAGAAAAGACGCAGCAAGTATCTGGGTCAGAAAAACCTGGAAAAAGCGCAAAAACTTGCCCAGAGAGATTATGACGAGAAGGTTCTGGCACTTTCGAAGAAGGAGCTCGAACTGCTCGACAGTCTTACGCTCAGCCTGGAAAAAGTAAGTGGGGAAAATGTCTACGAATCCCTGGTTCCGGCCAGAAGAAAACTGGTCACACCAGTCGAAATACCAACAGAGGAATTTGTGCGCTGCTGGGAAGCAGAGGAATTTGAGCACAAACCCATATCAGAAGACACACCGGAATACTATACGGACCGTGGAGAACAGGTCCGATCGAAATCTGAAATTCTGATTGCAAACATGCTCAATCAGCGGGGAATTCCCTACCGATATGAATGCGCGATCTATCTTGACAACAATACAAAATTCTTTCCAGACTTTACGATACTGAACGTTCGAAAACGGAAAGTCATCTACCATGAGCATTTCGGAATGATGAGTGACCCGGACTATTGTGAGAGCGTCGTTTACAAACTTGCGTCATATAACCGCAACGGATATTTTCTCGGGGATGACCTGACATGCACATGGGAATCGGAGAAACACCCCTTCAACGTGCGGGAATTTGAGCGTACTATCGAGCATTATTTTGTTTAAAGTATCTTTTTCGTTTCTGGCACTCCTCCAAGATACCGCCCGCTGTCGTGGAGCGGGTGCAAAGCAAACAGGGTGCATCTTTTTCGTTCCTGGCACTCCTCCAGGATACCACCCGCTGTCGTGGGGCGGGCGCAAAGCAAGCAGGATGCATCTTTTTCGTTCCTGGCGCCCCTCCAGGATACCGCCCGCTGTCGTGGAGCGGGCGCAAAGCAAGCTTGGTGCATCTTTTTCGTTCCTGGCGCCCCTCCAGGATACCGCCCGCTGTCGTTGGGGAGGCGCAAAGCAAACTGAGTGCATCTTTTTTACCGCTGGCGTTCTGTCAGGATACGGGTCTGGCCAGCGTTGGCGAAGGAACCCTACCCGGGTGCATCTTTTTCGTTCCTGGCGCCCCGCCAGGATACCGCCCGCTGTCGTGGGGCGGGCGCAAAGCAAGCATGGTGCATCTTTTTCGTTCCTGACACCCCAGCCAGGATACCTCAGCCGGCATAAACCTGCCTGGCAAACAACCGCCCGGCAATAACCTGCCGGCCAAGTCTCTGAAAAAGCAAGCGGCGCGCCCTCACGGGCGCGCCATTCGCGTTTCACTGTGTATTCTCCGGCCGCAGCAGTCTCATCCCACTGCGTTCTTCGCGTTTCACCACATATTCTCCGGCCACAGCGGTCACATCCCGCTGCCGCCCAGGCAAATTTTCTTAATTAAACCCATAAAACTTCTGCGCAATCTTGTATCCCACGGAAGCCATCTTCCGGCCGCTCTTTCCGGGCAGGTTCATGTACTGGCCGAGGAACCCCCAGCGCAACCGCAGGTAGAGCCGCAGGTCTTTCTCGCGGAGATACTGCCAGATCTTCTTCTTTTTCTCCAGATTCTCCTCAGTTCCGGACCGGATGGCCAGGATGGAGCAGATGCCCATCATGATTTCCAGGTATTTCACCATATATTTGCGGAGGCGCACCGGCTGCACCTTCGACATATCATAGTAGTCCAGCATCAGGCGGGTCACCCGCAGCTGCTGGTCGATGCGGCCGATCATGATCTGCTCATTGACCGACTGGTCCGCGCGGCCGATGAAATACCGGTAGAAGTTCACATCCAGATAATACAGCGTCTTCACATGAGGAAGCGGCTGATAGACAAAGATGTTGTCTACATAGAAGGTATGGGCCGGGAGCGAAAGTCCCGCATCCCGGAGCATCTGCGCGCGGTAAATCACCGAATGCATCAGAATGTACTGGCCCAGTTTGAAATGCTTCACCTGATCCCAGGTGATAACCTGTCCCGCCGGCATCGCATGGCGGTACTGCATGGTCTTCTTATGCCTTGCCCCCTGCTTCTCATAGACAAAGTTCGTGATCAGCATATCCAGCTGTTCATTCTCCCGGACAAACCGGCGCAGGGTATCAAGCACCTGCCGGTAAGCATCGCCGTCCACCCAGTCGTCGCTGTCCACCACCTTGAAAAACACGCCGTTCGCATTCTTCAGGCCGGTATTGACCGCTTCACCGTGGCCGCCGTTCTCCTGGTGGATGGCCCGGCAGATATTCGGATACTTCGCCTCATACTCCCGCGCAATCTCCAGGGTGTTGTCCTTCTGGGAACCGTCATCCACGATGATGATCTCCACCTCCTCGCCGCCCGGAAGCAGCGACTCGATGCAGTTTCTCATATATTCCGCGGAATTGTAACACGGAATTGCTACTGTCAAAATCTTCATATTTCTATACTGTCCTTTTTCTGAATGCCGCCAGCCCATCACGGCTGCGGCATCATCTTTCATTTCTTCAGACCGCCGCACAGTGCGGCATCTCTCACATCCCGCCGCCCGCCATCAGCCAGGCTGCCATGAACCGGCGGCGCGGCGGCGTTGCCGCAATATTCAGCCTTTAACGCCTTCCGCCTCCAGCGCAAGAAGCGGCGCATTGAGTTCTTCCGTTCCGGGGAGGACGAAGCGTCCGCCGGCGATGATGGCTGTCCGTGTGCCATCTGCCGATACTGCCTCCACCGTATCCAGCTCCGAATAGGGGATGGTGATGTCCGTATGGCAGTTAAAGTACGCCTTTCCGGGGTCGGTCTTCCGGCAGCGGGAAATCTCATTCTCCTTCGCGATCATCTCGCGGCCGTCCGGATTGTGCACCGGCACGTCCTCCATCCAGCTGTAGCAGGTGTCGCCCACGGCAAAGTGAGGGCCCGTCTTCTCCGCGATAAGAATCGGGAACTTATCCTGAATTCCATACCGGAGGGCCGCCGCGTAGGCCGTCGTGTTCGTGCCGACGGCAAACTCGCCCATGGGCAGCGAATCATGATTTGCGAAGATTACCTGCTTCACCAGCTTCCGGTTTTCCTCTTCTTTCTCAAAATTGGCACAGGTGCCGGACACGGTCCGCCCGTTCTCAAAGCGGATTTCCAGATCCTTAAACTGATACCCGTTGATATAAACCTGCTGCACATGAAGGAGCCCTTCAGTGCCCTCAAGCACCGGGGAGGTAAACACCTCGCCCACCGGGATATTCATATCCGCCGTGCAGTTCTCAAACCGGGTCTGTGCCGCCGTATCCGAAAGGGGCGCAAGCGCCACCTTAAGATTTGTGCGGTTCCCGTCTCTTCCGCGGATTTCGGCCCAGTCGCCTCCGTCCAGCGCCTCGATAATCTTCTGCTGAATGGCGCTCCACCGCCCATTGTCCAGCGTATTAATCCGGATGGTTTCCTGGAAAATGCCCTCGAACTCTTCCCCGATCTCCGGCAGCGGGAAGGCGATGATGGTAAAGCTGGTTTCCTCCTCCGGGATATAGCGGTTGATGACCTGTCTCGCCTCGCTGCTGTACTCCAGAGAAAGCTTCTCCTGCTTCTCCGTAAGCTCTGCCGCTTCCTTCCGGTTCTCCGGGGAAAATGCCTTCTCACCGAAGGTCTCCATCACGGCCGGCCCGGCATAGGCGCCCGCCGCATCCTTAAAGTCCTCATAGGCTGTCCGGAGCACCGTAAGCTTTCTCTCCTTAAAGCCCTTGTCCAGATATACGGCCTTGTCATAGCGATGGTCATACTCATACTGGCGGTTGGCCGGCTCGCCGCAGTACCCGCCCGCGCGGGAAACCGTCCGGTTCATGGACTCCCATGCAATCCGGGGGAATACAGCCGTAAGCCCCATTTTTTCAAAGTTTTCTGCGGCGTACCGCATCATCCGCTCAAATCCCAGATGATAGCGCACCTGCACCGTGGACTTCTTCGCAAAAGAGCGGCCGGAAACCTCAAAGGCCCGGCGGAATCCCTCCGTGAAGGTGTCCGCCATCCCCTTCACCGTCTCTTCCGGCAGGGAATTAAGAAATGCCGCCGTCCGCAGCTCAGACTCTGAGATATACTCGCCGAACCGGTACAGATAGCGAAGGTCCGAAAGGTCCGCCTCCCGGATGAGAGATGCCCCGAAATCCGCCTCCGGCGAGAGAGACTCCCGGATGCGTGCCGGCAGAAGCCGGTCGCAGTAATCAAACTCGTAATAATAGATGGCATCATGCAGGGCCTTCGCCCGCGCCGCAGCCGGAAGCTCCTCCTCCGGGCGCTCGTAGAGGTTATAGACCTCCACAAACAGCTCCTCCAGAGCGGTCATATCCATGTGCCGCTCCTCCATCGCCCAGGGAATCAGGTCCCGGAGCTCGGAAGCCAGCATGGACAGGATCTTTCCTTCCTCTGCGCCGAATTTCGATACCGCAAAAACAGGGCTGAAAAACCCATTATCATAATTTTCCGGGAGAATATCCCCGTAAAGCCGGCGGTTCAGAGCCTGAAGCTCCTCCATCCCGGCGGTCAAAAACCACCCGGACTGCGCCTTTTCAAAGGCATCCTCCGCAAGGAGGATAAAACGCGCCATGGCAGCAAAGTAATCCCGGAAGGGAACAGGTACGCTCTCCTCCGTGAGAACAGCCGCAATCCGTTCCCTGACGAGCGCATTGCGCTCCGCGCAGGCATCATTATCCTCTCTGTGCAATTCACGATACTTCAATCTGCAAAACCTCCGTCAGGCGCGAAGCCCCACCAGCAGCATCAGAAGCCACTGGATCAGCAGGATTCCGCCGATGCCCGCACCAATCTTCGCCAGCACCGTATTCTTGTCCTTCTCCTTAAAGGCCAGGACGCCGATATACACCGACAGCCCGGAAAATACCATGCTCGCAAAACAGATTGCCACCACCGAAAGCGGTGAATTTCCCTGATTAATCACGCTCAGGTACATTCCCGCCGCCCCCATGGCGACCGCCGCACAGGCCAGTCCCAGGCACAGATACCCGTTTTCCGCCAGCGGCTTCCGGATATAAGAAACCCGGTTTTCCAGTTCATTCCTCATCAGAATGTGATTCCCTTCTTATCCTTCAGAAGCAGGGCGCCGTTGATAATGGCCAGAACCCCGGCCGTCACGCTGACCGCGATGATCAGACTTCCCACCACGATATTGGTGACGCCCGCATTCCGCATCGTTTTGTACACCCGTTCCATCTTCTCCATAATCCTGTTCCTCTCGCTTTATCCAGCTGACACCAGCGTCAGCAGATTCCTGGTGCCTGCAGTTACTTTGCGCCGTACTGCTCATAATAGCTGTCAATGGCCGCCTTCAGCGTATCGTCGATGACAACGCTGCCCATGCACTCTCTGTTCCAGAGCCGTTCCACCACGTCCTTCATGGACACGATGGCTGCGGTCGGGAAGCCGTACAGGTCCTTAATCTCCTCCAGGGCGCTTTTCTCGCCCTTGCCCCGCTCCATACGGTTCAGAGAAACGATGAGTCCCACAACCTCCACGTCAGCCTGGGATTTCAGAATGGGAAATGTCTCCTCAATCGACTTTCCGGAGGTGGTCACGTCTTCAATAATCACCACCCGGTCGCCGTCCTTAAGCTTCGAGCCTAAGAGAATGCCGGTGTCGCCGTGATCCTTCACCTCTTTCCGGTTGGAGCAGTAGCGGACGTCCTTTCCGTACAGCTCGGAGATGGCCATGGACGTAGCCACCGTCAGCGGAATTCCCTTGTAGGCCGGTCCGAAGAGCACATCAAAATCCAGCCCGTAATTGTCGTGAATGGCCTTTGCATAAAACTCGCCCAGCTTCCGCAGCTGGGTGCCCGTCACATAGGCGCCCGCGTTCATGAAAAACGGGGACTTTCTGCCGCTCTTCAGCGTGAAATCGCCGAACTTCAGCACCTGGCTCTCCACCATAAACTCGATAAACTGCTCTTTATAATTCTCCATCCTCTGTCCTTTCTCGCGCGTCTCGTCCTTCCCTCACGGGAAGCACACCTGCTTCTCCCCTGACGGGAAATGCCTTCGCAGCCGGTGTCTTCTTCCGGGAAATACTACTTCACCGCGCCCACAAGCTCATTTATATCCGCAATATTATGCCGCTCCATATACTTCTCCATGCCCTCGATGATGTCGATAGTGGCATGGGGATTAATGAAATTCGCCGTTCCCACGGAGATGGCCGATGCCCCCGCCAGCATGAACTCGATGGCATCCTCCGCCGTGCGGATTCCGCCCATGCCGATGATGGGAATCTTCACCGTCTGGGCGCACTGCCAGACCATCCGCACCGCGATGGGCTTGATGGCCGGTCCGGACATGCCGCCGGTCTTATTGGCCAGGGCAAAGGTCCTGCGCTCGATATCGATCTTCATTCCCGTGAGCGTATTAATCAGCGATATCACGTCAGCTCCGCCGGCCTCCGCCGCCCGCGCGATCTCCGCGATGTCGGTGACATTCGGGGTGAGCTTCATGATAACCGGCTGCCTTGCAATCTTCTTCACCTCGCGGGTGATATGCTCCACGCCGGAGGGGCTTGTCCCGAAGGAAATGCCGCCCTCCTTCACGTTGGGGCAGGAAATATTGATCTCCAGCATGTCCACCGGCTGATCGGAGAGCTTCTCCACCACCGAGAGATATTCCTCCTCGGTGTGGCCGCAGACATTCACGATGATCTTCGTATCATACTGTTTTAAAAAGGGGATATCCCTCTTAGCAAAGAGGTCAAAACCCGGATTCTGCAGGCCGATGGCATTCAGCATGCCACCGTAGACCTCCGCCACCCGCGGGGTGGGGTTTCCGGGCCACGGCACAGCCGCAACGCCCTTGGTAACCACCGCGCCCAGGCGGTTTAAATCAATCATCTCGCCGTATTCGGCGCCGGACCCGAAGGTGCCGGAGGCGGTCATCACGGGATTCTTCAAAGTGACGCCGGCAAGGGTGACTGCCATAGAGCGTCCCCTGTTCTCCTTCTGCTCCGGTGCGCCCGGGCTGCGAACATCTCTCACATCCATCACAGAATCACCTCCCGCGCGTCAAATACCGGTCCGTCCTTGCAGATCCGCTTGTTGTTCACATTGCTGTGGGCATCCTTCTCCGGGGTATTGCAGACGCAGGCAAGGCAGGCCCCGATGCCGCAGGCCATCCGCTCCTCCAGGGAGACATAGCAGACCATGCCGTTCTCCTCCGCATAGGCCTTGAGGGCCCGGAGCATGGGTGTCGGTCCGCAGGCATAGATGGTATCGGCTTCGATGCCATTTTCCCGGATAGCATCCAGGACATTGCCCTTTGTCCCGGCACTTCCGTCCTCTGTCGCAATGTATACAGGCGCATAATTTCTGCACTCGTCCGCCAGGAACATGTGGCTGTCCCGGTATCCCAGAACCACCGTCTTATCGCCGTTTAAGCGCTTTGACAGGTGGAAAATGGGCGGCACGCCGCTTCCGCCGGCGATGAGAATCGCCCGTTTTCCGGGATCCTGCATGGCGAAACCATTGCCCAAAGGACCCATCACATCGATGGTATCCCCGGGCTGAAGCTTAGAAAACTCCCTGGTTCCCGCGCCGGCCACCCGGTACACGAAGCGGACGGCGTCCTCCCCGTCCTTCTCCTTTCTGTGCACATCGCAGATGCCGAAGGGCCGCGGCAGAAGGCGGGAAGAATCATTGCTGTAGAGGGCCGCAAACTGCCCCGCTGCCGCATCCCGGAAAATATCCGTCTGAATCCATATGCTGAACATCCCCGGCGTCAGTTCCTCCTGCCGGAGCACAATTCCTGTCTCTTTTCTCTGAGGCATAATTCTGTCCTTTTCTTTTTAAGTAAAGCACCCGGCTGATTCCGGGGCCTGTCTTTACAGCACCCGGTTGATGTCCCGGATCATGTCGATGGTGGCCTGTCTGGATGCCTTGGCAAATTCTTCCGGCGCAAAGTCCTTCTTGTACACATCCTTCTTCCAGGCCGCGATGATGCCGCGGGAAGAATTCACGATGGCGCCGAGACCGTCCTCATTGAAGCAGTACTGCAGATCCTCCGCGGTACCGCCCTGGGCGCCGTATCCCGGAACCAGGAAAAATGTCTTCGGCATCAGCTTCCGCAGAACCTTGCTCATCTCCGGATAGGTCGCGCCCACCACGGCGCCCACGTTGCTGTACTCGCCGTCCATGGAAAGCTCGCCCCACTCCTTCACCTTGTCCGCCACCAGCTCATAGAGCGGTCTTCCGTCAATCAGGCGGTCCTGGAACTCGCCGCTGGAAGGATTCGAGGTCTTGACCAGCACGAAGATGCCCTTGTCAAACTCATTGCACTGGTCCACGAAGGGCTTCACGCCGTCGGTTCCCAGGTAAGGATTCACCGTGATGAAATCACTGTTAAAGCCCGGGCAGGTCTTTGTTCCGATCTTTGCCCGGCCGAGATGGCCTGTCGCATAGGCCGCGGAGGTGGAGCCGATATCGCCGCGCTTCACATCGCCGATAACGATAAGTCCCTTGTCCCTGCAGTAATCCACCGTCGACTCATAAGCCTCGAGTCCCGGAATGCCGAACTGCTCATACATGGCAATCTGCGGCTTCACCGCCGGAATCAGGTCCGCCACCGCATCCACAATCTCCTTGTTGTAAAGCCAGATGGCCTGGGCCGCGCCCTCGGGCGTCTCGCCGAACTCTTCAAATCCCCGCTTCTGAATGTGCTCCGGGATGTAATCAAGCATCGGGTCAAGTCCCACGCAGATGGGCGCTTTGGTCTCTTTGATTCTCTCAATCAGCTTCTGTATCATGGGGATATCCTTTCTATGGTGTGCTGCGCAGAAGTCATTCGACTCTGCGCGCCTTCCGCAGTATCACTGCCGCTGCATACCTGCTGCCGTCTTACTGCATTATCAATGTTGCAACATACTCGCTGCTGCCAAATACCTTCGTCTGCAGCGAATCTTCCGTCCTCGTCTCCATCTGCATCCACAGCTCATCCGCCGCCAGCATGATATGACTCAGCATGCATCCGATGCTCAGTTCGCGCATCTTGTGCCCCACCGTCTTTTCCAGCAGGCCATTTAACGCAAACACGTAGATGCGGCCGGAATATACCACAAACCGCCAGGGCTGCAGGTTCAGCGCCGAGGGCGCAAGCCTTGCCGCCTTGAGGATGGTCTTCATCTGTTCTCCCGGCTCCTCCCGGAACACGCAGAGTTTATTCAATGGAAGCCGTCTGGCAAATGCCGCCTCACGGGTCAGATGCCCATCGGGATATCCGAAGGCCAGCATGGCCATAAATCTGCGGCCGTCCCTTCGCTTCTCCGGCGGCTTCACCGCGCCCAGAATGCAGCTCCCGAGTCCCTTCACCGTCATATACAGCGAAACCTGCTCCAGGATATATCCCGCATTCCGCTCACAGCCTTCCTCTTCCTCCGAGTACAGCAGCAAAAACCAGGGGGCATCCGGCTTCGCGCCCAGGATAGCTGCTCCCTTCTCCCCGTTCTTCAAAAGGATCGCCTCAACGCTGATCCCCTCATTCAGCCGGGATGTCTTCTCCACAAAAGCCAGTATCTGGTTTCGCAGGCTTTCCGGCACTTCTTTTTTCAGATACTTCCGGACGGAATGCCTGTAATTCAGTGCCTCATAAAGATTCATAATACTCTCTCCCATACAACGGGCCATAAAATACCAAGTTTATTCTACCACGATGTCAAATTCGGAACAACCGAAAACCGATTGATTTTAAGGCTTCCCGCCGGCTGGCGCATGCCGCCTGATTCGGTTATAATATTATTCTGTCATCAACCATATATTTGCTGAGGATTTTATTATGTCAGATACGCATATAGAGCATATCACCGAACTCTCCGAGGCCCAGGCCGCGGCTATCCGCGCCCTGGAAGAAGCCTGCAGGAATCACCATGCCTGCCCGGCCTTTCCCTGGGAAGACTATACCGACGTGTGGCTGTTGTGGAGTGAAGAGGCTTCCGCGCTGGCCGCGGTTCTGGCCGCCATCACTTCTCCCGATGAAGTCGAATGCATCGCCATGACCGCCCCGAAACAGCGCCGCAGAGGCTACTTTGCAGAGCTTCTTGATGCGGCCGCAGACTTTTTCGGCGACACGGACCTGATTCTCCCGGCAAAAAGCGATGATGCAGAAACCCGTCTGGCCCTCGAGGCCGCAGGTGCAGAAAAGCTTTCCATTGAGTACCGGATGGAGAAAAAACTGACCGCCGGAACAGAGGAAGCTTCATCTTCGCCTGCCAAAGGCACCGGCGTCCCGGAAGAAAACGACGCCCGGTCAGAACAAGCTTCCCGCGCTGCAAGCGCGGGGCTCACTATTGCTGTCGATAGCGGAGAAGACGGGGCACGAACCTATACCTTCTCTGTTTCCGGTACGGCAGAACCTGCCGTATATGCCGGCCTCTGCCGCACCCTGCAGGAAGGCGCTTCCGCCTGCTTCTATGACTTCGAGATAGATGAAAAACTACGCGGTAAAGGATTTGGCCGGGCTGCCCTTTCTCTGGTCCTGGAGCACCTCCGGGCCGCCGGTACAAACAAAGTCTTCCTCCATGTCAGCGGAGACAACCTCCCGGCCGTCCGGCTCTACGAAAAAGCCGGATTTGCGGTGACAGAGGCGATGGATTACTATCTGTATTAGGACCTGTACTAAGCTTCCTGCATCCTGCAGCTTCCGTGAATGCCTCCAGGATGCGCCCATCTCGCCTCTCCTTCGCCAGTCTGAATCTTTCCGGACTGGCGATGCCCATTAAGATTCACCCAACTTGCCTCTCCTTCCCTTTCCTTCGCCGTGCCCGAATCTTTCCGGGCGGCCAGTGACCATTAAGATGCGCCCAACTTGCCTCTCTTTCGCCGGCCTGTATCTTTCCGGGCGGCCGATGGCCATAAAGATTCACCCCGGCCGGGGACCGGGCTTGTTGACGTATCTGCCAGGTCTTTGGCCTCCCAAAAAGATACACCCGACCGCCAGAACGCCGGCGGGAAAGCTTGTTCACGCATCCGCCACATCTCCGGCCACCCGTAAAGATGCACCCGGCCGGCGGGATGCCAGGCAAAGGCAAAGAATCTCAAAAATCGAGTAGGAGGGGGTGATTAGCCCCCGTCCTCTCACACCACCGTGCATACCGTTCGGTACACGGCGGTTTTCAATAGTTGACGTGCACTGACTGATACGCATTGGAAAGGTCATAGAACCCCCA
>Ga0256405_10004932_pt1 | contig 24009 bp, 34 predicted proteins | sample RumenRJG_02DNA_FD_189096 | JGI IMG/M metagenome (GOLD analysis project Ga0256405, IMG submission 189096) | Bovine rumen microbial communities from Lethbridge, Alberta, Canada - RJG_02 | ecosystem: Host-associated > Mammals > Digestive system > Stomach > Rumen | place: Canada: Alberta... | reverse complement strand
CCTATGTCCAAAATGCATATCTGCAGTAAAATATATCATCGTATCAGTCCCTACTTTGCCTCTTCGAATTTCCTCGTCAGAGTATCAACGATGTAAAGTTTCTGATTCCCGAAAGGATCCCCATTTGAGTAAGTCGAGAAAAGATCCAATGTCAGCACTCCACAAGCATCTAGCGGTTCCTCTACGGGTGTATGACCCACTACCTGATACAAGAGATCATCCCTAAACATCCTGTAAAAGTCGGCCTGAGGCCTTGCCCATATAGGCGAACTATCTCTCCATAGTTCCTGTTTTCCCATCCGATTGATCTTTGCAAGGATATCTTCAATTTCTTTCATATGATATCCACACGTCTGAAACACAAAACTCTCCGTAAGACCGGCATGACTGAATAGCACATCATCAATTTTATGGACAAATCTATAACGTTCTTCAAGAACACGTTCCAGTCTGGTAATGCCTTCAATAGCAGTTATCCTTGCCTGGACAGAATATCCCGATTCCATGGCATCCCAAAGATAAGATACATCGTGATTACCATAGCACCACAATGACTGATCATGCTCTTTGCCAAATTCAGCAGCACGATCCAGCGTCTCTTTATATGCGTCTAAAACATTTCCTTTCCCCCAGTCATCTACCAGGTCTCCGAGTATTACGATGTCGTCGTAGCTGTTCTCATCAACTCTATCAGCCACATCAAAAATCCATGGCTTTAGATGTACATCAGGAATCACAAGTACTCTGCTCATTTCAAAAAATCTCCAATTATTCCATCTGTTTCAGTGCTTCACTAATATCAAGATCCTTTACATCCCACAGATCAGAATCCCCCAGCGCGTACTGCAGGATTTGTCCAAGCCTCATATCCGGATGCTTTTTCCATACGTTTGAAATAGCTTTTAGGCATACTTCTATTCTTGCAGGATCCCTTGTTTCATCTTTACCTTCTATTACTTTTTCAAGTTCCTGCCGCACCTCTTCTTCGGAATATAGTTTTCCTTCTCTTATGGATTCTTCCGCCTCGTCAAGAGATTTCATAAGACCAAGCAGCGCGGCAGTCTTCCCGATTTCCTCATCATAGGGCTCAAGCTCTTCAAATAGATAATATGGGTATCCTGTGTGCCTGGGATGTTCCTTTATGTGAATGAACATCCCATCATGTCGCCCACCATGAGGCACTAAAGTATATTCCTTGCCAATCTCCAGTTCTTCCTCAGTGAAATAATTACCATCGCCAAGAAAATCATGCTTCCTTCCTATGCATCTGATCTTTCTTGGTGTATTGTCAAATGTGTTAAGATTCTTCGTCATCACAGGACGATTATTATCTGCTGTGCCTGCTTTATTGCCGCTTGCTCTATTGGCAAAAACATCAAGACGCCTTAAAAATTCGCTTTCTTCACAATTCCACAGTTTATCCTGATCAGGAATCACATCCATCACAAATTGACCGAATCTAAGATCCGGATGTTTCTCCCATTCTTCTGCTATTTTGTTTAAAAATGGCCATATTCTATTCTTATCTCTCATCTTTTCTCAATCAAAACTTCCCATTTCTTTACGGCCACAGGGACTAAAAGATTATCAACACTTACACCCAAGAGACCGCTGAGAACATAAAGGTTTTCAATCACAAAAAATGATCCTTTATGGCGCCATTTATTAACTGCCTGTGGAGTAATACCCAATTTATCAGCAATAGTCTTGTCTTTTAATCCCTTTGCTTTAATAAGATCACACACCCTATTCTTTGTAGCTTCAATGTCAAGTCCTTTTACCCTGTCAGGTTCTTCCCAGCATGCTGTGTAATCCAATAGTCCCAGTCTCTGCCGAAATCTATTCATTTCAATGATTTCCATTATTTTTTCATATCCTTCATCCATAAATATTTTCCCTCTATGCCTACTATGAATGTAATCTTTTCATCAATCCCAAAGGTCCCAAAACCATTCTTTAAACATATCAATAGCTCTGTCCTTGCATTCGTCTCTATATTGGTCAAGTTTCCTACTTTCTTCAAAATATCGGTCTTCTATCTCTTTATATTCCGGCACATCTCCTGGATGATACAACCTGTACAAGCCCTCTTGTTTCTCCCTGGCAATTTCATCCTCTGTTCTTAGTTTTTGTCCATGCTTCCCATATTTTTCTCTAAATTCCTGATATGCCTTATGATAATCCTCTTCATATTTGTTTTTCTTAGTGCAGGTATCCTCATTTGCTTCATTCAAAAGAAATATCATTTCCGACAAGATGTCATCCCATTTCTTCATACCTGCATTATCAACATCATCTGGTCTACCTGTACCAAATACTGCATGTGAAGTGTTTCCGCAAAAATCCGGGTAGCTATGAGTTGTATCTTTCAATTGTTTCAGCATCCCAGGCATTACCATCAAAAACCAGTAATCAATGCTCCATACATCGGAATCACAATAGCCATGCTTTACACGCTGAAAAATAAACCTAATATTGCGTTTCCATCGTTTTATCTTATCAACCGGCTTCTCAAAACCTTTATACTTTTTCTCAATGCATGTTTTTCCTGTTTTTTCAATATTCATTTCGCTTCTTATACCATGTAATCAATAAACTTATGCCTTTTCTCATATATATTGTATTGGAGATTAATTCCATTGTATATAAACCCGTGGTTGATAAATTAGAAAATCGCTCTATCAAAATGATTAAATAGTAGTCTCAGGAACGGGTAGCAGGCATCCATGGGATGCCATGCTTGCGACTCCGAGCTCTGCGAGGGATCCCATAACCTTCCGCGTATGAAGCGGGTGTTCTACCTCCCACGCTATCCTGGAATAGCGGATACAGAGGGGTCGCAGACATCCAGGGGATGTCACGCTTGCGACTCCGAGCTTGCGAAGGGAACCCACAACCTCCCGGTTAACAGCCGGGCGCTCTGCCAATTGAGCTATATATCCAAAGCTGCGGTAGCAGGACTCGAACCTGCAACTTCCTGAGTCAGAGTCAGGCGCTCTACCAATTGAGCTATGCCGCATTGGTGCTGCTGGTGGGCCTTGCGACGCAAAGCTAGTCCCCGGAGGGGAAACCCACGGCCTTCGGTTTAAGAGACCGATGCTCTTCCAACTGAGCTACAACAGCTTAGTGCTGCCTATGGGATTTGAACCCATGACCTACGGTTTAAAAGACCGTTGCTCTTCCAACTGAGCTAAGACAGCAAAATGGGCCCGGGCGGAGTTGAACCACCTCGCAGGGATTTTCAATCCCCAGCTCTACCAGTTGAGCTACAAGCCCTTAGAGACGTAAGTGGGAGTCGAACCCACGCTCGCGGAGTTGCAGTCCGCTGCCTTCCCAGCTTGGCTACTACGTCTTACTACGACACTTGGAATCGGACCAAGATTGCAGGAGTCAAAGTCCTGTGGGCTACCATTACCCCATGTCGTAAGATGCAGTCTTAAGCGACTGCGATTATGTCATCAATAGGAACTTCTAGATAAACTGAAAGAGCCACAATCCTGTCTATGCTTGGAAGAACCTCTCCCCTTAAGTATCTATAAACAAGCGATGTACTTGCACCGAGGTATTCTGAAACTTCTGATACTGTATGGCCGCTTTCTCTGATCAGCTCCCTGATTCTTAATCCTGTTCCTTCGATATCTATTACTGGATAATCCATTTCTTTTGTTCTCCTTTTTGCATTAAAAAATCCACCTAACGCAAGTTAAGTGGACCTAGAACTACTCTATTCTTAATGCTCAGGATTTCTTCGGATTATCTTTTCCCGGATCCTGGATCATCAACCACCAACTTGCAATTTGCATAACTAACAAAGCACTTCTGATTTTTGCAGAACTGCATGAATTGTTTGTTATTAAACTGCTGGTTGATAGTTACGTAGTACATTCTTTAAAATCTCTCCTTAAATCTTTGCTGCTGTGTCGCAGCTCTTTTGCGTTTCTGTAATTGTAATATACATCCATAAACCTTGATCTGTATAGTGTCATCAGATGACACTGAGCGTTTGCGGAAGGATTCGAACCTTCGGCACAGTTATTCCGTGCTCTGCATTAGCAGTGCAGCACCATAAGCCATCTCGGTCACGCAAACATAGTGGGTGGAGCAGGAGTTGCACCTGCGATGTTTCTGATGTGGGGGTTTTACAGACCCTTGCCCTCGCTGCTAGGCATACCCACCCATAATAGCTCCTGCGGGACTCGAACCCGACATTTCCAGCTTGAGAGGCTGACGTCCTTACCAATTAGACCAAGAAGCCACAGTGATCCCAACGGGACTTGAACCCGGTATCTCTGACGTGAAAGGCCAGCGTCCTAAACCATTAGACTATGGGACCATGCGCAGGCGCTTTCACGCCCGCTAATCTATATTCAGTTCATGCGCTTAGTGAATAAAGCCATTCACCTTCGACTACGATAATGTCATCCATAGCAACACCTAAAACAGCTGCTAATACGACTAAATTGTCCAGTGTTGGCATGGCAGTTCCGTGCTGCCACTTGTAAATCGCCTGTGGAGTAGCAAAACCGAACACATCCTGTAAATCCCTAACAGACATACCGGCTGCCACTCTTAAATCTGTAATTCTCTGTCCCGTAGCGACCATGTCGATCGCTGGAATATTCTGTGTCATTTCCGACTCCTTTCTGGCTCTTGGCCAAGTACACGAGGTGGGATTCGAACCCACATGCCTTTCAGCGTCTGATCCTAAGTCAGGTGCGTCTACCAGCTTCGCCACTCGTGCAAGTTTTGGGACTGCTGCGTCCTCGCTTCGCGTCGTCCGAATGCGTAGCTCGGCCTCCCCCGGAGGCCACGCATCCAATTACACCACGAATCTATAGCGCAGAGCCTGGGATTCGAACCCAGATATCCGTGAGGAATGTCGGTTTTCAAGACCGATGCTGTACCAATTGAGCCAACTCTGCATGTTTTAGACAAAATAAAAAGCTGCCTGCCTCATCTAAGAGGTAAGCAGCTGCTAAACATGTTCATCTATAAGCTCGGATCCTGTCTCTCATGATCCTGCCAAAACAACATTTTCTCGCATTTGCCTATCCTTAAATGAGCGCATGAAATTAAACATCCACTCTGATTTACTCTGGAGTGATGATTCATAACTTTCGCTATAAAGGCAATAATTGCGATTCATTGTTGTCATGTCTCTTTCTTTTCCTTTCCGGGAGCTCTTATCTGCTCCGCTTATCTCTTTCTATATCGTATAGTAACACTGGTAAGTTTAGTTGTCTATTAGCCTTGTAGTATAAAATACTTAGCTCGTTCAACTTTTGTACATTGCTAAATACTTACGACTGCAAGATTCAGTTGTCTTAGTCTCCAATGGCTAATTCTTTCTATAGTAGCACAAATATCTTCACATTTTTACCGTATCACCTTTTTGGGGTTTTAATAGTTTTTAATGGTTTTTGATAGTTTTTAATGGTTTTTAATGGATATTAGAAAGATTGTATTGTCTCTATCATCTTTGTATTATCAATTCCAAGCTTTTTCCTCAGCTCGATATCCTGGTGTTGCTTCTCAAAGTATGATCTTAGCTTAATCTGCTCGGATCTCTCCTGATAAGAATACTGGTCCGTGACCTGATTTTTCATTGCAACATCAAGACCCTTGAGCCAATTGATCTTCTTGGTGGAATTAAGATGGTTGTTGATATCTGGGAGCTCATCCATATCAATCGCAGTCTGTATATAGCTCTTTAGCCTGTTATATGAGCCAAAAGAACCTGGACAGGTGATGTTCTTATCATCCATGTATGAGCATAGGGCAAACATCTCTATCTGCGTCGCTTCTTTAGGATCAACATCTTTTACACTGATATTATAAGAGCCATAATCACCAAGCGAGACCGTGATAATCGGATTCTGTTCAGTAGAATTTTCCGAGTATCTTGCAATCATTGTCTGGGAAGCATTGGGTCCAACGGCGATTGCAGACATTCCAAGTACTTTACCATCTCCTGCAGATGGCGCTATGGACGTTGTAGATGTCAATTCTACCGCAAAGGGCTTATTCAGAGCACTTGCTGTGACTGCACTGGCTGCAGCTGTCTTATACCAGCTGTGGTCATTTCGTCTGTCATAAGAATCAATAGCATAAATACTCATGCAAGCTCCTTCCTCTCATCAAATAGTTTCTGGATCTTATCTTCGTATTCTTCTTCGGCTTGCTTTTCCTCTTTTTCCTTCAAAGCTTCCTGAATGTCATCCAGATCCTTATCTATGCGTTCCATGAGTTTATCCCATTCCTTTTCGGTAAACTCCTGGTTTCCTATCTTGATCTTAACTTCAGTCTCATTGTTAAGAAGCTTATGATAAAGCTCAGTTTTATATGAGTTTATATGTTCTATCAAAGAGTTTTCCTTAATCTCTGGCTCTTTTTCCGCGTCCGGAGTCTCGTTCTCCTCAGCAGTATCCTCTATCGGCTTGGACTTCTCTTCCTCGATCTCATAACGCTTCCTTGTGCAGTGATTATACTCATGAATGGCCCTCATGATCGCATTGAGATCTTCCGGCGTAAACATGCTGGCAGCCTTCGAAAGTTGATCAATATTATCCACGTTCACATGAAGAGCTCCGCCACTTGGAAGATATATCTTAAGGACCTTTTCTTTCTCATACATGTTTCCAAGGGTTACGGCATTCTGCTGATAATCGCATTCAAAAATCACGCCATTGTAATTGATGATGCCATCCTTAGCCAGGAAGTTATAAGGACATTTCTTCTCACTGGCCTCACTGAGATGAGAACCAAAGCTTTTAGAAGTCTCCTCTACACCTGCATAATTCTCTTTTCCCGCTACAGAATATGTATTGTCCGCATAACAATCAAGTGCCAATGCTGCTATACCCATAATGCCATCCTCCTAGATGGTAACAAAAAACGTGCCCCTTCATAGGATAATCAATCCATTGAAAAGACACGCATTCCTTTTGCTATCTTATATATCGGTAATTCTCTTTAATTGTTTATACCACCAACAAAAAAGAATCAGCTCCAAATCCATCTCTGAATTCTTTGCTGATCCTCTCTTTTTCCTTCTTGCGGTTGTAGGCCTTTCCATTTGGAACGCTTCTTGTTACGGGATTTATCTCTCCCCAAGTGCGTCTCTGTTTGGAATGGTACTCTTTTTGCGCCTTCTTACTTCGTTTGGCTAGTGAAACATACTTACTCATTTTGATTCCTCCGTTTCTTCCTTCTGAACCTTCTTGTTATACTTTGATGCAGGAATACCGAACAGTAAACATACCGGTATTATCGTAGCAAGCAAAACAAGAATTAATAAAATCTTTGCAGTCATTATAACATTTCCTCCAACAATCTCATTTATTTTATAGCCTCAAGAATCGGCTCAATATATGTCTTATCCGTCCAGTCACATGTCTTATCTCCCGCTTCCATAAGTGCCTTTTCCCAAACCTCATATTCATCAGGGTTCTTCTTGCCTACAGCTTTCTGAAGCATCTTGCAAAGTGTCTTATCTGCAAAACTCATAGCGTCCATGTTCCAGGCTCCTCTGCAATAAAAACACGGCACATCCATAAGTACACCTGTCATATTGTGCTCAACAATCTGCCTGAACGCATCCTCCTCATATGGAGAAGCACCATCACAAAAGACAACTACCTTCTTGCCTTGAAGTTTGTTCATATTCTTTTTCAAAAAACCAATGCCAGCTATACCTGAAGCATAGATACCACCTCCGAGAATGATCGCATCGTAGTTCTTTATATCGTCGATATTAGCTTTGGAAGTTTCCATACAATCAAATCCTGTTTCCTGCGCCAGCCAGTCAGCGTAACGTTTTGTAGCTCCATATTTAGATCGATAAAGAATTATACCTTTCATGTTCTCTTCTCCAACAAAAAATGTTATTACATGATAAAGCCAGAGACCGGTCATCTAGACTGCAGCCTCTGGCCTTAGTCCCTTATTTAATTGCTCTGATCATGCGGTCTTTAAAAGGCTTAACAATCCAACAACTAACAGGATTGGAAGTGCGATATAGATAAGTCCGCCCATTACCATTCCCACCAGAATAACAGGAAGGAATACAATGTAAAGCATTACTTTCATGATGCCCCATGTAGCTCGGAATGCGAAGCCAACGAGTTTACCGAAGATCATGAAGAAAAGAATAAAGAAAAAAATAGTCATCATAGCTCCACCTCCTGGATTTTTTCTTTGTTACTAAAAATGTATGTTTATCTATCTGATGAAATGATTATAAGATAAGGCGCCTTCAACAAAAATACTATTTTACGTGAAATAAACGCCCATATTTCGCCACTCAGGGAAATGAAAAGCCCTCCGCCATTCGTGATGATGAACAGCGGAGGGAGATACGTGATTATTATGTTGTTAGCCTTCAATGGCTATGAGGTTCTTTTCAGGGACTTTTTCCATTGCCTTTTTAGGGATGGATAGTTTTAAAACTCCGTGTCTGTAGGTAGCTTCAATGTCCTCTTTCTGAACATTCTCACCAATGTAGAAGCTCCTTGTCATTGATCCTGCGTACCTTTCCTGTCTGATGAGTTTACCCTTCTTGTCGTTCTCATCCTTATCAAGGCCTTTAGCAGCGTTGATGGTAAGATAGCCATCATTGAGTTCTGCAGTGATCTCTTCTTTCTTGAAGCCAGGCAGATCGATCACTACTTCGTAGTTGTCATCTTTTTCCCTGACATCGGTCTTCATCATCCTGCCGGCTCTTCTTCCGTAGAGCTTTTTCTCCATGTTGTCGAATTCATTAAATTCCGGGAATCCGAACAGGTCATCCATGAATTTTTCTTCAAAAATACTAGGTGCTAACATAATGCTTACCTCCTTTGCACATAAACAATTTATTTGTATATGAGCATTGGGACGGAGGGTTCAGATCATTGGAACGTTAAGTCCTAACGGTCTTCTCTGTTCCTTTGTTCTACCTTAGGTATAACACCAGAATTAGCACTCGTCAATAGAGAGTGCTAATATGATAAAAAAGGCTTATTTCCAAAAAAGAAAAAGTAGCGAAAGCACTAATGTTTACGCCACTTTATCTCCAAACTATTATCAAACTGATTAAAAAAAGCTCATACCCTTCTATAGTCTTCTGACACTTCTAAAAATGTCCTGCTCCCCTGAATATAATCAGCATAGGCAAGGTGATGCTTCTTTAAGTTGAATCTGATCAGATCCGCCAATGCCAGATCATAGCCAGGTGTTAGTTCAATAATCTTCATCTTCCCAACCTTTGCAGATCCAGATATTTCATATGCGCTGTTCTGTGGGGAATCCCCTTTTCGTGGGCTTCATTTCTGCTAATTGTTTTTCCTGTGGGCACACCATTATCGTCGGTTATATCAAATATCTCCATTTTTATAATCCCAGCTCCTTGCACAAAGCATCATACCTCTTCTACTCTTTTTCCTTTACAGGCTTTGAAGCCTCCTTAGAATCTTGTTCCGCACTTCGGACAAAAATCGAAGTCCTCTGTTGTCTCATATCCGCACTGCCTGCATTTCTTGTAACCGGTCGTGAATCCTCTTCCGCCGCTTACCTGAGTCAGATGACTTGGCAGAATCTCCACTTTTTCGCCCCTTGCGATCATCTTACCAATCTCCGGATCAAGCTCATAAACAGTCGCGCAGCAGCTGGTCTGCACGTAGTAATGCCTGTTCCACTTAAAGGTCGGTATAAAGAAAAGAGACAGCACCGTATATGTCATGAACACGTTGAAGCGTCCATATTTCCCACAGATTGCGCAGGTTATCAGCTGATTGAAATCAAAATCCTTCCTGCCATCTGTAATTCCCATGATAAAAAACATCTACTTCCTCGCTCCGTTCTTAGTAATGTACCCTCACAACTCTTGCTCCAAATGGTAAAAGAGCTACTCTCGCAATCTTAAAGAACTGCTTACCGAAAGGTATTCCTATAATAGTAATTCATAAACCAATAATCCGTTTTGTTATTTCTAAGTACTATAATCCAACAACGAGTCATTGAACAGCATATACTTGATCCATCAAAAGCATAGATATACTATAACAGAAAAAGAGCCATCTAACAGCAATTAATACTGTCAAATGGCTCTTATCCTACTCAGTTTTCAAGCATGCTTTTTTAGATCCTCGAGCGGGTTCTTTTTCTTTCCCTCAAATTTTCTCAGGTTATCATTACCTGTTCTGTTAGCCGGCATATAGTTTTCATATTTCTTCTTTTGATGAGTTTCAGAATTCCATATTTCATCAGCAACAGGCCCCCACTTAGAAGCATAGTCGTCGCACTTTGAACATAGATGTTCTACACTCTCTTCTGATTCTTCATTTGTTCCATGTGCTCCGGACCTTTCTACCATCTCCCTTAAAAGCTTTGGATTTTCAAGCATCGGACATGGTCTTAAGTGATTCTTATTAAAAGGCTGACCCTTATGATATTCCATAAAAAGAGGACTCTGCAGCATTTCAAGAATAGAATTGTCATGGATATTGGTGTTGGAGAAATGGATGAAAACGCAAGGCTCTGCATCACCACTTGAATTGATATGGAAATAGTTTCTTCCGCCTGCAATACATCCACCTACAGCTTCACCGTCATTCTGAAAATCCATTGGGAAGAAGCCTGTTTCACATTCATCTGAACGAATCCATCTTATACGCTCAATCATCTTCTTTCTCTGCGCAACAGTAGGCATCAGTTCCGGAACTGCATTGTTACCAACCGGCATATAGTGGAAGAAAAATCCGAATCTCGCCCCCTTATCTGCAATGAACTTAATGAATCCTGGATCAGTTACAGCTTCGATATTATTCCTTGTATAACAGATGGATGTACCAAATAAAATTCCATACTTTTTGAAAAGAGACATGGCATTCATTACAGCGTCGTAATGGCCATCTCCTCTTCTTGCATCGTTAGTCTCAGGAGTTCCTTCAATAGACAGCATGAAGGTAAGATTACCAAGGCGTACAACTTCTTTACAGAAATCATCATCCACGAGTGTGGAATTACTATATATACCAAACTGGACATCATTATGTTTTTCTGCAAGTTTAAGAATATCTTTTTTCCTGACAAGTGGCTCTCCGCCTGTCATCATATAAACATATACGCCAAGCTCTTTTCCTTGAGTTACTATCTTGTCCATGTCATCGTAGGACAGGTTATTCTTTGGACCATATGTGCCTGACCAGCATCCTGCGCAGTGCATGTTGCAGGCTGAAGTTGGATCGAACAGGATCAGCCAGGGTATATTACAACCATACTTCTCTCTGTTTTTTCGTATAGTCTTTGTTCCTCTGAAGAAAGCTTCGTAGCCCAGATTTAGCATAGTCATTCTGGCTACATGGGGATTGGTTTCATCAACTACTTTATTTATAAATTTCACCCAGCGATTATCCGAGTCTTTAAATGCCCGTCGTACTGCCTCCATTTTCTCTGGATCAACAGCATTCTTACCCCAAAAACGTTCTGCCTCATCCACCAACTTAAGATACGTTTTGGTGCGGTCCTGCGTTTTATCAAGATGATCAAGAAAGCTGTCGATCAAAACGCTAAAAGCCTGCCTTTGTGCTGCATGTGTAACATTAGTTAATGCGTTCATGTCCACCTCCAAATATTCTGATCATATATATTGACAAAATATTTATCTGATAATACATTTATATCACCGATACAGATGTCAAACAACGTATTCACGACATTTAATACACTATTTCGCAAATTGTTCAGATGATACAAATGGAGGCCAAAATGTCCACGGAGCTTGAAAAGAGAAATATAAGAAGAATGTCAAATAAGGAATCAAACAGAATAACAAAAGAATGCATATGCGATGCTTTAATAGGGCTCATGAAAGAGCACCCCTACAAAGATATAAGTATGACAATGATAATAGACAAGTCCGGAGCATCAAGAGCTTCCGTTTACAGAAACTATCCTTCAAAAGAAGATATCATGAAGGACATAACAAAGAGTATGACTGACGAACTCAGCCACTCACTTTCACAGGCACTTCATAAAAAAACACACAGATCTTACGAATGGTTTCTGACTGCATTTTCCAGGCTCCACTCCGACAAAGACATGTGCGTCCTCATCCATAATTCAAACATTTCTTTCGTTGACATGTTCTATGATGCCCTATGCCTCGCTTCGGACAACACATTTGCTGCCCAGCACGAATACATTGCCAGGGGCATTGCTGCTGCCCTTTGGGAAGTATCACTTACATGGATAAAAAATGGAATGAAGGAATCTCCTGAATACATGGCAAAGCTATGCTCAGAAACACTACGATTAGAATGATATTAGAAATAGCGTTTTAGAAGTAAATTCAGGTTAAATACTACACAGACTGGAATTATTGCGTCTGTCTTTCTTTGGATTCATCCGAAGCATATATTGCCTTCAGGATTATCGGTGTAAGGATTGAACTTAATACTATTAAAAGGATTACAGCTGTAAAGTATCTGCTGTCGATTATTTCAGCTTTAAGACCACGCTGTGCCACAATAAGGGCTACTTCGCCTCTGGTCATCATGCCTACGCCAATCTTTAACGCATCTGAAGTATTATATTTAAGGAGTTTTGCAACAAGTCCACAGCCCACAACTTTTCCAAGCATTCCAACAATTACAAATGCTGCTGAAAAAGCAAGAATTGTCATATCAACAGTCTTTAAATTGGTCTGAAGTCCTACGCTTGCAAAAAATACGGGGCCAAAGATCATATATGAGTTAATATCCATTTTTCTGTCAATGTACTCAGAATTATCCAAAGAGCTTAAGATTATACCAGCTACGTATGCACCTGTGATATCTGCTACTCCAAAGTATCTATCTGCAACATAGGCCATGGCAAATGCCAGTGCCAGTCCCATGATTGGAATTCTTCTGGTATGGGGCCATTTGTGCTCAACTTTTTGCATGAGCTTAAAGATTGCTATTCCTACAACAAAAGAAAGAGCAAAGAAAGCAATTGTCTTGATAACAACGGCAATCAGATTGGCGTTAGGATCCTTAAGACCAAGAACTGCAGTAAGAACAACGATTCCAATCACATCGTCGATGATAGCGGCGCTCATTATTGTTGTTCCAACATCTGTAGATATTTTTCCAAGCTCTTTTAACGCCTGAACTGTAATGCTTACGGAGGTTGCTGTAAGAATTGTTCCTATAAAAAGAGCTTTGATAAATTCCGTAGAACCGGGAGCGGCAAAGCCGTAAAAAGCCATGTACAACACAGCGCCCAGAACCAGAGGAACTGCAACACCGCTACATGCAAGTATTGTGGCTTTGACACCGGATTTCTTCAGCTTATCTATATCTGTTTCAAGTCCTGCACTGAACATCAGCAGTATTACACCAATTTCAGCCATTCCGGAAAGAAAATCACCGGCTTCCACAAGATCAAACAATGTGGGACCGATGATCAGCCCTGCAATAATTTCGCCTGCCACCTGAGGGGCGTGGAGCTTTCTGGCTAGAAGCCCAAAGAGTTTTGCACTGACTATTATAATTACTAGATCTCTTAATATCTGAATTGTATCCATTATTTTTCTCCTTTCAGTAAATGCTAATGAATGAGTATGCACCTTTTGACAAAGTCAGTCAAGGTTTTTTCTGCATGCTTTGTGGTTCTTGCATTTTGGAAATTACGGGACTATTATTAACATGTTGTTTATTCGTAGATTTATAATAGCCACTTAAAGAGCCCGATTCCTCACGAACCGGGCTCTTGTCATGTCTCTCTGACTTATGATTATTTTCTATCCATTATCTTTCCGTGTTTTTAAATATTTTTTGTTTTCATACATTCTTCTGTCTGCTGTTTCAAATACTTCAGCCACACTGGTCTCTTTATCATATTTAGCCATACCACAGGCAATGATAAGCCCACCGTTTGAAAGCGCGTCTTCATTATGCTGTGTAATCAGACCAACCAACTCCTCGCTTCGAGCATAATCCTCATCCTGGGAAATGACCACGAATTCATCTCCACCAACTCTATAGACAGGACTACGTTTAAATGTTCGACAGATTATCTCGCAGGCATCACAAATGCATTTATCCCCTGCTTCATGTCCTTCTGTATCATTAATCCTCTTCAGATCATTTACATCCAATACCACAATGGCGAACTCAGGCTGACGATGCTCCTGAATTCTCCCATTCATCAGATTCTCTCTTTATCAAATGCCTTTTCAAAATCCTCTACCGGCATTGGTTTGAAGAAATAATACCCTTGCATCTCCTGGCAACCTCTATCTTTTAAGAAATCAGCCTGAGCTTTGGTCTCTACTCCTTCTGCAATCAGCTTCATTCCTAGTAGCTCTACCAATTTGATCACCTGCGTGATTATGATACGGCTCTTTTCCATATCTCCAGCTCCAGTAAGAAAATGGAGATCCATTTTAATACGATCAACAGGAACTTCTTTGAGCATATGCAGTGATGAGTATCCGCTTCCAAAATCATCCATTTCTACCTGGAAGCCATATTCATGAAGTTCAGAAGTTGTTTTAATCAGGAAAGCTGGGTTTTCAACATATGCCGTTTCTGTTATCTCAACCCTTAGCTGTTCCGGATCAAGATCATATTTCTTGGTAAGTTCATAGAAAATTCCCGGAATATTCCTGTCTTCTCTTATGTCTGAGCGGGAAAGGTTTATTGAAACAGATCGACGCTTGCCTTCCTGATTCCAACGGTGAAGATCCTGACATACTTTATCCCATACATAGCTGTCCAGATCAAAAATCATTCCTGTTTCTTCTAATACGGGAATAAACACTCCCGGAGAAATCCAGCCACGTTTTGCATGTTTCCAACGGCAGAGAGCTTCCGCACCACTTATCGTGCCAGAAGTATAATCCACCTGTGGCTGATACCATACCTGTATTTCGCCTTCTTGGAGAGCCGCTGATAGATGTCCACTTATGTCAACTATCTGCTTACCCTTTTCCCACTGCTCAGGGTTATAGAATTCATATCCTGTCTTTAATGTTTCCCTTACTTTCTTCTCAGCCATTCTGGCATAATCAAGCATTCGATCCACATCAATGTTTTTGTGGTCTTCCGGAGTAATCGCATAAACACCGGTACAGATCTGAAGCTGGATCTCTTTTCCTCTATCTATAAAGTAATTTCTGAGAGGCTCAAAAACTTCTTTTTCATCGCGGCCCATCTGCTCCGCATCAGTAAATTTCCGAAGCACTGCAAACCTATCTCCAGTAATTCTTCCCATGGTTTCCTCATCAGAGAAAGTTGCCGTTGACCGTTCTGCCCAAAAACGCAAAAGGTCATCTCCGGTCGCTCTTCCCATGCTTTCATTTATGAATTTGAAGTTCTTAATATTGCTAAACGAAAGAAGATACTGATTCTCCGGATGTGTAACAAGCAATTCCTCAACACGCTTCTTAAAGCCCTCCAGATTAAGCACTCCTGTAAGTGGATCTTTTTCAGTCAGTTCACGTATCTTTTCTTCCTGTTGTCTATGTATAGCCTTCTGCCTGTGAACAATAGCTATAATAAATAAGATGAAAAATATCGTTCCCAGTATCAAAAGATATCTGTATTCAAAGAGATAGTCCCAAAAGTCATTTTGATACAGGCGTCTTGAAGTATAATCCAGAACAATTGCCTGCTTACGTGTATCAGTAAGCTTATCAATGCCTTCATTAAGCCTGTCAACTACCACTCTTCCTTCAGGTGTATCGAGTGTCCCTGCACGAAAGTCCATGGAAAACATGGTGGCAGGCTGAACTTTCAGATCCGAATATGAAGGCTTCTGTAAAACATAGCTCCACACATAGGAATTATGCATCAATGCATCTACTTTGCCTGATCTAAGTGCCTTGACACACTCAGGCATCGTATCATAAAGTGTAATCTCTATTCCCGGATAAAGCAGCTTAACTGTTTCTGCTCCTCCAGCAAGGGAACTGAGCATTCCAATATGGCTTTCATGTAATACAGGGAGTTTTTTATCTCCTTTTGTAACCATAGTAAATGGCGTCTGAATAAGATTCTCCGTTACAATAGTCTCTTTTCCGGACGAACTCTTGATTGCACTGCCAAAGGGCATAATGATGTCATATTCAGGATTATCCAAGGCATCTTTATTTGTTTTTTCTGTGATAACCTTAAAAGACGCACTATACCCAGCTTCTTCTGCAGCAGCGCGCATAAGATCAACACCTATTCCCACTGTCTCTTTTGTCTCAGGATCCAGATAAAAAACAGGGCATCTGTCAGCAGGTACACCTATGCTGAGAGTGTCTGCATCATTGTTTCCCGTATCAGCTGAAGCTGTAGTTCCCAAAAAAGCCAGCACGAATAAGCATATTATAAAGATTGAATAGCGTTTTATATTCTGCATTACTTTCATGCAGCGCACCATCCCTCAATGATTTCAGAAATAAAAATGCATGGAGACAGAATTTATCCCCATGCACGTACATTATATCATTATTATGGTGCAAAATATGCGGTTTATAGCATTTTTATAAATACAATTATACTAATTGTTTACTTCCCACAGTAAATCTTTATTGCCTGATATACAAATTCTGCGGTTCCTTTGCCGCCCATCTTGTCGATGTTCTCAGTGAACTCTCCGCCGCCCGCATACATCTTGCCTAGGCCATAAAGAATCTCATCGGTGCATTTATACATGTTCTCTGTGATGAAGTCCTGTATCTTCTTGACCTGAGCCTGAACCTCTGCGGAAGCCGGATCCTTACTAATCATGGGCCCGAACTCCTCGAAAATCCTGGAAAAATCAGCCATCAGGCCGCTCTCGTATTCCTTGGTCCAATTCTTGCTCTTTTCCGAAAACTCTTTATACTCGGGAGTCTGCCCCCACTGTTCTTTGGCTTTCTTTGAATATTCATCAAGCTTACTACTATCAAATGCTGTAAAATCCAATCTTCTCACTCCTCTCGATTTAAGGTATTTGCACAGATTGAGCAGATTCTCAATGTGCTCCTTCTTGATTTCCAGGAGGCCAATCTGCTGTTCCAGTGCTTTTTTCTTGTCAAAATCAGATCTGTTTATTATTTCTTTTATGTCTTTAAGCGGAAACTCCAGCTCTTTGAACAGTAAAATCTGCTGCAATTTTTCCAGCGCCGCATCGTCATACAGCCTGTAGCCAGACTCTGTATATTCTGCCGGCTTTAAGAGTCCTATCTGGTCATAATACTGCAAAGTGCGTATACTCACTCCGGTCAGTTTACTTACTTCATTTACTGTCTTCATGGCTTTCATCTCCTTCACGTGTAACTATAGCTTAAACCATGACGTAACGTTAGAGTCAACATTTTTTTCAGAAAAAAAATATAGAGGTCGTAAACCTCTATACTTCTAACCAATAATAGTTATAGTTCTTCCAGGTATCTAACCTCTTTGCCATGAGCTATAGCGTACTCTATCTCACTCTTGGTACTCGATCCTACGTAGCCTCCGACATTGATTACATATATGGAGTCAGCCATGTCTATTTTAGCCTTATGCATTGCATACAACATCTCTTTTGTCTTGGTAAGAGTGCCCTCGTCCATGTTCTCCCAGACTTCCTGATCGCCGGAATGGCCAAAGAGCCCCACGCTGATGACAATGTTTCCCTCAAGCGTGAGCTTTTTCTGAGCCTCCATGAACTGCTCTTTAAACCTGGTACTTCCACACAATGTTATTACCGGATACTTCCCCTGCATATTTTCTCCTCGTGCAAATTTGATCGGTATTTAATATATATTTCAATGCAATTATTGTATGATAGAAACACCTCTTGTATAGGTTTTGGGATGCCTATACATATCATAAGACAGGCCGATGCAAACCGTTTTCCGGTTCCCTCGCATCGGTCTGAACTCGTTTATATAAGGATTCCCTCAAAATGGTCGATCTCATGCTGGATTATCTGAGCTGTGAAGTCCTTGTACTTCCTATGCTGAGGCTTGAAGTCCTGATCAAGATAATCCACCTCAATCTCCTTATATCTGGTGCAGGGTCTTACTCCATCGAGAGAAAGACAGCTCTCTTCTGTCTGATATTCTCCACACTTCTTGGTAATAATAGGATTCACCATAGCAAAATGGAATGGTCCCATAGCCACCACGATAATTCTTTTCTTCACACAAATCATGTTGGCGGCCATGCCAACGCAATGCTCCTGGTTGGCTCTTAATGTATCAAGCAGATCTACAATAACCTGCTTGTCAGACTCCGTTGCATACTCTGACTTTTGCTGCAGGAACATTGGATCCCTAACAATCTTTTTAACCATTAGGCTTCGTTCTCCTCATCCATATACAGTTTAAAAAATCTTGCCATTAGCGGAATATATGTCAGAAGAAATGTTATTCCTGCAAGTCCGTAGACTTTTCTTTTGTTCTGTGGTCTAACAAGCATTCCAAGCATAATGCCCAAAGAAATTAGGCAAAACTTCAGAACTGAAAACAATTTCCAATCACTCGATTTTATGTAACGGTCAGCAACTTCAAAAATCTTGTCCATAAAGACCTCCCATTATTATAAGCACGCCTCTTTCCATTCATCCTCTTTAAATCCGACAAGCACTTTCTTGTCAGTAATCAGTAATGGTCGTTTTACAAGCATTCCATCCGATGCCAAAAGGTCTAACATCGCATCATCACTCATTGTCGGAAGTTTTTTTGACAATTCCATTTCCCGATATAGCTGTCCACTGGTATTAAAAAACTTTTTCAAAAGAAGCCCACTCTTAACATTGAGATCCTTTATCATATTGCGGTCCGGGTGCTGCTCCTTGATATCAAGGCTCTCGTACTTAATACCATTGTCATCAAGCCATTTCAGTGCCTTCTTGCAAGTAGTACATCTAGAATAGCAATAAACTTTTACCATGATTCATGTCTCCTATCTCATTTTCCTGATGGCCATTCTGATCCAACATCTAATCCATTCTCTGTAAGCCAGTCATCTTCCACTGATACGAGCTTTTCATTTCCGGCATCATCTACAAGCGTAACTGATACCTTCGGCTTCTGTCCTGGCTGCAGTTCTTCGCAGCCATAATTCCCATCAAAAATCTGCTTAATCTTCATTTAAAACCTCGTTCCACACTTAGGACAGAAATCAAAATCCTCTGTCGTCTCATATCCGCACTGTCTGCATTTCTTATATCCGGTAGTATATCCTCTGCCGTTCATCACTCTTGTCAGGTGATTTTGCTGAATCTCGACTTCTTCACCCCGGGCAATAGCCTTTCCAATCTCAGAATCAAGCTCGTAGACTGCTCCGCAGCAACTTGTCTGCACATAGTAGCGCTTGTTCCACTTAAAGGTAGGTATGAAGAAAAGCGACAGCACAGTATAAGTCATGAACACATTGAATCGTCCGTATTTTCCGCAGATAGTACAGGTCACAAGCTGGTTAAAAGAAAAGTCCTTCCTGCCGTCTGTAATTCCCATGATAAAAAACATACCACAAAACTCCTCCGAAACAGATACATCCATTATAACCCCAACGGCCCTATTCATCCCACTATAAATGAGCAAACATAAAAGTACCCATATCGGCAATTTTTTCATTTTTTGCCAATATGGGTAAACAATTACATATTCAAAATTTCCCAAAGCTCCGGAGTCAGGTACTTCTTAAGAAGTCCATCCGCCTCCAAACCACCGAATCCATCGTAGAATTCTTCGGCCACTCCGCCTGCGATTGCTCCAAAGGTATCTGAGTCACATTCCAGTGAAAAGACATTTCGGATAAAGCTCTCATAGTCGCTGCTCTCATAGAAACATCTCATGGCTGCAGGAACAGATCCCTGGCAGCTCTCGTTCCACTTATATCGAGGTCTAATCTCATCAAGGCTGTAAGCAATACTGTATTCATAGTCAGCCTTTGGATACTGCTCAAGAACGTAGTCATAGATTTCCTGCTTACTCTTGCCATGCTTAGCCATCCAGATACATGTTGCTGTCACAACTGCTCCCTTGATTCCCTCAGGATGGTTGTGCGACACCACAGCTGTAGCTTCAGCCATCTTCTGCATCTCGTCGTAATCTTCATAGAACTCTCCAACAAAAGATGCTCTCATAGCGCTGCCATTGCCCCAGCTGTTATAAGGCTCATGATTATTTCCATTTATCCAGTTAAAGAACCTTCCTCCATATCCGGCAAATGGGTACTCACGGCCAACTTCTACCATTGTCTCAACCAGATCTGCTCCGGTCTTTAGAGCCTTCTTAATTGCCAGAGTCATTACTGTATCATCTGTAAAACCAATTGCATCACCATCAGCCAGAGGTACATTCTTCCAATCAAGATTCTTTGGTCTGTCAAACTCAAACTGTGCTCCAAGTATATCTCCTAAAACTGCTCCTTTTACTGCCATCTAAATCACTCCTATCTTTCCCTGATCAGTGCTATCGAAAAAGTTTACCACTTACGCTACTGAATTTGTTTACCACCAGCGCTGATGAATTTCTTTACCACTCATTATTCTTGAAATATCCGGACAACAATCCTGAATTATCCGGACAAGATTATCTCCTTACCTTTCTGCCTCTCTTTTGGAAGTCTGCCTTGATTTCTTCATTCCATCCACTTCCAGTCAAGCACTCACTGGCTTCAGCTGAGCAATCCGCCATCATTACTGAACAAACAGCATTTGAAACTCCTGCATAAACCTTCGCTGTTCCGATATTGTCGCTCACATAATTAACTGCTCTATCCTTGCGAATTCCGTACTTCTGAGCCTCAGCATAAGCATCGATATTGGCTCCGATGAAGATGAACTCCCAGCCATATTTCTTTTGCTGCTTCTTAACCATCTTCTCAATCTTCTCGCGAGAATATCTGCTGCTGGCATTCTCCATCCCGTCGGTAGTAATGACAACAATAGTCTTCTCAGGCCTGTCCTCTTCCCTTGCGTACTTGTGAACATTTCCGATGTGATGAATTGCTCCGCCAACCGCATCCAGAAGAGCTGTGCAGCCTCTGACGTAATACTGCTTATCAGTCATCTTCTCTATCTTTTCAATCGGCACTCTGTCATGGATTACTTCGCACTCGTCATCGAAAAGAACTGTAGAAACCACTGCCTTCTCGCCTGTCTTTTTCTGTTTCTCCATCATGGCGTTGAAACCTCCGATGGTATCCGCCTCAAGACCTCCCATTGAACCTGATCTATCTAAAATGTAAACAATCTCTGTATATCCTTTACTCATCTCTTCTGCCTCCATCATTACATCTGTAGCTCCCTGCAGTGAGCTCTGTCCTTTGTTCTGATGTAATAATACCTTTTTGGCAAAAGAAATAGGTCAACCCGAAGGCGACCTATCCAATCAGCCGTTTGACAGCGGATTCAATCCGTAATCAAACAGCACAATATCTATCTTCATAACGTTGTAAGGTTATTGGAAAGAGCATTGAGCCCATAATACAGTGCTCCTCTGTGATCCTGAAACAGTTCCTGTGTCGTGAAAGGCACAAAGATTGCGGTACTTGAGGTTGTCATACCGCGCTGTATATCCACCTCGTTATAGGCAAGAGGGAGCGTACTGACAAGTCCCTGCTCCTGCTGGAAATCAAGTCGCACAAGATTACACGAATGCTTCTGGGCTATTGAAGAAGCCTGGAAGATATTGTTATCCAGCTCTTCTTTGGTCTTTCCTGTATTCATCACCAGGAAAGTAAGCAGGAACATTCTCTCATTCTGAGACTGCAGCTCTTTTAAAAGAGCTTTCGCGTCTTTGCCATATGTAGCAAGGTCTGAGGGAATGATCTCCATGTCATATCCGGCGCGGACCGCCTTCTTCTGTTCCTCAATCTTGGAACGGTCCAGCTCAGTTATGGTGTGCTTGATGGTCTTGATTGCCTCATTCTGGTCCACGGACTGCAGATGCATTGTGACGATCTGGCTTGATTCCATTCCCAGGAAATCCGCCAGCATCCTATCACTTATATCAGAAGCATCTATAGACAAAAAGCTCATGGCACACCAGGTATCTCCCATCTTGAAGTATCTGCCATTAGGAAATTCAAAGGAACTTGGAGCAATAAAGTCTTTTACCGAAAGCCCTGAGTTTACAAGATACTTCCAATCGAAGTGGAATTTGCCCGTCTCACCCATATGCAGCTGCCTGTGCATGAGTTCAAGGCGCTGAGCTCCATTAAGGGTCTCGGCAATTACACCAAGGCGCTTGAAGTTGTTGAGGATATCCACCTCAATGTGTGTAAGTCTTGGCTTTGCAGACTTCATGGAATCCGCATGAATTCCGAAAGTTATGTACTTCACCTTGGTCAGACCATTATTACCTGCCTGCATGTTCTTTAATAAGATTCCGGAATATTCATCCCTTACATCATTGAATCTGTCTGCCTGATGAGGAATCGCAATCTTTTTCTCAAAATCTCCTACTTCAGTTGCGAAGTTCATAAAGGACAGCTGGAAATGAACCGAGCTGTCAAAAAAGTTAAGAAATCCACACCATTCCTCAAAGATTTCCGTCTTATCCTCCTGCTGTGCCAGCTGGTAGTTGATATCCTGGAACTGAATGGTCTTGGTGTAATAGTCCTCCCCCACTCTGCAGATGCCATCCGGAAACATTCTCTCTAAAGGAATTGTCTGCTGGGATGTTCTCGGCGTCCCATCGTTTTTCTGGGCGTTTTTGATTATCTCTTTTACCTCTTCCTGCTGCTTTCTGTTAAGACCCTCAGGCATGATAAATTCCCTGGTATTTTTATTATTCCTCCACGGAAGCACGAACAATTTCTTCCACCTCCTCTTTTACTGCAGCACATCTATGAAGCGCCGCGTAGTAATTATCCGTTCTGTACGGACGTTTCTTTGGCCTTATGAATACGGCCTCTATGAAATGCCCGAGATAGACTTCCAAAGGTCTTCCATTCTTTTCATACATGGCAAAAAAGAATATTGGCATCATAACAACCATCATTCCCATGACTGCCACGTTTATCTCAGCCACGCTTTTTATCAGAAAAAAAGACGGTACTCCTATGAGCGCCGCCACCGAAAAGCATATGATCTGTCTTTTTGTCAGATTGAAAATAACTTTGCTTTTGACCTTCGTAAGATCTCTCGGCACGCTTACGTACGAAGCTGCCATTTTTTCTCCTTCCCTGTTAAATGCATTGTAAGATTGACTTGGATACTGAACTTGTCTTAAAGAGCGAGAATGCCAGAAGGATCGTATATCCTACAACTCCCCAAAGGGATCCGACTATATCGCTTGAAAAAGCTACTGACTGGATCAATACTGCATATATTCCTACACAGATCATGATCAGGAAGCCCTGAAAACCAAGAGCGAAAAGACTCTTTACATAGTTCATACCCATTGTGCTCTGATCCCTGTTTCCAAATGTTGCAAAAGGAATTGGCGCCATAGAAACATACATGTATATTTCAATCATCCTCACATAGATAATGACAAAAATGATCCTTGAAAGGACCAGGATAGTCACATAAATAATTGATACCTGCAGAAACAGGCCAAACAATTCAAATACGTTCATCGTTTCCAATGTGGACTGAAGGCTTGAAAGAGCTGATGAATCAATTGCTGTTGATGCACCAATGACTCCACCGGCACTTGCAATCACATGCCCGGCAACATCAAAGACAGCCAGCGCAAAATCGAATGTATGCGTAATGAGCTCAACTGCAACAAATGTCTTAAATATCCATTTGAAGATAAACCAGGTCTCAAAGCTTGCCAGGTTGTTATAACTGATGATCAGCTGTATCAGCTCATAGCAGGCCACAAAGGTCAGTATTATACCCGCTATGGGCATTATCACCGTCTCAGACACGTTCCTCACCATACTGAAAACTCCCGGCGAAAAAGCTGATGGCGTCACAGCCACATCTGAAGCTATGCCTGCCACCTGATCATTAACGTATCCAAACATACTCTGAAAATACTGCATTAGGACAGGGATTATAAATTCTTTGATATGTTCTTCAATTTGCTGGATTACTCTATCCACAACATCCCTCCCATATCTT
>Ga0256405_10004931_pt1 | contig 24018 bp, 19 predicted proteins | sample RumenRJG_02DNA_FD_189096 | JGI IMG/M metagenome (GOLD analysis project Ga0256405, IMG submission 189096) | Bovine rumen microbial communities from Lethbridge, Alberta, Canada - RJG_02 | ecosystem: Host-associated > Mammals > Digestive system > Stomach > Rumen | place: Canada: Alberta... | reverse complement strand
ACTGATAGTCACCGGGGTTTTCGGATTATTCATCTTTGCGTTTATCTGTCATCAGTATAAACAAACTCAACCCTGTCAGACAGATGGCACACCAGTTCGTACGGAATGGTGTTTACCGACTCCGCAACACACTCAACGGACACACTGTCGGTTCCCCAGAGGTAAACCCTGTCACCTATTTTATCCACGGCACCGGCACCAAGATCAACAAACATCATGTCCATGCATACATGACCTGCAGTTTTAGCTAACCTGCCGTTTATTTCAACCGGAGTACCGCTTGGAACCGCTCTCGGATATCCGTCTGCATAACCGATGGCGACAATGGCCAGTCTGGTAGGTTTTTCACACACCCACGATGCACCGTATCCGACAACATCTCCGGGCTTAAGATCCCTGATGGCAATTATTTCCGATGACAGCTTCATAACGGGACGGAGTCCCATGTCCTTTCCGGTTTTTCCCAGGGTCGGTGAAATCCCGTACTGGGTAATTCCGGGTCTCACGAATTCGGTTGATTTCTCAGGAAAATAGGCACAGGCCGCTGAATTAGACAGACACTTAGGTCCGTTCCACCCATCGGTCATTCTTTTCCATTCGGCAAGCTGAAGCTCATTATAATCTTTAAGACTGTCATCATCGGCACAGCTCAGATGAGAAATAATGCCGACAGGCTTTCTGACGCTGGCACAGGATGCAAGACCTGCAGCTGCGGAATCAAGCTCATCCCCGTTAAATCCAAGACGCTGCATTCCCACGTTAACCTGCAGCCATACGGTAAAGCAGTTATCGGAAGAATAGGTTCTGAGGGCATCTATCTGCCACTGAGAATGAACGGTAAACTCCAGAGCATAACGTTCTATGAGATTAAGGTCATCTTCCCTGAAAAAACCGCCGAGCATCAGTATCGGCTTTGTTATGCCGGCATCCCTCAGTTCTATGGCCTCTTCTATTCTGGCTACGGCAAAACCGTAAACGGTATCATTTAATGCCTTTGCACAACGGACACTGCCGTGTCCGTACGCATCAGCCTTAAGCACGCTGTATACTTTACTTTCAGGCAACTTCTGCCTAATCAGATTTACGTTATGTCTCAAAGCACTCAGATCGATCTGAGCCTGCACGGTTTTCATCACTAATCCTATTTATATTTATTATTAAAAACCTACCTGATTACGTCATAACCGCCGATTACACTGTCTGTTCAATATTTGCTTGTGACGTTTCAGTAAATCTTGCGTAATTACCCTGGAAGAACATGTCAACGATTCCGGTAGGACCGTTTCTCTGCTTACCTATTATTATTTCAGCCTTGCCCTTTAATTCAGGATTATCTCTCTGATATGCCTCTTCTCGGTGTACGAACATAATGACGTCAGCATCCTGTTCGATGGAACCGGATTCGCGAAGGTCGGCATTCATAGGTCTCTTATCCTTGCGGCCCTTTTCAATGTCACGCCCTACCTGTGCCAGCGCAATTACCGGAATCTGCAATTCCTTCGCCAGCGACTTAAGGATCCATGAAGCCTCACCTATCTGTTCGTGTCTGGCCCTGCCATCATTAGGGAAATTGATACGCTGCAGATAATCCACCATAACACCGCCAAGACCGTTATATTCACGGCTTAATCTCTTGGTTATGGATCTTATCTCCTGAGCACTTACCTGTCCGTCACAGATGAATATCGGCGGATACTTGTAGTTGTTAACCTTGGTAGCCACGGTCAGCATGTTCTTCAAATCCGTTTCATCAAGACGGTATTTCTTTAGTTTATCCATTTCAATGTGAGCCATGGATGCTATAAGTCTGGTGACAATCTCCTTGGCATTCATTTCAATGGAAAAAACAAGTACCGGTTTAATTCCCGGATCCGACTTGAATGCCATGTTTTCCACCAGATTCATGCCGAAGGTGGTTTTACCCATCGCCGGTCTGGCGCCCACAATAATCAGCTCGCCGCCGTGAAGCCCCGCAGTCATGCGGTCCAGCTCCACATAGCCCGTGGTAACGCCTGTTACCTCAATGTTCTTATTATTGTTTTCCCTGATGTCATTTACGACATCAAAAATTACGGATTTAATGTCCTTCGGCGTATTCTCATCAATACCGGAATTCTCTTCCCCCAGCTTGATGATACTGTTTTCCAGATCATCTCTTATTGAGGAAACGGACTCACCGTTAGGCACATAAAGCTTTCTTTCTACGGAACCGATGAGGTTAAGAATTTTTCTTGCCTGAGACCTTTCGCTTACTATGGTCGTGTAACTCAGGATATCTACCGATACGGGAGGCTTGCTCTGCAGAGAAAGAAGATATGCCTGTCCGCCAACCTTTTCCAACTGACCGCACTGCTTTAATTCACCTGCCAGATTGATTATGTCTATGGACTTGTCGGCCACTGACAGTCTCTGTATCGCACTGTAAATCAGTCTGTGATTTTCACTGAAGAAATCATCAACGGAAATCTTCTGATTCACCAGCTCCAGCTTATTCGGGGTAAGCAGCAGCGAACCGAGAACGGCCTGTTCAGCTTCAAAATCATGAGGCATTCCCAGCGGTTCATTTGGATTGCGGTTAACCCTTCCGTCACTTATGGAATTGTTTCCCGAAACCTTATCCCATTCAGGAGAAGTCGGAGTAAGCGGCATTGGCTGTGTCCCATTCAAAAACATATAACAAAAAATTCATTGTATTATATACCACTTGCCTTCAGAATTTACAGAATCAAGTCAAAATATGCAGGCATCATGCTAATATGTCAGCAACATTAACGGAGGCACAGGGATAACAACTGAACCGTTCAGACAACGATGATACAGGAACAAAAACGTTTGAAGGGAAGTTGGAAGTAAGGAATATCAGATGGCGCACCCTGAAGGATTCGAACCTTCGACCGCTCGGTTCGTAGCCGAGTACTCTATCCAGCTGAGCTAAGGGTGCTCACAATCGAATTTTAAATGGCGCACCCTGAAGGATTCGAACCTTCGACCGCTCGGTTCGTAGCCGAGTACTCTATCCAGCTGAGCTAAGGGTGCCCTATTTAAAAACTATGTCAAACCTGGCGGTGAGAGAGGGATTCGAACCCTCGATACCCTTTTGGGGTATGCTCCCTTAGCAGGGGAGTACCTTCGGCCTCTCGGTCATCTCACCATCAAGTTTCTTTGTGGGCGTAATTTTACAATGTTCACAGATATTGTCAAGCGGTTAGGTTTAAAAAAACTGATTTTTTTGAATTATTATGTCCGTTTGCAAGTTTTTTAAACAATTTAACGGATTGTTCCGCTTTTTTTATATACCGGAGGCACAACAGGAACATACGTAAATCCGACCGTGGGGAAACTGATGAATTTCTGGGAAACAACACCCTTCCGCATCATACAGCCGCAAATTCTTACTGAAAACGGTCAGATGTCCGGAACACGAACTTACTTTGGGAATCACCCCGGAGTAACGGTAAAAACACAAATACCGGAATTAGGGAACGAACACTGTAAACTGTTCACTTGAATCATGTAACTGAAAAGACGGGAAGCGTCAGATGAAAATATTCCGGATTGGAAATTATAATAAAATACGGATGCTATGGATGTTCCGTAACATCACATATCTTTGAAATGATATCGTTGGAAATGAAACCTACTTATCTGCTGATTTACGAACTTCAGCCTTATCTGAAGATTCTTCAGAATCCTTCTTTTCGATCAGCTCAGAACGCTGAATGCTCACTTCCTTTGGTGCATCAACGCCGATACGAACCTGGTTACCCTTAATGCTTAATACGGTAAGTTTAACATCTTTACCAATTGTTATAGCTTCACCTAAACGTCTTGTTAAAATTAGCATTGTTCTCTCGCCTACATCATGATAGCTTGACTGAAATATCTCACCTTACATCTTATATTCTATATTACCTGTGATTATTTATCCATAAAAAAAGAGTTCCACTTGAAAATAGAACTCTTTTTTATTTTTGTTGCTTATTAAATAAATAATCAGCCTAATCTTTCTTCAAGCCAGAGAACTACGCTTTCCATGGCCTTTGGCAGACTGGCAACATTGGTACCGCCACCCTGAGCCATGTCAGGACGTCCGCCACCCTTACCGTCAATCTGACTGGCAACATGGTTAACCAGATCGCCCGCCTTAACTCTTGAAGTAAGATCCTTGGTAACACCGGAAATCAGGAATACCCTGCCGTCAACAACAGAGGCAAGAACGATAACCGCACTCTTGAGTCTGTTCTTGAGATCGTCGAGAGTGGTTCTCATTTCCTTGACTTCAACACCGTCAAAGGTAGCAATCAGTGTCTTTACTCCGTTGATTTCAGTAACTGAATTCATAAGATCGGATACTGCGGACAGAGCAAGCTTTTCCTTGAGTGCTGAGTTCTCGTGTTCAATTTCACGAACGTGTTCGAGAGTTACCTTAACCTTTTCGGTAAGGCCGAAGGCTTCGCTCTTTAAGAGTTCCGCACTTCTTCTTAACTCGTTGTTGAGCTTCTGAACATAGCTTAACGCAGCAAGATTGGTAACAGCCTCAATTCTTCTTACGCCGGCGGCAATACCGCTGTCAGAAAGAATCTTGAAGAATCCGATGTCACCTGTTCTGTTTACGTGCGTACCGCCGCACAGTTCACATGAGAAATCACCCATGGATACCACGCGAACCTTCTGCTCGTACTTTTCACCGAACAGAGCCATTGCGCCGGTCTTCTTAGCCTCTTCCAGATCCATAATACTGGTTGAAACATCAAGGTTATCGGCAATTGCGCGGTTCACCAGAACTTCAACTTCCGCAATCTGTTCCTCGGTTAAAGGCTCATTGTGTGAGAAGTCAAAACGGAGACGTTCGGCATTAACTGAAGAGCCCTTCTGGTTAACATGAGTACCGGCAACCTGACGTAATGCAGCCTGAAGCAGATGGGTGGCACTGTGATGAGCACAGGTCAGCTTTCTGTTTGCGGCATCAACTTCGGCAACAACCTTCATGCCAGGTACGAAAGAACCAAGTTCCACCTTACCGATGTGAATAATTGCATTACCGGCCTTCTTGGTATCGCTTACCCTGAAAATGAAATTGTCATCAGCCTTAATCACGCCGATATCACCGGCCTGACCGCCGCATTCCGCATAGAACGGACTGGACTTGAGAACAATTACACCCTGCTCGTCGGTTGAAAGGGCTTCAGCCTCTTCAACTCCCTTAAAAATGGTCTCGATTTCAGTTTCTTCAGTCAGTCTGGTATAACCGACAAATTCAGTAGTACTCTGAATCTTCAACTGAGAGTTGTAGTCAACCTCAAATGAGCTGGCTTCCTTGGCACGAGCGCGCTGCTTGTCCATTTCGCTGTTGAAGCCTTCAAGATCAATTACGTAACCGGCATCTCTTACCACGTCAGCGGTAAGGTCAACTGGGAAGCCGTAGGTATCGTAAAGCTTGAATACCACATCACCCGGAATTGTTCTTCCTTCACCGAGAGCCTCGAGCTGTTCATTCAACAGGGTAAGACCTCTGTCAAGAGTTCTTATGAACTGTTCTTCTTCCTTCTTAAGGGTCTTTTCAATCAGATCCTTATGGGCTCTGAGTTCCGGATAAGCATCCCCCATAAGCTCAGCCAGTGCGGCAACAAGCTTATAGAAAAACACTTCCTTGGCACCCAGCAGACGGCCGTGTCTGACCGCACGTCTGATAATACGTCTTAACACGTATCCTCTGCCTTCGTTTGAAGGAAGCACTCCGTCAGCAATAAGGAATGAACATGAACGGATATGGTCGGCAATAACGCGAAGTGACTTATTGGTAAGGTCGGTTACTGATAAAACCCTGGCGGTGTTTTCAATAAGATCCTTGAACAGGTCGATTTCGTAGTTTGAATGAACACCCTGCATTACCGCAGCAATACGTTCAAGCCCCATACCTGTATCAACAGAAGGACGAGGAAGCTTATGGAATTCTCCGTCAATGGTACGGTTGTACTGCATGAATACGATATTCCAGACTTCAATGAATCTGTCACCGTCTTCTTCAGGGGATCCCGGAGGGCCGCCCCAGATGTCTGCACCGTGGTCGTAGAAAATTTCGGAGCAAGGACCGCAAGGACCGGTATCACCCATCTGCCAGAAATTATCTGAAGCATACGGAGCTCCCTTGTTATCACCGATTCTTACGATGCGTTCTGCAGGAACACCGATTTCCTTGTTCCAGATATCGTAAGCTTCATCATCCGTCTGATAAACGGTTACGGTTAACTTTTCAGCAGGAAGCTTTAATACTCCGGTAAGGAAGCCCCAAGCAAAATGGATGGCATCCTTCTTAAAATAATCACCGAAGCTGAAGTTTCCCAACATTTCAAAGAATGTATGATGACGGGCAGTATAACCGACATTGTCCAAGTCGTTATGCTTACCGCCTGCACGAACACATCTTTGAGCAGTAGTAGCGCGGGAATAACTTCTAAGCTCTTTACCCAGAAAAACATCCTTGAACTGATTCATACCGGCATTGGTAAATAACAGTGTAGGATCGTTATGAGGTACCAAAGAGCTTGAACTTACCACCTCATGACCATGCGAATGGAAATATTCGAGAAACGCCTTGCGAATCTCTGAGGTTGTCATGTACATATTAAGCCTTTATTGATTTTTCGTGATAAAAATACTAAATATTTAGTTTGCGTAGATTATATATTTTTTTCCGTATTTTGGCTAATAGAACTACAAAAACTTTTACCGTACGGTTGTGAAGTTTTTCAGTATATGAATATCCGTGCGGTCTGCAGCACTTTCCGCACCGGACAATTATCGGTTCCTGAGACTTTCCGAAACAGCCTGTTTAAGACCGGCAACCGCCTCCCCCTGGCTGAACCCCCTTCTTACGAGAAAAGCAACGGCCTTAAGTCTTTCCTTGTATTCAAGACTTTCCGGATGTTCATACCTGCGAAGCAGTACATCTCTTGCAAGTCCGTTCCAGTCAGCGCCAACCTCATCAAGGCAGGATGTAATGAGCTCTCTGGAAAGTCCCTTCATTTTCGCCTCATAAAAAATCCTGAGTCTACCGTAGCCGTTTCCGACATAATGACGCACAAGCATGTCGGCACATCTGGCGTCACTCTGATATCTAAGTTCCTGAAGTCTCTCAATGACGGCGTTGACTTCATCCTCATCCCTGCAGCGGGAGCGCAGTTTTTGCGAAAGCTCGTAAACGGAATAATCCTTTTTAGTCAGAAGCCTGACGGCATAACCGAACGCTTTTTCCAGTGAACTGTCTGTCATAATCAATCCTTTAAAAACAAATCGCCCCGCCTGAATCACGATCAGTCGGGGCTCATGTCTGTTCTGAATTACAGGTCTTCAGGTATTTCGGCAACCTCAAGTTCAGGAGGAAGATCAATGCTGTCCACCGCATCAGACTCATCTGCTGATTCAGCTTCGGCACTTATGGAGAAATCATTATGATTCTTGTAATACTCTCTGATTCTTGCAATCATTTCTTCCTTTACGTCATTGTTTGACTCAAGGTACTTAATCACATTATTCTTGCCCTGGCCAATCTTCTGTCCGTTATAGGAGAACCAGGCACCGGATTTTTCAATGATATCGGTCTTTACGCCAAGATCCACAATTTCACTTTCCATACTGATTCCCTTACCGTAGAGAATCTGGAAATCAGCAGTCTTGAACGGAGGAGCCACCTTGTTCTTAACTACCTTCACCCTGGTTTCATTACCGATGATTTCTTCACCGTCCTTTATTGGAGACCCCTTACGGATATCCAGACGGACGGAAGCATAGTACTTAAGCGCATTACCGCCGGTAGTGGTTTCGGGATTACCGAACATTACGCCAATCTTCATGCGCAGCTGATTGATGAACACGCACATGCAGTTCGCCTGCTTGATACTGCCAGTTAACTTACGCAGGGCCTGAGACATGAGTCTGGCCTGCAGACCCATGTGGGAATCCCCCATATCTCCGTCAATTTCAGCCTTCGGTACCAGAGCAGCAACGGAGTCAATAATAATAAGATCAATACCGCCTGAACGGACCAGGGTATCACAGATATCCAGAGCCTGTTCACCGTTATCCGGCTGAGAAACATAAAGATTCTGGATGTTTACGCCAAGCTTTGCGGCATAAACAGGATCCAGTGCATGTTCCGCATCGATAAATGCGCAGCTCTTGCCCTTTTTCTGAGCCTGAGCAATAAGCTCGAGGGTCAGAGTGGTTTTACCTGAACTTTCCGGACCGTAAATTTCAACTATGCGTCCGCATGGAAGTCCGCCTATTCCCAAAGCTATGTCCAATGATAATGAACCTGTAGGAATACTCTCAATGTCAAGCTGCTTGTTGTCCCCCAAACGCATTATGGAGCCCTTACCGAACTGCTTGTTAATCTGATCGATAGCCGCCTGAAGCGCTTTCTGCTTATTATCCTGTTCTGCCTTACTTACTGCCATGGTTAGTCCGCCTTAGTATCTAAATTACCGTCAATATAAAAAATCTATGGATTAAGTATAGTTTTACTCTCAAAACATGTCAATAATTATTTTTGTTTTGCATATATTTTTTATTTTATCATCTCTTCCCGCCGTTCTGCGGAATTATCCCGGGGATCAGCCTCCGTATCTGTCGGTAATACATCCCCACGATGCTCTATTGTTATTGCTATTTGCAAAAAAGTCCATTTCCCTAAAAAAATGATTATCCGTTTTGAGATCAGTTCAGTTAAAAATGTCTTTTTCTGGTTTTACGTATGTGCGGAAATTTTTTCAAGAAGCCTTCTGAATGCCTCCGCAACAGTACAAAGTCTCACCTCCTGACGGTTTCCGTTAAAATGGTGACATTCCGTCTCCACATATCCGTCCGGATAACACCAGGCCATCCACACCGTTCCGACCGGCTTTTCCGGCGTTCCGCCGGTAGGACCGGCAATTCCTGAAACGGCCACGCCAACGCTCGCGGAAGATCTTTCGACGGCTCCGCGAACCATTTCCTCAACCGTCTGCATACTGACGGCTCCATACCGTTCAAGCGTATCGGAAGACACCCCGAGCATTTCCATCTTTGCTTCGTTGGTGTACGTAACAAACGCCCGATCAAACCATTCTGAAGAACCGCTTATGTCCGTGATAAAAGCGCTTATCAGTCCGCCCGTACATGATTCAGCAGTACACATGCTGATTCCCAAATGCTGCAGCACCCTGCCAAGATCTGCCGACAGCTTAAGAATTTCCGTTACCTGATTTTCTGACACCGTACTCAAACTTAATACCTCTTAATTTTTTGGTTTGTTTTGAATTATGATAAACTATTGGCTCAATTATTTAAGCTGTAATTTCTCTTTTTTAATCGTAAATCAACATATAAAACAATGGTCACTTCATCCAATAATGCAACGCCGCTGATGCAACAGTATCTGTCCGTAAAAAGCCAGTATCCTGAAACCCTTCTGCTTTACAGAATGGGCGACTTTTATGAAACATTTTTTGATGACGCTAAAAAGGCGGCGGAAATTCTGGATATCACCCTGACCAAGCGCGGAACCTACAACGGCGAACCAATACCAATGGCCGGCGTTCCCTTCCATTCTGTGGACAACTATCTTGCCAGACTGATTGAACACGGCGAAAGCGTGGCCATCTGTGAACAGATTGGCGATCCGGCCGCTGCCAAGGGAATTGTTGAAAGAAAGGTAACCCGCATAATAACTCCGGGAACAGTTACGGATGACAACCTTCTGGCGGAAAGAAAGGACAACTGCATTGTATGTGTATGCAGTGATCAGCTTACCTATGCCGTGAGCTACATAAATCTGAGTTCCGGCGACTTCTACTGCTATGAGGCGGAAACGCCAACCGCCTTTGAATCCATTCTGCAGCGACTCCGTCCGGCGGAACTGCTCTATTCGGAAAATTTCAAATCCCCGGAGCTGCTGTCATCATATAACGGACTGCGCCGCAGACCCGTATGGGACTTTGACTACGAAACAAGTCTTAAAAAACTGTGCCGTCAGTTCGGTACCAGAGACCTGTCGGGCTTCGGTCTGAACGGAATCTCCATCGGCATCTGTGCCGCCGGGGCCCTGCTGAGTTACGTTAGTGAAACCCAGAAGACGACATTGCTTCACATAACTTCTCTTAAAACGGAATCTGACAGCTCATACATATACCTTGACGCAAACTCTCAGAGAAATCTGGAACTTGTTGAAAATCTTCAGGGAGGACAGACCCACACCCTGGCCTCGGTTCTGGACAGATGCGTAACCCCGATGGGCTCCAGAATGCTCAAAAGGAACCTGTTACAGCCGCCCAAGGATCTGCATGTTATCGCCGGCAGACATGATCTCATTGCCGAGTTCATTGAAAACGACGCTGTTGAACAGATCTCCGAACATCTGAAGGAAGCAGGAGACCTCGAAAGAGTAACTGCAAGACTGGCACTAAAGAATCTAAGACCGAGAGACCTGTGTAAAATCAGAGCTGCACTCCGGATGCTCCCTGAACTTAAACAACTCATGACCGCATTCGGCGGGAAGACTGCATCTTACGGAGAAGCAATTCCAACAATAAACGAACTCGCCGATCTGCTTCTCAGAGCCATAAGGGAAAACCCTCCGATAGTCATCAGGGAAGGCGGGGTTATAGCCGACGGATACAGTGAGGAACTTGACTACCTGAGGCAGCTCACTGACGGTGCCGTAGACATTCTCAAAAAGGTTGAGGAAAGGGAAAAGCAGAGAACCGGAATAACCACCCTCAAAGTGGACTATAACCGTGTTCACGGATACTATATAGAAGTCACAAAGGCCAACGCTGACGCGGTACCTGACGACTATATCCGCCGTCAGACCCTGAAAAATGCCGAAAGATACATTACTCCGGAACTTAAGGAATACGAGGAACAGACCCTCACTGCCCAAAGCAGGGCTCTTGCACTTGAAAAGAAACTTTACGACGAGCTTCTGGACAGCGTGCTTCCTTATCTGAACACACTGACAGACATCTCCAGAAAACTTGCAAACCTGGACATGATTCTCTCCTTTGCCTCCGTCGCCGAACAGAATTACTACGTTCGTCCGGAATTCACTCCTTCAAGAGATTTGTGTATTGAACGCGGCAGACATCCGGTAATAGAACAGGTAATGAACAATCCGTTCATAGCCAACACGTCATCGCTTGATGATAACTCCACCCTGCTGCTGATTACCGGACCAAACATGGGAGGTAAATCAACCTACATGCGTCAGTGTGCACTTATTACACTGATGGCTTATGCCGGCTCATTTGTTCCCGCACACAAAGCAGTCATCCCGGATGTTGATAAAATATTTACCAGAATAGGAGCCAGTGATGATCTGGCTTCGGGCAGATCCACCTTCATGGTTGAAATGACCGAAACCTCATCCATCATCAATCAGGTAACCAGCAAAAGTCTGGTGCTCATGGATGAAATAGGCAGAGGTACCAGCACCATTGACGGCATGTCACTGGCATGGGCCGTAGCCGAATACTTTGCCAAAAAAAGATGTTACACACTGTTCTCAACCCATTACTTTGAGCTGACCGAACTTGCCAATACCTTTGCCAATGTCCGCAATGTTCATTTTGGGGCCCAGAAGAGCGGGGACAGCATTATCTTTCTGCATAATGTCGAGGACGGTGCGGCCACCAGCTCATATGGTCTCGAGGTTGCGGCTCTGGCCGGTATTCCGAACACCATAATATCTCTTGCAAGGAAACGCATGAGATCCTTCACTACCGAGCATCTCACCGCCGAAGGGAAAAATGCTGAACAGGAAAGTTCTGAAGACAGGCTGCCTCCTGAGGTTGAAGACATCATCAGCACACTGAAATCACTTCATCCTGACACCATGTCGGCAAGAGATGCGCTTAATCTCATTTATGCCATGACAGACAAGATTAAGGATATGCAGTAAAAACAGGATCTTAAAATCAAAGCGGAGGCATCAGATATCTGAGGTCTCCGCTTTCTGAATACCGCCAAAGAAAATATCTATCCATGAAACTCTGGTTATTTCTTAGGGAGATAACTTAACGGATTTACGGATTCTCCGTTGTGTCTTATTTCAAAATGCAGTCTTACCGATTTGGCATCCGTACTTCCCATTCTTGCTATCACCTGACCTGATTCAACCGTCTGACCTTCAGCGACAAGAATGGCATCATTATGTGCATACGCAGACAGATAATCATCGTCATGATTGATAATGATTAGGTTTCCGTAGCCTCTTAAGGCATTACCGGCATATACAATCTTCCCCTTGGCCGCACTTCTGACAGAGTCACCGCGATTTCCGGAAATATCAATACCCTTGTTGTTTCTGCTGTAGCCTTCAACAATCTTACCGTTGTACGGCCACCTCCAGTTTACCTTGGCATTGTTTCTGGCAACGTTCTGATACTTTGAAGAGGAAGCTGATGAGGACTTGCCTCCTGTTGCCGCAGAAGATGATGCCGCCGTTCCTGATGAAGTCAGTGACATTGCCGGAGCGGATGAACCGGTTCTTTTTTCCGGTGTGGTCTTTGACGCCGTCTGCTGTTTTGAAGCAGATACAGGCTGAGATGAAGCTATCCTGCCCTGATTAACGTTCTGAACCGATGAGTTAATGGTTTTCTTACCGACCACCAGCACCTGTCCGATTCTGATGTTAAAGCTTTTATCTATCCCGTTCATGGACGCCAGCTGGGCAGGAGTCAGATCGTAGCGTTTGGAAATATTGTAAACAGTATCCCCTTTCACGACACGGTACAGCTTCCGTTCCGATCTGACGGAGTCCGTAAGCAGCCTCTGTCCCACATTTATGGTATAAGGAGCTTTTATGCCATTAATAAGAGCCAGTGTCTGGTAATCCATATTATTTGCAAAAGCAACGGAATACAGGGTATCACCAGGCTTAACGATGTAATCCCCCGCAGCTGATGCAGAGTTCCTTACCTGATTCTGTGAAACACTCTGTTTTCTGTAGGCTGTTTTGGTCGCACGGGAAGGAACCTGCTTTACACCGGTGAGATCAGACGGTGAATACGGACGGTCCGAAGTGGCACAGCCGACACTCACAATCAGAAAAATAACGGATGCACATAAACAGTAATTTGTTTTCATAGAATCTTAATTTCCAGAAACAGAATACCAAACAATACCAATCAGAACAGCTGCCACCGTCAGCCATCCTATTAAATCTATATACTTACGAATCTTCTGGGCCAGTCTGCTGCCTCCGAGCTTCAGCAGCATGGCTATGAGGTAAAATCTTGCACCTCTTCCCAGCATGGAAACCAGAATAAACATCCATATCTGCAGCTGCCATGACGGAATATTCAGATTATGATTTGCCGCAGCCAGACCACAGCATATTGCCACCACCTTGTAAGGAACCGGCGTAAAAGATCCGATTACTATGAAAAATATACCGAATCTGGTCAGATACTCCTGAACCTTGCTGAAGGTATCAGTCCAGCCGAGTGTATCGAACAGTCCGGCAAGGTACAGCTCATAGAGATAGTACCCTACATAATAACCTGCAACAGCTCCGACTACTGATGACACTGTAGCATAAAAAGCATATCTGTATGATTTTTCCGGCTTCGCCAGACACATTGGGGCCAGCATGATATCCACAGGAATCGGCCAGAAAATGGATTCAATAAAGCTGTTTCCGGTTAAAAACCAAACGGCATATCTGTGTCGTGCAAGCTCTATGCATTTATCATAGATTTTTTCAAACAATTTCATTATCAGTAAACCTTTGAAATCCATCCGGACAGATCATCAAGAACCTGATAGGCTGTTAGATCTATGTGCAGCGGAGTAACCGACACGTATCCTTCGGAAACGGCATATATATCGGTATCCTCAGCTTTGTCCAGGGCCTCTGCCTGAGGACCTATCCAGTATATCGGATGACCGCGCAAATCCTTTTCCTCAATGACACTTTCCGAACTCATTCTTCTTCCGAGTCTGGTTACCCTTACTCCTCTTATGGCAGATAATGGCAAATCAGGAACATTAATATTCAGGATTCTGTCTGACGGAATCGGACATTCGTCTATTCTCTCGATTATTCTGCTGACAACAGCAGCTGCAGTATCGTAATGAACACTGCCGCAAAGTGAAACCGCTATTGCCGGCAGTCCCAGATTTCTGCCCTCCACTGCAGCGGCCACGGTTCCGGAATATATCACGTCATCACAGAGATTCGCACCGTTGTTTATTCCAGACACCACAATATCCGGTTTGCTTGGAAGAAGGCTGTTGACCGCCAGATAAACACTGTCCGTAGGCGTCCCCTTCACGGCCAGATAATCTTCCTTGTTGATTTTCTGGATCCTCAGCGGATACTCAAGCGTCAGTGAGTGACTGGCCGCACTCTGATTACGGTCCGGAGCCACTACGGTAACCTTATGCCCCGCTTTTTTCAGATGGGCATACAGAACATCAATGCCTTCGGCATAAACTCCGTCATCATTGCTGATAAGAATATTCAGAGGTCTCATGTTACTTTTCCAGAAGAGCCACGGCTTCCACGGCGATACCTTCCTTTCGTCCCACAAAACCCAGCTTTTCGGTAGTGGTGGCCTTTACGTTTACGCAGTCCTGCTCAACCTGAAGATCTGCAGCAATATTGGCACACATCTGCTTTTCATGTACGGCAATCTTAGGAGCCTGGGCAAGAACGGTAATATCAACATTTACGATGCGGTACCCTAATTCATGCACTCTCTTAACAGTGTCACGAAGCAGAATTCTGCTGTCAATGCCCTTGAAGGCATCATCATTGTCAGGGTACAGCCGACCTATATCTCCAAGAGCGGCGGCACCGAGAATGGAATCAGCCAGTGCGTGAAGTACCACGTCTCCGTCTGAATGTGCAATCAGTCCCTGTTCATAATCAATTTTCACGCCGCCAAGGGTTACAGGCCCCTCTCCACCGAATTTGTGAACATCAAATCCATGACCAATTCTAAACACTTTTACCACCTGTTATTAAGTTTTAAGAAAAATTCAGCAAGCTTCATGTCAAAAGGCTCAGTGACCTTTATGTTGGAGGCCTGCCCCACAACCGCTTTGGGAGAAAAACCGGCGCTCTCCATGGCAGATGCCTCGTCGGTAAGCACAATTCCTGATGACACAGCCTTTTCATAGGCACTTATAAGACTTTTCCTGTTAAAAAGCTGAGGTGTAAGGGCATGATACAGCCGTTCTCTTGATACTGTGGATATGATTGAATTATTCTCATCAGTTCTTTTCATTGTATCAGCCACCCTGGACACCAAAATAGCCCCGTTTTCGTTACAGCCGACGTTTATCAGGTTTCTGATGTCATCTGGCAGTACACACGGTCTTGCGGCATCATGAACCATTACATATTCAGACCGGGCATAATGCAATCCGTTCAGTACGCTGTTAATTCTCTCGGCACCGCCGAAGCATACCTTTATGCGACTGTCATTCTCAAGGCCGAGCTCCTTAAATCTCTCATCATCTCTGCCTATAACCACGATTATATCGGAAACAACGTCAGTCATTTCCATAAAAACGGAAACAGTCCTTTCCAGAATGGTTTTATCTCCAAGCTTAAGATACTGCTTCGGGAATCCCGCATTCATTCTTTTACCCACACCGGCAGCGGGAATTACAACATCAAGTTTCATTTTACCTGTTCTCTACTCCTGTCACCTGATAAAAAGTCTCACCTTCTTTTATCATTCCCAGATCGGAACGGGCAATATCCTCAATGATGTCCAGATTGGTGTTATCCCTCAGATTATCAATGTCCTTTTGAATCATATCATTCTTTTCCTGAAGAACGCGGGTATGATTCTGGGTTTTAATCAGAGAATTTTCAATCTGTAAATTTTGATGATAGCCGTTATGACCGCTGATGTAGCTGTATACGAGATAAGCGATAATGGCTGTCAGAATTATTTCAATAAATCGCATGGTTTCCGTTCCCAAACAACGATTGTGACACTTCCGGCCATATTATAATATATTGAATGGATTATTACACCTGCACTTGTCACGTTAACACCTGCCTGCTTTGAGGTATCGGACATATGCCACCTGAAAAAAACAACCTCCCGAAGTCAGATGACCACGGGAGGTTTCAGATCTTAACTAAATAATCTTAAAGATTGAATTAGTTCTGACCCTTAACAGCCTTACGACCAGCGTATGGAGCAGCAATACCCTTAGCAGTTAATTCTTCTTCGATACGGATTAACTGGTTGTACTTAGCCATACGGTCAGAACGGCTTAATGAACCGGTCTTGATCTGGCCAGCAGCGGTACCAACTGCGATATCAGCGATGGTGCAGTCTTCAGTTTCACCTGAACGGTGAGAAATAACTGCAGTGTAACCAGCCTTGTGAGCCATCTGGATAGCGTCGAGGGTTTCAGTTAAAGAACCGATCTGGTTAACCTTGATGAGGATTGAGTTAGCGATACCCTTTTCAATACCTTCCTTGAGAATTGAAGGATTGGTTACGAAGAGGTCGTCACCAACGAGCTGGCACTTAGAACCGATCTTGTCGGTTAAGTACTTCCAACCGTCCCAATCGCCTTCAGCCTGACCATCTTCGATAGAGATGATTGGGTACTGATTGCAGAGGTCAGCGAGGAAGTCAGCTAACTGGTTAGAAGTGAAGTCCTTACCTTCAGCCTTCATTCTGTAGAGCTTAGCAGCTTCATCATAGAATTCTGAAGAAGCACAGTCCATAGCTAAAGTTACGTCTTCACCGAACTTGTAGCCAGCGTTTTCAACAGCTTCCTTGATTGCAGCCATTGCGTTAGCGGTACCGGCGAGCTTAGGAGCATAACCACCTTCATCACCTACAGTGGTAGGCTGACCCTTTGCCTTGAGAACCTTAGCAAGTTCGTGGAAAATTTCAGCGCCCATACGGATAGCTTCTCTAACGGTCTTAGCACCAACTGGCTGAACCATGAATTCCTGCATATCCATTGACCATGCAGCGTGAGCACCACCGTTGATGATGTTCATCATTGGGAGAGGCATTGAGTAAACACCGTGAGTACCGTTTAAGTCAGAGATGTGTTCGTATAAAGGAACCTTCTTAGCAGCGGCAGCAGCCTTAGCAACAGCTAAAGAGATAGCAAGAATAGCGTTGGCACCGAGGTTCTTCTTGAATGGAGTACCATCCTTGTCAAGCATAACCTTATCAACGGCGCGCTGATCAACTGGATCCATACCAACGATTGCAGGTCCGAGGATTTCGTTAACATTCTTAACAGCCTTTAAAACACCCTTGCCGCCGAAACGAGACTTGTCGCCGTCACGGAGTTCTAATGCTTCACGAACGCCGGTAGAAGCTCCTGATGGAACTGCAGCACGGCCCATTGAACCGTCATCTAAGTAAACGTCAGCTTCTACGGTAGGATTACCACGAGAGTCGATGATTTCACGACCAATAACCTTAACAATCTTAGCCATTATTATTAAATCCTCTATTGGATAAATTTACGTAAATTTTCTGTTTCAAACAGAAATAAAAAAAACAGGTCTAATTTCCCGATAGACTTATATATCATCTGAAAATTTTCGCCATAATTATACTCATCTCTTATTAAAAATTCAATATTTCTATGCTTTCCGTTTTGTGGACTGACTCTTCTTTTTGAACAAAATTCAACCTAATAAGTGATGACAGCAGCGGATGTGATAGGTGTTCACCAAAACAGGCCGACAGCCCGAATAAATTTACAAAATCATTTCCGATTAATGCAAAGGAGCATGTTTTCTTCTTAAAACATGCCCCGTGTTTTTCATTATGTCATGCCGAAACCATCGGCACGTGAAATTATCTCTTCTGCTGATAATCCATTGCAGCCCTGATAAATCCTTCGAATAAAGGATGACCATCTCTAGGTGTTGAGGTAAATTCAGGATGGAACTGAACAGCTACAAACCAAGGATGATTTGGATTTTCAATGATTTCAACAAGCTTACGATCCGCACTTAAACCGGTAACCTTAAGACCTGCAGCCTCAATCTTAGGTAACAGGTAGTTGTTAACTTCGTAACGGTGACGGTGACGTTCATAAATCTCCGGCTGAGCGTAAAGCTCTCTTACCTTTGAACCTTCTGCAAGATGACACTGCTGTGCACCGAGACGCATGGTACCGCCGAGATCAGAGTTTTCGCTTCTTTCAACCTTTTCACCTTCCTCGTTAACCCATTCAGTGATTAAACCGATTACAGGATACTTCGAATTCTTGTCGAATTCGGTTGAATTTGCACCTTCCATTCCGGCAACGTGTCTTGCATATTCAATGATGGCAATCTGCATGCCCAGACAGATACCGAGGTAAGGAATATTGTTTTCTCTTGCATATTTAGCAGCGAGAATCTTTCCTTCAATACCACGGTTACCGAAACCGCCAGGAACAAGAATGGCATCAACGTCTTCAAGAGCTTCAAGACCCTTGGTTTCAAGATCCTGAGAATCCACATACTTGATGTTAACGTTTACGTGATTCTTTAAACCGCCGTGCTTAAGGGCTTCGTTAACAGACTTGTATGCATCAGGAAGCTGTACATACTTACCTACCATGGCAACGGTAACTTCACCTTCGCTGTTTGCCTGCTGGTAAATTACCTTTTCCCATTCTGAGAGGTCAGCTTCCTTGCAGTTAAGACCGAAACGTTCGCAAACAGTGGTATCGAGTCCCTGATTCTTGAGAAGAGCTGGAATCTTATAGATTGAATCCACGTCTCTCATGGAAATAACGCACTTTTCATTAACGTTACAGAAAAGAGCAATCTTGGTCTTTTCAGCGTTAGGAATATTGGTTTCTGAACGACAGATAAGAATATCAGGCTGAATACCGATACTTAACAGTTCCTTAACGGAGTGCTGAGTAGGCTTGGTCTTGATTTCACCTGAAGTCTTCAGATAAGGAACCAGAGTAAGATGCATGAACAGGGCATTCTGTCTGCCGAGTCTTACGGCCAGCTGTCTGATTGCTTCAAGGAACGGTAATGATTCGATATCGCCTACGGTACCACCGATTTCAACAATCGCGATTTCATGATCGGCACCACCGGCTAAAATCTTGTCCTGAATTTCGCTGGTGATGTGAGGTACAACCTGAATGGTGGCACCTAAATAATCACCCCTTCTTTCCTTTCTGATTACGTCAGAATAGATTCGTCCGGTAGTAAAATTATTATTCTTGGTCATCTTGGTACGAATGAAACGTTCGTAATGACCTAAATCCAGATCGGTTTCAGCACCGTCTTCGGTAACAAACACTTCGCCGTGCTGAATAGGACTCATGGTACCAGGATCCACATTGATGTACGGATCGAGCTTAAGCATGGTCACATCTAGACCACGGGCTTCCAATACAGCAGCTAATGAAGCTGCGGCAATTCCCTTTCCCAGTGAAGAAACAACACCACCAGTAACAAATATAAATTTAGTAGCCATATCAAACCATAACGCTTTAAAAATAAAAAAACAGCACAAAAGTCATGTGCAACTTTTATGTTGTTTTCACAAAAAATTTAAGGAGGATTGTATCAAAAATTTGATTTAAATAACAGCAGAATTTTAAATCATCCGTTCTTAATTAAACACTTCCGAATAACACCACGTGAAAAATCTGAAATGCGACCGGCAGGCACAACTTGCCAGATTACCGGTCACCGATCCGTTTTTTCTGCAGATTCTGATTTATTCTCCGTCCATCCGGAAGATCACAGACGCTTTGCTGAGATAACCCCGTTCATATTGTTGAGTCGGGCAAGGGTTCTGTTCAGGTCATTGATGTTTATCACTTCCATGTCAATGTCAATCTGAGCAGTCTGAGTCTTGGTGTCCGATCTTGATCTCACCCCCAAAACATTAATCTTCTCGTTGGCTATAATCGTCGTGATATCTCTTAACAAACCGGCCCTGTCGTTTGCAACAATTCCCACAGTCAGGCTGAACCCGCTGGAATATTCGCCGCCCCATACCGCATCAACCAGTCTTTCCGGATGTTCGGAAAGGAGATGGTTAAGGGTATGACAGCCCTTTCTGTGAATTGATACACCTTTGCCCTTGGTAATAAAACCTACGATATCCTCCCCCGGAATCGGATGACAGCATTTGGCGACATGAGTAACCAGATTACCGACTCCGTTCACCACTATCTTACTCTTTGCGGCATTACGCTCAACATTGGCAATTCTTGCCTGAGTACGCTGTTCGATATTTTTCAGTATTTCTTCGTCAGGATTTGTATCCTTATAGGTATTGTTTATCTTCGCTTCAATGTAGTTTATCAGCTGATTAATCCTGATATCACCTGACCCCACATTGGCAAGAACATCAAAATGATCCTTCACATTGTAATGATGAAGCACATCCTTAATCAGCTCAGGCAGCTGCTCCTTTGAAACGGTAAGACCGTGCCGTTCAATTTCCTTTTCCAGCATTTCCCTGCCGGCAGCAATGTTCTTTTCACGATCGAGCTGCTTAAACCAGGCTGATACCTTGGCTCTTGCCTTGCTTGTTCTTAAGAATCCGTTATTCGGATTCAGCCAGTCACGGCTAGGATTCGGCTCCTTCTGTGTTGCCAGTTCAACCTGCTCACCGGTCTGCAGCTGATAAGTGAAAGGAACAATTCGTCCGTCGACCTTGGCTCCGATGCACCTGTGACCAATCATACTGTGAATCTGATATGCAAAATCCAACGGTGTAGCCCCCTGAGGAAGGTCAATTACATCACCTTTAGGAGTAAAGACATACACTCTGTCCTCAAACACCTGGGTCTTGAACTCATCGACAATGGAGCCTGCCTCAACCATGTCTTCCTGCCACTTAAGCAGCTTACGGAGCCACGCTATTCTTTCTTCGTATGCAGCATCGAGATTTGACCCGCCTTCTTTGTACTTCCAGTGTGCAGCCACGCCAAGTTCAGCTTCCTTATGCATGTCTGCGGTACGAATCTGAATTTCAACGGTTTTTCCCTGAGGTCCGATAACCACGGTATGAATTGACTTGTATCCGTTAGGTTTAGGATTGGCTATATAATCATCGAATTCCCTCGGAATGTGGTGGAAACAGGTATGAATGACACCGAGTGCACCATAGCAGTCCTGAAGTCTCTTTACGATTACGCGAACAGCTCTGACGTCGTAAAGTTCAGTAAAGTTCAGATGCTTTTTCTGCATCTTTCTCCAGATACTGTATATATGCTTCGGACGTCCGTAAACCTCTGCCTCCAGCCCTTCGGACTTCAGCTTTTCATCAAGTATTGACACAAAGTCAACAATGTACTTTTCCCTGTCGACACGCTTTTCATCAAGAAGTTTTGCAATCTGCTTGTAGGTATCAGGATGAAGATAGCGGAATGACAGATCTTCAAGCTCCCACTTCAGCTGACCGATACCCAGACGGTTTGCAAGAGGCGCATATATGTTGGAAATTTCCTTGGCCACGGCCACGCGGGTTTCCTCATCCGCATTTTTAACTTCTCTCAGTGCTGCTATTCTTTCGGACAGCTTAATAATAACTGCTCTTACGTCTTCAACCATGGCCAGAAGCATGCGGCGCACGGTATCAATCTTGGCATTGGAAATCTCACTTCCTGAATTCGAAATATTCTGAAGGAACCTAATCGCCTCCATATCCTTTACACCGTGAAGAAGTCTGGCTATCGGCTTCCCAAAATCTTTTTCGGCCTGTTCAATGGTGAAGTATCCTTCTTCAATATGAGGATACAGTATGGCGGCACAATAGCTGTCCACATCCATGTGCAATGTCTGCAGGATTCCGATAATCTCGATGGCACGACTGGTCAGTCTTTCCATGTTGTCACCGGACTCGGCAATCTTGTTATGACAGTAATCAAATACCTTCATAATCTTAAGTTTGTCGTCACTGTTCACATGTAATGATTCTTTCCATGCCTCAAGATCAAATTTGCCTTTAACATGAGTATTGCGGATAGCTACCATAATAAGGTAAGAACCTCTCTTTATTGTCGATAATCAGCTTTTATTAAGACTGCATCCCCACTGATTTTTAAGTGGACATACAAATTTATTTTTTCTTTTTTTCACACATGGGTATGATACGCCTCGATGCCCTTTAAATATATCACGAACACCAGAACACACGTACGCCTGTACGTCGGATACTGTGTCGTATTTTGTTTTTCACACCGATACGGTATAAATTCCCACTGAAACAATTATATACTTGGAACGTTTTTATTCAACATCCAAGAAAATTAACCGTAATGCAATAAAACAGCAGTCACACTGTATATATAGATGGGTATTACGGATTAAAATTCAATCTGACAGTGAAAATAAAATTCAGATTGCTTAAACAGTCAGCCATGATGACGTTAATTTATATCGACATGGTACGGGAAATAACATGCAAATGCTTGCATGTTATTATTTTTTCTGAAAAAATTGCTGTCGGTTCCGCAATGTCAGAATGCATACAAAGTCCTGTTTTCAGGACTTCATCCCCTCACTGACACTGCTTATCCGACACTGGAAATATAAACTTTCACATAAATTCAGAAAACGGAGGTTATATGGCTGACGAACTGCATTCTTTTTTGGATATACTGGCTGACGTGGCGAAGCAGCAGGAAGAGGAAGAAAAGAACAAGACTCAGAAATCCGGGGATACGGAATCTGAAGAAAAGACGGCAGACAGGCCCCGTTCCACAACCGCCACAAATGAAAAATCAGCAAATGACAAAAACATTAAACCTGGTCCGCAGCAGGAAAAAGACGATCCTGATTTCTTCAATTCAGCCATCAGCAACGTCAAAAAGAATTCCAGAAATTCCAAAAAACGCAATAACAGTGGTGAAATAAGCATTTTTGACCAGATATCAAAAAACCGTAAAACCGGAAATACCGCAAGAAGAAGCACAACACGCCGCTCATCATCTGCACGAACCGGCACTGCTGGACGCAGAAGAACATCATCACGTTCTACCAGGATCCGCGTACCAAGCACAAACAGCATAATAAAAATGATCCTGAAAGCCCTGATAGATCTGATTTTCGGCAAGAAAGGAAAGTCAACCGCCCGTAAATCGTCTCTCAGCGGAACGGATGTTCTTAATTCACTTCTCAATGGTAACAATGCTAATACATCGACAGTAAAACAAAACAATTTATCCGGCCACTCTACCACTGCCATCTCTCAGGGGCTTTTGGAATCAGTTGTACTGACAATGTTCGGAAACGGCAGGTCGTCAAATGTCGACCACCTTCCGGTTTTTAAACACATCGCTAAATCCATCCTTGAATCAGACAACAGAAATGCCTTTAACGACACGGCAAGTTTTAAGGACACAGCCGCAAAACTCGGGTATAGTTCCAAAGAATCCGAAGATGCGGCAGGTATTCTTGAAGGACTTCTGAACAGCAATCTGAGTAACGAAAGCATTGCCTCCGTTCTGGAACTGTTTACCGAATCTGAAGATGACTAAAGGATAACCGCTTACGTACAGGAATTACGGACGCCTGTCCTTGAATAGTTCATCATTACGTGACAACGACCAGCGAGCCGTCACCATCGAATGCGCATCTGATCTGACGGAACCTTACACTATGAAGCCGGAGGTGTATGCCGCTCTGGTAAAGCTGTGCGTTGATATCTGCAGAAGGAACGGAAAGAAACGACTGCTGTGGATTGCTGATCGGGATAAAGCATTGAGTTATTCGGTCAAGAGTGATGAGATGCTGCTGACGGTTCACCGCTGGTTTGCTCGAAAATCCTGCCCGGGAAATTGGCTATTCGGTAAGTTGGGCGATTTGGCTCATGCGGTGAATAGCCGACTTGAGGAATAATGATATTTCCTCAAAACGAAAAAGCCGACAGACAGTCGGCTTAAAACCGACATTCCGCAGTAGAAAATTGATGTTTTAATTTTCTACTGCTGTTTCGTATTTTTTGGGGAATGTCTTATTCTAGAAATATTTGATACATTTTTAACCATTCTTCGCCCAAAGCTTCC
>Ga0256405_10004930_pt1 | contig 24020 bp, 20 predicted proteins | sample RumenRJG_02DNA_FD_189096 | JGI IMG/M metagenome (GOLD analysis project Ga0256405, IMG submission 189096) | Bovine rumen microbial communities from Lethbridge, Alberta, Canada - RJG_02 | ecosystem: Host-associated > Mammals > Digestive system > Stomach > Rumen | place: Canada: Alberta... | reverse complement strand
GCGTGTCTATTTGTTGCGGCGTAAACACGTCTTCGTCAAGCGAGGCAGGAGCGAGCGGAATGGACTCGCCGGTCAACGTCACCGTTAGATTTCTTCTTGTCAATGTACTTCGGAAGGCGGAAGATCGTGCGGCTGCAGAGAACAAGCTTGTCGCGGACAGGAAGGAGATTGCGAAGTCCGCTCGCATAAAGGAGCTTTTCGGCGTGGAGTTCGGCAAGCCGATGCAGGTGCCTACAAACGAATTGACTAAGGCGTATTATGAGACATGGTCGCCGGGTGACAATGGCGAAAAGAACAACCATGCCAAGGTTAATTACTGGGAGAAGAGTCTTAAGGACTCCAAGGATTTGCAAGTTCCGTTTGTAGACGAGTTGTTTACCAAATATTCGCTTAAGACTCTACGCGCAGGCGAAGTGTGTGGCTATGGAAATGTTTCGAAGGATGTCGACAAGATGGAAGCGATACGGCGCTTAGATAATTTTGCACTTGAAATGAACAAGAAGTACGGAATAGCCATGCACAGGGGACTAATCCCTGCCGACAAAAAAGAGGGAAAGCTCAGAGACAGACGTTTTGCCAATGATTTTGTTCACTATGATTTCCGAAACGACTATGTGAGTGTGAACTTATATTTCTATCTCAAAGAGGGCCGGGTCACATTTACGCTGGAAGACAGTTCTGTTTCGGAAGCCATTAGGGACGAGGGCTGGGAAGCCATTAAAATTTGGTTGGAGTGTAAAAACATTGAGATGTGAGAGCGGAAATAATGAATGAGTCTAACAAAGTGTCATTTGCCGAAAAGTCATCGACTGAAAAGCCGTCTGCCGAAAATCTGTCTGCCGAAAGACCGTTTGCAGGAGGAGTGGTGAGCGCTACAATATTCAGCGGGGCGACGTTTGACTCGCGCATGGTGAAGCCAGGGATGCTCTTTGTCGCGCTGAAGGGCGACAAGGCGGATGGTCATGACTACATCCCACAGGCGCTCGAGAAGGGCGCGGCCGGAATCATCGACGGCTATGACGAGCTCGACCGCGTGGCGAGGGAGTACCGCCGCTCGCTCAAGGCCAAGGTCGTCGCCATCACGGGTTCTGCCGGCAAGACCACGACGAAGGAGCTCGTCAAGGCGTTCCTCTCGACCGTGGGCAAGGTCCACGCGACTGACGGGAACTTCAACAACCACATCGGGCTTCCGATCACCATCCTCAACTGCCCGAAAGACGCCGACTTCCTCGTTCTCGAAATGGGCACGAACCACCCCGGCGAGATAGCCCACCTCTGCGACATCGCGGAACCAGACTGCTCGCTCATCACAAACATAGGCACCGCGCACATGGAGTTCTTCGGTGACCAGGACGGGATTGCGCGCGAGAAAGGCGTCGTTCTTGAACGCGCGAAGGAATTCGGCGTCGTTTCGAAGGAGAACGTGCGCCTCGACATCCTGCGCAAAATGTGCCGCGGCGAATTTGTCGAGGCAGATCCCCGCCAGGAGTGGATAGCGAAAGCGCTTGAAGGCGTCCTTCCTGGCGACCACAACCTCTCCAACGCGTGCCTCGCCTTCGCCCTCGCCGAGCGCTTCGGCGCCACGCGCGAAGGTTGCGCGGCAGCGCTCTCCGGTTTTTCGCTCCCAGGCGCACGGTGGCGCATTTCCGAGAAATGGGGCGTGACTTTCATCGACGACTCCTACAACGCGAACCCCGACTCGATGATTGCCGCTCTCGACACGCTCGTGAAGACTCCCTGCGACGGCAAGCGCGTCGCAGTTCTTGGCGACATGTTCGAACTTGGCCCTCGCTCGCTCGAGCTCCACAAAAAAGTCTTTAGCCATGCGATGTCGCTCGGCATCCCGCTCGTGATCGGCGTCGGCGAGATGTCGTCGCAGTGTCTTTGCCACCTCGCCTACAAGGAACTAAAAACACTCAAGAAGAAGTTTCGCGTCGACGTCTCTGCCGGCGATCTCGTGCTTTTGAAGGGATCGCACGGTATGCACCTTAGCGAGCTTATCGAGGATTGAGGTTCGATCAGTGAACGGCAAGGTGTTTTTTGTGTCCGGCATCGACACCGGAATCGGCAAGACAATGGCGACTGGGCTTATGGCTCGCTCGCTCGCCGCGGCCGGCCATGATGTCATAACCGTCAAACTCGTCCAGACGGGCAACGATGGCTTTTCGGAAGACATCGACGCCCATCGCGCTATCTGCGGCGGCATTCGTTTCCCTGAAGACGGCGAAGGCCTTACCGCACCGCAGATATTCAAATTCCCGTCGTCTCCGCTTCTCGCCGCAGCGCTTGAAGGCCGCACAGTCGACGTCGAGGCGATATCTCGCGCCGTCCGGGAATGTGCAGCGCGGCACAAGATAGTCCTCGTCGAATCCGCAGGCGGGCTCGACGTCCCGCTGACGGAAGACATGCTTTCAGTCGACCTCGCCGCGCGCGAAGGGTGGCCGCTCGTGCTCGTTTCGTGCGGACGGCTTGGCTCAATAAACCACACGCTTCTTTCGCTCGAGGCGGCGAAGGCGCGCGGAATGAGGGTCGCGGGCGTTGTATGGAACTGGTGCGATGGCGCGGATCCCGAGATCGACGCCGACTCGGTGGAGACGACGCGTCGCTATCTCTCGCGCTGGGGCTTCCCGCCGGTTGTCGTCCGCATCCCGCGCTTCGATGTTGGCGGCCCCTATCCCGAAGTCGACTTTTCGGAGATGTTCAAATGACGCCGCTCGAATATGACCGCGCGAGGATCTGGCACCCCTACGCATCGCTTAACAACCCGCCGCCGGTGCTGCACGCGAAAGCGGCGTCCGGCGTGGAAATCGAACTTGCCGACGGCTCGCGGCTCATCGACGCGGTGTCGAGCTGGTGGTGCGTCGCGCATGGCCACAACCATCCCGCGATAGTCGAGGCGATACGCCGCCAGTCGGAGAAGATGTGCCACGTGATGTTCGGCGGCTTTACCCACGACCCGGCCGTAGAACTTGCAGAGAAGCTCGCGGCGATTGCGCCGCATGGTCTTGATCGCGTGTTCTTCGCGGACTCCGGGTCGATCTCCGTGGAAGTCGCCGCGAAGATGGCCGTTCAGTACCAGAACGCGCTCGGGCACCCAGAGCGCAACCGACTTCTCGCGCTGAAGGGCGGCTACCACGGCGACACCTCGCTCGCGATGGCGCTCTCCGACCCCGACGGAATGCACACGCTCTTCAAGGGGATAATGACGAAGCACTTCTTTGCGGAGAAGCCGTCCATCCCGACATGGGGCGAGTGGAATGACGCTGACGCGGAGTCTCTTCGCCGCGTAGTCGACGAGCACGGCGGCGAAATCGCCGCGGTCATCTGCGAGCCAGTCTTCCAGGCGGCGAACGCGATGAACTTCTACCACCCGGAGTATTTGCGCGAAATGCGCCGCCTCTGCGACGAGCGCGGGATGCTGCTCGTCTTCGACGAAATCGCCGCGGGCTTCTATCGCACAGGCCCTCTTTGGGCCCATTCACGTGCCGGCATAACGCCTGACATCATGACCGTCGGCAAGGCGCTGACCGGCGGGCATATGACGCTTGCGGCGACGCTTGCGAGCGGGAAAGTCGCGGACACGATCTCTGGAGGCCGCCCGTCTGCGTTCATGCATGGCCCCACCTATATGGCCAATCCGCTTGCGTGTGCCGCTGCCTGCGCATCGCTCGGTCTTTTCGCGAAAGGCGACTACGCGGCAAATGTGGCGCGGATCGAGCGCCAGTTCCGCGAAGGGCTCGGGGCTTTGCGCGGAAGGCCCAACGTGCGCGATGTGCGCGTTCTCGGCGCGGCGGGTGTAGTCGAAGTGGAACGTCTTCCCGCGCAGTCCGACATCTCCCGCGTCATCCGCGAGCACGGCGTATGGCTGAGGCCTTTCTCGAATTTCATCTACTCGATGCCGCCGCTCGTCGCAGACGAGGCGACGGTTGATCGCATTGTCGGGGCGCTTGTCGACCTTGCTTCCGCGCCGCCCGGTCCGCCGCCGGAGGACGGTGATTTCCATGAGTGAGGCGTATTCCGTAAAGATGCGCGCGTCGAGCGGCGGGAATCATGTTTCCGGCGCCGAGAAGATCGTCTCCGCGTCGTCGGTTTCGAAGGTTGCGTCACGGCTCGTCGAACGTGCATTGTCGCACGAACGCGGCACTCCTGATTTCATAAACGTCAAGGTCGAGGCGCTTCCCGAAGGCATCCTTCGTCTCAAGGCGCTTCCCGTGAAGACGCATGTGGTCGCGACGCCCGCCGAAGGGCGGGCGCTCGCGGCGCGGCTCCTGGCAGATGCCGGAATCTCCCGTATCGACGAAATCATGGCGCGGTTTTCCGAGACCCATTCGCTTCGCGGCGCCATGCTGCTCGACGCCGACACGCTCGAACGGCTTGAACCGGACAAGTCGCGCGGCGTGCGCGCGACGTACATGGACGACGCCGCGTCTATTGCAAGGGGAACGGCGGGCGTAAAGAACCACTACGCCGAGGCGATCGTCCTCGCGACGAAGGTCCAGAACGCGCCCGGCATCGTCGCCGAAATCTGCGTGTCGGACGATCCCGACTACGTGACCGGATATGTCGCGACGCGCGAACTCGGCTATCGGCGAATCACGGTCCTCAAGGAGAAGGGCGATCCTAACGGCGGGCGCATCTTCCTGTATCGCGGGCCGCGCGACGGCGTCGCGGAGACGATCGAGTTCCTTGAGAAGACGCCGGTGCTCGTCGAGGATGTTCCGACGATTTCGTCCGCGGCAAATGCGCCGCGCCGCTTCGAGGGGCTTGCGGCCGATCTCGAATCGCGCCGCGCTGCGGGGCTCTGGCGCGAGTGCCGCACGCTTGAAGGCCCGACGGGGCCTACTGCGATCGTCGGCGGCCGCGAACTCGTCGTCTTCGCGTCGAACGACTATCTTGACCTCGCGCGTGATCCGCGCGTCGTCAAGGCGGCGGCGGACGCCGCGAACGAGTTTGGCGCGGGGTCGGGCGGTTCGCGTCTTACGACCGGCACGCAGCCGGTGCATGTGCGGCTTGAAGACGCGCTTGCCAAGTTCAAGGGCTCGGAATCGGCGCTCCTCTACGGAACTGGCTATATGGCGAACGTGGGAGCGATCTCTTCGCTTGTCGGGAAAGGCGACGCAGTTCTCTCCGACGAATTGAACCACGCCTCAATCATCGACGGCTGCCGGCTTTCGGGTGCGGACGTGCTCGTCTATCGCCATGGCGACATGGAGGACCTTGACCGAAAGCTTGGCGCTTGCCGCGAACATCGCCGTCGCCTCGCCGTTTCCGACGGCGTGTTTTCGATGGACGGCGACATTCTCGACTTGCCGCGCTTTTTGGAGGTGACGCGTCGCCACGACGCGCTTTCCATGGTGGACGAGGCGCATGCGACTGGCGTCGTCGGACGTACGGGCCGCGGCCTTTCCGAGCATTTTGGCTGCGACCTGCCCGACATTTTGATGGGGACTCTTTCGAAGGCACTTGGGTCGGAGGGCGGTTTCGTCTGCGGCTCGCGGCTTCTCGTGGAATATCTGCGAAACATTTCGCGGCCATTTATCTTCTCGACTGCGCCTGGAGCGCCCGCAATGGCGGCGGCGCTCGCCGCACTCGGAATTCTCGAAGCCGAGCCGGAGCGCGTGGCAAAGCTGCGGGAGAATGTCGTTCTCTTTGTCGCTGAACTTGCGCGTCACGGAATCTCCGTTCGCGGCGAGACGGCAATCGTGCCCATAGTCGTAGGCGACGAGAAAAGGGCGCTTGCGGCGGGCGCGGAACTTGAAAAGGGCGGGTTCCTCATACCGGCGATACGCTATCCTACCGTCGCGCACGGTGCGGCGCGGCTTCGCGTCGCCATCATGAGTGCCCATACGCCAGGCCAGATATGCGCCGCTGCCGCTGCCATCGCGGGAATCCTCGGCAAATCCGGCTCCCCGCCGCCTGTCGGCAACCTGTAGATATCTGTTAGACACCTGTCGACATCGACAATGCCTCGGCCGTTCGGTCATATGCTATAATTGCCTTCATGAACGACATGAAGACACCCCCGCACAACATCGAGGCGGAAAGGGCCGTGCTCGGCTCTATCCTGCTCGACACGACGGGCCGCGAAGAACGCGTTATGGACGTCTGCCAGTCGGCGGGCGTCGTTCCCGAGACTTTTTTCGATCCGCGCAACAGGGCCATATACGGCAAGATGGTCGCGATGACCCGCGCGTCGAAGCCGCTCGACGCGCTGACCCTCACAGACGAGCTTCTGCGCGAGAACCAGCTTGAGGCCGTGGGTGGGGCTGCGTACATACAGTCGCTTATCGACCAGACGCCTACGACCGCCCATGCCGAGTACTATATCGGAATCATCGTCGGCAAGCAGCTAAGGCGCACGCTGATAGACCGCGCGACCTCCACGATAGCGAAATGCTACGACGAGGGCGAATACCCCGACGCTCGCGTAGTCCTCGGAGACGCGGAGAAGTCTTTCCTGGAAATCGACGTCAGGGGTGACGCGACTATGCCCTGGGCGTCTGCCATCGACGCGAGCTACAGGCACATCGACGCGATGTTTGACTCGAACGGAAGGTCGCTCGACGGCCTCGCGACCGGCCTCAGCCATCTTGACGAGAAGCTTCAGGGGCTCAAGAACTCCGAGATGATCGTGATCGCCGCGCGCCCCTCGGTCGGCAAGACGTCGCTCGCGATGAACATCGCCGAAAGCTGCGCGCTCGGCATGGACATGAACAACATCCCCGTCAAGTCCGACGGCGGAAAGCGCCACCCGGTGATGATCTTCTCGCTCGAAATGCCCATCGAGGCGCTTACACGGCGCATGATAGCGGGCCGCGCCCATGTGAACATGTGGCGGCTCAACCGCGGCCTCTGCGCAAAGAGCGAGAAGCAGATGCTCGTCTCCAACCTCTCCATCGCGACCGAGGAGCTTAAGTCCGCGCCCATATACGTGGACGACACCGCGGCGCTCGACATCATGGACCTCCGCGCACGCGCGAGGCGCGCGAAGAAGCAGCACGGGATCGAGCTCGTCGTCATCGACTACCTGCAGCTCTGCACGTGCCGCGAGGCGGCGCGCATGGGAAGCCGCCAGATAGAGGTCTCGATGATATCCCAGCAGATAAAGGCGATGGCCAAGGAGCTCAAGATTCCGGTGATAGTCCTCTCCCAGCTTTCCCGCGCGAACGAGCAGCGCGGCGACAAGGAGGAGAAGCCGAAGCTTTCGGACCTGCGCGACTCCGGTGCGATAGAGCAGGACGCGGACGTGGTGTTCCTCCTGAGGCGTCCGTCGCGCACCGCGTCCTCGAAGGACGTCGGAGACGAGACGCTCGCCATCATCGACGTCGCGAAAAACCGCAACGGCGAGACGGGCGAGGTGAAGGTGAACTTCTACCGCGAGTTCACGCGCTTCGGCGACCGCGAGATCGAGCGCACGGGGACCGACAACTACAAGACGTCGGAACCGCCGCCGGAGCAGGCCGAGTTTGCGCAGGACCCGATGATGTAGCGGTATTTTTATACGCCTGTATAATTGCCTGACGGCGGCTGGTCTGCTACAATAGCCGCCTGGATGGGTAAATGGAGCAAACGAGATGAACATGAAGAACCTGATTGCCGCGGCTGCCGCGGCTGCCGCGCTTGCCGCGCCTGCAGACGTGCTTAAAGTGGCTGTCCTTCCGGGCGAGGGCTGGTGGGGAGGGGCTACGACTTTCGGCACGAAGGAGCCGCTCGGGCTCAACGCCACGTCTTTCTCCTTCGACATAGGGAAGGACAACTACAGCAACCAGGCCGCTCCCCTTATGCTGTCGACGAAGGGCCGCTCGGTGTGGAGCGAAAAGGCGTTCGCCTGCGTCTTCACGAACGGCGTGATGACTTTCACTGGCGACGCCCCGATCGAGCTTGCGGAAGAAGGTTCCGACCTGCGTTCGGCGTTTCTCGCCGCGGCGCGCAGGCACTTCCCCGCGAGCGGGAAGACTCCGGATCTCGCGCTGATCGCCAAGCCCCAGTGGAACACATGGGTGGAGCTCACCTACTTCCAGAACCAGCAGGGCATAATCGACTACGCGAAGGGAATCGCGGCGAACGGTTTCCCCTCTGGCGGCGTCATCATGGTCGACGACACCTGGCAGCACGGCTACGGCGTGTGGGACTTCGACCGCCGCCGCTTTTCTGATCCGAAGGCGATGTGCGACGAGCTGCATGCCGCCGGCTACAAGGTGATGCTCTGGGTCTGTCCTTTCGTGTCCATGGATTCGCCCGGCTACCGCGAGATGGTCTTCGGCTCGCTCGATGCGGGGCGGAAGTGCGAGAAGGGCGGGCTTATCATGTCTGGCGAGAGGAACGTACACGGGCGCGAAACAGCGAAGACAGTCCACTGGTGGAACGGTGCGAGCGCTTTCGTCGACTTCACCCATCCGCTCGGCGCGAAGTGGTTCGCCCGCGAGCTCAAGCGTCTCCAGTCCGACTACGGCGTCGACGGGTTCAAGCTGGACGCGGGAGATATGGACGAGTATATCGAGCCGTATGTGACATGTGTGAAATCGTCGCCATCTGAACTTTGCGAGGCCTATGCGAAGATCGGCCTCGAGTTCCCGCTGAACGAGTACCGCGCGTGCTTCAAGATGGGCGGGCAGCCGCTTGTGCAGCGCCTGTGCGACAAGGGCCACGACTGGCCTGCGGTCCAGCAGCTCGTGCCCGACATGATCGCTTGCGGACTTCTCGGCCATCCCTTCGTCTGCCCCGACATGATCGGCGGCGGCAGCTGGATGGCGTTCATGCCCGACGCGCCGACGCCGTTCGACCCCGAGCTCTTCGTTCGCAGCGCCCAGGTGCACGCGCTCGCGCCGATGATGCAGTTCTCCGCCGCGCCCTGGCGTCTTCTGAAGGGCGAGTATCTCGATGCCGTGCGCGAGGCAGCGCGCACGCGCATGAAGCACGTCGACTACATCCTCGAGACGGCTAAGTCCAGCGCCAGGACGGGCGAGCCGATGCTCAGGGCGATGGAGTACGAGTTCCCGGGTCTCGGCGCGGAGAGGATAACCGACCAGTTCATGCTCGGGTCCAAGCTTCTCGTCGCGCCGCAGACGGTCAAGGGCGCCAAATCCCGCAAGGTGTTCATCCCAGTCGGGACATGGACCGCTGACGACGGAAGCGAGACTGCCGGCCCCGCAACGATCGAAGTCGCGACTCCGATCGGACGTCTTCCGCATTTCGTCTGCAGATGACGCACTGGCGCCTGCCGGCCTGATTTTCTGCGCAAGGCCGCGGCGTTTTTTGCTATAATAGTCGACACGAAAGGAACATCTATGAAGACGTCTGATTTTGCCGCCTCTGTCGCGGCGTTGGCTATGGCAGGATGCATGTGCAGCCATGCGTTCAATCCCGATGTGAACTCGGCCGTTTCTCCCGACGGCAAGAACGAGATTCGCCTCTATTCCAGCCCTCTCGCCTACGAGGTGCTTCGCGACGGCGCTGTTGTCGTCGCAAAGACCGAAATCGGGCTCAAGGTGGACGGCAAGTGCGTCAAGGAAGGCGGCGCGAAGCCCGTCGACGTCACAGTGAAGAAGTCCGGCGGCTCCGCCGATTTCCCAGTGTACAAGAAGGGGAAGGTTTGCCTTGCCGCCGGCGAGACTTTCGTCGACTTCGGCGACTGGGGCGTGAGGCTCGCCGCGCGCAACGACGGCGTCGCCTACCGCTTCGAGACGAAGAAGCCAGGCATAGTCAACTGCGAAAAGGCCGATCTGACTGTCCCCAAGGGCGCTCGCTGCTGGTTCAATCGCACCGGTCGCGGCTCGCTCGGCTGCGAGGAGACGGTTCCCGAGTTTGCCGATGCATCCGCCCTCAAGACAGACGACAAAAAGGCGATCTACCTCCCGTTCGTCTATTCCGCAGAGGGGAAGACGGTCGCTGTTGTGGACGCCGATGTCCACGACTATCCGATCTGGAACTTCGGCGACGTCGAGCAGACCGAGGGCGGCGCGAAGCTCAAGTCTCTTTTCGCGAAGTATCCGAAGACTACGGAGCGCGTCGGCGGCTGGGGCAAGGAAACCGGGCTTAAGAAGGGCGGCCGCTGGGTGAAGGTCAAGGAAACGGAAGACTTCATCGCCAAGGCCGACTTGCCGCGCGCGTTCCCTTGGCGCGCCTTTGCGCTCGCCGACTCGCCTTCCAAGCTCTGCGAGGCGGACATCTTCTATGCGCTTGCGACGCCTGCCGCGAAGGGCGCCGACTTCTCCTGGGTGAAGCCCGGCAAGGTCGCGTGGGACTGGTGGAACGCCTTCGACAACAAGGGCGATCCCCAGGGCTGCACGACCGAGACGTATGTGCGCTTCATCGATTTCGCCGCGAAGACCGGCGTCGAATACGTGATCTTCGACGAGGGCTGGAGCGCAAAGCTCAACATCTGGGAGTACAGCCCGAAGGTCGACGTTCCCTACCTCATCGACTACGCGAACAAGAAGGGCGTCGGCATCATCCTGTGGATGGCGTGGGCCCAGGTGTACGGCGAGGAGGAGAAGGTCGCAGAGCACTTCTCGAAGCTCGGCGCGAAGGGCTTCAAGGTAGACTTCATGGATCGCGCTGACGCAGAGGTCGCGAGCTTCCTCGAGAAGTTTGCGGCCGCCTGCGCGAAGCACAAGATGCTCGTCGACTACCATGGTGCGTACCGTCCTGTCGGTCTACAGCGCACTTATCCTAACGTCCTCAACTTCGAGGGCATCCACGGGCTCGAGCAGATGAAGTGGGGCAAGAAGGACAAAGACATGTGCTACAACGATGTCGCCTGCTTCTTCCTCCGCATGACTGCTGGCCCAATGGACTACACGCCCGGCGCGATGGACAACTACAAGATCGGCGACTACCGCGGCAACGGCACGAACCCCGGCTCGGTCGGCACGCGCTGCCACCAGATGGCGCTCATGGCGCTTTACGAGGCGCCGCTTCAGATGCTCAGCGACTCACCCACGAAGTACGAGAAGAACATGGAGTGCTTCGCGTTCATGGCCAGGACCCCTGTCGTCTGGGACGATACCGTCGGCTTGGGTGGTTGCCCCGAGTCGTTCGCGGCAGTCGCAAGGAAGGCAAAGGACGGCTCGTGGTACGCTGCTGCGATCAGCAACAAGGATGCGCGCGACTACGAGCTTAAGACTGGCTTCCTCGGAGACGGAGAATGGAAGGCCGAGATATTCCGCGATGCGGGCGATTCTGACGAGAACCCGATGAAGTACGTCCACGAGACGAAGACTGTCAAGGCGGGAGAGGAGCTCTCCTTCCACGTGGCTTCTGGCGGCGGTTTCATCGTTCACTTCACAAAGTAATATGAAAATTGCAATTCTTGGTGCGGCTGGGCGCATGGGCAAGATGCTTTGCTCCCTCGCCGAGGGAGCGGGCTGCGAGGTTGTTGCGAAGGTCGATGTCGCTGAAGGCTACGACCGCGAATGGCCGAAAGGCACCGAGGGAGTGGTCGATTTCTCCTTCCACGCGGCGGTTCCAGCGGCGATCTCCAAGGCCGCCGAAGAGGGTATTCCCTACGTCATCGGAACGACAGGTCTCACCGCCGACGAACAGAAGGTCGTCGACGCGGCGGCCAAGAGGATACCGGTTGTCCAGAGCGGCAACTACTCGCTTGGCGTCAACCTGCTCCTTGAGCTCGTCCGCAAGGCCGCGGAAGTCCTCGGCCCGGAATACGATGTCGAAGTCACCGAGATGCACCACCGCCACAAGAAGGACGCGCCGTCTGGAACGGCGCTTATGCTTGCGAAATCGGTGGCGGCAGGGCGCGGCGTCGATTTTGGCGAGAAGGCGATATACGGGCGTCACGGCGAACCCGGGGAGCGGCCTTGCGGCGAGATAGCGATCCACGCGCTTCGCGGCGGTTCGGTCGTTGGCGATCACACGGTCATGTTCGCGGGCGATGTCGAGCGTGTCGAGCTCACGCACCGCGCGCAGAGCCGCGAAGCATTTGCCGCGGGTGCCCTGAAGGCCGTCGTATGGGCCGCAGGAAAGCGTTCTGGCGCATACAATATGCGCCATGTGCTCGGGTTCGATGCGTGAGTTACGACTGCACGTAAAGCCCATAGCGGACTGCACGGATTTTTGTTATAATATTGCTTTATTCGCCAGATAAGGGGAAGATATGGGCATTCGCATACTTGGAACCGGCAGCTACCTGCCTCCTAAGGTCGTCACGAACGACGACATAGCAGCTGCGCTCGACACGAGCGACGAGTGGATATACTCCCACACGGGCATCCACGCACGGCACGTTGCGGAGGAAGGGGAGACGACTTCGACGATGGCCGCGAAGGCGGCAAAGGCCGCGCTTGAGATGGCCGGCGTCGCGCCAGAGGAAATCGGGCTTATTGTCCTTGCGACGTCCACGCCTGACTACGCGCCATTCCCGTCCACTGCCTGCATCGTGCAGGACATGCTCGGCTGCGTCAACGCCGGTGCGTTCGACCTCCAGGCCGCGTGCGCAGGGTTCATCTACGCGCTTGAGCAGGCGCGCGGGTTCGTAAACTTCTATCCCGACAAGAAGGCGCTCGTCATCGGCGCCGAGTGCCTGACGCGCATCCTCGACTGGTCTGACCGCTCGTCCTGCATTCTTTTCGGCGATGGCGCGGGGGCGGTTGTGCTCGGGAACGACGAGGCTCCCGGCGTCGCGTCGACAAAGACGCTTGCGCACACGATTCTCGGCGCAGACGGCAAGGGCCAGGACTTCATCAAGCGCACGGGCGGCACGCGCGACGCGCTGCCGCTCGACGAGAAGACGGGCATGCCGATGAAGCCGGAGCCCATGCTTTCGCAGCTTACGCTTCAGGGCCACGATGTCTTTGCTTTTGCAGTCCGCAAGCTCTCGAAGGTCGTCGGCGATCTCTGCGAGCGGCTTGGCACGACTCCCGGCGACCTCGACCGCGTTTTCGCGCATCAGGCGAACGGGCGCATCATCGAGGCGACGGCCAGGCGCATGAAGCTGCCGCTCGACAAGTTCTGGCTTAACCTCGAGACGACGGCGAATACGTCCGCCGCGTCCGTGCCGATCTCCCTCGACCAGGCCGTACGCGCCGGCGAGCTCAAGGACGGCATGAAGATCGTGATGGTGGGCTTTGGCGCAGGGCTTACCTTCGCGGGGACATACTGCGTGTGGCCGGAGCTGTAAAATTTAAAAGGGGATACGACATGAAGAAAGTAATGATTACTGGAATCGGCATGCTGACCGCTGTCGGGAACGGCAGGGAGGCGTCCTGGGAAAGCATAAAGGCCGGGAAGCCCGGCGTCGGCAAGATCACGAAGTTCGACCCCTCCCGCTGCACCTGCCAGGTCGCGGCCGAGGTCAAGGGCTTCAACGAGTGGGCAATAGGCGGCGGGCTTCTCGACAAGCGCGAGGCCCGCCACATGGCGCTCTTCTCTCAGTATGCCGTCGCGACGGCCAAGGAGGCGTGGCAGGACGCTGGATTCGGAATCAAGGGAACCGAGGGTGCGAATCTTCCCGACATGGACCGCGTAGGCACGATTCTCGGCGTCGGCATCGGCGGGCTCGAAATCACCGACGAGTCGTTCAGGACGCTCTTCGACAAGGGCCCAGACCGTCTTTCTCCGCTTGCGATTCCCGAGCTTATCGCAAACGAGGGCGCCGGAAACATCGCCATCGCGCTTGGCGCGAAGGGCCCGTGCCAGGTCGTGACGACGGCGTGCGCATCTTCTACCGACGCGATTGGCTTCGCGATGGATCTGATCCGCTCGGGTCGCGCCGATGTGGTCATCGCGGGCGGCAGCGAGGCCGTCATCATCGAATTCACGGTTGGCGGCTTCATGAAGGAGAAGGCGCTCTCCACCCACTTCAACGACACGCCCGAGAAGGCGTGCCGTCCGTTCAACCAGGACCGCGACGGCTTCGTCATGGGCGAGGGCGCGGCGATTCTGATACTCGAGTCCGAGGAGCACGCCAAGGCGCGCGGCGCGAAGGTCTACGCCGAGCTCGCCGGATACGGCGCGACATGCGACGCGTACCACATCACCGCCCCTGACCCTTCGGCCGACGGCGCCGTGAAGGCGATAGAGGTCGCTTTGAAGGACGCCGGCGTGACGGACAAGTCGAAGGTCGGCTACATCAACGCCCACGGCACTTCGACGCATCTCAACGACCAGATGGAGACGAATGCGTTCAAGCGCGTCTTCGGGGAGGAAGGCGCGAAGAAAATCAACATCTCGTCGACGAAGCCTTGCCACGGCCACTGCCTTGGCGCGACGGGGGCGATCGAGGCCGCGATCACCGCGCTTGCGATCAAGGACGGGTTCGTCCCTCCGACAATCAACTACGAAAAGCCCGACCTCGAGGTCGATGCCTCTAAGGGCGAGACGCCTCTTGACCTCAACTACACGCCGAACGTCGGCGTGAAGCGCGATATCGAGGTTGCAATCTCCACCTCCCTCGGCTTCGGCGGACACAATGGCGTGTTGGTGCTAAAGAAAGTTTGAAGTTTGAAGTTTGAAGTTTGAAGTTTAAAGTTGAGGTTTCGAGATGGAGTTGCCAAAGTTCAAACAGGAATTCAACCGCCCCGGCATCGAGCTTCTGCCGCATCGCTCGCCGTTCCTTTTCGTCGACACGCTTCTTTCGGCCGACGAGACGGGCGCGATTGGCGAGTATACGTTCACGGCCGAGAAGAACGACTTTTTCAAGGGGCACTTCCCCGACTATCCCGTCGTTCCCGGCGTTGTGCTCGTCGAGGCGATGAGCCAGGTCGCGGGAGCTTCGGTTGTCGCGCGCGGAGTGCTCGGCAACCAGGCGGCTTTCGCCTTCGCCGCTATCGAGGAGGCGCGTTTCAAGAGGCCTGTCCGTCCCGGCGACAAGCTCGTCACCGTCGTCAAGATCGTGCGTGAGCGCGTTCCGCTTGGCGTCTACGAGGTGACTGGCTATGTCGGCGACGAGCTTGCCGCGAGCGCGAAGGTCAAGTGCATGCTGATGAACGGGCGCAAATGATCAGAATCGTCAAGACAGGCGACAGGCGCATCGCGAAGTTCAACGCGCGCCCTGCGTTTCCCGAAGAGGCCGAGAAGGCCGCCGCCTCGGCGCTCGCCGAGATCAGGGCTCGCGGCGACGCGGCGGTGATGGAGCTCGTCGCGAAGTTCGAGGGCTTCAAGGCGAAGAACGCAAAGTCGCTGAAGGTCGATCTTTCGAAAGTCTCGGAGAAGGGCATCGACTCGAAGATCGTACGCGCCGTGAAGGACGCGCACCGCCGCGTGCTCAAGTTTTCCAAGGCGTCATTGCGCAGCCCCTGGTCGATGAAGTCGCCGCGCGGCGGCTCTTTGGGCGAGTTCTACTCCCCGATGGACCGTGTTGGCGTGTATATCCCCGGCGGCACGGCTCCTCTCGCCTCGACTTCTGTAATGACGGTGACGCTCGCCAAGGCTGCGGGTGTAAAGGAAATCGTCGCGTGCACTCCTGCGGGCAAGACCGGCGAGGTGAACCCAGTCCTCCTTTACGCGCTCAAGCTCGCTGGTGCGACTGAGATTTACCGCGTCGGCGGCATACAGGCCATCGGCATGATGGCGTTCGGCACGAAGACCTGCAAAAAGGTCCAGAAGATCGCAGGCCCAGGAAATGCGTTCGTGACGGCGGCGAAGCGCCAGGTCTACGGATATGTCGCGATAGACCAGGTCGCGGGACCGAGCGAGATCGCCGTTCTAACCGACGGTTCCGTAGATGTCCGCTGGATCGCGGCAGACCTTCTTTCGCAGGCCGAGCACGGCAGCGGCTGGGAAAAGTCGCTTTGCGTGTGTACCTCCGAGAAGTTTGCGGAGAAAATTCGAGCCGAGGTCCTTCGCCAGACCGAAACGCTTTCGAGGAAGGCGCTCGTCGAGCGCGTAATTGACAGAGACGGAATCCTCATCGTCGTCGCGAAGAGCGTCGCCGAGGGGCTGGAGGTCGTGAACGGCTTTGCGCCCGAGCACTTCGAGATAATGACGAAGGACGCGACCAAGGTGATGAAGGGCGTGAGGAGCGCGGGCGCGGTGTTCGCAGGACCGTGGACCCCGGAGTCCGCGGGAGATTTCGTCGCTGGGCCGAGCCATGTGCTTCCAACGGGCGGCGCCGCGAACATGTTCAACGGGCTCACGCCCGACGACTTCCGCCGCCGCCACAGTTTCGTCGCGTTTACGAAGGGCGATCTTGCCGAGACGAAGGCGACGATCGAATCGTTTGCCGCTGTTGAGGGGCTTGACGGCCACGGCCGTGCGGCGACGATCCGTTTCGAATGAACTTCATCCAGAGACATGCATACGATGTTGGGGCCGCTCTTGCTGCCTGTCTCTGGCCGTTTATGCCGAAGCGCCGCAGAATTGCCGTAGAGAATGTCATGAAGTGCGGCGTCGCGTCTGACGAGAAGGAGGCACGGCGAATCGCGAAGAAGTCGTTCTGCCATCTCGCCGGGCATATTGCAGAGGCGCTTTTCGTTCCAGGCGTGGTGACGAAGGAAAACTTCCGCGAGCACCTCGACTTCTCTGCTGCCGATCCGGAAACCGTCAAGCTTCTTCTCGACACTCCTGACACGCCGATCATACTCGTAAGCTCCCACCATGGCGTATGGGAAGCGGCGACAAACGTCCTTTCTTTCGCGCGTCCGATGATTGCGATTGCACGCGTCATGAACAACAAGCTCGCCGCTAAGTGGATGGCGAAGCACCATTTCCGCGGGCCTGTCACCGTGATCGACAAGAAGAATGGATTTAAGCCGGAGATCATGCGCCAGTGGAAGGACACGAACGCGGCGATGACGATCCTCATGGACCAGCACACCTCCGGCGGTGCAATGCTCAAGTTCTTCGGGCGGCCCGCAAAGACTTTTACGTCGGCGACGCGGCTTGCGATGAGGACTGGATATCCGATAGTCGTCGGTTCTTTTGTCCGCATCGCGCCGTTCAAGTACCGGCTCGTCGGCGACAAGCCGCTTGTGTTCTCGAAGTCGAGCGACATGAACGCGTCGACGCAGCTTCTCAACGACCGTCTCGAAAGCGCCATAAGGCAGTATCCCGAGCAGTATCTCTGGGCGCACCGCCGCTGGAGGAACGACTGATGGCGGAAGAACGGACGCCGGAGGAATACCGCGCCTTTTTCGCAGAGGTGTTCGCCGCGCTCGATGCAGCGCCGCGCACGATGAAGGTCAAAGTCTTCGGCGAAGGGCTCACAATCGACCTTGTCGACGGAAATCCAGTGTTCAAGACGGCGGGCGGCTCCGCAAAGGCCGATTTTCGGCTGCGCTGGCTTGCCGAACATCCAGTGCCCATTACGCTTGGGAAAAAGTCGGTGTTCACTTTTGTTCCAACGACGGGCAATCGCGTGAAAGTGAGGATAAAATGAGCTGCAAAGGACTTTCCTTGATGAGCGGCGGTCTGGACAGCCAGCTTGCGGTGCGTGTTCTTCAGGGCGCGGGTGCAGAGGTCGAGGGCGTTTGCTTCGAGACGCCGTTCTTTTCGTCTGCCAATGCGAGAAAGGCCGCCGTCGCCCTTGGCGTGAAGCTCCATGTCCTCGACTTTACGGAAGACGAGGTGTCTCTTGTGGAAAATCCGCCGCACGGCTTTGGCGGTGCGATGAATCCGTGCATCGACTGCCACGCGACGATGATACGCCGCGCGGGGGAGCTGATGACTTCGCTCGGCTTCGACTTCGTTTCGACAGGCGAGGTAATGGGGCAGAGGCCGATGTCGCAGAACAAGCAGTCGCTTTGCACTGTCGAGAAGTCTTCTGGGCTCAAAGGACGGCTCGTCCGTCCGATGTCTGCAAAGTTGCTCGAGCCCACTATTCCTGAAATAGAGGGCAAGCTTGACCGCGAGAAGCTTCTCGACATCCACGGCCGTTCGCGCGAGCGTCAGATCGCTCTCGCAAAGGAATTCGGAATAACAGACTACCCGTCGCCCGCAGGCGGATGCAAGCTGACCGAGGATGCGTACGGCCGCAAGCTGAAGGACCTGATGGATCACGAGGGACTTCGCGACAAGGCGACTGGCGCCGTAAACCGTACGCTTCTCGATCTTCTTGCGGTCGGGCGCCGCTTTCGGCTTCCTGGCGGCAGTTCCGTCATTCTTGGACGCGATGTCAATGAAAACGCTTTGCTTGAGAAGGGCTCGTTTGCTGCGATATTGAAGCCGACGAACGGGATCCCCGGGCCGACTGCGGCGATACCCGTCCTCGTCTCGGAATCTGATCTTCCGCTCGCGCAGTCGCTTGTCAACGCATACGTTCGCGGAACGACGCCCGAAGACCGCCTGCCGTTCAAGCCCCATCAGCTCGTCTGACCTGGCTTGCCGCTGTCAAGACCCCCGCCTTTTTCCCCGGCAGGGAAGATTACCCATTGTGCAGATACAGGGAAAATGGTATCATCTTAGCCTGGAAAGGAGACAGTGGCAAGATGAACAGAAGGGAATTCCTGGCAGGCGCGGTCGCGTCCGCTGGACTGGCGGGGTGCGTCGGCGTTTCCGGCGATGGCCTGGAGTGCCATCCGCGGCACGCGCAGCTTCCGAGTGCGCCGATTTCCGGTAGCGGGAAGAGGCGCATCCTCTTCGGCGCGTGCCGCTCGTCCGTCGAGGACGTGACGATCATGCGCGACCTCGGCTACGATTTCTGGGAGTGGGGCGCAGGTGCCGCGTTCGATCCGGCAAAGGACGACGAGTGGTGGAAGCGCCAAAAGGACGAGATCGCAAAGCGGCCGCTTCCGCTCAGGAGCTGCAACGGCTTTATTCCGGGGAAATTCCGCCTGACTGGGACGAACGCAAACCACGCGCCTGCGCTCGACTATGCCGAGAAGGTGCTGCGCCGCGCCGACGAGATAGGCGTGAAGACGATCGTCTTCGGTTCGGGCGGCGCAAGGAACGTGCCAGGAGACTTCACGGGGAAGGACCGTCCCGATCTCGAGAAGGGGACGCGCCAGTATGCGGACTTCTGCCGCGAGCTCGCGAAGCGCGTCGCCGACCTGAAGACGACCGCCGTCGTCATCGAGCCGCTTAGGCCCAACGAGTCGAACATCATCAACTACGTGTTCCAGGGGCTTGCGATATGCCGCGAGGTGAATTCACCGCGTCTTAGGCAGCTCGCGGACATCTTCCACATGATGATGGGCGGAGACCCTGCGTCGGCGATCGTCGAGGCGGGGCCGCTCCTTGGCCACTGCCACATTGCGGACTACGAGACGCGTCAGTTCCCCGGGCACAACCCGCGCGAGACGTGCCGCCTCTCTCCGTATTTCAAGGCGCTCGAGGCCATCGGCTATGCGGGCGGCGTCAGTTGCGAGTGCGGCTGGGGCGACGAGAAGGATTTCGCTAAGAACGCAAAAACAGCAATCGAAACAATGAAAGGACTCCTCTGATGGAAAAGATCGATCGTCGTGAATTCTGCAAGGGCGCGGCAGGGCTCGCCGGAGTCATCGCCGCCGGATACGGGCCGTCGCTTTACGCGGCGGGCGCAAACGACAAGGTGCGCGTCGCGTGCGTCGGGTATTCCGACCGCTTCCGCCAGACGCTTCTGCCGTGCTTCCTGCACCACAACAAGGAGCTCAACTTCGACATGGTCGCGGTCGCGGATCTCTGGAAGAAGCGCCTCTACGAAAACGCGAAGCCCGAGATCGAGAAGGCCGTCGGGCATGATGTCGAGGCGTTCGGGAGCGACGTCGCTCTCTACGAGGCGAAGGAGAGGCTCGGGCTCGACGCGGTGATCATCTCCACCGCAGACTTTCAGCACGCGCAGCACGCGGTCCACGCCGTGGAGGCGGGCTGCGACGCATACTGCGAGAAGCCGATCGCGGAGGACATGTATTCCGCGAACATGCTCCTGGACGCAGTCAACGCCAAGCGCGCCCTCGGCGCGATGAAGCCCGGCTCGGTTCTCCAGATCGGCTCGCAGCGCCGTTCGGGGAAGAAGTACATGGCCGCCAAGGAGTACATCGACTCCGGCGCGTTCGGCGACATAAGCTACGTCCACCTCACCTGGAACGTCAACCAGCCGCGGCGCTGGCGCCGCGACGAGAAGCTCATCGCCTCGCTCAAGAAGGACGACGTCGACTGGAACATGTGGCTTCTCGACCGCGATCCGAAGGAGAACCCGTTCGATCCGCGCAAATACCTCGAGTTCCGTCTCTTCTGGCCGTTCTCGTCCGGCATCCCCGGGCAGTGGATGTGCCACCAGATCGACACCGTCGCGTGGTTCATGGGCCAGCCGTACCCGAAGACGGCGGTCTCTTCGGGCGGTCTCTACCAGTGGGCTGACGGGCGCCAGAGCTACGACACGTTCACGACGCTGATGGAGTACGGCGAGTCGGGCGTGAAGGGCAAGGGTTTCCAGGTGATGTTCCAGTCGCACCAGACGAACTGCGCAGGCGGCTCAAGGCCCAACGGCGAGTCGCCTGTCGAGAAGTACTTCGGACCGAACGGATGCATAGACCTCGGCAGCGGCTGCGTCACGAACGAAGGCGTCGAGAGGGCGCAGCCGACGAGCGAGAAGCTTCCCGCGCCGGAGGAGAAGGTCGTCACTTCGGCCAACACAGGCGGCGACTCGCTCACCTCCGCCCACATGCGCAACTGGATGGAGTGCGTGCGCGACAGGAAGGATCCGCACGCGCCAGTCGAGGCAGGCTACAGCCATGCCATCGCGCTCATCATGTCGAACGCCGCGCTCCGCACGGGAATGCGCGCTACCTTCGACGAGAAGACGCGCCAGGTTTTCGCAGGCGGCAAGCCGTGGACCGGCTACAAGTCCACGGCAGACGGGAACTGGTTCACCAATCTGTTCTGACGTGATTGCCGATTGCGGAGAGGGGGGGTGATTTGGTATAATTATCCACAGTTGGAAACTGCAAAAGATTTATCAACTAAACCACAAACAAAGGAAATACGATGATCAATTCAAGCAGAAGGGGTTTTCTCCGCGGTCTCGCGGGCGTTTCGCTGCTCAGTGCCGGCGGGTGCTTTACGCCGCATCCGCGCAAGCCGGGCCAGAAGGTGCGCCTCGCCGCCGTCGGCATCATGGGCAAGGGCTACAGCGACTGGACGCCGATGCTAAAGACCGGCCTCGTCGAGATGGTCGCGTTCTGCGACGCCGACGCCAACATGCTTACGCAGGCGCTCGAGAAGGCCAAGAAGGACTTCCCTGACCTCGACCTCTCCAAGGTCCCGTTCTACACCGACTACCGCAAGCTCCTCGACGATGCGGACGCTCTCGGCATCGACGCGATGACGATCTCGACGCCAGACCATGTCCATGCGCCGGTCGCGATCCAGGCGATGAAGCAGGGCATCCACGTCTACGTCCAGAAGCCGCTCGTCAGGACCCTTTGGGAACTCGACTACTTCAACAAGACCGCGCGCGAGAACGGCGTCATCGTGCAGATGGGCAACCAGGGCTCGTCGCTCGACTCCATGCGCCGCTGCACCGAAGTTCTCCAGAGCGGGATCCTCGGCGACGTCAAGGAGGTCCATGTCTGGACAAACCGCCCCGTGTGGCCCCAGGGCAAGGGCGTCGCAGACTGGGTCAAGAGCCATCCGAAGGGAGATCCTGTCCGTCCCGGCCTCGACTGGAACGCCTGGCTCGCGACGGCCGCTGACCGTCCGTTCCTCGACAAGTATCCGGACAACGCCGACGTCTACGATCCGTGGAACCTCGGCAAGAACGTCTACCACACGTTCACCTGGCGCGGCTTCTTCGACTTCGGCGCCGGCGCTTTCGGCGACATGGCGTGCCACACGATGAACCTCGCGTTCCGCGGCCTTGAGCTCGGCGGCGTTTCCGACGCGGAGTGCACGATGATCGAGTCCGAGAACGACATCGCGTATCCGCTCAAGTCGATCGTCAAGCTCACCTACAAGGAGCGCGACTCCAAGGTCCGTCCCGGCGTCAAGCTCCCTGCCGTCACGCTCTACTGGTACGACGGCAACGAGAAGCCCTCCCCCGAGATCATGCCCAAGTGGGCGGCGAAGAACGGCGGCAAGGTCCCGAACACCGGCTGCCTCATCATGGGCTCCAAGGGCCAGGTCCTCATGCAGGACGACTACGGCGCGAAGTGCGCGATCGCCCTTGACGCCGACAAGGAGTTCAAGGACGTGTTCCAGCACGAGGCCGCAAAGGCCGTCGCGCGCTCGATCCCGTTCTGCGGCTCCGCGTCCGATGCCGGCGACGGCAAGTCGACGGTCGAGATGAAGGGCTTCGCCGAGGGGCACTACGGCGAGTTCATCAACGCGATCTTCGGCAAGGGTCCGTACTACGAGCAGACCCACTCGCGCTGCTTCGCCGACATCGAGTACTGCATCCCGCAGATGGAGGGCATCCTCGTCGGCTGCGTCGCTCAGCGCCTGCCCGGCAAGAAGCTGTCCTGGTGCTCCAAGTACCAGAAGTTCTGCGCCGACAACAAGGATGCGGCCAACGCGTTCGTCAAGCCCTACATCCGCAAGGGATTCAAGTTCTGATGAACAGGCGCGAATTCTTCAAGGGGGCCGCGGCGCTCGCCGCGGTCGCCCCTATCGCCTCGAAGGACGCGTTCGCGCACGCCGCGAAGCCGAAGCCGGGCAACAACCCGATTTGGCTGATGACGTCGGCGTTTCCCGGCGATGACTTCGACGGCGTCGTGAAAAGGGCGCTCGACGTCGGCGCGCAGGGCCTCGAGCTCTGCGTCTTCCGCCGCGATTCAGACCGCACCGACCACGTAGCGACGCACCTCGACTACAAGGACTTCACCCCCGAAAAGGCGAAGCATGTCGTCGACACGTGCAACGAGAAGGGCATCAGGGTCTCCGTCGGCGCCTACGACAACCTGATCGGCGGCGACTTCCAGGAGACGAACCAGAACCACATCCTGAACCTCATCCGCATCGCGGCGATGCTCGGCGGCGACGCAAACGACGTCGTCTGCGGAACGTTCGTCGGCTACGACCAGAAGCTCGGCGCGGAAGACGGCGGGTTCGAGAAGAACCTCGAGAAGTTCAAGAAGGTCTTTACGCCCATCCTCAGGTACGCGAAGGACCTCGGCGTCACGGTGTGCGTCGAGAACTGCCCGATGGAGGGCTGGGTCCCCGCGTCCTCGCCGGTCTGCTACTGCAACCTGCCCGGCTGCCTCGCGGCCCGCAAGCTCATGTACGCGATTCTCGACGACAGCTCGAATCTCCAGGAGACGTACGATCCCTCGCACGACATCTGGCAGCACATCGATCCGTCCGACGTGATCAACGCGATGGACTTCTCGAAGCTCCGCCGCATCCACATCAAGGGCACCAGGAACTTCCCGAACGACGCCGAGGCGGTCAACTGGGGACGCCTGTTCCCGCGCCAGCGCGTCAACGACGCTCTCGCGGCGAAGGCCGGTCTCCCCGCGCTTCCTCCCGATGCTGAAGGCGGCAACTGGGACCGCATGAACTACGAGCCCCGCCTCCCCGGCTTCGGCGGCAGCGATTCCTGCGACTGGACGAAGTTCCTCGAGACGCTGATGGCGAAGGGATATGCGCGTCCGTTCGTCATCGAGAACGAGGGCTGCAACAGCTCGCACACGGGCAACATGGGCGCCACCATGCAGGGCTTCCGCGCGACGATCCTGAACACGGCTCCGGTCGTGTGGCCGCTCGGCCCGAACGGGTATGCCTTCGACAAGTCGGCGCTGAAGCCGATGAAGCTCGGAAACACCAACCTCAAACAAGTCACAATGAAGGATCTCATCTAAATGAACCTCTCAAGAAGAAACTTCCTCGGCGGCATGGCCGCCACAACCGCGTTCGCGGCCGCTCCCGGCTGCGCGACCTTCTGCAAGTCATGCCGCCCCGGCAGAATCGCCCTGCAGCTCTATTCGCTCAACAAGTGGATTCCGGCGCAGGACCCTGTGGGTAAGGTCGCCCTCGCCAAGGCACTCAAGAAGATTGCCGAAGTCGGCTTCGAGGGCGTCGAGTTCGCGGGCTACTACGGCGCGAACGCCGCCGAGCTAAAGGCGATGCTTGCGGACGCGGGTCTCGTCGCCTGCGGCACGCACGTCAGCAACGACAAGTACGGCTTCGACATGAAGAAGTTCACGTACGACCCC
>Ga0256405_10004929_pt1 | contig 24021 bp, 17 predicted proteins | sample RumenRJG_02DNA_FD_189096 | JGI IMG/M metagenome (GOLD analysis project Ga0256405, IMG submission 189096) | Bovine rumen microbial communities from Lethbridge, Alberta, Canada - RJG_02 | ecosystem: Host-associated > Mammals > Digestive system > Stomach > Rumen | place: Canada: Alberta... | reverse complement strand
TTTTCCTAGCAGTAGTCCGCTTAAAATTATTCATCGCATTCGTATATTGCTCGGGGTTGATTTTATCAAAGTTCGGTATTGTCGTCATTGTTGAGTTATCCATATTGAAATTCATAGTATTACTTTTAGACAAATTTTCATTTATCCTACTATTTGTCCCAAAATCCATATTTTCTTTCATGTATGAGCCTTCCTTCTGCAGCTCCTTGCCCAATTCTACGAGAATTTCATCAATCTTATCAGGCAAGTCTCCTTGGTTACATTTGTGCCGTGCACAATAGTTTATGTATTCCTCTTTCAGACCTTTTAAAGCAGCTATCTTGTCCAGCGAATTTTTGGCGGCATCATACCCTTCCGTACTAATTTTGCAATCTTTAAGCTCGGATAAAACGTATTGCAGATTTTTTTGATTCAAGCGGAGCCTCGGAACGTCATTTGATTCCTCACCTTTATTGATGTTGTTATTATTGATGTTGTTATCAAAGATTTGTGTTTCGTTTTTGGCATTATATGTATTTAGGTGTTTTTTCCTAGCAGTAGTCCGCTTAAAATTATTCATCGCATTCGTATATTGCTCGGGGTTGATTTTATCAAAGTTCGGTATTGTCGTCATTGTTGAGTTATCCATATTGAAATTCATAGTATTACTTTTAGACAAATTTTCATTTATCCTACTATTTGTCCCAAAATCCATATTTTCTTTCATGTATGAGCCTTCCTTCTGCAGCTCCTTGCCCAATTCTACGAGAATTTCATCAATCTTATCAGGCAAGTCTCCTTGGTTACATTTGTGCCGTGCACAATAGTTTATGTATTCCTCTTTCAGATCTTTTAAAGCAGCTATCTTGTCCAGCGAATTTTTGGCGGCATCATACCCTTCCGTACTAATTTTGCAATCTTTAAGCTCGGATAAAACGTATTGCAGATTTTTTTGATTCAAGCGGGACTTCAGAACGCCATTTGATTCCTCACCTTTATTGATGATTTTGGTGGAAAGGTTATTGTCAATATCTGGAATATAATTTTCACTTCGGGATAACGCTGCCTCCAATAATTTCCAATCTTCCGCACTGGCACCGTTACTCTGTAGTTCATCCAATGCTTTACCGCAAGATTCTTGAAACATCTTTAAAAAGGACTGAGTCAAGAAAGCGCCCTTATTTCGCCCTTTTCCTATCTCTTTACTATTGATTAAGTTATATGAGGTATTCTTATTATCGTAATTGGCATAGCGCGTTTCTTTGGGGTTTTGACTTATGGTATTCACCTTGGGATCTGTATATGTATTTTTGGCATTCAGTTTCTTATTTACCATAGTCCGAGCCATAGACACATTCGTACCTGACCGGAGGAGGTCTATATTCTGTCCTGGCTCTATTTGTGAAGTATATGGACCGGGATTTATCATATTATAATCAAACGAATTTATATTCATGTTCATACTATTTGTTATATTATCTATATTCGATTTCATTTTATTGTTATTATTGATGTTGTTATCAAAGATTTGTGTTTTGACATTTTGCCCGAAATCGCTATTATATGTATTTGGGTGTCTTTTCCTAGCAGTAGTCCGCTTAAAATTATTCATCGCATTCGTATATTGCTCGGGGTTGATTTTATCAAAGTTCGGTATTGTCGTCATTGTTGAGTTATCCATATTGAAATTCATAGTATTACTTTTAGACAAATTTTCATTTATCCTACTATTTGTCCCAAAATCCATATTTTCTTTCATGTATGAGCCTTCCTTCTGCAGCTCCTTGCCCAATTCTACGAGAATTTCATCAATCTTATCAGGCAAGTCTCCTTGGTTACATTTGTGCCGTGCACAATAGTTTATGTATTCCTCTTTCAGACCTTTTAAAGCAGCTATCTTGTCCAGCGAATTTTTGGCGGCATCATACCCTTCCGTACTAATTTTGCAATCTTTAAGCTCGGATAAAACGTATTGCAGATTTTTTTGATTCAAGCGGAGCCTCGGAACGTCATTTGATTCCTCACCTTTATTGATGTTGTTATTATTGATGTTGTTATCAAAGATTTGTGTTTCGTTTTTGGCATTATATGTATTTAGGTGTTTTTTCCTAGCAGTAGTCCGCTTAAAATTATTCATCGCATTCGTATATTGCTCGGGGTTGATTTTATCAAAGTTCGGTATTGTCGTCATTGTTGAGTTATCCATATTGAAATTCATAGTATTACTTTTAGACAAATTTTCATTTATCCTACTATTTGTCCCAAAATCCATATTTTCTTTCATGTATGAGCCTTCCTTCTGCAGCTCCTTGCCCAATTCTACGAGAATTTCATCAATCTTATCAGGCAAGTCTCCTTGGTTACATTTGTGCCGTGCACAATAGTTTATGTATTCCTCTTTCAGATCTTTTAAAGCAGCTATCTTGTCCAGCGAATTTTTGGCGGCATCATACCCTTCCGTACTAATTTTGCAATCTTTAAGCTCGGATAAAACGTATTGCAGATTTTTTTGATTCAAGCGGGACTTCAGAACGCCATTTGATACCTCATTTTTATTGATGTTGTTATTATTGATGTTGTTATTATTAACAAATGAACCACCCTCCACCGGTTGTGGTACGGTAATTTCTCTGATATTATCCTTGGGATTCTCAGGCATCATGGCAGAAGCAGAAGCATTTTGGTTCGTTGTGATTGTTGCTAGAGGAAGCAGCAACAGATTTCTTAAAGTTTTTTTCATTTTCTAAATTCCAAATAGAAACTATTCTCTTATTAGGTTATCATTTTTTTTGCTTCAATGTAAATGCTTTTTTCTCTAAACTTTTCTCCATTCTTTTTCTTGTCCAGACTGGCCTTATGCTTTTAAATTTGCATTAGCAAAAACATTGTTGCTCGCTTTTCTCAAAAATATGATAAAATTAAAACAAGATGACTGTTTGAGAAGGATATATTTATGGCTGGAACTTTAAATAAGGTCATATTAGTTGGAAATTTAGGTAAGGATCCAGAAGTGCGTTTTATGCCTGATGGTTCAAAAGTTACGTCTTTTAGTTTAGCAACTGGTGAAGTTTGGAAAGATAAAAACACAGGTGAGCGTAAGGAAAAGACAGAATGGCATAGAATTACGATATTCAATGAAAGACTTATTGAAATTGTCGAAAAATATGTCAGAAAAGGAACAAAACTCTATATTGAAGGACAATTGCAAACGCGTGGTTGGACAGATAAAACTGGAGTTGAGCGTTATACAACTGAGATAGTGTTGGGTAAATTCAGGGGGGATTTGATTATCTTAGATCCTAAGCCAAGCGATGCAGGAAACACAGCGCAGAATGCAGGTGGCTCTCCATCGGATGCCGATATTCCATTAAATGACGATATCCCATTCTAATATAATAGCTTATTAGGCTCATGAAGATATCGGTGCTTGGTGCAACAGGGGCTATGGGCGGTTTTGTGATAAAAGCTGCCTTGCAGGAAGGGTATGCCATAGAAAATAAAGTTTCTAGTAAAGATGATATAGAAAATTTATTTAGAAATGTTGATGCTATAATAGATTTTTCCTGTCCAATGGCAACCGAAGCCATGTTGCGCTACGCGATTGCTAGTAATAAGCATATTCCTATTGTGATAGGCACGACCGGGCTGTCCAAAATGCATATAGCTCTGATGAAAGATTGCGCAAGATGCGTTCCTGTGTTCACCGCACCAAATATGAGTTTTTTGATTTCAATAATAAATATGGCGGTATATGCAATGGCAAAGTTGCTGGATGAAGATTATGACGTTGAAATACAGGATATTCATCATAAACTTAAAAAGGATGCACCTTCTGGCACGGCGCTAATGCTTGGAAGAACCATAGCAAAAGCTCGTGGAAGGAGTTTTGATGAAGTATCCAATTTTGTGCGTTATGGCATCATAGAGCAAAGAAGACGTGGCGAAATTGGATTTTCTGTCCAGCGTTGTGGCAATGTTATAGGCACACATGAAATAAGCTTTATGGGGGAGTTTGAGAATATAAAGATTACGCACGAAGCGCATTCAAAAGAGATATTTGCTAGAGGCGCTGTGCAGGCGGCGAAATGGATATTGAAGCAACCGAGTGGTTTGTATACGATGAACGATTTTACAAAGGATTTGATGGTGCCAATGGTGAAGTCTCTCTATAAGGATTTTTTTAGTAGACGATTGGACGATAAATAGAATTTTGCCCCCAGGCTAGCCATGCGCCGTCACTCCCTCAATAAGGTGGCAAATCTCTGTCTCTATGATTACATCTAAAATCGTATCTCTCAAATGCAAGACAAAAGATTTGAATGACACCAGTTGGTGAACTTTTACTAGCAATTTTGAAACAGTTCTGCTTAAGAAACTATATTTTTGACGCACAAAATTATTTTTTTATTACTGGGATTTGAGCGATGGGACTTGCATGTCTTCTGCTATCTGCAACAACAATTCGATTAAATCTCCGAGCTCGACTATTAAAAAAAATCACAAATATGCTAAAAAAAATATTGTATCAAGATAGTTTTATATGTTATACATATATCTAAGGTGTTCCTTGATAGCTCAGTCGGTAGAGCAAGTGGCTGTTAACCACTGGGTCGGCGGTTCGAGTCCGTCTCAAGGAGCCATTTTTTTTGTGTCTAGTTATGGAGATTTTATGGATACACAGACAAAAAAATCGAAAATGGGCTTTTGGTCTCTTCTTTCGATCGTCATAGGCGCTCAATTGGGAGCGAGTATATTTCTTCTTCCATCCCAACTGGCACAATATAGAACACTTGGGCTTTGTGGTTGGATGATTGGCGGAATCGGAGCGATACTTCTGACAATAGTTTTTTCATTTTTATGCACAAATACCGAAAAATCCGGAGGTCCCCATATATATGCTCGGATGTTTTTCGGAGAGAAGGTGGGATTTTTTATCACGTGGATATTTTGGTGTGGAGCTTGGGCGTGTAATCCAATATTGATTGCCACAGCTGTGAACTATCTTATGTCGTTTGTCGGCGATATGTCTCAAACGCAAAAGATTATATGTGAAATTGCGATGGTATTTTCACTCACATATATCAATTTACGTGGAGTAAAAACCACAGGAATATTCGAGATGATTTTAACAACGTTTAAAGTGCTACCTCTGATTATTATTCCTATACTGGCTTTTCAGCATATTAACATGGAAAACTTTAAGGAGATTACCCCAGTTGGAATGTCTCCAAGCGAAACCATTATAAAAGCTGCGATACTTTCTTTCTGGGGATTTGTCGGCTTAGAGGGAGGGACAACACCAGCAGGCGATGTGAAAAATCCAAAGCGCAATATACCACTGGCCATCGTTTTGGGGACAACGATAGTTGCAGTCATAAGTTTAGTAAACACCTTCGCAATCTTTGGAATAATATCCCCAGCAGAATTGGAAAATATTGGTGCTCCATTTGCGCAAATTATGGTGCGACTTTTTGGTGGTTCATATGACAAAGTCATTGGACTAATAACGTTCATCATGTGCTATGGTTCCTTGAACGCTTGGGTATTTTTCAGTGGACAGATAGCAAAGACTGCAGCGGCAGAAAAAATATTTCCTAAGTTTTTCGCAAATATGAATAAATATGACGCGCCTAATGCAGCACTTTGGACTGCGTTCATTGGGACTGTAACAATACTTTTTCTCCAAAAATCTCCACTATTTGAAGACAAGATAGGAAAATTTTTGGATATGAGCGTTCTTATATACATAGTTTTATATACAGTGGCAGTATTGTGCTATTTCAAATTCATGATCACCGGGAAAACTAAATCGATAGCAAAGTGGGTAATAACATCTTTAGCAATGGTATTCTGTATATTCATGATATATAAGTCAGATCTAGTAGACTTTTCGGCGGTTGTTGCCATTTTGTTGCTAGGATTACCTGTGTATATAAAGCATAGTCGCAACACAAAAAGTAATCGTAATAGCCTTCAGTAGTTAGATGGGCATTTTTTTTGAAAGATTCACTTTAGCGATGCTCTATGATAGAGCGGAGAGGAATCTTGTTTGTCCAAGCAAATCATGGAGCTGAAATGTTTGAAATGTAGAGGAGCATAGCTATGCATAAAAACAGGCATATGAATGGACATCGGAGGTATAAGTGCAAGAATTGCGGGTATCAATAACTACGCCACGTGGTACCACAGAAGAAGACAAGATTTGTCTGGATTGTCAATAAGTGCTACCAGCAAAATCGTTAGGGTAACAACGCAAAGTATATCAGAGAAGCCTGATATTTCAATGATTACGGAGGCAGAAATGGACAAAATGTATCATTGTGGCTCTGGAAAGCTATTGATTATTTGATGAGCTCTTGGATATCGTAATCCATAAAATCTAAATGCACGATAGCATGGGGTTTGAGGAATTTCCTCATGTTTATTTGAATCGTTACGAAAGTTATAAAGAATTTATCCCAGAAATAATTTGAAGCAGTCCAAGCAATGCACTATCAGTCATAGAACCTAGTAATGGGCAGCAAAGACATTGATTAGCCACGTTCCGCAGACGTTCTATCGTAGTCACAAGATCCCTTAAAAATCTCACTATTTCTATGGCTTTGTTTACAAGATATTGACAAAGTGAATCTCTCAGTTTCTTGCTGGTGTAGCGGAATGCTCAAAAAGTTGATAAGATAACAGAAAAACTTATCATTTTTAGGAGATACATAATGAACGTCATGAGACACACAAAAATAGTAGCAACGTTAGGGCCAGCCAGTAGTTCAGAAGATATGATACGAAAGCTGGTCTTAGCTGGGGCTGATGTTTTTCGCTTAAATTTTTCCCACGGAACTCATGAAGAACATATAAAGACCGCGACTATCATAAGAGCAATTGAGAAAGAGATAGGGAAACCCCTGGCAATCCTGATGGATCTTCAAGGTCCTAAGATACGTATTGGAGTTTTTGAAGATGGAAGCGTGTCGTTAAAACAAGGCGCGAAATTTGTTCTCGATAGAAGTGACAAGTTTGGAAATTCCGCAAGAGTTACTTTGCCTCACCCAGAAATTTTTGATGCGTTGAAAGAAGGTACAGAATTACTTCTGGATGACGGAAAAATCAGATTACTAGTTGAAGAAAATGGTGGTGACAAAATAATCACCAAAGTGATCAATGGGGGCGTACTTTCCAACAAAAAAGGAGTAAATATTCCTAACGCAATCTTGCCGATTAGCGCTTTGACGGAGAAAGATAAGAAGGATGTTGCAATTGCTGGAGATATTGATGCTGACTGGGTTGCAATTTCTTTTGTCCAAACCGCCAATGATATCGAATGCGCTCGAAAATTAGTTCATTCGGAAACTGGTCTGTTAGCAAAGATAGAGAAACCTTCTGCAGTTAAAGATATTGACTCTATTTTAGATGCTTCAGATGCGATTATGGTTGCTCGCGGAGATCTTGGCGTAGAATTGCCATTTGAAGCAGTTCCAGGCATTCAAAAAATGTTAATAAACAAAGCCAGACAGCACAGAAAGCCAGTTATTGTCGCAACACAGATGCTGGAGTCAATGATATCTTGTCATATACCAACACGAGCTGAAGTTTCTGACGTTGCCTGTGCTGTGGCTGAAGGGACTGATGCTGTTATGCTTTCTGCGGAAAGTGCTAGCGGAAATTTCCCAGAAGAAGCTGTAAAAACTATGGCAAAAGTAACAATGAGAGCAGAAGCAGATAGTTTAGATTTTGTCGATTATCGTTTCGATGACACAACAACATTTGCAACGTCTGCAAAAAATGCAGTGAAAAATGACGCAGTAAAATTTATAGTTGTGTTTACTGAAACTGGAAAATGTGCTATTGACATATCTAATGCACGTCCTGGGGCTCCAATAATCGCGCTCACTCCTAGTGCTAAAACGCTGCACAAACTCGCTCTGAGCAATGGGGTACAATCCTTTCTGATAGATGAGATTTTCACTTTTACTCAAGTTATAGAAGTTGCAAAAAGCATAATTATCGATAATTTTGATGCGCAAAATGGTTCCAAGATAGCTATAATCGCGGGAATGCCATTCAGAACGTCTGGCACAACCAATTTGTTTTACATTCATACCTTGGGAAATGATAAGTCTCAGTGAGCGCAAAATCTGGAAGCATCAAAACTGATATAAGTTGTAAAATATTGTGCTTGAATTAACTAATTTTGATTGAAGGGAGTAGTGTGGATTCGCCGTAACGATTATTGGCGTGTTTAGCGCTTTTGTTCATATAAAATGTTTGATTTAAAATCCCGAATTTCAAATTTAGATAAATTTTTGAAATTATCTTAAGTTAGGTCCATGACTGAGAGCACAAAGGCTGATGAAGCGATGAGCATGAAGCCTTTTCAAAAAGATAAGGTAAAAAATATGCAATTTCATGCTACAAAGAATTTTTAGAAATGTCGGTTGATGCAACTCTTAGACTTGCGGTTCAAGACGAAGGCTAGTAAACTAACTCATATTATAGTTATTCTCAGGCAAAGTGCTGGTGTCAAAGAAGATAGGAATATTAACCACTGGTGGTGATTGTTCCGGATTAAATTCGGTTATCAGAGGAGCATATTTGCGCGCAACGGCTTTGAAATACACGCTCGTTGGTATAAGACGAGGTTTTATGGGGCTGGCATATAACGACATGTTGCACCCTGATTACATCGAGCTAAATGGCGCGATTTGCGACGAAACCATGCTGACAAAATCCGGCAGTGTCCTTCTCTCTGATACTAAGTGGATGTCCTCCGAAATACAAAAAGGGCGCACAGTTGAAGATGTAAAAAAATCGATTGTCGATGGATATAGAAAACTAAAACTTGATGGGGTGATTTGCGTCGGTGGCGATGGTAGCTTGAAATTGTTAAACGAATTAACTGCTGGTTGCGATGAATTAAACGTCATTTTTGTGCCGAAGACCATTGACAATGACGTCAATTACACCGATTATGCTGTGGGGTTTCAAACATCAGTTGCTGTTGCTGTTGAGGCTATTGAAAATATCCGTTCTACTGCAAAGAGCCATGAACGAACGATGGTCGTTGAAGTTATGGGCCGCGATGCTGGGTTTATAGCTCTATATGCCGGGTTAGCTTCAGGGGCAGATGTAATTTTGGTTCCTGAGTTTAAGTATGATTTGGAAAAAATAAAGGCCAAAATCCGTGAAAATTTTCAAAATGGCAAAAATCACTGCATCATAGTCGTCGCGGAATCAGTTGAAAGTGCGGACTTTAAGCATTCGGAGCGTGAAGTAGATGGGGTTATTAAGTATACTCATATTTCATACAAAGGTATCGGACACTATCTTGCTAAAAAAATACAAGAGACCGGTTTTGAGTGCCGTAGTGTTAAATTGGGGCACGTTCAACGTGGAGGGGAAACTTGCGTTAGTGACAGATTGCTTGGCACTTTGTTGGGCGTCGAGGCCATAAATTTAATTTCGAATGGGACTTTTGGGAAAATGCTTGCATTTTCTGAAAACAAACTTAAAATTATGGATATAAGCGAGGTCGTTAAAAATGTGAATGCGGCCTTAAAAATGGACGATAAGTATGTCGGTATAGCAAGAGATTTGGGAGTTTACGTTGGTGAATTTTAGGAAGCTCATATTCTCTTCTGCATTAGTATTTTTAGTATATTCAAATAATTTGAATGCTTATATCAAAAGTGGTCGATGTGAACCTTATTACGCATCGATCAAATCTAATAGGGTTAATTCGCATAAAGGGCCCGGAAAAGAATACAAGATAAGTTACGAATATGTTCAAAAGGGCACCCCCGTAATGATTATTGCGAAATACGATCATTGGAGAAAAGTTAAGGATCCTCTTGGAGATGAAAGCTGGATACATAAGAGCATGCTTTCTCCCAAAAGGTTCGTTATAGTAACAAGCGAAAATCCGACGAAACTGATGGAGAAGTCCAACGAAACTTCAGAACTAGTCGCATACGTTAGAAAGAATGTTGTGCTAGAGCTGATTTCTGTTAGAGGAAATTGGTGTAATGTCATTTTTCGCGGAAATACTGAAAATTATTCAGGATGGATAAGTAAATCAGCCGTTTTCGGAGTATTCGAAAACGAAACAACATAATTTTTTAGGAAGGAGAAAAAATGAAAACAGAGAACAATTTGACAATAATTCCAATAGGAGGGCTTGAGCAAATCGGTGCAAATTGCACTATGATTGGCTATGGGAATGAATGGATAATAGTAGATTTAGGAATAACGTTCTATGACAAATTGGGCATAGAGGTGTTAACGCCAGATATAACTTTTATAAAAGAACATCAAAAAGACATAAAAGGAATTTTGATAACTCATGCTCATGAAGATCATATAGGGGCGGTACATCATTTGTGGCAATCAATAAAGTGTCCAGTGTATTTGACGGAATTTCCGGCAGAGGTATTAAAGCAAAAACTAAGCGAATATCTCTGGAAAGACGAGGTGCAAATTAATGTTGTAAATAGGAAACAACGGGTTGCAGTTGGCTCATTTGAGATAGAATTTGTGGCAATTTCACACTCAATATTGGGAGCGTGTGGCTTATATATAAAAACTCCAGGAGGTAATGTTTTTCACACAGGGGATTGGAAAATCGACGAAACACCACTTCTTGGTGATAAAACCGATGCCGAAAGGTTGGTAGAAATAGGCAATGAGGGGGTAGATTGCTTGTTGTGTGACTCAACAAACATGGTAAATGCATCGAACATAGGCTCTGAAGCGACCGTGCGTGATTCCCTGGAGCAGGTTATCGCGAAATACGAAAATAAGCGCGTCACGGTTACCTGCTTTTCCTCAAATTTAGCAAGAATTGAAACGATTTTTTATATTGCAAGAAAGCTAAAGAGGCGAGTGGCAGTCATCGGAAGATCAATATATAAAATGCTGGATGCTATTGCCGAGACATCATATTACACTCCAAAATTCAGAGAAAATGTGAATTCCATTTTGACTGATGAAGAAGCAATGAGCATGCCTGCTGATAAAGTCTTACTTATTTGTACGGGGTCTCAAGGTGAATCGAGATCGGCACTATATAGGTTAGCAAGAGGGGAAAATAGGGTTATAAAACTCGGAAAAGAGGATGTAGTCATTTTCTCTTCAAAAGTAATTCCTGGGAATGAGGTTGGAATTCGTGATATGCAAAATATGCTCATTCGTAAAGGTGTCGAAATTGTTACGGTAGATACGGAGGCCAATATACACGTTTCAGGACATGCTAATAGGGAGATGGTAAAAAAGATGTATGAATGGCTAAGACCGAAGACGTTAATGCCCGTTCACGGTGATGCGAGAATGCTCTATGCCCAACAGGAATTTGCGAAAACTTGCGGAATTTCGGAGATTTTGGTCGCCGAATCTGGAGATGTTGTGCGCTATTCCAATGGCGAGTTGCAAAAAGTCGATCACCGCGATATGGTCTTCAATGCAGTCGATAGCAATGGAATAATTCCTTTGAATTCACCGTCACTGCGTGACCGGTCGACTATGAGTTACAATGGACATGTGAGTGTTAGTTTTGTGATATCTGGTAGCGAGCTGGTTGATGAGCCTGAAGTAAGTGTTCATGGAATAAACACTAATAAAAAACTTCTAAACAGAATGTCTTCTGGTATATATCAGATTGTCAGGAACGAGGTAGCTAAGATGCAGGATATGGACAATATGAAACGAGATATCAATTATTCTGTAAAAAAATTAGTTATGAAGCTGTTTAATAAACGACCTTTGGTGGCAATCCATATTCATCAGTGCGCTTAAGAAAGGGAAAAAATGAAAAATTATTTAACAATATCAGAAGTAAGAAAAGGCTTAAAGAGCAAAGAGTTTTCTTCGCATGAATTGATGCAACTTTACTTAAAGCGCATAAAAGATTATTCCAAACTTAATGCTTATGTAACTATCGATGAGGATAAGGCGTTGGCTTCGGCACAGCAAGCCGATGGGCGTATTGCAAAAGGTGAAGACTTACCGCTGTTGGGGGTTCCAATTGCAGTAAAGGATTTGTTTTGTACGAAGGGCATAAGGACAACGGCATGCTCGAAGATATTGTCTGAATTTGTTCCAGAATATGAATCAACAGTCACGCAAAACCTTTTGGATAACGGCGCAATATTTATTGGAAAAACCAATATGGACGAATTTGCTATGGGCTCTGCAAACATAACGAGTTGTTTCGGTGCATGCTTTTTGCCATATCGCAAAAAGTCGAAGCCAGACATGGAACTTGTCCCTGGTGGATCTTCTGGAGGCTCTGCAACGGCTGTTGCATCTGATTTATGCGTTGCTGCGACCGGGTCTGACACCGGTGGTTCAATACGTCAACCTGCTGCTTTTTCAGGACTTGTTGGCATAAAGCCGACGTATGGACTATGTTCGCGATGGGGAATGGTCGCTTTTGCATCGTCGCTAGACCAAGCTGGCCCTTTGACGAAAACGGTTGAAGATGCAGCAATAATGCTGAAGGCTATGGCTGGGCATGACCCGAAGGACTCCACTTCTGAAAATGTTGAAATTCCTGACTATACGACATTTCTTGACCAATCTGTAAAAGGTATGAAGATCGGCATAGCCAAGGAATATCTGGAAGGATTGAACGCGGAAAACCTGGCACTTCTGGAGAAGGTTAAGTCCTGGCTAAAAGATGCCGGGTGCGAGATTGTTGAAGTATCGCTGAAAACGACATCATACGCGTTGCCGGCATACTACATCATCGCTCCAGCAGAGGCTTCCTCGAATTTGGCGAGGTATGATGGTGTTCGATACACAAAACGCGCTGAAAATTACAACAATATTGATGAGCTCTATATAAACTCTCGCTCCGAAGGTTTTGGCGAAGAAGTAAAACGCCGAATACTCACTGGAACTTATGTTCTTTCAGCCGGATATTACGATGCGTATTATACACAAGCGCTGAAAATTCAGAAAATGATAAAAGAAGACTTCCGCGACAACGCCTTTGCAAAGGTGGATTTGATATTATGTCCAACGACGCCGAATACTGCATTTGGAATTGAAGAATCCGCGAATATGAGCCCTGTTGATATGTATTTGAATGATGTATACACAGTTAATGCCAACATCGCTGGATTGCCGGCAATTTCAGTTCCAGCTGGACTTTCCAAAGATGGATTGCCAATTGGCGTTCAGCTGATTGGAAACCGTTTTGCTGAAGGAGATATATTCAAGGTCTCTCATGTCATAGAAAAATCAGCGAATTTCGCTGAATTGAGAAAAGAAATCATAACGATATAAGGAGAAACAGCTATGGAGAATTTAGTTAAAGGATGGGAAGTCGTCATCGGTCTTGAGGTGCATGCGCAAATTGCTACAAAATCGAAATTGTTTAGCTCAAGCCCAACAGCGTATGGTGCTGACCCGAACACGCAAGTCAGCTTTTATGATGCTGCAATGCCTGGAATGTTGCCCGTATTAAACGAGAATGCGATTGACCAAGCGGTAAAGTCGGGGCTTGGCATCAAGGGAACTATCAACAAGATTTCCCGCTTCGACAGGAAAAATTATTTTTACCCGGACTTGCCTTCCGGATATCAGATTTCCCAGCTGTATTACCCGATAGTCACAGATGGACATATCGACATTGAGCTTCAGGATGGCACGACGAAGCGTATCAATATTGAACGCATTCACATTGAACAGGATGCAGGCAAAAGCATACACGACCTGTCGCCTGAGTTTTCATATATCGACTTAAACCGCTCAGGCGTACCACTTATGGAGATTGTCTCAAAGCCTGATATGCGCTCGCCTTATGAGGCTATGCAATATGTTAAGAAGCTTCGCAATATATTGAAGTATGTTGGCTCTAGCGATTGCAACATGGAGCGTGGCAACTTGAGAGTTGATGCGAACATTTCAATTCACAAGCCTGGTGAACCATTTGGAAAACGAGCTGAAATAAAGAACATCAATTCGATACGCTTTTTAGGACAGGCTTTGGAATATGAGATAGAGCGTCAGATAATAGCACACGAGATGGGCGAAGAAATCGTTCAGGAAACGCGACTTTTCGATTCGAGCACTGGAGAGACCCGTTCAATGCGTTCGAAAGAGGATGCAGCGGATTATCGCTATTTCCCAGACCCGGATTTGAAGCCAGTAATTTTGTCGGATGAACGGATAGAGCGCTTGAAGGCAGAGCTACCTGAATTGCCGGATGAGAAAAAGCAACGTTTTATGAGTGAATATGGTCTAAAGGCAACTGATGCAGCTGTTCTGATTGATGACAAAGAAATAGCAGATTGTTTTGAGCGCGCGGTTCGAGCATCGAAATTTAAGCCATCTGAAACTGCGAAACTGATCGCAAACTGGATGATTAGTGAGCTGTTTGCTATTTTGAATAAGGAAAATAAGACCATCGATACTGTCGGATTTCCTATAGAATACCTAGCTGAATTGGTTGACTTAATTGTTGATAAGACGATATCAGGAAAGATTGCCAAGACGGTATTCGCTGAGATGGTGGCATCTGGGCACAAGCCATCGGATATAGTCAAAGAGTTGGGGCTTGTGCAGATACAGGATGAAGGAGTGATACGCAAAGTAGTTGAAGAAGTTTTGACTAAAAATCCGGCACAGGTAGAGCAATATAAAGCGGGAAAAACACAATTATTCGGGTTCTTTGTCGGACAATCCATGAAAGCACTTCAAGGTAAAGGAAATCCTGAAACAATCAACAAATTGCTTCAGGAGCTTCTCAGCAAAATATAGGTGTGAATTACCCACACCTTTCATATATCGCCGCAACCATCGTTGGCTTGTTCACTTTTGTGATGTGAATCGGATCATCGTTATAATCTTTTAGGAACAGCTTTTCTTCCTTAGCTGTATCTCCGTCTTCCCTTGTATCATCAATAATGTAGGATTTGTTGTTTAACGTCACCTTTGCGACATAGTGACCCGGTAGAGACAATATTTCAGAAACTAATCTATAATGTTTGGTTCCTACGATGTCTTTCAATTGAAGTTCTGTTGTTCTTTTCGCTTTTGTCTTGTCGGCGTTTTGGTTTGGCATGACAACAACGAGCAGATCCGGCAATTCTTCAATTCGGGAGTCAAAAGTTATTACTACAGGGATATCGATTCCAGTGCTAAGATATCCTGTTGTTTTCATCCTAGGTCCTGGGAGCGAGATAAGCCTCTGTAATACTTTTTCTAAATTTGTTTCATTTTTATTTAGCTCATCCATGAATGCCTCGAAGCATGCAAAACGAATAGTCCCGGTACCGGCTTCATTTTGGAAATTAGCTGAAAAAATCGATTTTAATGTCTTCGACTCGCTTGTATGTTTGACAATATTAATCAAACTGTGCTGCAATATATTCTCAACCCCATATGCGTCTAATTCATAAGATATTGCCTGTAATACATCAGGTATCGTGAATTCATAAGAGCTAAAATGTGGACGAATTGTTGAGTCTTGGTACTGCGCTTCTGTAATTCTCTGTACATAATAGTCTAGTCCTTGTCCATCAGTAATTCGATTGAGCTCATTATTCCAAGAATTATCGTCTAGATGTCGATTCATAAGATGTTTTATATTCATAACGGCGATGGTTGTACTCAAAATTTTTCTTAATTCGTCGTGTTGTTTTTCGTAATTTTGTTTTCCTGAGTCAGAGTTGTTTGCCATCTTTCCTTCATCTATCCCTTCTTTTATCATCTGATTTATCTTCTTGCATAAGCTTAATGGAATAGTTTTAGTGCCTAGCTGAACTGTTTTTGTTTGCATTGATGCAACCTTATGTATTGCCTGCCTAAACAAATCTGACATACTCAAAGCTGTAATAAAACTATTTATGTGACAAGTCCATATATTATGCAAATTATGTATTTGTTCAGGCTTCTTTTGTTTTGTTAAATCCTTATATTTGTATGTATTTGGTAGTTTAGACAATTTTTTGTTGGATAACTGCATACTTTTACTCATTGACGTATACACACCATATGGCGTTTGGTATTCTACTACCTTTCCATTCATTATTTTCACGTTTATCGGTGTATGTCTTGCTTTATCTATAGTGGTCACAACGTCATGTAAACAAAAGGTAGCACTTTTAAAAAGCGGATCAAAATATCCATTTTGTTCCATATCAAATCCAATATTCATATCAAAATAATTCACATTTGGTTGTTGTATCCGCATCTGCAACCTATACACATAGTCATACAAATTTAAATCTTTTGCATACATTTTAATAACAGCAACTGCTGTCTTTATATAGTTGTCTATATTAGGTATTGTTTTTATATAATGTAATTTGACGAGAACACCGACATTTTCAATACACTTATCTTGATATCCATGTTGTCCCCCGTATAAGAATCCCCAGATGGCTTCAGAGAGATAGTTGTATAACACTACTGCATTCCAGTTGTTTTGATTGTAACTTGTGGGATCAGTGGTAAATTCAACTATCGCATTTGTATCGTTCTGTCGTTTTTGAACTGCCAAATTGAATTCATTATTAACGGTCATGCAATCCGCTATCGCAGTCTGGATTTCATCGTATATTGAAGTAGAGAACATTTCCTTCCTATACCATCCAACCGTATCCCACGTGTTATTTACCTTCTGGCTCGCCCATGCACCCCAGCTATTTTGATAAACGAACCTTTTAAAGTCATCGACTGTGTTTATAGAGGCGGCAAAGCAACTCTGCTCTGAAACCACACATACCTGCAAAACATAATGCAGACACGCCTAATTTTCTCATTTTAAAATGCATTTCGATATCTCTCAATTATTAAAAATCAGTCCTACATACTAATATTTTAGTAGTGTTTCGTGAGTTATTCAATGGCGTCGCATAGTGTATTGGTTAATAAAATGGAAGTTTATTTGATGGATAAAGATTACCGCAAGACTGGATTATCAATATATTTTTTGTTTAAAAATGCTAGCCATGCAAATGTGTAGGTGTGCTAAAGCAAAATAATTCGATAAAAGATGGACGGGAGAACGCGAATATTCATAGGCATGTTGGCGTATGGAAACTAACCAGTTTGAGAAGGAATGCGAGGGATATTAATATCGGAATTATAATCGAATGAGACATGAAATTGATATTCGAATAAACTTGCATAAGAATGTGTTTTTTTGGTATCATCTCGACATGGTTTTGAAGATTACGCTGAGTAATGGATACATTAGAAAGAGTTAAAAATATTATCATCAACAATCTAAAAGTTGACGCAGCAAAAGTTGTTGAGAACGCCACGTTTAAGGATGATTTGGGGATGGATAGTCTAGCACAAGCTGAACTTATCATGGAGTTCGAAAAAGAGTTTAATTGCGAAATCCCTGAAGATATAGCAGAAAAAATAGCCACGGTTGCTGATGCTGTGAAGTATCTGGACTCCCTGGAGAAATAAGAGGGCAGGTTGAAGAGACGAGTTGTAATTACCGGAATGGGAGTGGTCTCCCCGCTAGGATGTGATGTCGATAAAATGTGGAGCAACCTTATTGCTTGCAAGAGTGGCATAAGGCAAATAGATACGTTTGACACGGCAGGTATGGCGTCCAAAATAGCTGGGATGGTGCCCACTCTCGGAGAGACTGGTTTTAATCCCGATGCTTATATGTCGCCAATGGAGCAACGTAGAGTTGATAAGTTTATCGTATATGCCATAGGCGCAGCATCCCAAGCTCTGGAGGATTCTGGTTTTATCAACTTTAGTGAAGCTCAGAAAGAAAACACTGTGGTTTTTGTCGGGTCAGGAATAGGCGGAATTTCAAGGATATACGACACGTCAGTTACTCTGCATGATGAAGGAGCGCGACGAGTAAATCCATTTTTCATACCGTCCGTCTTAGTTAACTTGGCTGCTGGACATATTGCAATAAGGTATGGATTGAAAGGCGCAAATTATAGCGTTGTGTCTGCTTGTGCGTCTGGAATTCATAGCATTGGAGAAGCATTTAGGTATATTCGAGATGGGTATGCAGATTATGCTGTAGCTGGTGGAGCTGAGTATGCTGTATGCCCGTTAGGGGTATCTGGATTTTCTTCAGCTCACGCTCTTTCAACAAAATATAACGATGTTCCCGAGACCGCTTCACGTCCATGGGACAAGGGGCGCGATGGATTTGTTATAGGGGAAGGTTCCGGCATTGTTACATTGGAAACGTTGGAATCTGCCCAAAAGCGTAGTGCTCATATTTATGGCGAAATAATCGGTTATGGAGCATCCTGTGATGCGTATCACATAACAACTCCAGCAAAAGACGCTTCGGGCGCAATTTTATCAATGGGGAGAGCACTTGAAGATGCAAATATATCATGTGAAGCGATAGATTATATCAATGCTCATGGGACATCTACACCTGCCGGTGATGAAGCAGAAATCAACGCTGTAAAAACAGTTTTTGGAAAACACGTATACAAGCTGAATATGTCATCAACCAAGTCATCTATGGGGCATTTGTTAGGCGCGGCCGGAGCTGTTGAAACAATTGTCTGCCTGAAGACGTTGAATAGTAACATAGCTCCAGCGACATTAAATTTAAATGAACCAGATGAGGGATTTGATATAAACTTAACTCCCAACGTGCCTCAAGAGCGAAAAATAAAATGTGTTATGAACAACTCCTTTGGTTTCGGCGGGACAAATGGAACACTAATTTTAAAAAAATAGAGAGAAATAAATTATTCGATTTATATAGCCTCTAAGTTGGCGAACATAAAAGAACGACGCCATGCATAGCTTGGGGAGGATTACAAAGAGACACAAGAAAAGTGAACTCTAGTATTGCATGACGTCGGAAGTTCTACTATAAACTCCATTAAAATAGTAACTCAAATAACTGCACATGTAAAGTTTTTTTTGTACAATTTCGTCACATATGAGACATAAATGGGCTTGAGGTGAAGTAAAATTTTGCTAAATCGTTCGTTATAAGTTGGAGAGGAATTGATAATACAAAATCCTTTTGAGCCTCGATTTTATTTCTCTATTCGTCAATCCTAAAAATTATGCAAATTCTCATTCGTAATAAATTCAACAATAATTTTCTTAATATGAAAAACATATGGGCAAATAGCTTAATTTTCAACTATTTTACTACACTGACTCCTGTAGTAAATCACAGTAACGACAACACAAAAAGAGCAAAGAGATGAAATAAAACAATTAAGCCACGGAGATAATCACACTGTAAAATGTTAAAAGCATCTAGTGTGTTTGCTTCAGAGTGCATATGAATTACAAAAAAATATCAAAACGATGATGAATCTGAGAATGTATAAATAAATGCCATTATGATAGGCGATAAAATTATTCAAAATGCCATAAAAGATAGACTACACTTGATATAGTTGAGCTATATCAAACAGATCTAAGATGAAACTGCCTCGGATTTATGCCCCTTTGATGATAGCCGCTATACAAGCAGCCACATGTGAAGCAATGATAAATGGCATACAAAACAGAGAAATAATAGATTTGATAAATTCTCAATTGTCAGATTGGGCGGATACATTTGAAAGTTCTATTTCCGCTGAATTCAAACTCAAAAAGGATAGAAGAATTATAAAACGAATTCTTGCTTCATATGGGTATTTTGATGCGCAGATCTGCCCGGCTTTCAAAAATGGTAAAGTCGTTTTCAACATCAAATTAAATGAGCGGTATAAATTTGATGATGTGCTCTTGCTCTATGTCGATCAAAGGAATTACCGCTCAGGATTAAAAGTGAAGCAAGTTTTTGACTTAATTGGTATTCCGTATGATACGTATACCGATACAAAGCAACTTGCAGATGGCTGTGAAAAAATAGCAGATTTTTTACGAGGAAAGGGATTTGCATTTGTGCAGGTGCATGCCCCGAAACTACAACGAGATAAAAAGGATAAGCGAATCAAAGCTATCTATGAAATCGAGTTGAATGGGAAAACAGTCATTGATAAGACGATAGTGCATATCAAATCAAAAAAAGCCCCTAAGCTTTTAGAACCATTTGTTAGAAACAGAATATCCTGGAAAAATGGTGATATTTACGATAGGGAAAAAATCGAAAACATGAAAAATGACATTATGACGAGTAAAATTTTTGCAGGTGTTTCGGTCGTTCTAAGTAAACCAATAAAAGATAAAAATGACTCATCTGTTGTACATACCACTATAACGATAGAGCTTGAAGAAGCGTTACTTAGAGATGTTGGTGCTGGATTGAAATATGGCTCATCCGAGAAACTGGGACTTCTGTTATCTTGGACGCATTACAATATAAACGGCAAGGGAGCCAGCTTCTCAACAAGTATAGATGCATCAAAAGAAAATCGCTATTTGCGTATCAAATATGATACACATGATTTGTTTTACAAAAGACAAACACTTTCCACACAGGCATTTTACATAAAGGAAAATGAAAGTTCATACAAGGTTTTAAAGTCCGGCGCTGAGAGTATGCTGTGGCAAACATTTGATACAAAATTTCGAACTGGATTCGGATTATGTATAGAGGACTCTGAAACCACGGACAAAATCGAAAAAAAAGATTTTGACTTCAGCGCAGTTGGCATTCCCATAGGGCTAAAATTTGACACGACAGATGAATATCTTGACCCGCAAAAAGGTATTCGTTGCCAAGCCACAATAACTCCATATATCGGTCATCCCCATAATATAACGCTTTTTACCAGCAAAGCATCGGTATACATTCCGTTTAAGCAAAATGAATTTCGAAATTTTCTTGTTTTGGCTGTGTATTCTAGATATGGAACTATATTCCGAAATAAAAATCACGATATTCCGCGAGACAAACTATTTTTCTCAGGTGGAGCAAACTCGATCAGGGGATATGGATATCAAAAAGTCGGAGCATTTAGTGATGTAGACGAAGGAGATGCGGAAAATAAAAACAATAAACCACTCGGCAAGCCTCTCGGAGGTGAATCTGTGTTTGAGATTGGAGTTGAACCACGCATCAGAGTGTCTGAAAATCTCGGATTTGTCGCATTTTTAGAAGGCGGAAACGTTTATTCCAAAAAGATGGCAAATCCTTTGCGTAAACTGTTGTTTGGATATGGTGTAGGGATAAGGTATTACACTTCTTTCGCGCCAATTCGGCTTGACATAGCTTTTCCAATGAAAATTCGAAAAACAAAGCAAGGGAAAAAGGTTGATTCAATATTTAATTTATACCTAAGTATTGGACAGGCATTTTGAATATATCCGTGCCTCTAACCACGATCATATCGTATAATATAATCGGATGGTTTTTATTGGTATCAATATGTTTAAAGTTTCAGACAAACTTTCTTTCGTAACGACTTTTTGTTCTTTGTATTTTCTATATAACTTTTGTTCTGTTCTTTGCTTTGCTGTTGAGGATCATTTTGACACAAATATTCGCCTTTTGTTCTTATTTGGAGATGATTACTGGTCGGCGATTGGGAAAATGTTTTGCTGTTGCGCTATTGCGATATATTTGCAACTATCAACAACTGCAAAATCTTTGCACATGAATATATTGAGTCAGATAATGTGTGTGTTTTTCGTATTTGTTGTTATTGCTCATATTTCGCAAATAGTCAGTAACTATTTCAACGTATGTGAAACACTATCTGATTTCTGGATTTTGCTCATAAATATTTTTGCCGTTTTGCTATATGTATCCATTGCTTATATTGCTGAAAAAATTGAAAATGTTAAAAAGCGTACATACATATTGTCAGGAATATTTGGGGCATGCTTCGCGATCGCCTGCGCTGTATCAGCCCACTACATGCCGCGTTCAGTAATAAAAACTTTAAATCATGACAAAGAAACACTACTATCTGTTCGAAAGGCTGTTGATGCACTTAAGAGAGGATTAGAAGTACCGGTTGGGTTATCAGGAAATGTTAGTGTCAAGGACACGAATGGCAAGCGCATTATCACTTATCAATTTGAAACGGATTTTGATGGACTTGAAGAAAAAGGGAGATTTACAAATCGTTTAAGAAAAAAATTTGACTTTACGGCACCTTTATTAAAAGAAGGCGAACAAGTCGGAACCGTTTTGTTCAAAAAAGGCAAGCATACTTTAGATATTCCACTGCCAAAATTAAAGCCTAGTAAATTGCCTGAAACAAAAGTCTTTGAGGCAAATAATTAATTTTTGATGATGGCGACACTTGTCTGGTGTATGGGATCAGGTTTGCAATACACTCATTTGAGTGATTAAAACACAATGTATTAAAACACAATGTATTTTAATTGAAAGGAGAGCTATTTTTGAGTACGCGGAATTCGTGAAAAAGTAGAGCTCTCCCAATTCCTAGCTTACTTAAACAAAATAGAGATGAGTTCATTACTGTTGCAAAAAATTGTTCAAACACAGAATGTGGAGGATTTGGGATTGATGAGAGCTATTTCGGGAAGTGTAGAGCTCATAAAAAAATAAGACGCACTGCTGGTACTATCCCTTTTGATCTTTTTAAAAAGAAATAGGAGTTAGCTCATTGCAGTTGTGCAAAATTATTCCAGCAAAAAATATGGAAAATTTGAGCTAGATGAAAGCTACTTCGGGGTACGCAGAATTCGTTGAAAAAGAGGGCGAGGAGTCGCTGGCAAAACCCCCGTTTTTGACTTGCTAAAACGAGGGGAAAAACGTTTATGCCGAATTGTTCAAAGGGGGAACTAAGGAAAGATACTGGAAGATTCGGCAATTCATACGGCCTTAATGGAAAGTGTACGATTGATTTTGAACAGGTGCGATACCATAGTCAGAACTAATTTGCATGTGGTAAAAGACACAATAAAGACACAATATAAATGCCATTGAATATCTTTGTAGTTTTTCCTGAATACGGTGAGCAAAATTCAATGGATTGGCGAGCTGATCTTTTGTCTTGCATTTGAGAGATGCGAGTTCAGATTTAATCACAAAGACAAAGATTTGCCAGCAATTTTGTTGGCAATTCTGAAACGATACTAGTCAAGACACATCTGAAATACTATTCGACCCGATAAATTGCAATATGTATGAAGTATGCAAATATTGTAAAACAGCATCGTCAAGAAGGCAAATCTATCAACGAATTTCTCATAAAAATGCAGAAGCTCTCGATAAATTTGCAAATGAACATAATTTGGGAAGTGAAGATTTTCTCAAAAATACAGATAAATTCTTAATAAATACAAACGAATGGGTCTTGTCAGAAGGCAAGGACATGTGATAAACTAAAATTAACATATTGTTAAATGGGGAGTTGTCATGAAGTTTTTGTGTAAAGTTGTTTCCGTAGTATTGGCAATATCCATATCGGCGTTTGCATCTGATTTGCAATTAAAATGGAACGATTGCTTAAAAGTGCAGTCAGAAACATCATTTTGTATTGATGAAGGGCGTTATTGGCAAATATGGACTGAAAATATCCTATATAAAGATGGGAGTAAGAATATAGAAATTCTATATAAAAATTATGGAAAGGAGCACAGCGTCGATGTTGCAACGCTACGTGGAGATAATTTTTATCCACGTGAATTTTGGACGCAATCATCTGAAAAAATATTTCATATACTATTCCCAATATTTAAAAAGAACAGGGTTTTCGATATAGTTAACTGTGAGGACGACGAGATGGATTGTTTTTCGACAGATAACTGTGGCTACGATTTTAAGGATGGATTATCGAAAGAATTTCCTAGTGCCATAGAGTACCTGTTGGAGAGGGACGTTTTTGAAGAAATAAGAAAATGGATGAAAGAAAATGCGGGTAAAACAGTGGATTGGTATAAATACCAAGAATCTCTGCATAACTACTATGGTGCTAAGGAACCACTGAAAGTACATGATCCGAAAGCCCGCAGATTGCCTCTTTACGAATACGTTTTACCATATTTGTATTTTTAGCAATTCCAAGCACATTTTACACAAAAGTCCCATTCTGCGTCTCATGCTTATGGGACTTTTTATTTTTTGACATTTTGGTAAGCCTTGTGCAAAACTGGTTGCATAAGTGGAGGGAAAATCACTTTCAGTATTTTGCGCAAATACATGGGGGCGAGATG
>Ga0256405_10004928_pt1 | contig 24023 bp, 23 predicted proteins | sample RumenRJG_02DNA_FD_189096 | JGI IMG/M metagenome (GOLD analysis project Ga0256405, IMG submission 189096) | Bovine rumen microbial communities from Lethbridge, Alberta, Canada - RJG_02 | ecosystem: Host-associated > Mammals > Digestive system > Stomach > Rumen | place: Canada: Alberta... | reverse complement strand
ACAAAAGATTGTTGAAGACAATGGCGGCGAAATTGCAGAGTCTATTTCAAAGGGCGTAACATTAGTTGTTGCAGGTGAATCTGCAGGTTCAAAATTAGATAAAGCAAGAAAATTAGACATCAAAATTATTGACGAAAATACCTTTAAGGAAATGCTTCAAAAATAATTTTCACAAAAAATAAAATTTCAATTATATTTTTTCCTTGTCACAGGGCGTTTTTGCGTATATAATAATAAAAAAATTATATACGAGGTTTTCTATGTATAGCATGACAGGATATGGAAAAGGAATAGCCGAGAACAATGGTAGTAAATTAACCATTGAACTTCGTTCTGTCAATCATAGATCTTTAGATCTAAATATTAAGATTCCAAGAATCTTGTTATTCCTTGAAGATATCGTTAGAAAACAAATCTCATCTCAAATATCTCGTGGACATCTAGATGTTTACATAAATTATGAACAATCTGAACTCGAAAAGGGATTATATCAACCAAATATTGCTTTAGCTCAAAGTTGGTTAGATTCAGTTGCAAAAATTCATAATGCATTCCCAAATGTTCAAAATGATATCACACTCGAAAATTTAGTAAAAGTTCCAGATGTTATTTCTAGAGAAGAAGCTGAGGAAGATAATGATGACCCTATCAAACTCTGTAACGTTGCATTATCTCAAGCAATTTCAACTTTATTAGAGACAAGAGAAAGAGAAGGTTTGGCACTTAAAAAAGATTTGGAGAGTAAACTTGATGAAATCGAAGAAAATAGACTTGAAATCGAGAAACTTGCTCCAACTGTAGTAGAACAATATAGAACAAAACTCAATGCACGAATTGAAGAAGCAGTTAAACCAGATGTTGTAGATCAATCATTACTTGCAACAGAAATTGCACTTTATGCAGATCATGTAGCAATAGATGAAGAATTAACAAGGTTAAAAATTCATGTAGAGCATATGAGAGAATATCTAAAAGAAACAAAACCAATTGGTAGAGATGTTGAATTTTTAGTTCAAGAACTAAATAGAGAAACAAATACCATTGGATCTAAGGCACAATGTATAGAAATTACAAACCTTGTTCTCAAAATCAAGAATGCAATCGAAAAGATTAGAGAACAGGCTGCAAATATAGAATAAAAATGGAGGAATTTGGCTTATGATGGTAGATCCACCTATTGATCAATTAATCAAGAAAGCAAACGAACCACGTTATGCTTTAACATGCGCAGTAGCAAAAAGAGCAAGAGAATTATTGACCAGTGATTCAAATTATCTTGCTTCAACAGGTTTAAAACCAATCTCATTAGCATGTAAAGAAATTTACGAAGGTAAAATTGTCATTACAAAGGAATAATTGAACAATGTTAAAAGGAAAAACAATAATTCTTGGTATTACAGGATGTATCGCAGCATATAAATCTTGTGAATTAGTTTCAAGATTAAGAAAAGATGGTGCAACAGTTAAGGTTATTATGACCCAACATGCTATGCAATTTGTCCAACCTTTATCTTTTGAAACATTATCTGGCAACAGAGTTATCACAGATTTATTCGACAGAGACTTCGAATATGATGTCAAACATGTTTCTTTAGCAAAAGAAGCAGATTTATTTGTTATTGCTCCAGCAACAGCAAATGTTATTGGAAAATTAGCAAATGGACTTGCAGATGATATGTTAACAACAACATATATGGCATGTAAGGCACCAAAACTCATTTGCCCAGCAATGAATACAAACATGTACGAAGATGATCACCTTGAAGAGAATCTCAATGATTTAAAGAAGAAAGGTGCAATCATTATCGAACCAGTTGAGGGCAGATTAGCATGTGGAGATGTCGGTAAAGGCAAGATGGCAGAACCTGTAGATATTTACGAAGAAATATTGGATATTTTAATGCCAAAAACAGACTATGAAAACCTAAAGGTTTTAGTAACTGCTGGATCAACAGAAGAAAACGTAGATGGTGTAAGGTTTATTTCCAACCATTCTAGCGGTAAAATGGGTGTTGCTTTAGCAGCTGCAGCCGCAGATAGAGGTGCAGATGTCAATGTTATTTATGGCAGAATTAAAGTATCACTTCCAGACAATATTCAAGGAAGCACTAAAGTAAAGACAACAGAAGATATGTATGATGCTGTTATGGAACAATACAAAGATGCAGACATTATAATTATGGCTGCAGCACCAGCAGATTACAGAATGAAACGTACTTTTGCTAATAAAGTTAAATCCAAAGAACTAGTTCTTGAACTAGAAAAGACACCAGATATTTCTTTGGCTTTAGGAAAAGTAAAAGGTAATAGAAAAATGGTTATATTCTCAGCTGAAACAGAGAACTTAATCCAAAACGCACAAGGAAAACTCGAAAAGAAGAATGCAGATTTAGTTGTTGCAAATGATGTAACAAAAGAAGGCGCAGGATTCGGAGTAGATACAAATATTGCAACTATTATTGCAAAAGATGGCCAACGTTGGGATTATGAGTTGATGCTTAAGCGTGAATTAGCCGATAAAATTTTGGATATAGTTTTAACTCTATGATTTTAAAGGTTATTGTTGACATTTCAACAAACGCCATAGATAGAACTTTTGATTATATTGGAGAAGACATTCCAGTAGGTAGTAGAGTATCAGTGCCGTTTGGCCCAAAAAGATTAATTGGTTTTGTTGTTGATAAGAACGAAACTACAGATTTTGAATTATCTAAATTAAAACAAGCCAAGTATCTTGATACACCTATAGATGATAGTCAGTTAAGTTTACTTAAATTTATGGTGAAAAGATATAATCTCAGGATGATTGATGTCCTGCGTTTATTTATACCTTCAAAATTAAGAAAAGAAACGGCCCCACAGTCCACTAGAATCTATTTAAGCCCAGTTTATTCATCTTATGATGAATCTGCCAAGTATGTTGGTACTCGCTCTCAAAAACAATTAGACGCGATGAAATACATACATGAACACAATGGCGAATTCAAAACAACCATATGTGAACTATTTGGGCAAGCAACTCCAGATGCATTATTAAAGAAAGGAGTTGTAACAAGACAAGATGTTCATTCAAGAGTAGTCCCACTTAAAAATTTACAAGTAGATGACAAAACAGTAACTCTTACAGATGAACAAAATGCTGCATTAAATACAATTTTAACTAAAGATGGTCCATTCTTAATTCATGGCGTTACTGGTTCTGGCAAAACAGAAGTTTATATGCACGTCATAGATAAAATGCTTGAACAAGATAAGGGAACAATTATGCTAGTTCCAGAAATATCTTTAACTCCTCAAGTATTAGGTCTATTTAGAGCAAGATTCGGAGATAACGTATCAATTCTTCATTCAGCTTTAAATGAATCCGAAAGATATGACGAATGGGCAAGACTTAAAAACAATGAATCCAAGATTGTAATAGGTCCAAGATCTGCAATCTTTGCACCAATTCATAATTTAGGATTGGTAATTATCGATGAAGAACATGATGGTAGTTATATCTCAGAAAATAATCCAAGATATGACACCAAAGAAGTTGCTGAATTTAGAGCAGACTTTGCTAAAGCAAAGTTGGTTCTTGGAAGTGCAACACCAAATATAGAAACATTTATTAAAACTCAAGAGGGAAAATACGAACTCATTAGTCTACCTAATAGAGTTTCAAAATATAAATTAGATGACATTGAAATCGTGGATATGCTCTATGAATTTAGGTCTGGAAATAAATCACCATTCTCACAAAGATTATTAGATGCAATTGGTGAAACTCTTAATAAAGGTGAACAAGCTATGATTTTCTTGAATCGTAGAGGTTTTTCATCTTATTTAAGATGCCCATCCTGTGGTTGGATAGGCAAATGTAAAAACTGTGATATTTCGCTATCATATCACAAGGAAGATAACAGATTAAAATGTCACTATTGTGGACAACAATATACTGTTCCAAGTAAGTGCCCAAATTGTGGTAATGAAAGCATTAAACAAGGTAGAGTTGGAACAGAAAAAATCGTTGCAGAATTACAATCCGTTTTTCCTAATGCAAAGATAGGAAGATTGGATATGGATTCAAAGACAAGTAAGGATTCATATTTCAAAATTCTAGATGATTTTAGAAACCAAAAAACAAACATATTAGTTGGCACACAAATGATAGCAAAAGGCCATGATTTTCCTAATGTTACATTGGTCGGAATATTAGAAGGAGATGCTGCTTTATACTTCTCAGAATACAAGGCATCTGAAACAACTTTCCAACTAATTACACAGGTTGCAGGAAGATCTGGAAGATCCGAAAAACAAGGGCATGTAATAATGCAAACATATCTACCTAATCACTATGTGATTAATTATGCAAAAAGATATGACTACACAGGATTTTATGCCCATGAAATAAACCTAAGAAAAGCAACAAAATTCCCACCATTTACAAAGTTGGTTCGTATCCTAATTCAAAGTGCTGAAGACAACGAAGCAGCAACAGTTACTCGTGAAGTATATAAGAAAATTAAGGATATAGAAAAACAAGCTGGAGAATTTGTTTATTGTGGTGCAAATAAATCTCCATTCAAGAGATTAAACAATCTATTTAGATACCAAATTCTATTAAGATTAACACCAGAAAGCTTTGAACAAAATATAGATAAAATCTATCAAGTAATAAACGATAACAAAAACAAAAAAGTTTCAACTTTTGTTGAACTAAATCCATTAGATTTAAGGTGATAAAATGGCAAAAAGAATAATAATCCAATATCCAAATCCAATCTTATTAAAACCATGCAGAGTCGTAACAGAATTTGATAACTCATTAGCAGTTTTATTAGATGATATGAAAGAAACTTTAAAATCCGCAAATGGCGCTGGATTAGCAGCTCCTCAAGTTTCAGTTTTAAAGAGAGTATGTATTGTTGAAACAGATGATGGTTTCTATGAGTTAATTAATCCAGAAATTATTGAAGCATCTGGAACACAAACAGGCTATGAAGGTTGTTTATCTGTAAAGGGTAAATATGGCACTGTAACAAGAGCACAAGATGTCACAGCTAAGGCTCAAGATAGATATGGGAAGGAACATATTTATAAGGTTAGTGGATTTACAGCAAGAGCTTTCCAACATGAAATAGATCACCTTAATGGAAAGATGTATGTGGATTTAGTAGAAGGAGAATTATGCAAGGGCTAAAAATTATATTTTTAGGAGCTGGAGATTTTTCCACAAAAGTGTTTGAAAAATTCATTGAAAAATATGAATTAGTTTCTGTTATTACACCATTAGATAAAGAGTGTGGACGTGGACAACAATTTAAACCATGCCTACTTAAACAATCAGCTCTAAATAAAGGTGTTGAGGTTCAACAATTTAATAAAGTATCCAAAGAAGGAATTGAGTATTTAAAGTCTGTTAATCCAGATTTATTAATTACTGCTGCTTTTGGACAAATACTTTCAGATGAATTACTTTCAATACCTAAATATGGTGTTTTCAATGTTCATGCATCTTTGCTTCCAAAATATAGAGGAGCATCTCCAATTCAAGCAGCTATTGTTCATGGAGAAACTGAAACTGGTATCACAATTATGAAAACAGTTAAAGAATTAGATGCAGGTGACATAATACTCCAAGATAAAGTTGCAATTACAAAAGATACAACTTCTGAAAAATTATTCGACGAATTAGCAGACCTTGGATCTAATCTATTGATTAAAGCTGTGGATAAACTTATAGATGGAACAATCACATATACCAAACAAGAAGGTTGGGATGGAACATATTGCACCATGATTAAAAAGTCGGATGGAATAATTAATTTCAACACAACATATTCTCAATTAGATTGCTTTGTTAGAGGAATGTATGGTTGGCCATTTGCACAAACTCAAATCAAAGATAAAAAGTTCAAAGTTTACAAGATTTCTAAAGTAAATGATTCAACAGATTATGAGGTCGGAACCATAGTTGTTGCAGATAATAAATACGGCATTTTAATCCAATGTAAAGATGCTGTTATATCTTTAGATATAATTCAAGCAGAAAATTCAAAGATGATGGAATCTAAATCATTTATGAATGGATGCAGAGAAAACCTAGTTGGAGTTAAGTTATAATGGTAGAACATATTTCAGATTCATATAATGCATTACTAAAGGTTTTCAAAGAAAAAACCTACTCATCTCAAGCATTATTTTCTGAAAAAATATCTCCATTATCATCTCGTATTATTTTAGGTGTTCTTGAAAAAAATATTTACCTAGAATACATAATAAAATCACTTTGCGACAAAGAACCAAAAGATAATATTACACTAATATTAAAGATTGGTTCTTATATGTTGCTATTTTTAGATAATATCCCAGATTACGCTATAGTTAATGAATGTGTTAACTTTGCAAAATCTAAAGGCAAGAGCGGTGTTTCTGGCTTTATAAATGCAGTACTTAAAAAGGTTGCTGCAAAACAATTTAAATTACCATCTCAAAATGATCCAAATTATTTATCAATTACATATTCCAAACCAAAATGGTTTGTAGATAGATTAATTAAAGAATATGGATTAAAAGCAACAGAGGATATGCTCAAAAACTCTGAAAATGTTTATGACAATGAACATGTAAGAATATCTAATGCAAAAAATAAGAGTGAAGTAATTAAAGATTTAAAAGCAAATGATGCATATATTAGAGATAGCTTAGTTGGTGGTGTCATTGTTAAAAACAATGAATATGTCAAAAAACTATTCAAATATGGTGTATTAACATATCAATCTCCATCATCAATGGTTGCAGTACAAGGCCTCAATCCAAAGGATGGTGCAACTATTTTGGATTTATGTTCAGCACCAGGTGGAAAGAGTGTATATATTGCTGAGCTTTGTCCTAACTCAAAAGTTGTATCTTGTGATATCTACGAACATAGAATTAAACTCATTCAATCTTATGCAAAACGTATGAAGGTAAACAATATAGAAACTACCATCCAAGATGCCACTATTTTGAACAAAGAATTTATAAATAAATTCGATTATGTTCTCGTGGATGCTCCATGTACATGCTTCGGTACCTTTATTAAGCATCCAGATGTATTCCTAATGCACGATGAAAAGGCTATCGATAACTTATCTATAACTCAAGCTAAAATCCTTCAAAACGCATTACAATACTTGAGTGAAAATGGAAGATTAGTATATTCAACATGTACTTTATTCAAAAAAGAGAATGAGGACATAGTAAAAGAAGCAATAAAAGATAAATTTGAATTGGAAACAATGGACATTCCAATTAAGAATAATGGACAAGTAAGAATACTTCCTATGAATGAATGGGATGGATTCTTTGTAGCAAGAATAAAGAGGAAATAATGATAGATATTGCATCGCTAAACGAACAAGAAATTTTATCCATTTTACCAGAGGGAACACCTAAGTATAATGCCTCTCAAATTTTTGCATTTATTCAGAACGGAAAATCCTTTGATGAAATGACTTCTATAAAGAAAGAAATTAGAGCATATCTATCTCAAAATTATGTGGATATTCCAGTAAAAATTAAGGAAGTTTTCACATCAAAAGATGGTAGTAAAAAACTTTTATATGAGCTAACAGATGGCAACTTAATTGAAGGTGTCTTCATGCCACATAACTATGGAGATACACTTTGTGTATCAACTCAAGTTGGATGTCCAATGGGATGTGTTTTCTGTGCTTCTGGATTAAACGGTTTAGTGCGTAATTTAACACCTGGAGAAATTCTTTCACAAGTCATTTTAATCAACAAATTAGAAGGTGGAAATATATCAGATAGAAAAGTTACAAATGTTGTATTAATGGGTAGTGGTGAACCACTTGCAAATTATGAAAATGTATGTAAATTTTTCGAGCTTGTAAATGATAAAAAAGGTCTAAATATTTCACTAAGAAACATATCACTTTCAACATGTGGTTTGGCAGAAAAAATTAAGGATCTTGCTGATTCAAATTTCCATCCAACTTTGTCTATATCACTCCATGCACCAAATGATGAGTTAAGAAAGACTTTAATGCCTATTGCAAATAAGGTTTCACTTAAAGAATTAATAGATGCAACAAAGTATTATTTTGAAAAGACTGGAAGACGAATTATCTTCGAATATTCCATGATAAAAGGAGTGAACGATTCAATAGATTGTGCTAAACAATTAGCAAAGCTTGTATCTGGATATCCAACACATATTAATCTTATTAGATTAAATGATGTAAAAGAGAAAGATTTGAAAGGCTCTGGCAAGGATACAATCAACAAATTTATTGAGACTTTAGAAAAGAATAAAGCATCTGTTACTTTACGTCGTAGTTTTGGTAATGACATCGAGGGTGCATGTGGCCAATTGCGAGCAAGATTTATAAATGATAAAATAGAGAATAATGGGTAAAGATAATAATAAAACACTTGTCGGAAAAGTCATAAAACACGTTGCAGCTAGGTTTGTTGTTCTATCGGATAACAAGCGCTATAAATGCATTGCAAGAAAGAAGATAAGAGGTACCCAATATTATCAAGATGCAGTAGATGAAATTTTAGTTGGAGATATCGTTGAATTTGTAAAGGATAGAGATGTATTTATCATTGAGAAAGTTCAAAAGAGAAAGAACCAATTAATTAGACCTTATGTATCTAATATAGATACATGTTTGATAGTAATTTCAAGAATTCCAGAGCCAGATTTCTTACTTGTAGATAAGATTATTGTTAACTGTTTACACCAAAATATTGAACCAATTTTAGTCTTAAATAAGATTGATTTAGGCAAGATAGATGTATCAGATTATGATGGTCTTTTTGATGTAATTTATACATCTGCAGAAACAAAAGAAGGTATTACAAATTTACTTGAAATTATTAAAGGAAAAACAACTTGTTTGGCTGGTCAATCTGCTGTTGGAAAGTCATCAATTATTAATGCAATCCTTCAAAAAAATGTTCAAGAAATTGGTGATATTTCTGAAGGAACTCAAAAGGGAAAGAACACAACAAGAATTACTGAAATTATTCCAATTGATGAAGATACATACATCGTAGATACATGTGGATTCTCAATGCTAGATACCATAGATATTCAACCAGAAGAGTTAAGATTATATTATGATGAATTCGTAGAATTCAGTTCAGATTGTAAATATAATTCTTGCACACATATTAATGAACCAGATTGTGAGGTCAGAAAACATGTGGGCAAGGAAATCTCTACAAAGAGATATAATAGATATGTAGTTATTTTTAACGAATTAATGGAAAGGAGAAAAGAAAAATATGAGTAAGGTTTTAATTGCACCATCAATCTTATCAGGCGACTTCGCAAATATGGGTAAAACCGTAGAGTTAGTTAAGGAATGGGGAGCAGATTGGGTCCATGTAGATGTTATGGACGGAGTTTATGTTCCAAATATCACATTTGGTATGCCAATGGTAAAAGCTTTAAGAAAGCATACAGACTTAGTTTTAGATGTACATCTAATGATTACAGAACCAGAGAAATATGTTGGTGAATTCTGTGATAGTGGTGCAGATATGGTAACATTCCATCCAGATGCATCAAAAAATGTTCAAGGTGCTATAGATATTGTTAAATCAAAAGGCAAAAAAGTAGGTTTAGTTGTTAATGCAGATCAACCTTTCTCAATCGTTGAAAATTATTTAGATCAAATTGATATGCTTCTTATTATGACGGTTCAAGCTGGATTTGGTGGACAAAGTTTCATCGAAGAGTGCTTAGATAAAGTCAAAAAAGGATATGAATTAAAGATTAAAAATGGCTATAAATATGATATTGAAGTAGATGGTGGAGTATCTCCAAAGAATTCAACAAGAGTTATTGAAGCAGGTGGAAATGTATTGGTTGCAGGATCAGCTGTATTCAAAGCAGAGAACCCATCGCAAGCAGTAATTGATTTAAGAAAATAAAAAGAAAAAACCCCTCTAAATTGAGGGGTTATTTTTATATTAATAAAAATATTATGCTCTTTCTACCTTACCGCTTCTTAAGCAACGTGTGCAAACATATTCATATTTGAATCCACCTGTTGGTGTCTTAACTTTAACTTTTTGAACGTTAGCACTCCAGCTACGGCATGTTTTACGATGTGAGTGTGAGATTTGATTTCCACTCATTTGACCTTTTCCACAAACACTACATACTTTAGACATGGTTTTTACCTCCATTTAGGAATTTAGCGCTATTATATTAACAAATAATTAAACTGCAAGCAAGCATTTATTACATAAATTTTCAATTCGGTTGCCAAAACTATTTATATTATATAAAATAGTCAAGAATTATATAGTTAGGAATTATATATGTCACTGACAACATTTAATAAATACGGAAAAATATCTATATCTGAAGTTGTCGTTGCTACAATTACTAGCAAGACAGTTTCAGAGTGCTATGGTGTGGTAGATTTAGTGTCACGCCGTTTTTTCGATAATTTCTCAAGTTTAATTAGTCAAAATCCATATGCAAAAGGTGTAAAAGTCATCACTGACAATAATTACATATATGTTGATATATATGTTGTTTTAAAAGTTGGTGTAAAGATTGAAGCAGTAAAACAATCTATTGCTGAAGCTGTAAAATACAACCTTGAAAAACTAACTGGAATGAGAGTTAAACACATCACAGTAAATGTTGTTGGTATAAGAGTATAGATGAGGATGAATTACAAAGTAATTCAATTATATAGATAATGAACAGTGTAAATGGTATTAACTTAAGAAAAATGTTTGAAGGTGGGTTTGAGGCTCTCGGCATTAATAGACAAGCCGTAGATGAACTCAATGTATTCCCAGTTCCAGATGGTGATACAGGTACAAATATGTATCTCACCATTTCTTCAGCAATTAATTTTATAAATGAAGTAGAATCAGATGATGTATCAGAATTAGCTACAGCATACTCCAAAGGAGCATTTGAAGGAGCAAGAGGAAACTCAGGTGTTATCACATCTCAAATCATGAAAGGTTTTGCAGTCGCACTTAATGCAAAAGAAGAAATGACTGTAAAAGATCTTGCTAATGCAATGAAGTCTGGTACTGAAATCGCATATGACGCAATTAAGAAACCACAAGAAGGTACAATCCTTACAGTTATAAGAGTTATGGCTGAAACAGCCCAAACTCAAGCTAAAAAGAGAAATACATCCATAGAACTATTACTTGAAAAAGTAATAGAAGCTGGAAAAGAGATCTTAGCTAAGACTCCAGAAATGCTTCCAGTTCTTGCAAAAGCAGGTGTTGTAGATGCTGGTGGTACAGGTATTTTATCTGTATTCGAAGGATTCTATGCTGCATTAACAGGAACAGAAATTAGAAGAATCCCATGCAAATCTGAAACTGTAAGCGAAATTCCACAAACTCAAAAGAGTAATGTTTCTCAAAACTTATCATTAGATAATGATTATGAGAATATTACTTTCCAATATTGTACAGAATTCTTTGTAACTCATCTAAATAGAACAACAACAGCAACTGAAGTTGATAAATTTAGAGATTATCTAATGACAATCGGTGATTGTGTTCTCGTAATCTATGATACAGATAGAATTAAAGTTCACGTACATACAAATAAACCAAACCTCGCATTAGGCAAAGGTTTAACATTAGGCGAACTTGATAAACTCAAAATTGAGAACATGATGGAACAACATAGAAAAATCTATGGTGATAAGGTTGTTGAAGAAGAAAAAGGTGAACCAAAAGAATTCGCAATGGTTGCAATTGCAGCTGGTGACGGCATAACTCAAATCTTTAAAGATTTGCTTGTTGACCAAATCGTTGAAGGCGGTCAAACAATGAACCCAAGCGTTTACGATATCTTGAATGCTATCAATAAGACAAACGCAAAGCATATTTTCGTTTTCCCAAACAACTCAAACATCATTCTTGCAGCAAATCAAGCTAAAGAATTAACAGATTCAGATGTAAGAGTTATCCCAACAACATGTATTCCTGAAGGAATTTCTGCTGCATTAGTTATGAATCCAGAACTTTCTGCAGATGAAAACGAATTAAATATGTTAAAGACCGCTAAAAACGTTAAGAGCGCAGAAGTTACACATGCTGTAAGAAATACCAAGATGAACGGATTCAACGTCAAAGAAGGCGATATAATCGGTATTTCTAATAAGAAAATCGTTGCAAAGAGCGGTTCTGTAGCTGAAGCAGCTATTCAAACAGCATCCAAAATCATTGCAAGATGTGAAATTTTAACTCTTTATTATGGAAATGGTATCACAGAAGACGAAGCTATGGCTCTTTGTGAAAGATTACAAATTAAGTTCCCAGATATCGAAGTCACAGCTTACTATGGTGGCCAACAACATTATTATTACGTTTTATCAGCTGAATAATAGATGAAATTACAAGCAATTAAAGGAATTGGAGCTTCTTTAGAGAAAAAATTAAACAATCTTGGAATTTATACTCCAATTGATCTTGTAAATTTCTTACCATCTCAATATATAAACCTAGAAAAACCTCAATCTGTAGATAAATTACAGGATGGGGCTTTTGTTTTAGTTAAGGCAAAAATACTAAATATTAAAAAATCCGAGAATCCACGTAAGGATTTCTTCAAATTAGAGCTCGAAGATTTGTCCTCAGAGCGTTTTACGAGACTTTATGCATTGTATTTTAACCAAGGCTATTACCTTAATAAATTTAAAATAGGCGATGTTTATCGTTTTTTAGGCAAAATTCGTTATAACTTCTTTAAAGTGGAACTAACTAATCCATTGGTAGAAAATGAAGAAAACATCAAAAATTTGCATGATGGCATTTTTACGGTTTATCCATTAAAAGGTGAAATTGGTCAAAATGTTTTCAAAAATATTCTAAAAAGTACAATCGTAAAATTTGAGGAAGTGGATGAAAGTGAATATACATGCTTTGATTCAGATACTTCAAAATCTTTAGGTTTACCACCAATTTTAGATGCAATTAAGGATGCACATTTCCCAGAAAACTACGAAAAATGCGCATTAGGAACAAAAAGATTAGCAATTGAAGATACAGCCAATACAATAGGCATTTACCGCATAATTAATAGCAAAACAGCCCAAAATAGGCGAAAAGTATTTTATAAAATCGATAAATCTATAATACTTGACTATAAAAAAGCTATCTCGTTTGTTCCAACACAATCTCAAGAAAAAGCTTTTGAAGATATCTATAACGATTTAACATCATTCAAGAATATGAAACGAATTATTAATGGAGATGTTGGATCTGGAAAGACATTAGTTTCATTCTTTGCTCTATATTGTGCAGCAAAATCCAATCATCAGGGCGCAATGATGGCTCCAACAGAGATTTTAGCAAAGCAACATGCCATCAATTTTGATCCTATTGCCAAGAAATTAGGTATAAATTACGCACTTTTAACATCTTCAACCAAAGCATCTGAGGCAAAATACATAAAAAATATGCTTCAATTAGGTGAAATTGATGTAATATTTGGCACACAATCCATTTTAAACGAAGAAATTATCTTTAATGATTTATCATTAGTTATCATAGATGAACAACATAAGTTCGGCGTTTCAGATAGAAAGAGATTGGAAGATAAGTGTAAAAATGCAGATGTTATATCAATGTCTGCAACACCAATTCCAAGAACTTTATTCTTAACAATGTATAAAGGCATAGATATTTCTCACATTGATAATAGGAATTCTTCATCGAATATTACAACACGTATTGTCTATGACAATAAATGTGAAGATATGCTCAAATATGTATCTAAAGAATGTCTTTTAGGTAAGCAAGCATTTATTGTATGTCCAAGCATTAAAGATAGTGAAGGTTTGGAAATATATTCGGCAGAGACTTTATATAAAGAAACTAAGGATTCATTTTTTGCAAATAATAGAGTCGGAATTCTTCATGGCAAGATGAAGGCAGATGAGAAAAATAAGGTCATGGAAGACTTTATAAATCACAATTTAGATATTTTAATATCTACAACTGTAATTGAAGTCGGAATAGATACAGATGCATCACTCTTAGTTGTTATGGATTCAGAACGATTTGGTCTTGCATCTTTGCATCAATTAAGAGGAAGAATTGGAAGAAGAAATCAAGCATCATTCTGTTTCTTACATACAAAGCTCAACCCAAGTACAGTATCTGAAAGATTAATAGCTATGGAAGAAACCACAGATGGACTTGCACTTGCCGAAAAAGATTTTGAAATGAGAGGCTCTGGAGATTATATCGGATTATCTCAAAGTGGATTCAGAAAAACAGGTAAATATCCATACGCAATATCTATTCAAATTATCAAAAAAGCATCTCAATTATTAGATTTGGCAATACAAAAAAATCCACAAAAAACCGACATATTACTCGAAAACAAACAGGTCGAATATGCGGATTTCTTAGATGTAATGTTTAATACAACATTAAATAGTTAAAAAATATTTATTTTTTAAAAATACTCTATAATACATTAAAACTCCTTGACAATATTTATATATTTAGTATAATTATTTCTACAAAATGGTGGCGCAGTATTCTAGTCAGAAGTTGCCGACTCGAAGACGGGGGTAAAATATCGTCACAGGGCACATCGTTGAAACCTTTTGTAACTGCTTAAGTTGCCCAAACTCGGGCGGTTGCTGAAGGGATAGGATTTTGGGCTTTTTATAATGGCATATAGAACCAGACCCAACTTCCGGGAGACCCATTTTGGTAGAATAACTTGATTATTTTACTGATTGGGATAGAAACCTGCTATGCGGTATGTTTTAATGCTGTGTACAGTGTAGCCTGCTTTGAGTGAATACTTAGGGATCTACGGAACAACGGATTTGATGTTTGGCCAAATGGATAATCCGATCGCCTAGTGAAATAGTACTTGCAAAACAAGATAAGAGCGAATAACTTCTGCCAAGGAAAACTTCTAGACTGTTCTAAAAAGAGACAGCTTGGGGATTATAGTGTGCACTAAGTGGCAATTCGGTCATGTTGAGGTAACTCGCAGTTTACAATGTAATTGGAAACATCATGTACGGCGACGACATGTTATTGTAAAGAGAAATTCAACCGAACCTAAAGGCGCAAGGTTTACCCTCGTTGTTGCCACCATTAAAAAATATTTTATTTTTTATATACTATGGAAGATATTGAAAAAGATGATTTAAACGAACAAGATTCTCCTTTGGAAAAAGAGGAATCTTCTTCTATTGAACCGAAAGAAGAACCTAAAAAATCCAAGAAATTATCCAAGGATCAAATAAGAAAAAGGAAGGCTATTTGGTATAGCATCCGTATTACTTTATTGGCTTTAGTACTTGGTGCTTTATTTGCATTTATAAGTGAAATCACAGCAGAAAGAACTAACATGATTGGTTCAATTATTTTGCTAGTCTTATTAATTGTAATAAGTATTTTCTTTGATGGTATCGGTATTGCCGTTACAGCATGTGATTTGGCTCCATTAACATCTATGGCATCTAGAAAAGTGTATGGATCTAAAACAGCAATTAAGATGGTCAAAAATGCATCTAAAGTATCTTCAATATGTTCAGACTTAATCGGTGATACCTTTGGTATCATTTCTGGTGCATGTGCCACGGTTATCGTAATTGAATGGATGATAAAAATGGGCACAGAAAACCAAAACATAGAACTTTGGATTACAGTTGCAATATCAAGTGTGGTTGCTGCTTTAACAATTGGTGGCAAATCATTTATTAAAAATATTGCAGTAGATAAATCTAAAGAGTTTACAATGTTCATTGCAAAGATTGTTGCAATATTTAGCAAATCAGAAAGAGCTATTTTAAAAAATAATCGTAAGAAAAAGAATGAGGACGAAGAATGAGATTAGATTTATTTATTTATAATAAATATAACCTAAAATCTAGAACATATGCTGCTGAGCTTATCAAAAAAGGCCAAGTTAAAGTAAACGGAGAAGTTGTATATAAGTCCTCAATCGATGTAGATGATACATTTGATATTTCTATTGATGACGAAGATAACTTTGCCTCACAAGGCGCATACAAGCTCAAAAAAGCAATAGATGAGTTCAAAATAAATGTCAAAGGCAAGGTTTGTGCCGATTTTGGGTGTTCTAATGGGGGATTTACAGACGTTTTGCTAAGAAATGGCGCGGATTTCGTATACGCATATGACGTTGGAGATTGCGTCTTGGATCCAAAACTATTAGAAACTAATAAGGTCGATTTTAGTAAATGCAATTTAAGATATTTAGATGAAATCTCAAAAGTGGATTTTGTATGCTGCGATGTAAGCTTTATTTCTGTAAAATTAATTATTCCAGCAATATTCAAAATATTAAAAGCTAATGGTGAAGGCGTTATTTTAATAAAACCTCAATTTGAGGCAGGACGTTCTTATTTAAATAAGAATGGAATAGTTACAGATAAATCTATACATGAAAAAGTAATAGAGGATGTAATCTCCTGCTTAAAAGATTACAATTTAGAGCCCATAAATAAAACAATATCCCCAATTTATTATGAGGATAAGAACATTGAGTATTTAGTTTATTTCAAGAAAAATTAATCTTCTTTATTCTTTTTAACAAGAAGAATAACCAATAGGGTAATGAAAAGTGCGATTGATATCAATCCACCGACTAAACTTACTGTAACTTTTGTAGATAATCCTAAGAGTGCTTCCATCATGAAATAAATTATATATTCAATCATTTTTTAAGTCAAACGATTATTGTTTATACATGTATTCATTTTTCAATATACAACATATAGTGGCGCTATAGTTAAGAATTAACTAGATATATTTTTATGCAATAATTTTTAAAATTGATATTGAATGAAATGCATAAAATATGTATAATATACAAAAATTCTTATACAGGAGCGCATACATGGTAATTGCTTTATATGCTAAAGACCCAATAAACAGTAAAAGCATTAGAGATAAAATCATAGCCATTTTAGAAGAAATGGGCCACTCTTGTATAGTTTTAAATGAACTCGAAACAGATGAGAAAATAGATAGAATTTTGGCATTTGGCGGAGATGGCACGATGCTTAAGACTGCATCATTTGCTGTTTCAAAAAATGTACCATTTTTGGGTGTAAACTTTGGAAATGTTGGATTCCTTGCATATGTAAATTGCACAGATGAACCAAAAAAGATTGTAGAAACCTTACTTTCAAATAATTTTGAAAAAAGAATGATGATTTCTGTTGAATTAGATGGAAAGGTTTATACAGCACTTAACGATATCTTTGTTGGAAAGAGTGAACCTCAACCAATTTATACAGTTGTTTCTATCAACGATGAACCAATAGATAGATATCATTCAGATGGAATTATCATTGCAACACCTACAGGATCAACAGGATATTCATTATCTGCAGGTGGTCCAGTTGTAGATCCATCTTTAGATGGAATTATTATAAATCCAGTATGTCCACATTCGCTACATTCAAGACCATTTGTAGTATCTGCAGATAGCACTATTTGTCTTTATGACAAAGATTTCAAGGTAAATGTTACTGTAGATGGAAAAATTGTTGGTACAACAACAAAGAAAATTACAATTAAAAAATATGAGAGAGATGTGGTGTTAATCAAACCTAACGATACATCTTTTTATAGTAGATTATTAAATAAAATGAATAGATGGGGTGTAACCCACGTAGAGGAGACTTTATGGCAAGAGCAACAAGACAATTAAAAATCTTAGAGATCATTGCAAAGTATGATATCGATACTCAAGAAGAGTTAGTATCAAAACTACAAGCCGAAGGCTTTAATGTAACACAAGCTACAGTATCTAGAGATGTTAAAGATATGAACATCATCAAGGTTCTTGCACCAGATGGAAGACATTATAAGTATGTCGCACAACAAGTACAAGATGCCAACAGCTCAGATAAATATCACAAGATGTTCAAGAGTGTAGTTTTAAGCATTTCATCCGGTGAAAACTTAATTGTTATTAAGACTGAAATCGGTTCAGCAAATATGGCAGCAGCTCTCTTAGACAAAATCTCATTTGATAATATTTTAGGTATTATCGCAGGTGACGATACAATTTTTGTTGCAGTAGATAGCGTTTCAAATACTGCATCAGTTATGTCAAAAATCAATCAATTACTATTATAATAGTAAAACAATATGTTAAAAACCTTATCTATTAAGAATATAGCACTCATTTCACAATTAAGCCTGGAACTACAAAACGGGCTTAATATTTTAACTGGTGAGACTGGTGCAGGTAAATCTATCATCATAGATTCATTAAATTTTGTTCTTGGAGATAGATCAGATAAATCCTTAATTAGATATGGAACAGATGAAGCATCTGTTGAAGCTGTTTTCGAAAATTATTCAAATCCTGAAGTATCCGAATATCTTTCAGACATGGGAATAGATGAAGAAGAAATTCTAATCATCACAAGAAAAATGAAAGATACAAAGAATGAGTGTAGAATCAATGGTAAGATGGTAACACTATCAATGCTTAGAGGTTTAACATCATTATTAGTAGATATTCACGGACAACATGAGCACCAAAAATTATTAAATGTCTCCTCACATATAAAATTAATAGATGCTCTTGGAGATGAAGAACTATTTACACTCAAAAATAAGGTTAAATATTCATATAATGAATATATGTCTATCCTTGATGAGCTAGATAAATATGGAGATGAAGATGAAAGAATGAGAAGATTGGACATTCTTGCATTCCAAATCGACGATATTACACAAGCAGATATTAAGGAAAATGAAGAAGATACCTTAATTGAATTAAGACATAGACTAAGAAATACTGAAAAAATTATTAACGCACTTAAAGGTGCATATGATTGTATAGATGGTTCAGATAAGAATGTTGTTTCATTAATTAAACAATCTGAATCTCAATTGAATTCAATATCTAACTTTGGTGATGATATTAATAATATCATAGACCGCCTAGATTCTTCTAAATTAGAATTAAAAGATATCGCCGATACATTAGACGAAATGATCTCTAAATTTGATCATAGCGAAGCTGAGGCAGACAAAATAGATGAAAGAATCTCTTTACTTCGTGCTTTAAAGAGAAAATATGGTGAAACAGAGGAAGCAATCCTTGAATATCTAAAAAAAGCAGAAGAAGAATTTGATATGTTAGATAATGCAAAAGAAAAAGTTGAAGAACTTCAAAATGAAAAAGTGAAGAAAGAAAAGGAACTTTTATCTCTTGCAAATGAATTAACCAAAAAGAGAAAACAAATTGCTGCAAAATTCGAAAAAGATATCATTTTAAATCTAAAAGATTTAGGTATGGGCGGAACAACATTCAAAGTTGAGTTTAAAGATGTTAAAAATGCTCCAGAATATGTGACATCAAATGGTATAGATGATATCGAATTCTTAATCTCACCAAACATCGGTGAACCATTAAAACCATTATCTAAGATAATCTCAGGTGGTGAAATGTCTAGATTTATGCTTGCAATTAAGAACATTATTGCAGATAAAGATAGTATATCCACAATGGTATTCGATGAAATTGATACAGGTATCTCTGGAAATATCATGACACAAGTTGCTATGAAGATGTGTTCCATTTCTAGAAACCATCAAGTTATCGCAGTAACACATATGCCATCACTTTGTTCAATGGCAGATACTCATTTCTTAATTGAAAAACAAGTAGAAAATGATAAGACTATTACACATGTTTATCCTTTGGATAAAGATGGCGATATAAACGAAATTGCAAGATTAATTGGTGGTGCTAGCTATTCAGATTACGCAATCCCACATGCAAAAGAAATGAAGAAGTGGGCAGATGATTATAAAGCATCACTAAAATAACCTATAAAACAATATATAATAAAAAGATCCACCTAAAATTGGTGGATTTTTTAAATTAAGATAGTCTATAAGCCGAGTTCTGTATTTGATGGCCATCTATCTAGACCTAATGTCTCCACTAGGTTCAAGCGTTATAGGGAAGCGGACGGACAGCCCATAGCTTCCACAACTTGCACTAGGTGGGGTTTACACCGCATATTTGTTACCAAATAGCTTGTGAGCTCTTGCCTCACATTTTCACCCTTGCCAAAACGGCGGTTTTTTTCTGTTGCACTTTCCTTAACGTTACCGTCACCAGCAGTTAACTGGCACCTTTGTCCTATAGTGCTCGGACTTTCCTCATATCTTACGACATGCGACCATCTGGCTATCTCGACGTCATTATATAACAAAAATTTTGTCTTATCAAATGATTTTTTATTAATATTTTTTGCTATATATTTCTAAAAAACGCCATTTTTTAAAATACTTTCAATATTTTTTAATCCAAAATAAAAGCCATTTTACTTGATATTAAAGCGAATTTAGTATATAATACTACACATGGATTTATTTGATTATGCAGCCGATTATACCCAATCTAAGCCACTTGCAGAACGTATGAGACCATCAACTTTGGATGATTTCATCGGTCAAGAGAAAATAATTGGGAAAAATTCGTTACTAAGAAGAGCTATAACTGCTGATAAACTTGGCAGTTGTATTTTTTATGGTCCTCCAGGATGTGGTAAGACGACTTTAGCTAATATTATTGCTTCGCAGACAGACGCAGTGTGCGTAAAACTTAATGCTGTAACATCAGGTGTATCAGATGCAAAGCAAGTAATAGAGGAGGCAAAGAACACTTTAAAGATGTATGGAAAGAAAACATACCTTCTTTTAGATGAATGCCACAGATGGAATAAAGCACAATCAGATTCAGTTCTACAAGGTATTGAAAATGGAGATATCCTATTTATAGGATCTACAACAGAAAATCCTTTCACATCCATGACAAAAGCTATTATTTCAAGATGTAGAGTTTTTGAATTTTCTAGATTAAAAGACACAGATATCATTCTTGGACTTAAAAAAGCAGTTGCAGATAAAGAAAAAGGATTAGGAAGATTTAATCTTAAAGTAGATGATGATGCATATACCTTATGGGGTTGGGCAGCAAATGGTGATTTAAGAACGGCTCTTAATGCTTTAGAGCTTGCTGCATTAACCACAACACCAGATAAAGATGGATTGATACATATCACTAAAGAGGATGCAGGACAGTCTATACAACGCAAAGCGTTGAGTTATGACGAATCTATGTATTATGACATGATTTCTGCATTCATTAAATCTATGAGAGGTTCGGACTCTAATGCAGCTTTATATTGGGCTACAAGATTATTAGAGGGCGGTTGTGACCCATTATTAATTTGCAGAAGAGTTATGATTCATGCTGCAGAAGATGTGGGCCTTGCAGATCCAAGAGCATTGGTTGTTGCAACATCTGCTATGCAGGCTTTTGAAAGAATTGGTTTGCCAGAAGGTAAGATTCCACTTTGTGAAGCCATAATTTACGTTGCAGAAGCTCCTAAGTCCAATTCTGTAGTAGAAGCTATAGCCGAGGCTGAAGATGCAGTCAAAAACTGCAAGAAAGAATCTGTTCCAATCTATTTAAGAGATCCAAATTATAAGTCAGAAAAGATATCTGGATATAAATATCCACATTCATATGGCGGATGGGTAGAACAACAATACCTTCCAGATGATGTAAAGGATAGAAAAATCTATAATCCTACAGACCATGGATTTGAAAAAACAATTCAAGAAAGACAAGCAAAAAGAGCAAAAGGTGAAAACTTTTGTATAGAGGAAGATAAAAACAAATGAGAATTATTGCTTTAGATATCGGAGATATTAGAATTGGCGTTGCTGTCTCAGATTTCATGAGAATTATTGCAAATCCAAGAGAAACATATATAAGAAAGAATGAAGATGCAGACATTGAATATTTTATTCAACTTGCCAAAAAAGAAGAAGCAGATACATTCGTTGTAGGTCTTCCAATTAATATGGATGGGACAGAAGGTCCAAGAGTTGAATTATGTCGTGCTTTCGGAGAAAACCTCAAAGAAAAATCTGGCTTAAAAGTTGAATATCAAGATGAAAGATTGACAACTGTAACAGCAGAAAGAATGCTAATTGAGGCAGATGTTAGAAGAGATAAAAGAAAGCAAGTAATAGACAAAGTTGCAGCAACAATTATTCTAGAATCCTATTTAAATAGGATGTCATTCAAAATTAATTAAAAATTGGAGTATATTATGGCAGACGAAAACAAGAAAGATTTATTCGAAGACAACACAAGTGTTGATGAAAATGATGTAGATATAATCACATTACGCAATATCGAAAAAGATAAAGATGAAGATTTCTATCATTTAGCCACATACGATCTAAACGATCAATGGTATATCGCACTTTTACCAGTCAAACCAGAAAAAGGTGAGGAAGATGATGTTTACATTTTCAGAGTAGAAGAACAAAAAGGTGAAAACTTCATTATTCCAATTGAAGACGAAGCAGAATTAGATGCAGCATTTGAAGAATTCCAAAAATTCATGGATGAAAATGCTGGAGATGAGGAAAAATAATTTTCAAATTAGTGCAAAAAAATAATTGCATTATTATAAGTAATAATATATAATCACGTTAATCGCGCACTCTAGATGAGTTATAGGCGTTCCCGATTCGGGTCCTATAATGCTGAGTCTAGGGGAGGTGAAAATAAAAAAACAAACAGGAGGACCATAGAATGGCCGTTACAACAATGAAAGCCTTGCTAGAAGCAGGCGTACACTTTGGACATCAAACAAAAAGATGGAATCCAAAAATGTCTAAGTACATTTATTCCACAAGAAACGACATTCATATCATTGACTTAGCAATTTCAGTCCAAAAAGTCGAAGAAGCATATGAATTTGTCAAATCAGTAGCATCCACAGGAAAATCAGTATTATTCGTTGGAACAAAGAAGCAAGCTCAAGACGCTATTAAAGAAGAAGCAGAGCGTTGCGATATGTTCTATATTAACCAAAGATGGTTAGGTGGTACTTTAACAAACTTTAAGACCATCAGAACAAGAGTACAACGTTTAACAAAGATTAACGAAATGGAAAAAACTGGTGAATTCAATTATTTAACAAAGAAAGAAGTTGCTTCCTTAGTTAAAGAAAGAGACACTCTCGAGAAGAACCTTGGTGGTATTAAGAACATGACATCCTTACCAGGATGCTTATTCATCGTAGACCTCAAGAAAGAAGAGAATGCAGTTAAAGAAGCACAAAGATTGAATATACCAATCGTAGCAGTTGTTGATACAAACTGTGATCCAGATTTAGTTGACTATGTAATCCCAGGAAACGACGATGCAATTAGAGCAATCCAATTATTCGCATCAATTATCGCAGACGCAGTTATCGAAGCACGTCAAGGCGAAACAGGATTAAATCAATCTAAAGCAAAAGCAGAAGCTCCAGTTGAAGAAGTTGCTCCAGTAGTTGAAGAAGCTCCAGTTGAAGAGAAGAAAGAAGAAGCAGCTCCAGTAAACGATGCACTTGCTAAAGCAATTGCAGAAGCTGAAAACAATAAATAATAAAAGGAGAATATAGATATGGCATTCACAAGTAAAGATGTTATGGCACTTCGTCAAAAGACTGGTGTTGGAATGTTAGATTGCAAAAAGGCATTAGAAGCAACAGACGGCGATATGGAAAAAGCTATTGATTTCTTACGTGAAAAGGGATTATCCTCAGCAGCTAAGAAAGAATCAAGAATTGCAGCAGAAGGTGTTATCGCTACAGCAACAAACGGAACAAAGACAGTTTTATTAGAAGTAAACTGTGAAACAGACTTCGTTGCAAAATCAGATGCATTCAAGAACTTTGTAAGCATCGTTGCAAATTATATTCTCGATAATGATACAGTTAAGGTTGAAGATATCCCAACAATCTTAGCAAAAGATTTCGGTGAAGTAACAATCAAAGTTGGTGAAAAGATTTCAGTCAGACGTTATACAGTTTACACAACAACAGATGACACAATCGATACATACATCCACTTTGACCAAACAATCGGTGTTATGGTTGAAATGTCAGCTGGCACACCAAAGACAGTTGCACATGATGTTGCATTACAAACTG
>Ga0256405_10004927_pt1 | contig 24035 bp, 21 predicted proteins | sample RumenRJG_02DNA_FD_189096 | JGI IMG/M metagenome (GOLD analysis project Ga0256405, IMG submission 189096) | Bovine rumen microbial communities from Lethbridge, Alberta, Canada - RJG_02 | ecosystem: Host-associated > Mammals > Digestive system > Stomach > Rumen | place: Canada: Alberta... | reverse complement strand
TCTCGTCCATATTGGCATACGCATAGCCTTTGGAAAACTCTTTCAGGGCTTCCATGATAAGGCGTTCACGCTTTTCTTCCTCCATCGTCATAATTTTATGATCTGCAATTTCATATTCGCCGATAAAATCAGTATTATTACTCTTACGAGCCATTATTACTCACCTCCATTTCTATCCTATTGACTTTTAAGTCAATAAAAGTATAACATGTATTGACTTAAAAGTCAATAGGAAATGTGGAGAAAATATGTAAATAGTGTTTAATGTGTGACAAGGAGTGAAAAATATCAACAATCCTTTGTGTTAATGCTGGTCAAAAGGGTAGAGATTCATCAGAATGAGGACAAAACCCTCGACCTGTGCTTTGAGTTCAACGGGGGATTTGAGGACAGCTACGGCGTAGAGATAGAAGACGATGTGTAAAGAAAACAGGCGTGGGGTATACAAACCTCATGCCTGTTCTTTTTCTGCGAATATTTGAAACTGAATGCTGTGCTGGCACGCACAGCGGTGGACAAGTACGATACGACAGTGACACAGAGCGTATTTACGCTGTTTTAAGCATATTTTAGACACACGCACCATCATACCATGCGTAACCCGTACCAAGTGTGACATATACTGTCGGCAAGATGGCAAAAGAAAAAAGCCCGCATTTGCGAGCTTTTATGATGCAGATGGTGGGACTTGAACCCACACGTCCTTGCGAACACTAGCACCTGAAGCTAGCGCGTCTGCCAATTCCGCCACACCTGCGAATATTAAAATATGAAACTGACCTCGTCATATTACCGAGGGGGTGCGATAAATTCAGAGAAGTTACGCTGCCCGAAGCTAGCGCGTCTGCCAATTCCGCCACACCTGCAAATATTAAAATATGAAACTTAACCTCGTCATATTTCCGAGGGGGTGCAATTAATTCAGAGAAGTTACGCTGCCCGAAGCTAGCGCTGTCTGCTGTGCTTGCGAAGCAAGCAAGCCGCACACACCTGCAAATATTAAAATATGAAACTTAACCTCGCCATATTACCGAGGGGTATGATAAATGCACTGTCGTAGCACTACCCGAAGCTAGCGCGTCTGCCAATTCCGCCACACCTGCAAATATTGCGCTGTCATCATACAGCTTTAATATTATATCACAGTATTGACGTTTTGTCAATAGCAAAAATAAAAAAACTGAGGCAAAGTTTTTCACCTTGCCTCAGATATTTTTATAACTGCGTTTGCTTGCCTGTGCCTGTTATCATTTTCATAAATGCCTTGTTCTTGCGCAGCTGGCTGAACAGTATAACACCGAGCAGCGTTACGCACACGAATTCGCCGAATGCAACACTGGCGACCGACATCCAGAATGGCAGGTCGAGAAGAAAATAGAGTTCTGCTGCCACAATAAATCCGTTTGAAATAACGGGGAACAGCGAGCATATAATCATTCTCGGCAAACTGTTCTCCTTGCGCAGCAGATACATCGGTATCGCAGCGATAAGCGTTGCGGATGTGCCCACCAGCATATCCCATTTCATAGGGCTGAACAGGTTTGCGATAAAGCAGCCGATAGTCAGTGCGAAAATGTAGTCTTTGTTGAAGAAACAAAGCAGCATAAGCGCTTCGGCTATCCTGAACTGAATGTCATTGTAAGAAATAAATGATAACGAAAGTGTCAGCACAACGTAAAGTGCCGCCACAACGCCGATCCTTGTGATACGGCGGGCAGAAAAGTTTTCCACACTCAATTGCTCCTTGTTTTTTTGTAAGAGTGGTTTACACGGATACACTCTGAGTATATCAGTAGCCCATGCCCTGCTGATTGCCGGGGTTGTAAAGCAGCTGATTGAGCATAGTTGCAAGCAGTTCAACGTTTTTCTGATTTTGCTTTCTTGCGCCAATCTCTGTTCCGAGCTTAGGCTGGCTCACGATGGTAACACCCGTTCTTCCATCGGGGATAACACCCATGGCAACGGTGACCTGTTCGCCCCATGTCATCAGTGACATACCCTTGCTCAGATAGATCATATAGTTGTAATTGTCGCAGTTCTCGACCTTGTAGCCGCACATCTGCGCAGCACGGCAGGCAGCGTTGAAAACGTAATTGAGATCAGCGCTGTATGCCAGATCGAGCCGACAGCTTTTATCAGAAAAAAGACCCATATTTTAAGCCTTGTTGATAGAACCGAACAGCTCCATCTTTTCCTTGACGGTAGCCTTGATAGCCTCAAAGCCAGGAGCGAGAACCTTTCTTGGGTCGAAGCCCTTGCCCTGAAGATCCTTGCCCTCTTCGATGTACTTTCTTGTAGCAGCAGCGAAGGAGAGCTGGCACTCTGTGTTAACGTTGATCTTAGCAACGCCGAGAGAGATAGCCTTTTTGATCATGTCAGCAGGGATACCTGTACCGCCGTGGAGAACCAGTGGCAGCTCGCCGACCTTCTCGTTTACAGCAGCCAGAGTCTCGAAGCTCAGACCTTCCCAGTTGTCAGGATACTTGCCGTGGATGTTGCCGATACCTGCAGCGAGGAAATCAACGCCCAGATCAGCGATCATCTTGCACTCGTTAGGATCAGCGCACTCGCCCTTGCCGATAACGCCGTCTTCTTCGCCGCCGATAGCGCCGACCTCAGCCTCGATAGAAAGACCAAGATTGTGAGCTACGTTAACGAGCTCTGTTGTCTTAGCAACGTTCTCGTCGATAGGGAAGTGAGAACCGTCGAACATGATAGATGTGAAGCCTGCCTTAATGCACTTGTAGCAGCCCTCGTAGGAGCCGTGATCGAGGTGAAGAGCAACAGGAACTGTGATGCCAAGGGACTTGTCCATTGCAGCAACCATAGCAGATACTGTCTCAAAGCCGCCCATGTACTTGCCTGCGCCCTCGGAAACACCGAGAATTACAGGTGAGTTGTTCTCCTGTGCTGTAAGCAGGATAGCCTTTGTCCACTCAAGGTTGTTGATGTTGAACTGACCTACTGCATACTTGCCTGCTCTTGCCTTGTCGAGCATTTCTTTAGCTGATACTAACATTTTGAATTCCTCCAATATTACAATTTGGTAATTAAAATTTGCCGTAATTATTATATACTATTTTTTATCTGTTTTCAAGTGCTGCGGGCAGGTTTTAAGAAATATTTCACAAAGGCTCGCAAAAAAAGAGGAGCCGTAAAGCTCCTCTGTGAAATGCTTTGTATTACCAAGCCTGAACGATCTTGCTGTTGCCTGATGACTTGAAGTAAGCAACGCTGTAAGCGTGGTTATCATTTGTAAAGACATACAGGTAAACTGCGCCGTCGTCTTCTGACCTGTACTCGTAGGACTTGATGCCCGAGCTGTTCTGGTTTGCAAGAGCGGTAGCGACATTAGCAAGAACCTGTGCCTGATCTGTGCCGCCCTGCTGCGACTGCTGCGTCTGAGACTGTGTCTCGGACTGAGTCTGGGTCTGGGTTTGTGTCTGTGTCTGAGTTTGAGTCTGAGTCTCGGTCTGAGTTTCTGTCGGCGACCACTGTGTATCAGTTGTAGTCTCTGTGGTGGTCTGCTCGGTGGTGGTCGTTGTCTGCTCCTCGGTCGAGCTCTTTGTTGTAGTTGTAGCCTCAGGCTGAGATGTCGTTGTTGACTCTGTTATCTTTGTTGCAGTTGTTATAGCAGAGGTCTTTGAGTTGCCCTGTGAGCTGCTGTCATCGCCCTTTGCAAAGCCGACCAGCTTGTATCCAACGAAGATTGCGAGTGCAACTACTGCGATAACGCTGAGTGTGATAAGCGCTGTGATAATGAATATCTTCTTCTTTTTGTTTGCGCTCTCGTCCTCGTCGTCATAATCATCTTCGTAGTAGTCTCTGCCGCCTGCGTAGTAATTTCTGCCGTTTGAAGAACGTGAGGATCTTGCACCCTTTGCATATCTGCCGTCGTCCTCGTAACCGTCATCTTCGTATGTATCGTCGTAATATCCGTCGTCATCGTAGTACTGATCGTCATCATCATAATACTGATCATCGTCATAGTACTCGTCGTCATCATAATAGTTGCTGCTTGGCTGAGGACCCGGCTGTCTTACTGGTTGAGGCTCGGGACGCTTCGGCTGCGGTGCAGCCTGCTTTGGAACAGTGAAAGCTCTGGTCTTTTCCTGATAGTCGGAAGCGGCAACTGCCGAGAACTCTCTTGTAAGATCCTCGTCGTTGTCTCTTGCAGCAGGTCTTCTTGCGCCGAGAGCACGGTCAACAGTGTTGCTTGCGTTTGCAGCGTTTTTCTGTCTTGCTCTCTCTCTGCTTGCGATAACAGCGCTTTCTATATCTTGATTTCCGCCGATAAGCAGGTTGTGACAATATTTACAGAGTATCGCTTCGTCGGCGATCTCTTTGTGACAATACGGACATTCTTTGGTTGCCATTGATATCGTCTCCTTTGTATATTGATATAATGAATGCACTTATGCACAATATATAGTAACACACCCAAGGTCAAAAATCAAGAAATTTCGCCCGTTTTGTACATAATATTGTACATATGCACAAAAAAAGCTCTTTGATAAGCGAGTTTTCGCCCATTTTGCAGACATTTTCCGACATTTTTCTGCACCACCACCGATTTTTTGCGGAAAAATGCCGCCGAAAATGTCTTGATGTGGTGATAATGCTCAAAGAGTATTTGGAGCACAAAACTTTTTTGTGATTTATCACAAATTGCGAAAATGCGCTTGACAAACGCGGGGGTGTGTAGTATAATATATAAGCTGTCTGATGACAAAAACTTGGCAGATACGACGGCAGAGACCGTCTGTGAAGTGTCTCAGCGAGGCGTAACTCAGTTTGGTAGAGTGCTTGGTTTGGGACCAAGATGCCGCAGGTTCAAGTCCTGTCGCCTCGACTCTTGTTTTTTTGACAATGTGTAAAAAAACAATAAATCCTGAAAAATCCTGTTGACAAGAACGCTTTGATGTGTTAAAATGAATTTTGTCACCTAAGCAGGTATACGCTGGTGTAGCTCAGTTGGTAGAGCAGCTGATTTGTAATCAGCAGGTCGGGGGTTCAAGTCCGTCCACCAGCTTTTTACTCCGCAAAGAGCGGATAATATGGGAGAATTCCCGAGCGGCCAAAGGGGGCAGACTGTAAATCTGTTGCTTTCAGCTTCGGTGGTTCGAATCCACCTTCTCCCATCAAATTAGTGCCCCATAGCATATGCTATGGGGTTTAATTATGCAAACTTGTTTTTTGAACATTATATATGAAAAGAGTTAATGCAAAGTGAAAATAGTCTGCCTGATCAAAATGTATGACACATTGATAGAAATATGACAACATAATAAGCATCAAAACACACGCCATAGGTCATGAAACTATCGGGAGGAATCAAAAATGGTAAGAGAAGATCTGAGAAATATTGCGATCATCGCACACGTTGACCACGGCAAGACCACACTCGTCGATCAGATGCTCAAACAGAGCGGAACGTTCAGAGAGAACCAGGCTGTCGAGGAAAGAGTAATGGACTCGGGCGATATCGAGCGTGAAAGAGGAATCACTATCCTCGCAAAGAATACATCGATCAAATATAAAGACGTTAAGATAAACGTTATCGACACCCCGGGTCACGCAGACTTCGGCGGCGAGGTAGAGCGTGTGCTCAAAATGGTAAACGGCGTTATCCTGCTCGTTGACGCAGCAGAGGGCCCTATGCCGCAGACAAGATTCGTTCTGCAGAAATCCCTTGAGCTTGGTCACAGAGTAATCGTTGTTATCAATAAGATAGACAAGCCTGATGCAAGACTGGGCGAGGTCGAGGACGAAGTTCTTGAGCTTCTTATGGATCTCGATGCAACAGACGAACAGCTCGACAGCCCTATCCTCTACTGCTCGGGCAGAGACGGCACAGCATCAAAGAATGCCGATGACCTCGGCACAGATATGATACCTCTTTTTGAGGAGATTCTCGACTATATCCCTGCACCTGAGGCAGACCTCGACGGCACAATGCAGTACCTCGTTTCCTCAATCGACTATAACGAGTATGTCGGACGTATCGCTATCGGACGTATCGAAAGAGGCTCGATGAGAGTCGGTCAGGACGTTATCATCGGCGACTACCACGAAACAAAGGCTCAGTATAAGGGCAAGATAGTTACAATGTATCAGATAGAGGGACTCAACAGAGTTCCATGCGACAGCGCAAAGGCTGGCGACATCGTCTGCATCAGCGGTATCGAGAACATCACCATCGGCGACACCATCTGCGACAGCTCCAACTTTGAGGCTGTTCCGTTCGTAAAGATTTCCGAGCCTACCGTTGAGATGACCTTCTCGGTAAACAATTCGCCTTTCGCAGGCAGAGAGGGTAAGTTCGTTACCACAAGACATATCCGTGACAGACTTTTCAAGGAGCTTCTCAAAGACGTTTCCCTGCGTGTTTCCGAGACCGATTCGACAGATTCCTTCAAGGTCGCAGGCAGAGGCGAGATGCACCTTTCTATCCTTATCGAGAATATGCGCCGTGAGGGCTACGAGCTGGGCGTTTCAACTCCGAGAGTTCTGTTCAAGGAAATTGACGGCAAGCTCCACGAGCCTATCGAGAGACTTGTTATCGACGTTCCTGAAAACTGCGTAGGACCTGTAATGGAAAAGGTCGGTTCAAGAAAGGGCGAGCTTCAGGAAATGGCTCCTGTGGGCAGCAGAATGAAGCTTCAGTTCCTTATCCCTGCAAGAGGACTTTTCGGCTACAAGAGCGAGTTCCTTACCGACACAAAGGGCGAGGGAATCATGTCCTCTGTTTTCGACAGCTATCAGCCGTACAAGGGCGATATCCCGAAAAGACCAACAGGCTCACTCGTTGCATTTGAAACAGGCGAGGCTGTTACCTACGGTCTTTACAACGCACAGGAAAGAGGAGAGCTTTTCATCACTCCGGGCACACAGGTTTACGAGGGTATGGTAGTCGGCTCGTCACCGAAGCAGGAAGACCTTATCGTTAACGTGTGCAAGAAAAAGCACCTGACCAATACAAGAGCCAGCGGCTCTGACGACGCTCTCAGACTTGTTCCGCCGAGAGTGCTCAGCCTTGAGGATTCACTTGAATTCCTCGCAGAAGACGAGCTTCTTGAAGTAACGCCTAAGAACATCAGAATCAGAAAGAAAACTCTCAGCAATTCGCAGAGAGCAAAGGACAGAGCAAAGCTCAACGTTTGATATTTCAAAAAGGCAGCGCAGGTCGCTGCCTTTTTTTGTTGACATATTTCGGAAGATGTTATATAATCATTCTAACAACAACTGCGAGGTGAGAAAATGGCAGAAAAGAAAGACCCGAAGAAAAGCATACACACAGGTCACCGTGAAAGAATGCGCAAGCGCTTTGCAAAGGACGCAAGGCTCGACGGCTTTGCCGAGCACGAGATAATGGAGATGCTTTTGTTTTTCGTTCTCACCCGAAAGGACACCAATGCCATTGCCCACGACCTTATCGACCAGTTCGGCTCGGTGGGCGGCGTGCTCAGCGCACCTGTCGACAGGTTAAAACAGGTCAAGGATATCGGCGACAACGGCGCTGTTATGCTCAAACTGTTCGGCGCCATAAGCGACCACGTCAGCAGACAGCAGTTCATCAACATCGACGCCAGCGACAGAGAGGCTTTCACCGAGTATGTCAAGCGGCTGTTTATCCACGAAAACGTCGAGAGCTTTATGGCTATCTGCATCACCGCGGATATGCACGTTGGTATGGTGTCAAGAATTTCAACGGGCACGGCGTCGTCAACGCCCGTCAACCTGCGCGAGCTTGTCAGAACGGTGCTCAACGGCGGGGGAGAGAACATAATCCTCGCCCATAACCACCCTGATTCGACCTGCCGTCCGTCCTCAGAGGATATTATGATGACAAGGAAGATAATGCAGTATCTCGCTCCGTTCGATATTCACGTTCTCGACCATTATATCGTCGGAAATGACGGCGCGATGAGTATGCGCGGCTGCGGTTTCATTCACGATATGGAATGTTAGAAAAACACAATATGTTGTGGGAGGTGCATAGTCTTATGTACCTCTTTTTGTTAAACGGCGTTAAAAATGTGTGCAAAATGTCTAATTATTTTCTGCCGTTTTGTACAAAAGGGTAATTTTAAAGCAGAGCGTTTATTATTGCTTGACGATGGGCAAAAAGGTGTGTTATAATCTATTATGTGGTAATATGGTTACTTATTTGTGACTTTTTTATAGAAACTATGGTCAAATTTGTGCGGTTTGCCACATACAAGAATTTGTATTTTATCATGCCAAAGCGGCATAAAACGATAAAAATCCGACCGATTCGGAACAGGAGGTTTGTGATGGAAAAGCAGATTGATTACGGAAGCTATTCGGCGTATAAGCAGACGATGGAAAATCTCACCGCCGATCTGGAGGAGCTTCTGCAGCTGAGTGACGAGATAATGCTTGTCAACACAGCGAAGTCTTTGGAGGAGACTATCGAGAAAACAAAGGATGAGCACTTTGAAGTCGCTATCGTAGGTGAGTTCAAAAGAGGTAAGTCTACCCTCATCAACGCTATGCTCGGCGAGGAGGTACTGCCTGCGGACGTACTGCCTGCAACAGCTACCCTCAACAGAGTTACATACAGCACCGAGCCGTATGTGCAGGTCGAGTATAAAAACGGCAACAGCGAGAGAGTTGACATCGGCAAACTCGAGGACTACGTTACAAAGCTGACGGCTGAGTCCGAGGAAAGAGCCGAGACTGTCAAGGAAGCTACCGTTTATTATGATACCGAGTTCTGTAAGAAGAACGTTGATATCATCGACACTCCGGGTCTTAACGACGACGAGCAGATGACCAGCGTTACGCTGTCTATCCTTCCTAAGATAGATGCCGCTGTTTTCGTTATCAGTGCAAACTCTCCGTTCTCACAGTTCGAGAAGGAGTTCCTTGAAAAGAAGATGATGACCTCCGATGTCGGAAGAATCATCTTCGTAGTAAACTGCTTCGGCACATTCTCTCAGGAGGACGAGAACAAGATAGTTGAGACCGTCCGTTCGAGAATCGGCAAGTATGTTATGGAAAAGGCAAAGAAAGTCATGGGCGAGGATTCCCGTGAGTTTGCCGTATATAAAAGAAAGATCGGAACACCGAGAGTTATCGGCGTGTATGCTAAGAAAGCTCTCGTTGCAAAGACTACGGGCGATCAGGCTATGCTTGAGGAAAGTAATTTCCCAGAGTTCGAGAACGCCCTTGAAAGCATGCTCACAAAAGAGCGTGGTGTTATCTCCCTCCAGATAATCACAAACAAGATCACAAACTCAGGTACCGAGATACTCCGTAACGTCGTAATGCAGGAAAATGCACTTATGATGGCAAACGATGAATTTATGGTCAAGTATGAAGCTGCCATAAAGGAGATCGAGGAGATAAGAAATAAAAAGAGAGAGGAATTCGTTAAGATAAACGATTCTGCAAATCAGGTGTTCAACAGCCTCCAGCCTATCCTTGACAGCTATTGGGATAAGATAGAGGAAGCTGCTATGCAGGTTATCGACAACTTCCAGATGTCGTCTGATGACTTCAAGAAAGACCAGCTGAAAATCGTTTCCGCTAAGCTCACCGAGAAGATAAGAGAATCTATCGAGGTCAGAGCGCAGATCATCTGCGAGCAGATCCAGAACCAGATCAATGTCGCTGTCAGCGGCGAGGCTGAAAGACTCCAGGGCTTTGAAGACGCATTCTTTGAGAGCGTTGCAAGGATCCAGGAAATGTTCACTATCTCCAACCGTGTTACCCAGAACGGCGGCGTGGTCGATAAGATCATCGGCGTAGCTATCGGTTCTTACGGCGTGGGCGGTCTGTTCCTCGGATTCAGAGAGTCGGGCGTCAAGGGCGCTCTGCTCGGCGGTGCAACAGGTCTGACAGGCTTCTATGCAACATACTATGCATCTATGTTCTTTGCAGGCTTCTTCGGGTTGACCGCGACCTTGCCTGTAACACTGTTCCTTATGGCAGTTGCAGGTATCGCAGGAACATTCACCTCTAACTTTGCAGTAGATAAGATACTTGTCAAGGAAAGAATAGAAAAGTATAAGTCCAACTTCAAAACATCCGTGAGAAAGCAGTTCCACGAGATGAAGCTCAACAACGACTTTACCGAAACTGTTCGTCGTCAGGTATTCTCTTCCTTTGAAGGACTCAAGAAAAAGATCGAGGAAGAGACCGAGATCATTCTGCGTGATACTCAGGAAACACTCGATAACCTCAATGACCTTAAAACTCAGAAGAGCAGCGTTTCGCAGAAGGAAATGGAAAGACTGCACAACGTTGCCGAGAGCGCAAGCAGGATAGTTCAGGACGCTTATGCAGTAAGAAAAGTTCTTACCGAGCAGATGGATGCGTAAGTCCGCTGTGACTTTTAAAGAGTAACCGAAATAAAGATCATGGAGGACAAATAATGAATGAAGTATCAGTAGCAGCAAACCCGCTGCTGACTATAGACACGGATTTTGAAGCGTACCTCACAGCTTATACAAGGTCATATCAGGGTCACATGGTGGATGGCAACCTTGACTATGCCTATGAGTCGGACTATGCAGTCAGACAGAAAGTTATGGGTCTGGGCGGCGCATCAAAGCTGTTCAAAGCCGTGAATACTCAGGATATCGCCGCAGAGGCAAAGCACCTGTTTATGAAATGCGATCAGGTCGGTCCTCTGAAATATCCCGAGATATACGACATAGTAAAAAAATGCAGTGAAAGACTTGAAATGGTCGTCCCTATCGTGTTCATCAGAGAAGACCTCGATAAGCCGATAATCTATTCTATCGCCAGCGATATGATAGACCCCTGCGTAGTTATCACCAAGTCTCTTATACAGATGTGCAGCGCCGAGGAGCTTACTCTGCTCGTGGGCTGTGAGTGCGGCAGGATACAGAACGGACACTGCCAGTTCAATATCGCGTATACCTATCTCAATATAAATAAAGACTGCTTCAAGCTGATAACCAGAAGCCATACCTCACCCGTGAGCAGCCAGTTCCATAAGGCACTTGCAGGCTGGGTGAAATTCGGCGAGCAGACTGCCGCAAGAGCAGGCATGATCTGCCTCGATAAGCCCGGTCGATTCCTCGGGCTTATGTCAAGCCTGTATCAGAAAGGCTATGTTGATTTCTACGGCAAAAAGCAGCAGACTTTCAGCAAGGATCTCGAAACTATCAGCGATAATATCCATACTATGGATTCGAGAAGCCTGAAAGTCGATGACGATCTTACCGACGTTGAAAGATTTATCCTTGCAGCCAACGAGTTCCTTTATTGTGCAACTCTCTATGACTGGCGCAACGATATCGACGGCAAAGAGCAGAAAATTCAGCCTGTCCAGGTCTGCGACGTGCGCACAAGTATGATCGTAGGGAATGGAGGTTAAAGCTGATGGATAATGAAAAGTTGACTGCATCTGCCGACAGCTATAACATCTCCAGAGTCAGAAGCTGCATAAACGCAGTGCTTGACGACCCGCAGATCGCAAACGTCCTCGGCAGCGAGTTCGTGGGCGAGCTGAAAGACTGGGATACCCTTGTCGGCAAGAAAATGGACGAGCCGTTCACGCTCGTTATCCTCGGCGAGTTCAAGCGCGGAAAGAGCACGATAATCAATGCCATTCTGGGCAAGGAGCTTACACCGACAAATGCAACTCCCGAGACCTATACCATAAACGAGATCTCATTCGGCAATTTCAGGACAGTTCAGGCTTTCCTCGAAAACGGCAGAAGAATACCGCTGACCATCGACGACATCAAGCGTGAAAAGCTGGAGCAGCGAATGAAGCTGTTCCCGTCAAAGATAGCATACGTTCAGATAAAGGATAATTCACCTATCCTCAACGAGATAAAGATAGTTGACACCCCTGGTCTGTCCGACCTGGAAACGCTTGATAAAGAAGTAAGAGATTATATCGTCAACGCTGACGCGATAATGTACGCAGCATCCTGTCTGATGCCGTTCTCCGAGACGGAGCAGACCTTCCTTGCTTCCCACGTTCTGCCGCAGAGATTTGGTATGCTGTATATCCTCGTCAATATGCTTGACGCGCTTGAAACCCGTCAGGACGCACAGAGAGTGCTCAGACGCTTTAAGAGCATTGCAGGGCGTATTGTTCCCAATGCCGTTGTCTACGGCATAAGCGGCGCAGACGAATTCGCAAGGCGTATGGGCTTGGAAAGACCCGAGAACAAGGGCTTCCGTGACCTGTATGAAACGCAGTTTCTGCAGTTTGAGCTGTCACTAAAACGTGATATCATAATGCAGAAAGACGTTATCCGCTCGCAGAGAGTGCTCACTATGCTCTCGCAGATGCTTGCGGAAACAAATACAAAGCTCGACCTTATCGCCGAAATGGCAGACCTCGACGAGCAGAAGCTCGCAGAAAAGGTCAGCGCTATCGAATCTAAGGGTCAGGAGCTTGAAGCAGCACTTGAAGCTAAAAAGCCGCAGCTCCACCTCGGCATCATCGAGATGCAGCAGGAAGCTGAAAAGTGGATGTACGAGTTTTTCTCAAAGCTGCGTGCAAGCATACTCAAATGTCGTGAAAAGGACGAAAACGGCGAGGATAAATATCCTGCTGAGGACATCGAAAAGTATTTCTACCCGTACCTTATGGAAAAGGTGGGCGAGGCATACAGAACTTGTATCGAGCACCACAGAGACAAGATAGCCGTGCTTGTTGAAAAGATAAGCCACGACCTGTCCGAGTCGCTCGGCATCGAGGAGTATGATGACGAGTCCAAGGCACCGTCAGTTGAGAGAATAATGATGTCTGTCAACAAGAACGTTACAAGAAGCGTTATGGGCGTAAAGCTGTTCGGCACGAGCGAAACGTTCCCGCCTGCAGCGATGAAGTCGTTCAGCCTTATCGCCAAGAAGAAAAAGCAGACGGATATCATCGACATCGCCCTTGAAAACTACGACGATATCAGAAACAATATCGTCAAGGATATCAAGACCGTTTATCAGGATCTTGAAACAAAGGCGCTTGCAAGGCTGGAAAGCCTGTACAAGTACCAGATAGGTCTGAATAAAGAGGCTATTTCACAGACTCAGGAAATGATCGGTCAGCTCGGCGGCGGCGAGATAAAGGCTGCTATCGAGAAGGCAAAGGCTATGCTCAGAGAGCCTGAATCAATACTGGAGCAGTACGGACTGCAAGCATAAAAAATCAAGAGGTTGCCAAGCGGCAGCCTCTTTTTTGTGTCAGTTTTCTTTTGTAAGCTCAGCGAGATGCCGGTTTGAAAGCTCTTTGAGCTCACGACCCTTTTTCAGCAGCTCGTGCAGCGACTCTTTGTCGCCGCTTCCGATAGCATCACGATATTCCTGCAGATGCTCTATTATGTGGTCTATCTCACTCACGAGCGCGTCCTTGTTCATCATAAACAGGGGAGTCCACATATCCTCGTTGAGCTTTGCAACTCTCGTTAAGTCCTTGAACGAGCCTGCCGAAAATCCAGCCTGCCTCATAAGACTCGGGCTTTTAACATAACTGCTCGAAACAATGTGCGCAAGCTGTGAGGTGTAAGCGATAATCTCGTCGTGCTCTTTCGTATCCGAAACTACCACCTTTGCAAAGCCGCAGTCATAAGCGAACTTTGTGACAGTGTCCAGCACCTGCTGTTTTGTGTTGTCGGTCTTTGTGATTATAAAGCTTGCCTTTTCAAAAAGGTTGTCCACCGAGTATGAAAATCCCGAGAACTCACGTCCTGCCATAGGGTGACAGCCGAGGAACTCAACGCCCGCATCTGCCAGCGGCTTTTCAACTGCGTCAACTATCGCGCCCTTAACGCCGCAGGTATCGATAACAATGCCGCCCTTTTTGAAATTGTCCTTGTTTTTCAGCATAAAATCTATCGTCTGCACAGGGTGCAGACTGACGATGACAATGTCGCAGATACCGAGCTTTTCAGCGGTTATCTCGCTGTCTATAGCCTCCTGCTCGATAGCGCTCTTGACAGCCTGCTTGTCAATGTCCAAGCCGTAGCACATATACTGCGTGTTTTTCTTTATTGCCTTTGCAAGCGAGCCGCCGATAAGACCCAGCCCGACTATCGCAATTTTCATTTCTCTTCCTCCAATTTGCTCACTTAGTTAGTTCAACTATCGCATTAGCGTACATATTCAGATTCGTTTTGAAAGTTTCGAGGGTGATGTGTTCGTCAGCGCCGTGCATGTTGTTGTTTTCCCACGGGAACTCCGCACCGAAAGCAACAGCGCCCGGTGTGTTGTGAACGTAGGTCACACCGCCCTCTGAAATGCACTCGCCCTTTGTTCCGCTGACGCCCTCATAAACACCGAGCAGCGTCTGCACGAGCGGAGTGTTCTCATCAACGTAGTGCGGTTCCATGCTCTCAACGCTCGTCACCTCAAAGCCACCCTGTTCAAGCGCACTTGTGAGAATTTCAACAATTTTCTTGCTCGTTTTGTCGATAGGGAAGCGGATATCAACGCCTGCGGTCAGCCTGCCGTCGTCAATGTTGAGCTGTGTTAGCACGCAGGTCATCTCGCCCGACACCTTGTCAGCAAATCCAAGACCGAGCTGCTTTCCGCTGAAATCGCCGTGAACGAATATCTTTGCGATCCTGTCAAAACCTTCAATTCCGAGCTTGCCAAACACCTTTGCCAGCGCAGTTGCCGTGTTCAGTCCGTTTTCGGGACGTGACCCGTGCGCCGATTTTCCCACCAGCACGCCTGCAAGCATATTGCCCTGCGGCTCGGTGTTGAGCTTGAATCCTTCAAACTCCGCACACGCATCGCCCAGCTCGCTTGCCGTCACGTTTGCGATAACAAACTCCGCCTTTCCGGGAACTGCATTTATCACCGTGCCGGCTTTAAGGTAAGGCACGTTTTTTTCGCCCTTTTGAATTTCGCCCTTGAACGTCAGGTGCACAAGACCCTTTTCGCAGTTGAGCACAGGGAAACTGCCGTCAGGCGTGAAAACCATTTTCGGGAACGGGAACGTTTTCTGATAGTATTCAATGTCCTCACAGCCGCCCTCTTCAAAGCCGCCGAAAACCACTCTGAAATTGTGACCTATCGGCACGCCGAGGTCTTTTATCGCCTTGACTGCGTAAAGCACCGCAACGCTCGGACCCTTGTCGTCAATCGTTCCTCTGCCGTAAAGCACTCCGTCTTTAACGGTCAGCTCAAACGGCGGATAGCTCCAGCCCTCGCCCGCAGGCACAGTGTCAAGATGCGAAAGCACCGCAAGCACAGGCTCGCCCTCGGCGTAGTCACCGTGCACAGCGTAACCGTCAACGTTGAGGGTTTTCATTCCGAGGCTTTTCAGAAAGTCCTCACCCCATTTGAGCGCCCTTGCCGAACCCTCACCGAACGGCTTGACCTCGCTTTCAAGCGTCGCCACGCTGTCGATAGAGATTATCTCCGAAAGGCTCGCAAGTATCTCGTCCATGTGTTCATCAAAATATTTTTCAAAAGCCTGTTTGTATTCAAGCATCAGTAAATTCCTCTTTTCAGTGTGCAGACAAGTATCTCCGACGGATTGTTTACGCGCAGTTTGCCAAGCCCCGCCGTCAGCACCAGCTTTCTTTGCTCGCCGAAAGCCTTGCTGTTGTAGATGCCCTTTGTGTATTTCGGGAAGAACTTTCTCTCGGGTGAGAACATTCCGCCGATAAGCGGCAGTCTCACAATGCCGCCGTGGCAGTGTCCCGAGAACGTCACATCAGCGCCCCACCTTGCGTAGTTCTCAAAGAAAAACGGGTTGTGCGCCAGCAGGAAATTGCACCTCGAACTGTCGGGCTTGCCCAGTTTTTCCGTGAGATATTTCACGCTCGGCTCAGGCAGGTGCCTGTATCCCCAGTCGCTGTTGATATAGTAATGCAAGGGCAGTCGCAGACCGTAAAGGTCAATGCTCTCGCCGTTTTCTGTCAGCGTTACCTTTTCGTTGCGCAGCACTCTCACATCAAGCTCTTTGAGCTTACAGCACAGCGCTTCAAGGCACTCGGGCTGATAAAGCTCGTGGTTGCCGACAATATAATAGGTCGGTGCAATTGCCCTCAGCCTCGACATAAACGCCGCCTTTGGCTTCATATCCGTCTCGTCGCGGCTGAAAAGGTCGCCCAGGAAAAAGATATAATCGGGCTGTGCACTGCGGCAGTATTCCATTATGTTGTTGAAATTGTCGCCGTAGCGTTTTTTGTGCAGGTCGGAAAGAACAAGGATCTTCTTGCCGTCAAAGCTTTCCGGCAGCTTTTCCACCACAAGCTCCCTGTTCGTGACCTTTATCTCTCTGTTTGCAATAAGAAAATAGCCTGCTCCGACGAGTGTCAGCAGCAGGCAGCCTGTTGTTTTTAAAGACACGATATCACCTGTCAAGATATTTTTTCAGATCGTTCATTGCCCATTTTGCGTGCTTGTAACCGTGCTCGTAAAGCCTTTTCAGCTTGTTCGGGTCGTTTTCTGTCCTGCCGACTCCGAAAGTCGAGCGCGGCGTGAACACGAACAGCTTTCCCTGCTTTTTGAGCTGCATCACCTCGTCAAGACACTTGTTGTAGCGCTCTGCTCTTGTTGCTATCGCCCTGCAAAGCGCGGGGTATTTGCGGTAGAGCTTTATCGCCAGCTTGCTTGCCGTGTCGGTGGTCTTGACGTAGCCAAGAGGTCTGGTCAGCACAACGATGTTCTTGTCGCAGCCTGCAGCTATTGCCTGTTTGTAGGGGATAGAGTCTGCAAGTCCGCCGTCCATGTACTTTTTGCCGCCAATCTCTATCATCGGGAACAGCAGCGGCAAAGCGCAGGTCGCTTTCAAAAGCGCCCAGTCCTTGTCCTCACCAGTCTCTTCAATGTACTCCGCTTCGCCTGTTTCCACGTTCGTCACCACGGCGTAGAACTTGCCAGGGTTTGCGCGGTAAGCCTCGTAATCAAACGGCAGAATGCTGTTCGGAACGGTATCGTAGGCATATTTCAGACCGTAGTAGCATCTGTTTTTCGGGTCTATAAGATTTCTTGCACCCATGTATTGCTTGCGGTTCATTATCTGCGTTGCAAGCTTGTAGTTCCTGCCGATCTGCTTTGAAAAATAACTCACTCCGAAAGCAGCGCCTGCGGAAACGCCATAGCCGATATCAGCCATGATGCCCTCTTCGAGCAGAGCGTCCATAACGCCGCAGCTGTATACTGTTCTGCTTGCGCCGCCCTCAAAAGTTATACCTAACATAAGTCTATGTCCTTTCGGAGAAAATATGCGTTAGTCCTTGCTTGATTCGGACTCTGAGGACGATGCCTCGCTCTCTGAGCTGCTTGATGATGAGTCTGCCGAGCTTGAGCTTGTGTTTCCGCTGCTTGGCTCAACACGCTCGAGCTGTCTGCCCGAATCGGTCAGCATGTTCACAAGGTTGTCCATTGCATTCTTTGTAGCGTTGTCATCAGTTATTCTGATAGTAACGTTTTCTTTCATGTTGGAAACGATAGTCTTTATCTCTTCAAGAGTCTTTACCTGACCCTGATAGATGTATGTGCTGCCGCTTACCTTGACGTCGTCGTATACTGTCGGTGCAGCTGTCGTGGTCGTTTCAACTGCCGAAGATGAAGCGCTTGAAGACGAAGCCTTGCTCGATCCGCCGTCGCCGTCATCATCGCCCATGCCCGGGAAAAGTCCCAGCAGACCCATCAGTAGTCCGACAGAGCCGAGCAGCAGCAAAAGCAGCAGCAAAAGCAGCAGACGTCTTTTCTTTTTCTTCTTGAGCTTTTTGGTCTGTCTTTCAAGCTCATCTCTATACTTTTTTTCCACATCTTTTTCAATACTCATTTTAAGATCCTCCCGATATTATTTCGTTGTATTTATATGTGTAAAGTAGATATTCTTATAATTGCCCTTTATCTTGCTCAGCACGTCCTGCACGTTGTTTACGTCACGGTAAAGCACCGTGTTTCCGTCGTACATGAACGCCGCAAGTATTATCGAGTCTTTGTCCAGCCCGTAAGAGTTGAGCGCCGACGACAGATTGTCCTTTAGCTTGTCATCGACCGTGACGCTCTGCGATGAGCCGCCGTTCTGTGAAACATAGATAACGTCCTGCCCGTTTTCAAATTTCATTTCCAGCGTGACCATCTTGCCTTCGTTGAAACCGTCAAGCGCGTTCTGCATGTTCTCTGAATTCTGTTTCATCTCACGGTTCTGTTCATTGATCTTGTCTATCTCTTTCTGGTTTTCCTGCTTTGCCTCGTCAATCTGCTTTTGTGCATCTGCCTGCGCCGAAGCGACCTTGCTGTTAGCAGCGTCGATCTTTTCCTGCGCTTTCTTTTCGGCATCAGCCGCAGAGTTCGATACATTGAGCATAACCCAGAAAAGCATTATCATTATTATGTCCAGCAGGCTCGTAAGCTCGATGATTATTCCCTTGTTTTTGCGAAATCCACCGTTCATAGCTTACTCCCTGATCTCAGATGCACGGCTTCCGTTTCTTTCGAGGAACAGCTGAACGTTCTTTTCGTTGTCCTCTATCTTCGAGCAAACGACACCGTCGAGAATCTTGAAGATTATCGAGAAGATAAGTCCCCAAAATGTCGAGGTCAGCGCACCGTAGAAGTTGCCCTGAACGTTTTCCATATCGCTTACCATACCAAGCAGCGAAATGACCGTTCCGAGAATACCCAGCAGCGGGAATATGCCCGTGAGGTTTACAAACAGCGAATACAGCTTGCCCGTGTGGTTTCTCATCTCCACAACGTCTGTCTCTTTCAGTCTTGAAACCTCTGCGCCTGCCTCCTCGCTTGACGACCTTGCGTCAGGCACGAACACCGTCAGGTGCAGCTTTTTGTAAAGCCTTTCAGCCGAGTTCTTTGTCGAGTAATACACAAACCCGGTGAACACAGCCACAAGAAATATGATAAGGTCAAACCCCCATAAATTCATGAATATCACCGAGAAAAAGTCTTTCATCAGGCTATTCACCTCCACAATACATAATATCACATTTTAAAGCAAAAATCAAGGCTATTTGCGCTTATTCTTCAAATTTCGGGCAGCAAAAAACGCCGTATCATAAGATACGGCGCATAGTTGCAGTTTTAGTTTCTTGCCGAGTCGAAACCGCCCTTGTTGAAGAACAGTTCTCTTATCGCCAGAGCGCAGCCCGAAAGGAATCTGTGCTTGTCCTCAATGATAGAAAGCTCTATCTTGCTTGCCACAAGCGCACCGCCGACCTCTGTGAGAGCGTTCTTGAGTTTCTGGAACTCGTTCTCGTCACGGAAGTTGAAGTTGTGCAGAACTATCTTCTGAGGATTTGTGGAGAAGTACAGGTTGTTGAGCAGTACAGCGGTAAGTCTCAGGCGCTCGTCAAGAATCCTGACGACCTCGGGCTCGCCCTTGTCGTATGCCACAAATACCATTTCTCTTGTCACATTGTCAAAATTGCCTCTTGCAGCCTCATAAAGGAACGGTGTTCCCTCAGGTGAAAAGACAGCTTTTATCTTGCGCATCGTCGCCATCGGAGTAAGCTCGTTTTCAACGCAGCCTCTTCTTCCGCACTGGCAAACTGTATCCGCATTCGGATTGATTATCATCTTGTCCACGAAGTTCGTTCTGTTGTCATACGAAACGATAGGCTCGTTAAGATTGGTAACAACGAAATGAACGGTGTTTCCGTAATGCAGGAAAGCGATGTTGTGACGGTTGGGGTCTTTTGATTTCAGAAAGTCTATGTTCGCCATAGCTGTGCCCTTGACGGAGTTGTCAAAAACGAGCGGCAGATCGGTGAACTGTCTTACCTTTGCGAATGCCGTTGAATAATCAGGCTCTGCATCGACCACCTTGATGCCGAGCTTTGCGTACATCGTCGGGAAAATACCGAAACCGATGCCGAGAATGTTCTCCTGAGTCAGACAGTTGTCCGAAAGGATCTCCTTTACCGATTCGAGAACGAACTGTTCGATCTGCTCATAAGTCGTAGATGCGTTTGTTTCAAGATTTCTCTTGTCAAGCACAGCGCCCGACAGCGTGGAAAGACCGATGCTGATGTTCTGCTCCTCGATCGTGATACCTATAACGAACTTGTAATGATGATTGATGTCGATAAGTATCTTTTTTCTGCCTCTCGGAGCTTTCTCGGTAACGTGTCTGTACTCGCCGATCTCCTGGATGATGCCCTGTTCGATCATCTCATTTGTGATAATAGTTACAGCGGCTCTTGTCAATTCGAGAGTACCGGCAATGTCAATTCTTGATGTAGGTCCTCTTGTCTTGAGGATCTTCAGGACCTGCATACGGTTGCGGCGCTTCAGATCAAGTTTACTAATTCCGTGTTGTTCCATAGTTTAAGTGCCTCCGTGCTAAATTTTTTGTATAAAATCGTCAAATAATTTGTTTATCCATACAACAAATTATAACAGGAGAATTTGAACTAAGAATTAATATTTGATTATAATTTAATAACATATCACATTTTACGAATTATTTACAATTACAGGATCATATCCTCGTCGATATCGTCCTCGATCTCCTCACCGTTGATGAGCTTTCTGAGGTTCTCGAATTCCTCAGTCGAGAGTGTAACGCCCTTGCCCATTCTTGTGTGATCGGGGTTCCATTCTCTGATGTCATACTTGGGATCTCTGTCGTTCCAGCTGATAAGGTTGAGCTCTTTTGTCCAGCCCTTAGCGTTTTCCGAAAGGATACCCAGAGTTTCCTTGATCTCAAATTTCAATTCTGCCATTTTAATAACCTCCAAATATTAAACGGTAAACCGCAGATGCAGTTACCTTTTATTGACGAACTTTCTTATTGCCCTGCCTATCTCGCTCGAGTATGCGAGGACGTATGCAGGCACCTGCACGATCGCAACGAACACCGCCATCAGCGGATTGACGTACCAGCCGAGCAGTACGCTTGTTGCAATGGTGAGCATGATAATGTCTCCGAGGAACTTTCTGTAAACGATCCTCGGCACAGACATAAACACAAAAGCGATAATTGCTGCGAGCATATTCTGCCTGAAATAAATAACTGCTGAAAGTGCCAGCATAAGCGGATAGCCGATAACAGGCTTTCTGACAGCGATTATAACGACTGCGAATCCGACAACGAGAGCAGCAGCCTCGGCAATGCCGAATACCTTTGTTAAAAATCCTACGCAAAGCACGCTGACGAATATCATCGTTGCCATGAATGCGAAAACGTCTTTTATCAGCGATGCATTGTCAAAGTGGTCTGCTATCTTTCTCGGCAGGAACCTGTGCAGCAGGCTGCTCAGCGACTTTGCATTGTAAACGAACACGATAGCAAAAAGCATCAGCAGCGACAGCGCAACGAACATGTCGCCCATCGTGATGACTTTGAGAAAATCCGCCTGAACCACGTTTATAACTGTCATCGCAATAAGCAGGATATTGCTTATCACGAGCTTCGTCCAGTCGATCCTGAACGGTATCAGTGCTCTTGAATCGAACGCTCTTGCAACAAACACCGTAAAGTACGCAACGACTGTTGAGATCGCAGGACCGTAAAGACCTATCCTCGGTATCAGTATAATATTCAGACCGACGTTCACAACTCCTGAGATAAGACTCGTGAAAAGCGATCTTTTCGACTTTCTGGTCGCAATGTATATCGACCCCATAAACGTCGTAAAGCATGAAAATACCGTAGAGTAGATAAGTATAGGCGAATAGTTTATGCAGTCGTGGAATTCATCGCCTATCCAGATATTTGTCAGCGGCTGGATTATCAGCAGACAACCGCCCGCAAGAATGTATATCAGGCTCTGATTGAAATCAAATACCTTCTCGTAAAAGTTATCTCTGTCCGCCGAATCGTTCTCTGTTATCGCAGACATATTCCACGCCTGTCCGAACATCAGATAGACAGTTGCAACGATATTCGGTATCTTGTATGCCGCCGAAAGCACACCGTTGTACTGCTCGCCCATGATGTATGTTGTCATGAACGTATCCGAGCTGTTTGTTATCAGCCACAGCAGCTGCGCAGGGATAAGCGGAACGGAGTATTGCAGCATCGTGCGGAAAAGGTCCTGGTTCCAGCTTCTTCTGTCAAAGTGCTCCCACAGCCTTGCCGCGAACACGAGGAATACTACCGAGATGAAATCCGAAAGCACAGTCGCCAGCAGATACTTTGCAACAGGCGATGCGAACACTCCGCCGATTCCGAAAAATGCGTGGTCTTTCGGGAATGCCATAAAGAACAGAATGTTGAACAGCAGCGTGAACAGCGTCGTGAGTATGCCGTTCACCGCGAACAGCTTGACGCGTTCAAGCGCCCTTACATACGTCGAGTAAAGCGTTTTCATACTCGACATGAAAATATACAGATATAGTATCAGACTGTAATTCCCAAGATAGTTTTTCGCCACGCCAAGCATCGTGACGATAAACGCTATCACCGCAAAAACGCCCAGTCCGCCGAGGCAAACCACGTTGCCTATCGTAAAGACCGCCTTTTTGTCATAAGCCTTGTCCAGACCGAAGCGTATGACAGCCTCAGCAATAGTCATTGAAGCGATGGGGATCGCCCAGTTTGCTATCTGAGTCAGAAAGTCAGTGATTCCGAGCTCTCCCTGTGACAGTGCGTTTGTATATATAGGTATTAACAGTACGACAAGTATTTTAGAGCTGAAAGACCCTATTGCAAAGGTAAGCGTGTTTGAAAACAGCTTACGGTAGCTGCTGGGAGCTTTTGTCTTTGTCATGATGTTACCTCTATCCGACTAATTTGTTTTGACAATTCATTTTATCATTATATCACATATCACGGCATATTGCAATTACTTTTTTATTATTGAAAACAATTCGGAAAAATCGTACAAAACCACTTGAAAAATACTGCGAAATAGTTTATACTATATAAAAGAAGAGAAATAAGTGGAAAAGAAGTCACAAGCTATATCGGCTCAGCCGGAAAGGAGCAGGGGAGTTATGCCAAAGAAATTAAAGGTTTGTATCATCGTGTTCTTGTCAGTGTTTGCTGCTGTGTTTGCAGCGAATATCATCACGGAGATATTCAAGACAAAGCTCAATAAGTATTATTCGGTAACCTGAAATCAAGCATTATCAAAGCGGAGGCTGCAAATCACTGCGGTCTCCGCTTTTGTTGTGTCTTACAGGCAGAACCTGTGGCTGCCTATGACCGTCACCACCTGCCGTGAACGTATGAATTTGTTCGATGTCTTTGCGGGATTATAATAGTAGATGCAGCCGCCTGTGGGGTCCCAGCCGTTGAGCGCGTCCCTCGCCGCCTTGTAAGCCGAGTCCGCAACATTCTGGTAAAACTGCCCGTCGGTGACTGCCGTGAATGCGCCGTTCTGATAAATAACTCCCGAAAGCGTGTCAGGGAACGACGGGTGCTCTATCCTGTTGAGTATCACCGCGCCGACTGCCACCTGCCCAACGTATGGCTCACCGCGCGCCTCCGCAGAAATTATCCTCGCCAGCAGCGCAACGTTCGCCTGTGTTGCCGCGGGTATCGTGCCAATGCTTATCCCAAGAGCTTTCAGCGTCAGCGGTCCCGCGATGCCTGTCTGCGAAATGCCTTTCTGCTTTTGGAAAGCAATGACTGCCTTTCTCGTTATCTCACCGTAATATCCCGTAACATCGGACTTGAAAAGTCCACGCTCCTTGAGCTTTTGCTGTATCGCACGAACCTCTGCGCCTCGCGACCCGACCTGCGACGTCGCCGCCACGCTCGCTCTGTCCTGCAAAAATATCGCCAGACACGCCGCCATCGTCAGCACCGCAGCTACGAGCGCCGCGCGCAGATGTCCCTTTCTGTAATGGGTTTTCATTTGAGACCTCCTTGAAGATTTATGTTAGTAATCTTTGCAAAAGCTCGGAAAATATACTTTGTGCCGCTTTTTATGCGCAAAACTTAGAACTTTTTAACAAACACTGCACACAACCTCAAATGCTTTTGTGCACATCTACGGAAAATAAAAAAACGCGAAAAACTTGTTGACAAACGGAAAATGGCGTGATATAATATATAGGCACTCTCACGAAGGGAGCTGCTCAGTATCTTGAAAATTGAACAATAAACGAAACAAAACCCTTGGAAATACTTTGAGTAATTGAAGTAG
>Ga0256405_10004926_pt1 | contig 24039 bp, 20 predicted proteins | sample RumenRJG_02DNA_FD_189096 | JGI IMG/M metagenome (GOLD analysis project Ga0256405, IMG submission 189096) | Bovine rumen microbial communities from Lethbridge, Alberta, Canada - RJG_02 | ecosystem: Host-associated > Mammals > Digestive system > Stomach > Rumen | place: Canada: Alberta... | reverse complement strand
ACACCCTTCATGCCGTTGATGCTGATCTTCTGGCCCAACTTCACATAGGCGAAGCTGGCACCCATGTCGATACTGATGATCTTACCCTGCTGTTCAGCCTCGTGCTTATGGATGTCATTATAGTAATCAATCGTGGTCCAACCTTCTTCATTCAGTGAGGAGAACTGTACCACCTTGTTCTTGTCAGACTGTTCCTCCTTGTTATCATAGGGTTTCAGATGATGCTCACCCTTCTGCTGGTTGGTGTTGTTGGTCTGAGAGTTTCCCGACATCACCAGGAGACCTTCGGCTATGCCCAAACCTACGATAGAAGCAACCATATCAGTACCAGTGGTCAGTGCCTTGATGCTATTCAGTGCCTTGAAGGCCGGTCTGTCATAATAGTTTTCCCGCTTGAGTTTTGAGAACTTATCCTTATAGAGCGGGAAGATATACTCATCGTTGGCTAACTCCGCATTGCTCGACGTGTTGGCGGGGAAGGCATCTTCAGGATAGCCCGTCGACAACTTATCAATGACGGTCTGGTTGAGGTCTTTCAACTGTCCATTCCCATCCTTCATACTGTCACGGGTATAGGCCTTGATGTCAAGTGGGGCAGGAGAAGGCGTGCACTGGGTTACCGACAGGAAATTATCGATGACCACAGGATCGCCGCTGTCAGGCAGACCTAACGTCAGTTCACCATTCTCGAAGAAGAGGAACTCACCACAACGGTTGGACGTACGTACCAGGAAATCGTAGAACGATTCGTTGTACTGCACCAGGTATGGCTGTATGAATTCCGAGGGGATGTTCATCGTCGTCTGTTCATCATTGGTGCCAGGAACGACCACCTGCTCATCATATTTCAGGAATCTCAATCCCTTGATGTTGGTCTTCACCAGGGGCTCTCCGGTTTTTGCCAACTTTCCGAAAGCAAGACTCTCGGGTTTCAGAATGCCCGAACCGAGCTTACGCGCCACATAGGCCTTACTATACTGGTTGAGTGTCATCAGCTTGTCCATACTGTAGATGTGCAGTTTGACACACATCTTCGTGCCATTCACGTCGCGCTGCAACTGGGGCTCCACCTCATGGATAAAACAGTTCTCCGCGATGGTATAGATGTTGACACGGTCGGACGTATTGGCAGTATTCACCGGTGCGTAATCCAGCTTCACCGTCCTACGCAGGAGTGTCGAGATCACATCATCGAACGGGGGAACCGTCGTTGCCTGTGTGTTGGTTGTATCCGTGATGCTTTGTGTGATATCGAAGACAGCCTCAATCTCCGTGGGCTGATAGATCCTCTTCACCATCCTGAAGCCAAGAAACACCACATAATATGCTACATTTTTCTCCTCATCATCAAACAGGTTGCTGACACCTTGTTCCAGTGTCAGTTTCTCGGACTTCTCCTCCGATATAAGACTACCCAAGGTCAGCCTATAGACATAAGAAGCACCAGTAGGGGTTGTTGCTGTACCGTTTTCCATCTAAAGTAAAGTTTAAATAAACTGAAAACACTTATCAAATCCTGTTGCCTTAAAGATATCCATCAGTTCCGAAGCGGCACCCTTGATGAAGATCTTGCAGCCATTGGCCTTCGTGTTCCTCAGAAGGAGTAAGAACAGACGCAGGCCACTCGAAGCGATGTACTCGAGTTTCGTGCAGTCGAGCGTGATCTCCGTGTCTTCTAACTCATACAGCGGTTCCAACTTCTCCCCTACCTCTTCTGCAATATAGGAGTCTAAAATGCCTTCAAAAGTGACAAGGGCCTTACCCTCTGTAGTTTCAATTGTAGTCTTCATATAGTTTCAGTAATTTATGTTTTTTTAATGTTTAATCTTTATTGTCAATATCGATTCCGTTGTTTCGTCTTACGTAGTAGCATTATGTCGGCAAAGATACAACTTATTTTCGGAAACTCAGCAAAAAAAACAATGATTTCTTTTGTTTGGCGCGTAACTTTATGTATCTTTGGCTTCGCCGAACTTACCATGCACTCGGAAATGAAAAGAAAAACGAGTTTTCCTTTTGCATTTCTCTCGTTTTTTCGTAACTTTGCAAGAATTTGCAGGATTTCTTTATATAAAGGCAGTTCGGGAGATTGAGAATTTTGAGGGTTACGGATAAGAGACCGTTCTAATCCCCTTATTCTGCTATAATTTGCATCAAAGAACACCCGATGACGAACCACCAGCCGTTTTTGTGACTCATCATCGGGTGCAAAGTTACGAATAAGTGAGCAAAATACCAAATTTATTTGAGTATCTTCGAACGTGAGTAACTTCGAGACATCGTCTCAAAGGTAAGCATTTCTTCAGAATTCTCCAAATGCATTGTCATTTATTCGGTTGCTTTTTTCATTAGTCGTTTAGTAGCTCTAAGTTCCTTCTGTAGCAGTTCCATACGTTCTTTTAGTTGCTCTTGGGTAGGTAATACATCTTTAATGCGGATATTATTATATGTTGCTACTCCCATCGGAGTCGTAATCCCTCGGAAAGACCATTGCACATCGGTCTTATCCATATCGGAACAGATCAGAAGCCCAATGGTAGGGTTGTCATCAGGTGCTTTAACCAATTCGTCGACAGCACTAACGTAGTAGTTGAGCTTACCCGTAAACTCTGGCTCGAATGGCTTAACTTTGATTTCGCACGCTATATAGCAACGAAGGCGGACATGATAGAACAGCAAGTCTATCTTCCGTGAGCGACCTCCTACGATGATTTCTTTCTGTCTGCCCATGAAAGCGAAGCCAGTTCCCATTTCCAATAAGAGGTTCGTCACGTCGCTAGTAAGGGCATCTTCCAGTTCTCGTTCCTCAAACTGCTCATGGTCAACAGTAGCAAAGCCAAAATCATAATTCTCTTTTAGAATCTCCTGCACCAAATGGCTTTGCGGCTCTGGCAGATACGTTGAGAAGTTGTTTACAATCTTGCCCTGATGATCAAAGAGGTGAGCCTTATAGCAATTGACCAGTGCCGTCCTGCTTAATCCTTTCTCTATCACATGTTGCATATAAAACAACGCTTCTTCAAGACTTTCACTCCGTGTAATAATCTCAATATGCTGCCCCCATGGAACAAGGGCAAAGGGGATTGGGAAGTCATTGCTGGCGTCATTCTCAGTTTCTGAAACAGGCTGTTTCACTAATTCTCCAACGGGTCGTTGGAGTTTTAAGCGTTCTTGATTTATGGATGATTGTAATTCTCCAATGAGCCGTTGGAGTTTTTCTGATGAAGCATGATTAGTATAGAAAAGATACCACTTTTTCATATACCACAGATTTGATGTTGAAAAACCATCCTCATTTGGAAACTCCCTCTTCAAATCCAGGCTTACCTGCTCCACAACACCAGCACCCCAACGCTCCTCAGCTTTCTTCTGCACAAGGTCACGTCCCATCTGCCAGTTGAACAGCAGTTTCTCGCTATTCACCTTAACGGCAGCCTTTACTTGGGCAGAGCGATAACGGTGCTTCACCTCCGCTATCCACTCTGCATATTCTGCATCCAATTTCACATCGTGAGACTTCACCATACGTGGCTCACTGATTTCTATTTCCTTATTCTTTTTGTCCATATCTCGTTTCGCTTGCAAAGTTACACATTAATTCTCAAATTTCCTCAATGTCCAAATCATAAATTTTACTACTATGCTTTATTCTGACATTATATTCTATCAACAAGAATGTTCTCATTCACCTTGTCGCTATTGAGAGTATTCCAGAAGTCTGTGACGATCTTACGTGGTTCATCTACGCCAATTATTTGGTAACGCTTTTGAATGTCCTTCTCCTGCATATTTTCGTCCACACCAAGCAGAATCATTCCGCCTATAGTATTGGCAAAAGCCGAATACGTCTGCCAAATCGACTTCGGCATCTCTGATTTTGCCTTCTTGCATTCCAACGTCACCCGCTCACCTTTCAGCAATATCTCTTTTATTGTTTTCTCGTCCATCTTCATATTTCGTTTGCTAAGTTACAAATTATTTTGGAATTCTACACTTCATATATTTGAAACCAAGTACTTGTCTCTAGGAATTGCTGTAGATCACCAGAACCGTCCCAGTGATTTACCCGTGATTTACAGACACGGTTTGGATTTTTATGCATGACAGGGTACCTATCCCTAGTGTCATTAGGTTTCCAAGTTGTTTATTATCTCTTGTTCAGAGAGGGCCATGTTAGAATAATAATTCTCAAACGATTCTGCTTTGAAAGCAACATCCATACCATAGATGGACATAATGCCACCCTGTCCTTTTAGAGTTTTGGATGGAAGTTTTGATGAAGTCCAATCTACAGGAACAACATACCCACCCTTCTTCCTATTCAAAACATGCATATACGAAATCACCTGATACAGGTCTTTCGTTTGTACTTTGCTCCAATCGTCGTACCATTTGTATTTTGCGTCAAGCACCATTTCTGGACTCAAGAAATCGGGATAGCACCAGCCTGAGCCGTCCGTAAACAGACTCTTACGTCCTTTTGCCTCTTTGTTTCTGGGATGTTCAAAGCCTATGTCTGCGAGGAATGTGTTTAGATATTCTTCCCATAGCCAAGCGCCATCAAACAGAACTCCGTAGATTTCATCATCGTCTCGCCCATATTTCATTTCTTCCTGACGAAGTATCTGCAAGCAAAGCTGTTGCAAGGGCCGATACTCACCATAATAAGGGTGGCTAATGGGACGAAGATTCTGATTTATCACTTTCTGCCGTTCATTTCGATTATAAGATGCAGTTGCCTGGCAAATAGCTTTTACGCAATCTGACATATTATCGTCATTGTGGAGGATGTTCCCTGAATACTGATGATGGGAAATGTATTCGATAGTATGCCGGATCAACTGTGTCAGATGATTGTCCTGAGCATATTCACGAGTGGTATAGGCAATCTTGCCTGCAAAGGGAATGTCCTGCCTGATATGACGAGATATATCTATCCTTCCTTTTACATTGGCATCATTATACCTTCGCGTCTGATACTCCCTATACATCCCTTGTTGCATCGCCCGTTTCAAGAACGTCGGGAACAGGTAAATAAGGAAGTCAAAAATACTCTCTTCGTCAGAGTTGAATTGCAAATCAAACAGATTGATGGCAAATACCTTTCTGAGCATGTAGTGCAGGAAGTAGTCATTGCTATCCTGAGCAAAGCGAGAACTGATGCTAACCTTTGTATCGCCACAGCCGATAAAGCCCATGATGTTGCCAGTAACAATCTTTTCATCCTTCACCTCAAAGATATGAGCATCGCCAATCTTATCCCCATAGACATCCAAGTCTTGTGGGAATATCAACAAATTGGGATGCTCCTTCCGGCATAGGTCAGCAATGGTTGGCTCTGTCAACTTCTTGAGTGTGTCAAGATGGCAAAGTTCCTTCTCTGTCAAACGCCATTCAGAGTTGTCCTTTGTCTGTATGGGCAGGCTACTCATTTAGACTCTTCTTGTTATATGCGTCGTGTAACTTCTCTAACAATTCTTTCGCCCTACGATTGCCACGTAGATACTCAAAGAGCAAGCCTTTCAGATGGTTCTCCCATAGGCAATCGAAAGGATTGGTTTTATCTTGATAGTCAAGATACTTTCTGAAGTAAGCAGCACCTATTTGATAAGCCTCATCCAATCCCTCTGTCTCTACGATAGCTTTATTCAAATTGAACATTCTCGCCTTGATTTCATCTTTGACGAGCGCAAACTCAGGATCTTGCTCTATCATGTTCGTATAACTCTCCTCCGCAGTTACTTCCTGCCAAGCAAAACGGCGACGCATAGCAAAGTCCATACTCTCTACCGAGCGGTCAATATCATTCATCGTGCCAATGATATAGACATTCTCTGGAACATAGAAACCGTCTTTAAACACATCGCCCTCTGGAACCATGTTCTGATACTGCGTGTTTACCTTGCCTTTCTCACCTCTGTAACCAGGGTCTATAGAGAAGAACAGTTCGCCAAATATTTTAGAGATTTCCCCACGATTGATTTCGTCGATAATGAAAATATATGGGGTATTATCTTCTTCATATTTTTTGTCTGCTATATCAAGCATCTTCTGCAAAATTCCACTATAATACACATAGTCGCAAGTTTTGGTTTTCCCTTCTGTTAGTTTTGCAATTAGATTCCAATAATCATCTTTATGCAAATCAGACAAATCGAATTTGTTTTTAAGAAAGAAATGGTCGTATAATAATTTTAGATTATCTTTACTCTCAGTTCGCCTATCACTCCCATATACAATTCTTCCTTTCTCTACTCCGACTTCAAATGATCCATACGGTGTTTTAAGATGTTTAAGTCTGCCTTTCTCTATTGCATCATACACAGATTGATAAATTGGTTCAAAGACATCTTCTTGTCTCATTAACAAATCATTTGTAAAAAGCCTCTTGCAAAATCTCTTGAAGACCCCATCCTTACGTTCAAAACCAACATTTCCATTTGTGTCATTCTTGGTACGTAAACCTTCCACAAAATCTGTATAATCATATGATGGATGGAACTGCACGAAATCCGAATAATGTGAAAACAAATCCTTGTCTTCCTCATCATCCATTACTTCTTCATACGATTTGTTTAAAATCATCTGTGCAGCTATATCCTTAGCTAAAAAAGTTTTTCCCGTTCCTGGTGCTCCTGTTAAGATCAGATTTTTATTCGTCTTCAACAAAGAAGTGTATTTGTCTAACATACTTGTTTCTCTTTCATTATTTGTTGCCATGCTATATCTTTTGTCAGAATTCTTCAAGCTAATATAAACATCCCAGATTGTTCTTTTCTGTATGGTCTCTCCAAGTTGCCTTTTCAGAAACTCCATGATATTAGTACTATTATCTACCCAATCCTCATTTGCAGTCAGAGGCTCATCTGGATTAGAGAAAGGTCTAAGTAATTCCATAAACTCTTTCGTGTTATCCTCATTGGGAATTCGAATAAGAATATCAGGACAAAAAGTAATGAGCATTCTATTGATGGCAGCTTTTGTGTTTCTACCACCACCTTGAATAATAACATTTCTCATCGTGTCCCTTACATCCTTTATCTTTTCAATCCTATTTCCAGAATCAGGATTAATAATACCCTTTAGAATTGGAAGAAATATCTTATTCCAGTTAGAGACAAAAGAACGCCTTTCATTAGTTTCTCTCTCTCCGTTTCTTTGCTTAATTCTGTCTTGCATTTCACCCCGATCTATGCCTGCAACAGGATTAGAACGGGTGAAAAGTTGGTTCCAGTCTGATTCTGGAATATTGTCACTGGTTGTATTGGATTTCACATAGTTTATCCACTTTGAGGTAAACCTATGGAATTCACTAACATCTATATCAGGCAATTGTTGACAAATCTCCAATAAACTCATATTCATACTTTATCGATTTACAGATTCCAAACAAAACTTTTTAGATAACCAAATTACAATTCCATCATTTGAGCAACATGGTCGCTTATTTCTTTGTTCCACTCGCAGAGTGCATACGACTTGAAGGCCACATTTGAGAAAGTATAGTCAAGAAAGAAAGGCGAATTCTCATTAAACCTATGATAATAGGTTGTCTTGCTTTCCTTACCTAACAGCTCTCCTGTTTTTTGGTGATAAGCACTAACATAGCCCATACCTTCCAGAAAGCTGAATATAGTCTCAATGCTATATTGCTTTGTCTCGCCAGCCTGTCCTTTATAACAGTTCATGTCGCCAGAGATAACAGTAGGGAACTCTTTCAAGTATGGAGCATATTCCTGCAATGTTTCCATTGCAATCTGTGTATAATCTTTTGGAGCATTATCATCAGTTCTTGTAGGCCATGCAGCCATGATTAACTTATCATCAATGATGATAGGAAGGAAATACTGATGACAGGGGTTATACCATTGTGGGATTTCAGCTTTTATTCCCGATTTCAAAATAACGCCAAGCCCTTTGAAGTCATAATTACCCATCCATTCCATTCTATACCCTTCTGGAACCTTTACTTGAGAAGGACAAGCCACTTCTGGAAGAATAAAGACATCTGCATTGAACTGCATGATTTTGTCTATCTTTTCCTGCGTAGAACGATTTATATTATATGACAATATTTTCATAATTAACTATTTTTTTCTGCATCAACTACATACTCGAATCAAGGGACGTTCCCCTATCTTGCCTCACATTAGTACGAAACTCTTCTTTTTTCATATATATTGATGCGTATATTCCTTCATTTTAGTGGAAATATATTATTTTTAGGCGTTTCGTGTGCAAATTTACGAAAAGTTTTCGATTTCAAATACTTTTTACTCGTATTTCAACAAAAAATCTTCAGAATTGTTGTAGATTCAAGAAAATGCACTATCTTTGCACCGACAAATCCCGCCCGCTTCCCATAAGGACAGCGTACCCAGCGGGACATTTTTTGTATATAGACATGAGATATACCAAACAAGCAATGACGCTGGCACAGCAGATTCAGACACTGCAAGGCAGAGGTCTGATGATTGCTGATACCAGAATGATAAAAGTTCAGCATACCTCATTGCTTTTGACGATTCTGGGGTTACGGATAAGAAACCTAACTACTTCTTTATTCCTCCCAAATTTGTACATCCCTGCATTATAGCCGCCCCTTATCAAGGGGCTCTATATCCCCGTCTTGCCTTTTATTTACGCGCTTTCTGCGTTAATTCTCCGAAATCCGTCTTTCGTTACATACTTTTTTCGTAACTTTGCAACCATGCTAACGGAAAAGGCGATGGAGAAGCTGCGCATTCTGGCGGAGTCGGCGAAGTATGATGTTTCATGCTCGTCGAGCGGCACCGTGCGCAAAGGCAAACAGGGCATGGTAGGCTCTACCGTCGGTGGCGTAGGCATCTGTCACTCGTTTGCCGACGATGGGCGCTGTATCTCATTGTTGAAGGTGATGCTGACCAACTACTGCATGTACGACTGCGCCTACTGCATCAACCGTCGTTCAAACGACATCAAACGGGCTACACTCTCTGTCAGCGAACTCGAGGAGATCACGATGGAGTTCTATCGGCGCAACTATATCGAAGGGCTGTTTCTCAGCAGTGGTGTGGTGCGCAATCCTGACTATACGATGGAGCGCCTCACAGCCATTGCCCGCGATCTGCGACTGGTACATCGCTTCAACGGCTACATCCATCTGAAAAGCATTCCAGGTTGTTCACAGGAACTGCTCAACGAGGCAGGGCGTTATGCCGACCGCATGAGTGTGAACATCGAGATTCCCAAAGAGGAGTCGTTGAAACTATTGGCGCCTGAGAAGGATCACAAGAGCGTGTTCACACCGATGAAGATGATCCAGCAAGGTGTGCTTGAAAACAAGGAGGACAGAAAGAAATACCGTCATGCGCCCCGTTTCGTACCAGCAGGGCAATCCACGCAAATGATAGTAGGGGCTACGAAAGAAACTGACAAGGACATCCTACAGATGTCATCAATGCTCTACGGACAGCCCACAATGCGGCGCGTCTATTATTCAGGCTATGTCAGCGTGAACACCTACGATCCGCGATTGCCGATTCTCAAACAACCGCCTTTGGTACGTGAGAACCGACTCTATCAGGCCGACTGGCTATTACGCTTCTACCACTTCAAGGTGGAAGAGATTGTCGATGACCTGCATGCCAACCTCGATCTGGAGGTTGATCCCAAACTCGCCTGGGCACTCCGTCATCCAGAGGCTTTCCCTGTGGATATCAACACAGCTGACTACGAGCAGTTGCTGCGAGTGCCAGGGCTTGGAACAAAATCAGCTTGGCTTATTGTCAACTCCCGCCGCTTCAACCGCCTGACCAGCTACGACCTGAAGAAGATGGGTGTGGTGATGAAGAAGGCGAAGTATTTCATCACCTGCAACGAACTCACCTCGCAGTTCTCCCAGCCCATCATCGGCATCAACGAGCTCCACCCAGAGCGTCTGCGTCCACTCCTCATCAGCAAGGCCCAACAGAAACGCGCCGCCGCAGAGCAACAGCTCACCCTCGACTTCAAGGAAGAATGATTAGCGGAACCGACCCCTGATCAGTCCTGACGTAAAGGAATTATGCCTAAATTTAACACTTCGGAATGAGGGATTCTAGGAAAGGAGTGAGAGGGGGAAGAGGGGAGAAGTAAGCAAAAAGGGAGTTCCCAGCAAGGGAATATGCTGTTAGGCTATGGAAAACTTGCTGCATAGTTATGAAAAAAATGTTCCCCTTAAAGGGAAAAAGTGCCAGATTTAAAGGTAAAAAGTGCTGGAATTAATAGTAAAAAGTAACCAAACGGGGTTCAAAAAGTTACTTTTCAGGACGATTTTGCGAAACTAAAAAAGAGGCGAATTTGTAAGCCTCAGTATATCAACCATATACAAAACAGGTCAAAATTCGCGTATTTGAAGTCCAAGTTTGGATTGGTGAATCACGCGCGAATCTCAGACATTGATTTGTAAAACTTTTGCAAGGTCCTAAAAAACTCCAAAGGGCGCAAAGGTGCCTGACCCCATTGCGCCCCGACTATCGTCTTTCTTATTGAGAATTTGCAGAATCCGTATAAAATAAGTATCTTTGCAGACAGAAAGAGAAATAAAAGATGACGATCTATCTATTTGACGGCACGATGGACGGGCTGCTGACGGCAGTGTTCGACGCATTCAGCCTGAAAGAGCAACCGGAGGAGCTGCTGACTGAGGGCGATGCCCTGCCCCTTTTCTGCGAACGCACCTATCAGGTGACGACAGATGAGGAGAAGGCGCAACGAGTGTGGACAGGACTGGAGAAGAAGCTGACGCGTGAGGCGATGAAACTGATATCCGTCAGTTGGCTGTCTGAGCTGAAAGAGCTGAACACGCCGCTGTTCCGATATGTCTGCAAGGTATTCAGACAAGGAGACATCTCCAGGAACTATGCCGATCCTGACGTGCTGGCAGTGACGAACATCGCCCGAAGGGTACTTCACGAACAACTGCGCATGAAGCAGTTTATCCGCTTTCAGAAAGCGAAAGACGGCACTTACCTCGCTGTGGTCAGTCCAGACCACAATGTGCTACCTATCATCATCGATCATTTCCAGGACAGATTCAACGATCAGCCTTGGCTCATCTACGATGCCAAGCGGCATTATGGTTTCAACTATGACGGCAAGACCGTGATCCGCATCACCTTCGAAGACGAGTCGGCTGTGCCCTTCAGTCTGGAGAACGGTAAACTGAATGAAGAGGTGCTCAGTAACGATGACCAACTGTTGCAGAACCTCTGGCGCACCTATTTCAAGGCCATCTGCATCAAGGAGCGCATGAATCCCCGTAAGCAGCTCAACGACATGCCCCGCCGCTACTGGAAATACATGACTGAAAAACAATAAGTCATCAGGTGCTTTCAATCCATGCTCTTTGCAAGCCGACACATACTAATCAACATTCTTAATATCTAATAGCACCTCCCAATATCCACTCTTATCACCACCCATACGTCGAAGAACTGCCTTTTTCTTCATTGCGTCTATATTTCTCCAGACTGTAGTCCTCTCAATATCCAATTGTTTGGCGATCTCATCATAAGTGGCATTTTTGTTATCGTGGAGAAGATACAGAATCTTCTTCTGGGTCTTATTGAGTTTTACAGTTGCATTTACAGTCTCGTTTTTAGCAGACGAATTTGTATTAGGCACAGGCAGCACCAGTTCCACCTCATCAACATCCAGCTTGTTCAGCAGTTGCGGCTCACCCCAATTCGTTTCTTTCCAAGCAGCTATAATCTTGGGGAATCCAGAGCCAATGAAGCTATAACATTTTTCGACTTTCGTCATGACAATAACTTTTCTTTCTCTGTTCAACATCGCAAATATTGTAGTAGGTACCAACATTTGGCATGAAATCTTGGTAAACACAAAGAAAGAATATCTCATTATTGTCTTTCAGTAATTTCTCTATACACTCACACTCATAACTGCTGCACTTTGTAATGTAAATTGCTGTAATTGCATCATCAATTTTAAGGAATTCTTTTTTACTCACAATGCGATACTCATTTTCATGTGACCAACTATTATGCTTGGTAAAGAAAATGTCTTTCTGGTTTTTCATAAAGAATGAGTCGAAATCCATAACTTCTGCTTGGGTTATTTTTGGAGGCTCTGGTAATATTGATACATAGCTTACCACATTATGCAACATTTTCGGTTCTATATGTTGCATCAATTTATTATAGTCAAACTCTATGCATACCCCTTTTGCCTTATCTGCATATTGGCCCCACATCATTGGTGACATACATCCTTGTATGAAAGAATCATAGTCCATTGTAAGACTGATTTGCTTATAGTGTTTTTTCTCTTCATGATACAAATTCATATACTCCATATCCTTTATCGAGTGACACTGCGACGAGAAATTGCTTTCAAAGATATCATTCATATCCATTATATTACCAAACTTCAGCGTCTTCGTCAACCAAATCTTAACGAAAGAATTGAAAGATGTATAATGATATAACCTCTTTTTACGTGTATCTATATCCAATGGCTTTCCTGGATAAATAAGACTTTTGTCACCCCTTATAATGTATGTTTCTGAATTCATATTGTACAGTATTTTATTTACGATATAATCCATTGACAAAATCAAGCGCATCACAGCACATTGATCGGAAGTGATTGAACTGATGGTCTTGATATCCCTTTAATAGATATTTATGTTGGTTTCTGGATGCAATATCATGTAAAGTGCAGAATCCCTGACATATTTTATAGTCTATAAACATCAAACAACACTGCTCTTGATTGATAAGAGCACTATAATATAACCATTTACTGCGGTTCTCATGATACGAAAGCAATTTCTGCTCTAAACTACTTGGCAGGTTTTGCTTGATTTTTTCCTCAAGGATATTGTATAACAATTTTTTATCCATAACATAATACAAATTTTCTGCAAAGATAAATAAAACTTTTGTAATCTCCAAACCGAACTCTTAAAAGTCCGCTGACTTTTTTCTATTATTGCGATTCCTACTTTTATTAAGCCATTAAACCGATGGGCAAGACGTTCGATTTCGGATTCTAAAGAAGAGGTGTAGACAAATATATTCCCTGGCATCTAGTCGTAGCTCAAGCAGCATACCCCAGGTACTTCCAGTGACTATCGCGTTCAAAACGTCAGAAAGAGTACAAGGCAGAGCAAGCGAAGTATGACAAGAAGATAGCCGAACTAAAAAAAAAGATTTTGTTAAATAATACAAAATAGCATTGGTAGAAATAATATAATGACTACCTTTGCAAAAAGACTTTGTAATTATGAGAAAAAATATTGTTTTATTTTTTATTGTCTCTTTATGTATCTGTACATTCGTTAATTGTAACAATACAGACTATACTAAAGAAGAGAAATATTTGGAAGAAGTATATCTGAAAGATAGATACAATAAAACAGATACAACTAAGATTATTACTATTGTTAAGGCTGAGAAAACCCGCTTGTACAATCCTAAACTTGATGAAAACAAACAACGTATGATTCTCTTCGGCAAGACTTCATTCCAAAAGTATGTTGATGCATTAGATGCACATGAGTCAGGTAAAGTTTCTGATGATGTAGTATTTAAAGACATGAAAAAAATATTTACTTCCATTGAATCCAATACTGACGGTCTTATTGTTATGTTTAAAATGAAAAATGCAGATGGCTATTTCTTTGATATTCTATTCTCAAATGATGATGTATATTATGCTACTTTAATGACAGACGTTGGAATGTATCTCTCAAAACAAGTTTATAACTATGAAATTAATGAGGCAAGAGAGGAACTGAAAGATGCATTGAAGAGGTAGTTTAAATACAATATCTCACTAACACAGGTACTTTTTCATTGCCCATCCTCTATTTGCACACACGACACACGTAGACACAGGCCCCCTGTGTGTTTTAAATGATATGTCTTTTGAATTCACTTCCATACTTACCATCTTAGAGCATTAAAAAGGTTCTCAAGACTCACTTCGTCTTGGATAAAAACTTCACGAGGCTTGCTACCATGAGCTTCACCGACAACACCAGCCTTTTCCAACTGGTCCATTAATCTGCCTGCCCGATTATAGCCAATTGCAAATTTTCTTTGAATTAAACTTGTTGAGCCTTCTTGGCTCTGGACAATTAAACGTGCTGCATCTTCAAATAATGGATCTAAATGAGTCATATCAACATCATTCACATAATAATCTTCTTCATCCAAATAAGGATTAGGTAATTCATAAGAACTGGCATATCCTACCTGACTGGAAATAAACTCATTGATACGCTCCACTTCTGGTGTATCTACAAAAGCACATTGAACTCTTATACAGCCAATGCTTTTACCTGCCCTAAACAACATATCACCATTTCCTAACAACTCTTCTGCTCCATCACAATCAAGAATGACCTGAGAATCTATCCGTTCTGGCAGTCTAAAAGCGATACGTGTTGGGAAATTAGTCTTGATTGCTCCTGTGATAATATCATTGGTAGGTCGTTTCGTTGAAATAATCATGTGAATACCGATTGCACGAGCATATTGAGCCAATTGAACTATTGGGGCCTCGAAATCTTGTCCCTTCTCTTCAATAAAGTCTCCATACTCGTCAATAACGACAACAATATAAGGCATGAATCTATGCCCAACAGCAGGATTTAACTGACGATTTACAAATTTGTTGTTATATTCTTGGACGTTCCTGACATTTGCCATTTTCAGTAAATCGTAACGAGTTTCCATCTCCTTGCATAAACTATTCAAAGTACCAATGGCCTGCCCACTATTAGATACTATAACAGGTTCGTTAGGCAATGAAGCAAGGAATTGTTTGGCAATCTGAGCATACATCCCAAACTCAACTCCATAAGGATCCATGAGTACAAGTTTTAATTCTGCTGGATGTTTCTTATAGAATAAGGACATAATCATTGCATTTAGTGCTATTGATTTGCCCTGCCCTGTTGAGCCTGCAAGAAGGATGTGAGGTGCTTTGGTCAGGTCGAACATAAAGATCTCATTGGTAATGGTCTTGCCTATTGCACAAGGAAGTTCCATCGTTGTATCCTGGAATTGTTTGGTGTTTAGAATACTTTCCAAAGAAACAATAGTAGGGCGTATATTGGGTACTTCTATACCAATTGTTCCTTTACCTGGTATTGGAATCAGAATCTGAACACTATGAGAACTCAAGGCCAGAGCTATATCATCTTCTAATCCTCTCAACTTAGAGGCATTCACGCCAGGAGCAAGCGTTATCTCATATAGTGTAACTCTTGGTCCAACAGTTGCTTTGATAGTAGACACAACAACTCCAAAGTTCCACAGAACATCAACAATTTTATTCTTGTTGGCCTGTTGCTCTTCCATATCTATGTATGTTGTACCATCAAAATCATACTTCTTCAGTAAATCAAAGGTAGGATAGCGATAGTACTCCAGATCCTTTTTGGGGTCATATGGCATTGAGATATCACCAAAACCAAAGTCACTATGATTATCTTCTGGGTTGACAGGTATCTGGTGTGTATTCTGCTGAGAGACTACAGGACCTTCATATTGTTGTTCTTCTTTGCTGAGAGTAGGAGTAACTTCTTGTTCTCTATAATTTTGCATTTCTTGTTGTATTCCTGTTGAACTATGTTTAGAGCTATCGACTTTATCTCTTCTATACAATCCAGTTCCTGGGATACCTGTATTAACATATGTCCCATTAGGACCTATTGATACATTTGCACCTTTAGGACCAATATTTACCCCTAAACCACTTTTACTGATATTAATGTAAAAGCCGGGAAATATCTTTATGCGTTTTCGAAATCTCCATCCCATATAATCTAACTATTCCTAACAGATTCCATAAATTTCTTATTGAATAACTCCTCCACGCCAACATTCAATAGTCTTGAGATTCTTGCTAAAGTCTCAATATCTGGTTGCGACGAATTTGTGCACCATTTGGAAACGGTGGATGGATTTACCCCTAATGCTTCTGATAGCCATTTGCTGGTTTTCTTCTGTTCTACAAGCACAATTTTTAGGCGATTTACATCTTGCATATCTTTCAGATTTATTATTTGGGCGTAAAGATAGTGAAAACTATTCATTCTACAAAGAAGATAGTTCTATATTTAGAGTTTTTTATGAACATCTGATTGGCTGCATCGGAAATATCCAAATTTATTTGGTATTTCGCTCAAATTGCACTATCTTTGCACACAAATTAGAAATTTAATAATTAATAAGGTATGATACGCTTCTTTCAGACCCCACAAAAAACAGTGATTGCAACTGAGGTCAATCACGCACTTAATGAACAGGAAATCAACGAATTAAACTGGCTTTACGGCGACGCAAAGCTGTTGGATGCCGAGCAGTTGGAGGGCTACTTTGTTGGTCCGCGCCGTGAGATGGTGACCCCTTGGTCAACCAACGCCGTAGAGATCACCCAGAACATGGGCCTTCAGGGCATCAGCCGCATCGAGGAATATTTCCCCGCCAGCAGCAAGGATGCCGAGCACGATGAGATGCTGCAACGCATGTACAACGGCTTGAACCAGGACATCTTTACGATCAACATCAAGCCGGAGCCCATCAAGTATGTGGATAATCTGGAAGAGTACAACGAGCAGGAAGGTCTCGCCCTCAGCCCAGAGGAGATCGAGTACTTGCACGGACTGGAGAAACAGAATGGTCGTCCGCTGACAGACTCTGAGATCTTCGGTTTCGCCCAGATCAACTCAGAGCACTGTCGCCATAAGATCTTCGGTGGTACATTCATCATCGACGGCAAGGAGATGGAGAGTTCACTCTTCGCCATGATCAAGAAGACCACCCAGGAGAATCCCAACAAGATTCTTTCTGCCTATAAAGATAATGTTGCTTTCGCACAGGGTCCGATTGTGGAGCAGTTCGCTCCGAAGGATCAGAGCACGAGCGACTACTTTCAGGTGAAGGATATTGAGAGTGTGATCTCGCTGAAGGCTGAGACGCATAACTTCCCCACAACGGTAGAGCCCTTCAACGGTGCCGCTACCGGTACGGGTGGTGAGATCCGCGACCGTATGGGTGGTGGTGTCGGTTCTTGGCCGATCGCTGGTACTGCTGTTTATATGACAGCCTATCCCCGTCTGCACGACGATGAGGGTACAGCCCGTGATTGGGAGGACATTCTGCCCGTTCGTCAGTGGTTGTATCAAACACCTCAGCAGATTCTGACCAAGGCCTCGAATGGTGCTTCAGACTTCGGCAATAAGTTCGGTCAGCCGCTGATCTGCGGTTCTGTGCTGACCTTCGAGCATCAGGAGGGCAAGGAGAAATACGCTTACGACAAGGTGATCATGCTGGCTGGTGGTGTGGGTTACGGCACCAAGCGCGACTGTCTGAAGAAGGAGCCTCAGAAGGGTAACAAGGTAGTCGTTGTTGGTGGTGACAACTATCGTATCGGCTTGGGTGGTGGTTCTGTATCGTCGGTAGATACAGGTCGTTACTCCAACGGTATCGAATTAAATGCCGTTCAGCGTGCCAACCCAGAGATGCAGAAGCGTGCCTACAACTTGGTTCGTGCGCTCTGTGAGGAGGATGTGAACCCTGTGGTTTCTATCCACGACCACGGTTCTGCCGGTCACCTGAACTGCTTGTCAGAGCTCGTTGAGGAGTGCGGTGGTGAGATCGATATGACCAAACTGCCTATCGGTGATAAGACGCTTTCAAGCAAGGAGATCATCGCCAACGAGAGTCAGGAACGTATGGGCTTGCTCATCGACGAGAAGCATATCGAACATGTCCGTAAGATTGCCGAGCGTGAGCGTGCTCCGCTGTATGTAGTCGGAGAGACTACAGGCGATGCTCACTTCTCGTTCAAGCAGGGCGATGGTGTGAAGCCTTTCGACCTCGATGTGGCTCAGATGTTCGGCCACTCGCCGAAGACTATCATGAGAGATAATACTGTAGAGCGTCACTATGAGGATGTGACCTACAGTCAGGATAAGATTAATGAATACCTCGACCGTGTACTGCAGTTAGAGGCTGTGGCTTGTAAGGACTGGCTCACTAATAAGGTGGACCGTTCTGTGACAGGTAAGATTGCCCGTCAGCAGTGTCAGGGTGAGATCCAGCTGCCTTTGAGCGACTGTGGTGTTGTAGCCCTCGACTATCGTGGTGTGAAGGGTATTGCAACCGCCCTCGGACATGCACCTCAGGCTGGTCTGGCTAATCCTGCTGCCGGTTCTGTACTGTCTGTAGCCGAGGCCCTGACCAATATAGTCTGGGCACCTCTCGCTGATGGTATGGACTCGCTGAGTCTCTCGGCCAACTGGATGTGGCCTTGTCGCTCTCAGGAGGGTGAGGATGCCCGTCTGTATGAGGGTGTGAAGGCGCTGAGCGATTTCTGCTGCGACCTGCATATCAACGTGCCTACAGGTAAGGACTCGCTGTCTTTGAGTCAGCAGTATCCTAACGGCGAGAAGATTATCTCTCCAGGAACGGTGATCGTATCAGCAGGTGGTGAGGTCAGCGACATCAAAAAGGTGGTAAGCCCCGTCTTGGTGAACGATAAGAACGCATCACTCTATCATATCGACTTCTCGTTCGACGAGCAGCGTCTTGGTGGTTCTGCCTTCGCCCAGAGCTTAGGTAAGGTGGGCGACGATGTGCCTACCGTGAAGAACGCCGAGTACTTTGCCGATGCCTTCATGGCTGTTCAGCAGATGATTGAGAAGGGTTGGATCATGGCTGGTCATGATATCTCTGCCGGTGGTCTGATTACCACCCTGCTAGAGATGTGTTTCGCCAACACCAAGGGTGGTATGCACATCAACCTGCACGACATCTGTAAGGATGGTGACATCGTGAAGACCCTCTTCGCAGAGAACCCAGGTGTGGTGATCGAGGTAAGCGATGAGCACAAGCAGGAGTTCAAGGACTTCATGGAGGAGCAGGGTGTTGGCTTTGCCAAGATCGGCTATCCGGTAGAAGACAGCCGCAGCATCGTGGTAAAGGCTGGCGATAAGGACCTGACCTTCGATATCGATGCTCTGCGCGATACTTGGTATAAGACCTCTTACCTGCTCGATCGTAAGCAGAGTTTCAACGGTAAGGCTAAGGAGCGTTTCGAGAACTACAAGAAGCAGCCTCTGGAGATGAAGTTCAACAAGGACTTCACAGGAAAATTGGCTCAGTATGGTATCTCTGCTGATCGCCGTCAGCCCTCTGGCATCAAGGCAGCGATTATCCGTGAGAAAGGTACCAATGGTGAGCGTGAGATGGCTTACTGTCTGTATCTGGCAGGCTTCGACGTGAAGGACGTGATGATGACCGATCTGATCTCTGGTCGCGAGACACTGGAAGATATCAACATGATTGTGTTCTGTGGTGGTTTCTCTAACTCCGACGTGCTGGGTTCTGCTAAGGGATGGGCTGGTGCCTTCCTCTTCAACCCCAAGGCAAAGGAGGCACTCGATAAGTTCTATGCCCGCGAAGATACCCTCTCATTAGGTATCTGTAACGGTTGCCAGCTGATGGTAGAACTCGGTTTGACAGGTGCTAAGGGTGCTAAGATGCTGCACAACGACTCGCATAAGTTCGAGAGTGAGTTTATCAGTCTGAGCATTCCCCAGAACAACAGCGTGATGTTCGGAAGCCTGAGCGGCAACAAGCTCGGTCTGTGGGTAGCCCACGGAGAGGGTAAGTTCCATCTGCCTGAGGCTGAGAGCGCTTACAACGTGATTGCCAAGTACAACTACGCAGGCTATCCCGCTAACCCTAACGGTTCTGACTATAACGTGGCAGGTATCTGCTCTGCCGATGGTCGTCATCTGTGCATGATGCCTCACCTGGAGCGTGCCGTATTCCCTTGGCAGAATGCCTGGTATCCTGCAGACCGTCGTCAGGACGAGGTAACACCTTGGATCGAGGCCTTCGTAAATGCACGTAAGTGGGTGGAGGAAAAGGTAAAAAAGTAAGAAGGTAAAAAGGTAAAAAAGTAAAAGTGAGCAACATTTACTGGGAATCATTTAAGACGTTCTTTAAGATTGGCATATTCACCCTTGGGGGTGGGTATGCCATGATACCTTTGATTGAGGAAGAGGTGGTGAACAAGCACCGTTGGGTGGAGAAGGAGGAGATGCTCGACCTGATCGCCATCGCCCAGAGTTGCCCCGGCGTGTTTGCCATCAATATTGCTATTTTCATTGGTTATAAGTTGAAGAAGGAACTTGGTGCCATTGCCACTGCCTTAGGCACTGCCCTACCCTCGTTCCTGATCATCCTTGCCATTGCCATCTTCTTCAAGCAGTTTGAGGACAACCAGATCGTAGCGGCTGTCTTCCGAGGTATCCGTCCGGCAGTGGTGGCACTGATCGCCGTACCGACCTTCCGACTGGGTCAGAGGGCGAAATTGAATAAGTTCACGATCTGGATTCCCGTCGTCAGTGCCCTCCTCATCTGGGCTCTCGGCTTTTCACCTATTTATATTATCATCATCGCCGCCATCGGTGGCTATATCTATGGGAGGGTCAGCAAATGATATTTCTCAGTCTGTTCATCACGTTCTTTAAGATCGGACTCTTCGGATTCGGTGGCGGCTATGGTATGCTTTCACTCATTCAGCACGAGACGGTAGAGAGTCACCACTGGCTCTCAACAGCTGAGTTCACCGATATCGTGGCCATCTCTCAGATGACCCCAGGACCGATTGGCATCAACTCTGCTACCTATTGCGGTTATACAGCCATTGAGAATGCAGGCTATAGCAGTTGGATGGCTGTGTTAGGCTCTGCCACAGCGACCTTCGCCCTGGTGCTGCCTTCACTCATCCTGATGATCCTCATCAGTAAGATGTTCATGAAATACATGAAGACCTCGCTGGTACAGTCGGTGTTCACTGGTTTGCGTCCTGCCGTTGTAGGTTTGTTGGCTGCTGCCACCCTGTTACTCTGCAACAAAGAGAACTTCTCCACGCCGAAAGAGAACCCTTGGCAATTCTTTATCAGCTGTGCCCTGCTCATTGCAACGGCTGTCGGCACAGGTTATCTGAAAATCAATCCCATCCGCATGATCTGCTATGCAGGTATTGCGGGTTTGTTGTTACTATACTAAAAAAATCACCTGTATGAAACTATCAACTATCCTCCTTTGTGGTGCCCTGCTTTCCACGACAGCAGCCTCAGCCGACGATTACGAAACACTCCAGATGGAGAAAGTGCAGAACCCGATGCTATGGGCTGATGTGCCTGATCCCGATGTGATCCGCGTGGGCGACACCTTCTATCTGGTATCCACCACCATGCACCTGATGCCTGGAGCACCGATCATGAAGTCAAAGGATCTGAAGAACTGGGAGACCGTCGGCTATATCTTCGACAAACTGACCGACTCGCCCAAGTACGACATGAAGGAGGGTACGGTTTATGGACGCGGTCAGTGGGCCACCTCGTTGAAGTATCATAATGGTAAGTTCTATGCCCTACTGGCACCTAATGAGGCAGGAGCCATGGGTGACACCTATATCTTTTCTGCAGACAAGGCAGAAGGACCTTGGAAGATTCTCTCACGGATGCGCCACTTCCACGACTGTTCGCTCTTCTTCGACGACGACAATCGTGTGTATGTGATCTACGGCACCGGTGAGATGATGGAGCTGAAGTCTGACCTCTCCGACGTCATCGAAGGCACCCATCAGCAGATCTTCCAGCGCGAGGCCGACGAGACAGGCATTCTGGAAGGTTCCCGTGTGATCAAGCACAACGGCAAATACTACTTGCTGATGATCTCGCATGTTTATGAACCCGGCAAGCACCGCCGTGAGGTGTGTTACCGGGCCGACGATATTCACGGTCCTTGGGAGAAGCAGGTGATTCTCGAAAGTGAGTTCGGTGGTTTCTCTTACGAAGCGCAGGGTACCATCGTTGATACGGAGGACGGCGACTGGTATGGTATCATCTTCCAGGACCGTGGTGGTGTGGGTCGTGTGCTCACCCTGATGCCCTGTCGCTGGATCAACGGCTGGCCGATGCTCGGTGATGAGAACGGTAAGGTTCCTGAAACTGTTCGTGCCTTGAAGGCTGGGGAGTCCAAGACCTCTATCGTGAACAGCGATGACTTTGACGACACCAAACTTGGTCTGCACTGGCAGTGGAACCACAACCCCATCGACAACGCCTGGAGTCTGACAGAGCGCCCGGGATTCCTGCGTCTGAAGACCTCACGCGTCGTTCCCAATATCTACCTGGCTCCCAACTCCCTCACCCAGCGCATGATGGGGCCCACCAGTAGCGCAAGCGTATGCATCGACCTATCTCATCTGAAGGATGGCGACTGTGCAGGCTTTGCTGCCTTTAACAGTGACTCCGGTCTGCTCACCGTGAAGAAGAAAGGTAAGCGACTGGTATTAGAGATGTCAGAGCAGAAGGTAGAATTAACAGAGCGCGAGAAGGCCGTGACTGCTGTTGAAGAGAAACTGATCGAGTCAGTCGATCTGAAACAAAATAAGATCTGGCTGCGCATCGATGCCGACTTCCGTCCTTCTACCGACAATAGATTCGGTGGCAAAGACCTCGCCACCTTCTACTACAGTCTCGACGGTGAGCAGTGGACCAAAATTGGCAGCGACTATAAGATGGCCTTCGACTGGCGCCGCTTCTTCATGGGTTCGAAGTTCACTCTCTTCTGCTACGCTACGAAGAAAGCCGGCGGCTATGCCGACTTCGACTACTTCGACTTTAAGTGATGGTTGTCAACGCTTACTAACCTGATCAACATATGCTTCATAAAAAACTAACCATTCTATCAGATAACCGGACCAACGATCCAGAACGCTTCAAGACCGAACATGGTCTGGCGGTGCTCTACGAAGCAGGTGACTATACGCTGTTGCTCGATACCGGGGCATCGGATCTGTTGATGCGCAATGCCCGGGAACTGGATATCGACCTCGGCGATGTCGATGCGGTATTCCTGTCCCATGGTCATGCCGATCACATCGGCGGACTCGAGGCCTTCCTCAATCATAACTACGTCGCCCGTATCATCGTCTCCCCAGACGCCATCAAGGGCACGTTCTTCTCACAGCGTAGCCATCTGCACAGCATCACTACCTCATGGCCCGAAGATGCACGTCCCGGGCGCACCCAGTTCATCACGCAGAGTCAGAAACTCCTTGCCCGTACCAATAAGAATTTTGAAGAGGGTGGCGGTATCTATGTAATAGCCGACATCCCCCACAAACACCCACAGCCTGAGGCCAACCGCCACCTGTTTATCAAGACTGGCGATGACCAGTACCGTCCCGACGACTTCCGTCATGAACTCGCGCTCTATGCCGACGGACTGCTTTATACAGGCTGCGCCCACAATGGTTTGGAAAATATCCTGGAGGCCTGTCCCTGGCCCATCCATACGGTCATCGGCGGGTTCCACCTGCTGGATGCCCGTCTCTCCGAGCATTATGAACGGCCAGAGGTCATCACCGCCCTCGCCCAACGGCTGGCAAAGCGATATCCCCATACCACCTTCTACACCAGCCACTGCACAGGCGATGGCGTCTTCCAGACGATGAAAGGTGTCATGGGTGACCAGTTACAACCCTTCTACTGCGGACAGCAGATCGATCTATAAAATTAAAATGTACCTAAAACGATGCACATGCATAAAACAACTCTATTTCAACTGGTTTTAGCCTTCATTTTAGCGCTGAATTGCAGCAACCTGATGGCACAGACCGACGATGGAGCCACGCCTCAGTCGTACCACCGTCAATACACAAAGGGACGTCCGTTGGTATATGAGGACGTATGGGATCTGTGGCCTTACTCTTTCCTCAACGACAACGGAGAACCTGAGGGTTATAATATTGACCTGATACGGTTGATGATGGATCGACTCAACATTCCCTACGTCATCAAACTGAAGTCGGCAGAGGAGACCTTCAACGACCTGAAAAGTGGCAAGAGCGACCTGACCCTGGGACTGGCCGTGGGTTATCACGATGAGTATGGTCTCTATGGTAAGAACGCCGTGACGCTGTTCACCCAGAGTGTGGTCACGCCGAAATCGAAGC
>Ga0256405_10004924_pt1 | contig 24050 bp, 23 predicted proteins | sample RumenRJG_02DNA_FD_189096 | JGI IMG/M metagenome (GOLD analysis project Ga0256405, IMG submission 189096) | Bovine rumen microbial communities from Lethbridge, Alberta, Canada - RJG_02 | ecosystem: Host-associated > Mammals > Digestive system > Stomach > Rumen | place: Canada: Alberta... | reverse complement strand
AAATGCAATATTCAATGTCTTCAAGGGGCTTGTGATTGAGAAGGTAAAGGATATCGTTCCAAGTTTCGTAGAGAAGGATTGCGATTATAATGTAATTGATTCTTATCATGAGGTTGTTGATGAGAATCCTGAGCTTGTGGAAAATCTGGATGAGTTTATTGATGGATTTGAATATGAGTCCTTTGAGGAAGGGGAAGAAGTTTATTTGGATGAAAATTATGATTCTCCACTTGAAGAGGAATATACTGATGATGATTTTGAGGAACTTTCAGATGCTCAACTTGAAGAACTGTTAGTTGAACATGGGTCTGGTGAATACGAAGAAGTCTATTTCGATGAAGAGATTTATCTTGATGATGAGGCCTATCCTGATGAAGAGGATGCCATTTATTATGATGAAGTTCCATTTGAAGAAACTGCCGATGAGCCTTTAGTTGAGGAGATCTATGTTGATCATGATGAGGAAGTCATTTATGAAGATGTTCCTGTTGAAGAGGTTTATTTAGATGAAAATATAAATGAGGTTTCTCCAGAAGAGCCTGTTGATGAAGTGTCTGTTGATGAAGATGCAGATGAGGCTGATGGATGGGCTGAATATATTGAAGAGGAATTTGGAGAGTCTATTGAACAGTCAGAGGATGAAAACAAACAGGATTAACTTTTTGATTTAATTTATTAAATATTTTTCTTAAAATTATTTTATTATTTAATTTAATTATCATTTAATTCAATTATTATTTAAATTCAATTATTATTTCAATTCAATTATTTTAAATTATTTTTATTATTAAAGGTGTAATGATGGATTTTGAAGAACTTGTTAAATCACTTCAGGAATTTGTAGGAGTCAGCCGTAAGAATTTCATTGAGAAAGTTACAAAAACCTTAGGTGAAGTTTATAATATCTCCGGCGAAGTCCTTCTTGATTTTGGAGATGATGCTTCAGCTATTGACATTGGAAACAATAAGGTTATATTGCTTGCAGCAGATGGGATTTGGGGCCAATTGATGAGTGTAAATCCTTATTGGGCAGGTTATTGTTCAGTGCTTGTAAATGTTAATGATATTGCTGCTATGGGTGGAAAGCCAATAGCTATGGTGAATACAATGTCCATTTTCGATGATGAGATTTATGATGATCTTCTTCAAGGAATTGTGGATGGATGCAAGAAGTTCAATGTCCCTATGGTTGGTGGACACCTTCACCCTGATTCCGAATTCAATTCATTGGATGTGGCTATTGCAGGGATTGCTAAGAAGGATTCATTGATAACTTCTGCAGGTGCGAGTGTTGGTGATAAGGTCCTTATAGCTATTGATACTGATGGAAGGCAACATCCCCAATTTGCTTTAAATTGGGACACTACCTATGAAAAGGATGACAAGTTGGTTCAAGATCAAATAAAGGTCATGCAGGAAATTGCAGAAGCGCATCTTCCTACAGCTGGAAAGGATATCAGTAATCCGGGAACATTAGGCACTTTAGAGATGCTTCTTGAGGCATCTGGTGTAGGTGCTTGCGTTAACCTTGATTTGATTCCAAGAAATCCTGATGTCTCTTGGGAAGATTGGTTAAGGGCTTATCCTGGAGCAGCTTTTGTATTGACTGCCAAAGAGGAAAACTGCCAAGAGATCATTGATACTTTAACTCCATATTCATTTGAAGTTGCTGTTGTTGGTGATGTGATAGAAGAGAAAGTTCTTTATTTGGAACATGGCGATGAAAGAGCAGTTTTATTCTCTCAGGAAAAGAATCCTGTATTGAAAATGAATGAATAAATTAATTTTTTCAATTTCAAATTTTTTTTAATTTTTTCTAATATTTTTTTAATCCTATTTTTTTTAATTTTTTCTAATATTTTTTTTAATCCTATTTTTTTAACTTTTTCATTATTTTAATTAATTGTTATTTATTTTGCTTATAATAACGTAATTATTCTTTATTTTCTTTTTATTTGATTCATTGCCCTTTAAAATTTTCATTTTTCCAAACATTTTCTTTTGTTTTTATTATATGAAACAGATTTTTACTATAATTTCTATTTTTATTAAAAAATTTTATCATATTGTTTTATAATTTTTATTAAAAATTATTCATTTTCTAATTTAATAAAACTTAAACATTATTTATTATTTTTTGCTTTTATTAGTCATAACTTGCATTTTTGACTCTATTTTTAATATTTTTTTGATTAAATGACACTATTTTATATAATATGATTTTCTTAAATAATTATGTAGATTAGATTTTTTTATTTATCTAATTTATAATATATTATAAATTAAAAATATTTGGTGTAAATATGAATAAAAAAATAGGAATTATATTAGGGGCTGCATTATTAGTCTTCTTATTAATCGGTGCTTCCAGCGCAGGTTTCTTAGATTTCTTAGGTGGTGATGAAGCAGCTACTGATAACGATGACAGCACTTTAGTTGTTGGTTTCGACGCAGAATTCCCTCCATACGGTTACAAAGATGACAGTGGGGAATATGTTGGATTTGACTTAGACTTAGCTCAAGAAGTTTGTGATAGAAATAACTGGACTTTAGTAAAACAGCCAATAGACTGGGACGCTAAAGACAGTGAATTAGACTCTGGTTCTATCGACTGTATTTGGAACGGATTTACCATCAACGGTAGAGAAAACGATTACACCTGGTCTGAACCATACATTGACAACAAACAAGTTATTGTTGTAAAAACTGATTCCGGTATCGACGATTTAGATGACTTAAAAGGTAAAATCGTAGAAACCCAAAAAGATTCCTCTGCATTAGCAGCTCTTGAAGGAGATCAAAAACCTTTAGCAGACACCTTTGATTCCTTAACTCAAATTGCTGATTATAACACTGCATTCATGGACTTAGAATCCGGTGCTTGTGACGCAGTTGCAATCGATATTGGTGTAGCTCAATACCAAATCAGCCAAAAAGGCAGTGACCAATACAAAATATTAGATGAAGAAATCTCTTCTGAACAATATGGTGTAGGTTTCAAAAAAGGTAATGAAGAATTAAGAGACCAAATCCAAGCTACTTTAGACGAAATGTTTGAAGACGGAACCGTTGCAAAAATCGCACAAAAATACGATGAATTTGGTGTTCCAGGTTCTCTTATTCAAAAATAAGTGATATATTCTTAGTTTATGCATAATTCGTTATGTATAAACTTTTTTTATTATTTTTCCTATTTTTTAAATTTAAATAAATTATTTGATTTACAATGATGTTTTGAATAATTTATTTAAATTTATTTAATTAAAAATAATTAATTTGATTTAAGCAATATGACTTAATTAATTAATGATTATTTGTTAAACGATTAATTTTAAATTTATTTTTTTATGTTTGGAGAATTTAAATGTTATTGAGTAAAATTTTAGAAGAATTATTATGGGGTATGGGAACCTCCATAGAAATATTCTTGCTTACATTGTTATTTTCAATTCCTCTTGGTTTAGCTGTAGCTGCAGGAAGAATGAGTAGCTTTAAGCCATTGCAATGGTTTATGAAAGCATATATTTCAATTATGAGAGGTACTCCATTGATGCTGCAATTGATTGTGGTGTTCTTTGGACCATACTATATTTTCGGAATGAGTCTCTCAAGAGATTTCAGGATGATTGCAGTTATCATTGCATTTACCATTAACTATGCAGCATACTTTGCAGAAATCTTCCGTGGAGGAATCGAATCCATTCCAAATGGTCAGTATGAAGCTGCACAAGTATTGGGTTATAATAGATTAGAGACATTCTTTATCATTATCCTGCCACAAGTAATCAAGATTGTGCTTCCTTCAATTACAAATGAGGTCATTACATTGGTAAAAGACACTTCTCTTTCATTCGTTCTTGCAATTCCAGAAATGTTCACAGTTGCAAAACAGATTGCAGCTGCTGAAGCATCCATCTCAGCATTGCTGATTGCAGGTGTTTTCTATTATGTATTCAATGCATTAGTGGCATTTATAATGGAACGCTTTGAAAAGAGATTGGATTATTATGATACATAGGGAGAGATATCATGAGTTTATTGGAAGTTAAAAATCTAAAGAAAAGTTTTGGTGACAATGTAGTATTAAAGGATATCTCTTTTAATGTTGAAAAGGGAGAAGTGTTATCCATTATTGGGCCATCTGGATCTGGTAAGTCTACATTGCTCAGATGCATTACAGATTTGGAAACTGAAGACAGCGGAGAGATCAATTTTGATGGAACCTTCGGTTTGGTGTTCCAGAATTTCAATCTGTTCCCACATCATTCTGTAATGAAGAATATTGCAAATGCACCTATAAGGGTTCAAAAAAGAGATAAAGAAGAAGTTTACGCTCATGCAAGAGACTTGCTTAAAAAGATGGGTCTTGAAGATAAGGAAGATGCATATCCTTCTGAGCTCTCTGGTGGACAGCAGCAAAGGGTATCCATTGCAAGGGCACTTTGTATGAATCCGGACATTCTGTTCTTTGATGAACCTACTTCTGCACTTGACCCTGAGCTTACTGGTGAGATTTTGCAGGTAATCAAGGATTTGGCTGCAGAGCATATGACAATGGTAATTGTTACCCACGAGATGAACTTCGCTCGTAATGTGTCTGATACCATCATTTTCATGGATGGTGGAGTCATTGTAGAGCAGGGATCACCTGAAGAGGTATTCTCATCAGACAACCAAAGAATGAAAGATTTCTTAGGTAAATTCTATGAATAGATAGAATTTACTTTTTTCTATTTTTTTTAAAAATTTTTTATTATTTTTCTCTTTTTTTATTCCATTTTTTAAATAGGATTTTTAATATTTATTGTACTATTTTTATTATTCTAAATTTATTTAAAAACTGTTTTATATTATTAAAAATATACATATATTTAATTTATAAAATAGGGATATTTTTTTTAATTTTTTACTTATTGAATTTATCTTATTTTATAATATTGTTAAAATTTTAACATTAGATAATAATTATTATTTATTGAAAAAAGAGGCAAGCCTATGCTAATTAAAATTAATGGAGAAGATGTGGATATTCCTGAAGGTTCTACCATCAAGGATGCAATTGAAATCTCAAATGCTCCTTACAAGAAAGGAAGTATCGTTTGTCTTATCAAGGGAGAAAGCGAAATACAAAGCAATATCCTTAAATATAAGATCAAAACACCTAAGGGAAGTATTCTCATTGAATTGGAAGTTTCTGAAAAATCACAACCTTTAACTGATTTCTTCAAGGAAAACTATTCTCAGTTTATCTCTAATAATGTTCGTTGGGAAACATCTAATGAAGTGGCTATAGGTCCTGTAAGCTCTAATTTTGAACCTTCACATGACGAATTTGCATATTTCGACAATGAGGTCCTGATTAGCTTATCTGGATTTTCAAATGATGCCACTCATATAATCTTTGTCAAGGATGACCACAAGAACGTTTACGGTGTTCCAAAATACAGTGACCGTGGAGTCTTTGCAAGGGTTATAGGTGGAAGAAAAACTTTGTTCTCCCTTACTGATGATGATGAAATCCTAGCTATTGAACCTGTAATTGAGCGCAGTACAGTTAGAGAGAGCACTGGCGGTTCAAACTTGGATGAAGTCTTGGAGGAAGGAAATCAATTGTTCACCTATGTTCTTTTTGAACCTAACTTCAATTCCCCTAAATCTGTTGAACACTTGTTTTCACTCATTAGGAATGACAAGATAGAAGTCAGCTTCGAATCCAACTCATTTGTAGGGTTCTATGAATTGACTGGTTTAACTAAGGAGAAGGAAGAGATCACTGAACGTAAAAGAGGAACAGTTACCTTGAGAAATGATGGATTCGGTAAAGGTAGAGTTTATATTTATAGAGAAGACAGAGTAAGAGCTGAAACCCACACCAATTTAGCTACCGTCAAGCAAGGTATGGAATTGTTTGACATAGCTAAAGAAGGGGATTTCATCACTGTAAGAAGCAACCCTGACAGAATCATGCTTATGATGATGACTCAAAAAGAGGCGGAAGAAAAACTCGCATCTTTAGGCATCACTCATGTAAGAACTGGCAATGAGGATGATGATGCAATTGTCGTGACCCAAGAGCCTGAAAGCACTGTTGGCATCATAGAAGCTGGTGAAGTGATTACCTTTGGTCTTGCAAGCGATGAGCTCTTGAAAGTCAAGTTAACCGATAAGGCTCCAAGAACCAGATGGTATCTTGAGAAAATCACTGGTCTTGCAGAAAAGCCAGTTGGAACATTGAAGGTTTACTTTGCAGTGCCTGACATGAACATGTTCATGTTCAATGGTGATAACGATGAATCCAAGGGACTTATTCCTGAAAACAATCCAACTGACCTTATGAAAGCTGGAGAGATAGGTGTAACAAACATGTCCAAGAAGAATGTGGGACTTGTCGGTATAAGAACCATTGACACCACTGATTTCGGACCTACCGGTGAGCCTTTCTCAGCTACAAACGTTGTCGGTGAAGTTGTTGGAAACATTGAAGGCTTGAACAAGCTTAAAGATGGAAGCACTCTTTATATTCATGAAGTATACGAGGATGAGGAATAGGAGGAATGATTATGCCTGCAAATTTATGTATAACTCCAGATTTAGGTAAAGAGGATATGGATCCAGAAGTTTCAACAAGGATGATCATTTTAAGTTCAAAGGCAAATGTAAGTGAAAGTGAGGTAGTGAACTTCCTCCATATGTTGAATTTGCCTATTACAATCAAATGGACTTGTTATGGGGCTATGATTAGTGGAAAAGATGAATATGTGAGAGAAGCTATTCGTGAACTCCGTAAATTAGACCCTTATGGAATTTTTACAAAGGAAAGAGGTTTTGCTCCTGGTGACCCAAGAAGATGCAGAGGTCACAGATACGGACCAAGAGAAGGTTTCCACCAAATGGAAAAGGAATTTAAGATTCTTGATTATGTTGGAGAAGCTTTAAAGAATCCTAAGGAAGTTGTAATTGAGAAAAAGGAACCTGTTTCTGTTGATTACTTCAAAGAGATTTTACAAGAAGAAGAAAATAAAAAAGAGGATGATAAACAATAAGAAAACTTTTTAAATGGGATTGTTTGCAAAAAGTTTTCTTGATTATATTAAGAGGATGATATTATGGTAAAAGTAGCTATTTATCCACCAAATTCATTGGTTCTAGCTGACTTGATTGAGAGAAAAGGCCACACTCCTTTAGCTCTTCAAAAACAAATAAGACAAAAGATTAAAGATCCGGAGATTGATTCTCCTCCAATGAACATTACAGAAGAAGATCCGATTAATGGATTGAAATATGCAGCTATTGAAGTGCCTTCAGGGGTCAGAGGAAGAATGTCCATTATTGGACCTCTTATAGATGCAGCAGAAGCAGCAATCATTGTTGATGGAGCTCCATTTGGTTTTGGTTGTGTAGGATGTGCAAGAACAAACGAATTATCAATTTTCTGTTTACGTAAAAAAGACATACCTGTCTTGGAAGTCACATACCCTGATGATGAGGATGGAACAAGACTAATGGTAAATCAAATCATGGAATTCCTTGATTCCTTGCCTGGAGGCGGGGGAGACTTGGAAGGAGAAAGTGATGTTTTAGGTGAACCTATTGCAAATAAAGGAGGAAAATAATATGGTACAGATTGCATTGGTTTCCTGTGGTACTGAATACAGTGGTATCCAAAAGGAAATCGAAAAGGCAGCTTTAAAATTTGGAGCTGAAATTATTCTTCCTGAAATTGATTTGGATTACATAAATGAAGCTTATGAAAAATTCGGTTTCTCTGCTCAAAGTTCAAGCTTAAAGCTTATGATTGCAAGAGCCATGTCTATTGTAGAAGGAAAGTGCAAGCCTGATGCAGTATTCATTGCTACCTGTTTCAGATGTGCAGAAGGTGCATTGGTCAGAAACGAAGTAAGACGTTTCATCCAGAACAATACACGTATTCCGGTAGTAACATATTCCTTCACTGAAAGGACAAAAGCAGATGAATTATTCATCCGTATGGAAGCATTGGCCACCACTGTTACACGTAGAAGCATTCTTGCACGTGAAAAGCAAGAAGGACTTACCCTTGGACTTGACTCAGGTTCAACAACTACAAAAGCTGTTCTTATGGAAAACAACAAGGTTATCGGAACCGGTTGGACTTCCACAAAAGACATCATTGCATCTGCTCAAACTGCAGCTGCAGAGGCATTTGAAGGAACTGGCTACAAATGGGATGATGTTGATGGTATAGGAACTACCGGTTACGGTAGATTCACTATGGGTCAGGAATTTGGAGCTGAACTTATCCAAGAGGAATTGTCTGTAAACGCAAAAGGTGCAGTATACTTGGCTGATTGTCAAAAAGGTGAAGCTACCGTACTCGATATCGGTGGTATGGACAACAAGGTAATTACCGTAAACAATGGTATTCCGGACAACTTCACCATGGGTGGTATCTGTGCAGGTGCATCTGGTAGATTCTTGGACATGACTTCAAGAAGATTGGATGTGGACATTACAGAGCTTGGTCCACTTGCAGTGCAAGGGGACTGGAGAAAAGCTATGCTTAACTCCTACTGTATTGTATTCGGTATTCAAGACTTGGTTACCACTCTTGCTGCTGGAGGATCTAAGGCAGATGTAGCAGCTGCTGCATGTCACTCCGTATCTGAACAAGTTTATGAACAGCAATTGCAGGAAATTGACATTCGTGAACCTTTAATCCAAGTAGGTGGAACCAGTTTGATTTCAGGACTTGTTGAAGCGGTAAGTGAAACTTTAGGTGGAATTGAAGTTATCGTGCCAGAATACTCACAGCATATTGGTGCAGTAGGTGCAGCATTGCTTGTATCTGGTATGGGAAATAGGCATGAATAAATAATTTGTGATTGGATTTAAATTTTAAAATATTTTTATCCCCTTTTCATTTTTATTTATTATTTTAAGTAGAGTGATTATATGTATATTGAATCAAATGACCCTGAAGGAGCAAAAGTCTACGATATGATCATCAGACAAATCTTGCAGGATTTGGTCTTACCTCCTTCCATTGATGACATGCGCGCTTATGTCAATCCGGATGAGGTATGCTTCATCATTGCTATAAAGATGAGAAAGACTTCCAAGCACATTACCTTAAAGGAAGTCGCTAAAGTAAATTATGAAGCGGAAGATGATACAACAGTTGTCTTGATAGATGATGAAAATTATCTTCCAAACATCTTAAAAACCCTTTGGAATACTAATGGTAGAGAAAATGTCCATCAGCCAAGCAGATATGTCATTCACATGAAAGGAGAGCATGAAGTGTCTGATTTGGTAGTGGATGACCCTCATGAGAACCTTAAGCGAAGAATCTATGATGCAATATTCAGAATAGTTCCTGAAGGATTCAAGATAATGAAGGACATTTCCCGTGATGATATCGTTTCTGTTATAGCTACTGATGAGCTCATTAAGGATGAATGGGTTGAAAAGGCTGAAGGATATATTGTTGAATTGAACACTCCTAAGACATGGGATTAAATTTAATTCATATGATTGATTAAATCTTTTTAGATTTAATCCATTTATTTTTTTAAATCATTAAATTTTCATTTTTTATAGGGTTGTTTTAATTTTTTGTCCAATTTTTCATTAATTTTTTAAAACGGTTCGTAATTTTCAATAGTTTGTTCGTATATGTTAGAAACAAATAGGAAGCTTTAAATACTATATTGTTAATAACAATAGTTATAAGTTTAAGCGTAAATGAATGAATATAATGAATAAATTTTGTAAATTGTAGTGGGATTAAATTAAAATTGGAGAAAAAATTAAGTTAATTGAATGACTATTAATTTAATGATAAGTTAATTAAAGAATAAATTAATTAAAATGATTATAATAATTAAAATATTGTGTTGAGGTAATACTATGACTAAAAAAGATTTAACTTGTGGAGGAAGTCATAAAGGTGCAAAATTTGCACACATTACAAAAGTGCATCCATGCTATAATGAAAAATTGCATGATAAGGTAGGAAGAGTTCACGTACCAATCGCTCCTAAATGTAATATTGGATGTAATTTCTGTATAAGATCAATTAATACTGAAGAGGACAGACCAGGAGTTGCAGGTTCCATTATGGATGCAGATGCTGCAGTGGAACATGTATTGAATGTAACTAAAGACAGTGCAATCACTGTTGTAGGTGTTGCAGGTCCTGGAGATTCATTAGCTAACGAGGCTACATTTGAGTTCTTTGAAAAAATCAATGAGGTTAAGCCGGATTTAATCAAATGTATGAGTACAAATGGTCTTTTGCTTCCAAAATATGCTGAAAGAATTGCAGAGCTTGGCGTAAATACAGTAACTGTTACAGTGAATGCAGTGGATCCTGAAATCCTAAAGGAAATCAATGGATTCATCGTCTATGAAGGCAAAGCATACAAAGGACTTGAAGCAGCTGAAATTCTCTCTAGAAACCAATTGGAAGGAATCAAGAAAATCACTGATCTCGGTGTAGTTGTAAAAGTCAACATTGTTCTTATTCCTGGATTGAATGATGAGCATATTGTGGAAATCGCTAAAACAGTAAAAGAATGCGGTGCAGACTTAGTGAATGTTCTCCCACTCATTCCATTAAACAAGATGGCTGATTATCCAAGACCGGGATGTGGAGAGATTGAAAAGGCACGTAGTGATGTTGAAGAGTATCTTCCAGTTTTCAGAGCATGCACTCAATGTAGAGCAGACGCTTATGGAATTCCTGGTAAGAAACATGAAGATCATCACTTAGGAAATGCCCCTCAGTCTCACTTCTAAGCGATTATATTTATTTTAATGGGATTATTCTATTCCCTATTTCTTTTTTAACTAATTAAATTTTTTTACTAATTTTATTTTTTTTACTTATTTTTTAAGTTTTTTAACTATTTCTTCTATGAAATTTTTTATAATAATCTATTTATTTTAAAAAGACCAATATTTAATTGTATTTTAACAATTTTTATTTCATTAATCGATTATTTTTATTATTAATATTTTTCATGTGATTATTATGAGAACTTTAGAATGGGAAGACAACAAATTAAAGCTTATAGATCAAACCAAATTGCCTGATGAATTGACTTATGTCTATTGCAGCACTTATCAGGAAGTAATAGATGCAATCAAGACAATGGTTGTTCGAGGAGCTCCTGCAATAGGTGTTTCAGCTGCTTTCGGTATGGCTCTTGCTCAGATTGCAGGTGAAGATATGGAAAAGGTCGCTGTAGAAATGAAAAATGCAAGACCTACTGCAGTCAATCTTATGTGGGCAGTTGACAGAGTCATGAAAGCGGACAATATGCTTAATGAAGCAATGGCAATGGCTGGCGAAGACATAAACACTAACTTAGCTATTGGTGAATATGGTGCTGAGCTTATTGATGATGGAGATACAGTCTTAACCCATTGCAATGCAGGAGCACTTGCCTGTGTAGATTATGGTACTGCATTAGGTGTTTTCCGTTCTGCATTCAATCAAGGAAAGGATATTCAAGTCATATGTGATGAAACCCGTCCAAGAGGACAAGGTGCAAGCTTAAGCGTTTGGGAAATGCAACAGGAAGGAATTCCTGTAAAACTTATTCCAGATGTGGCAAGCGGATATCTCATGTCAATAGGAAAGATTGATAAGGTTGTAATCGGTGCAGACAGAGTGGCTTATGACGGCATTGCAAACAAGATTGGTTCATTTATGGTCGCTCTTGCAGCTAAAAGATTTGACATTCCATTTTATATAGCCGCTCCTTTCAGTACCTTTGATAAGGAGATTTCCATTTTTGATACAGTTATTGAAGAAAGAGATCCAAATGAAGTGATTTACTATGGTGGTGCCAGAATCTGCCCAGAAGGAACTGAAGTAATCAACCCTGCTTTTGATATAGTTCCTAAAGACTTAATCACTGGAATCATTACAGAAAAAGGAGTAATTGACTTAAACAATTTAGAAAAGGATTTTAAAGATCTTTTCTAATATTCTTTAAATTGGTGATGAAATGTTAATAGATTTTAATGAACTTAGAGAAATCACAATTCCAAATATGAATGGTGGGGAAGGGAAGGTAATTGCAAAGATGGATGTGAATGATTGTGGGAGATTTATTCAAACTGTCATTCCACCTAAATCATCAATCGGACCTCATCTTCAGGAAACAAATGATGATATAAATTTCATTGTCTCTGGTGAAGGGATTGCAATATGTGATGATTTTGAAGAGATTTTAAAAGCTGGAACTTGTCATGTTTGTCCAAAGGGATCCACTCACTCCATAATAAATGTTGGTGATGAGGATTTGGTGTTTTATACTGTAGTTCCTCAAAAATAATATTTTTTTATTTAAATAATTTTTTTAATTATTTTTTTTAATCTTTTTTTATTTTTTCTGTTACTTTACAATCAATAGCTACATGCCACATTCCCGGGCTTGATGATTTTACTTTACGTGTATTGAGTATCTCAACTTCCTTGTTTTGTTTCTCACAAGCTATTTGCGCTCTTTCTATACCTTGTGAAAATCCATCTGAAAATTCGTAGTAGTGGATTACTCCCCCATCCTTGCATAATGAAACAGCTAAATCAAGGAATTCCGGTGCTAATCCTGGAAGATTCATGATAAGTCTATCGAATTTCTTGCCTTTCAATTCATTTAATGCAACTTCATTTGTATCACCACAAATTGCAGTGATGTGAGCAGAGGGGGCTAACTTATTTAGTTTAATATTTTCATTTAAATATTTGATTGCATATTCATTAATGTCCACTGCAGTGATATTCACATTCTTTTCATGAGCTATTACAATTGGAAATGGCCCAATTCCTGCAAACATATCGAGGATTTCCTCCCCATCTTCACAAGCTTCCTGCACCCTTTTTCTTTCAGTAGCAAGTCTTGGTGAGAAATAAACGTTTTTAACATCCAATTTCAATCTTGTTCCATGTTCCTTATGGATGGTGATAGGATTGTCCTCTCCAGCGATAAGTTCAAGTTCCCTAACTCTTGTAACACCTTTAACAGCACTTTTTTTCATGTAAACTGTTTTTCGTTTAGTGAATTGAAGGGTTGCTTGACCTATTTCCTTTTTATGGGCTTCAAGGTCTTCTGGAATCTCTACAATGACAACATCTCCAATGATGTCAAAGGATTTCTTAAGCTCTTCAATTTCCTCTTCACTTAATTTGTCTTTAAGAAGTTCTGTTATGCTTCTTGGAAATCTCTTTACAGTTTCGAGGTCTTCATCTTGGCTTAAATCCATGATTTCAATTGTATAATTCTCATTTTGCTTAATGATTTCTTCCTTGCACTCTTCCATCACTTTTGAAAGCACATCTTCATCTGTCCCTTCTTTAATGGGAATATATCCGAAACCATTTTCGACTTTAATCTTATAGTCAAAGTCAATAATCTTATGATTTAGCACAATTTGCCTTGTCGCCTCTATATTCTGCACTGGAATTTTTAGTGTTAACATAGTATCTTTTATTAAATTAGTTTTATCATTGATAATTTTACTATTTGTTGTGTGTGCTTTAAGTTTTATCAATCGTTATTTTATTTAAATAGATGGTTTTTTCGTATCGAATTTTCAATATTTATTTTATTGTTTTATTACTTTAAATTGTTTTTCTCTTTTGAGTAAATATTTAATTTTTATTGTTTTTAAGATTATCTTATCCTTAAATCATTTTTTAAGAATTATATATATTGTCCTTTAACATTAATTTTATATATATAAAATTTTAGATTATATATTATATTCATATTATTGAAGTATTTTTGAAATATAATGATTTTAGCATTATCTTTAGGTGATAATTATGGGTTGTTTTAATGAGACAACTAGTGTGAAGATAAATAAGCAGAAAAAAGACCTTGCCAAATCAAAGGGATTGAAATTGCAGGATCTTTTGGACCATGCCCTTGATGAAGCTTTAGGATTTAGCTATTACCCCATGAGTGAATTGAGACTTTTGGAAATAGACAATGAAATTGAATCCTTGAAGATTCAAAAGGAAAAGGCAATGAGAGATTGTCAAAAGAAGATTGATATTCTTATCAGTGGCTTGATTGAATTTAAAGAGGAAGAGGCTGCTCAATACGATAGGAAAATCAGACAATTGGAATTGGAAAAGGAATACAATAAACAGATGTTGTATAAAGATTAATGATTTTTAAAAGAATTTTGTTATTTAATAAAACTATTAAACTAATTTATAAATTATTTAATTAATTATTGTGCATTAGGAGATTAAATATGAAGAATATGGGATTTGGAATGATGAGATTGCCGCAGCTTGATGAAAATGATTTCTCAAGTGTAGATTTTGAACAAGTTAAGAAGATGGCTGACGTTTATATGGAAAATGGTTTCAATTACTTTGATACCGCTTATGCTTATCATGATGGAGCAAGCGAAGTCGCTTTAAGAAAAGCGGTTGTCGAACGTTATCCAAGAGACTCATTTGTAATTGCAGACAAGATGCCGACTTTCTTAATCACTGAAGAGTCTCAAGTGGAACCGATTTTCAAGGAACAATTGGAACGTTGCGGTGTAGATTACTTTGATTATTATATGATTCATAATGTAAGCAGCTTTTCTGAAGCGGGATGGAAATATGTTGACACCTTTGGTTTCTGTAAAAAGATGAAAGATGAAGGCAAAATCAAGAAGTTAGGTCTTTCCACTCATGCAAATGCAGAATTCCTGGACAATATATTGAAGGAACATCCTGAAATGGAATTTGTCCAATTGCAGATCAATTACCTTGATTGGGAAAATGATGGTGTGGAATCCAGAAAATGTGTTGAAGTTGCTCATAAGTATGGTTTGCCAATAATTGTTATGGAACCATTGAAAGGCGGATTCTTGGCAGATCTTCCTGAAGAAGCAGAGAAAAAGTTGAAAGAGTATAATCCTGATGAATCTCCAGTTTCTTGGGCATTGCGTTATGTAGCAGGAATCGATGGTGTGTTCATGGTATTGTCTGGTGCAAGCAGCTTGGAGCAAATGGAAGAAAACATCGGTTTCATGGATGACTACAAGCCACTTAATGAGGAAGAGCATAAGATCATTGAGGACGTTACTGAAATTATTAACAGTAACATTGCAATCCCTTGTACTAAGTGTAATTACTGCATTAGTTCTTGTCCTTCAAATATCATGATTCCTAAATTGTTTGACTTGTATAACAACGAGAAGATTCAAGGTTTAAAGGTTGGTGAATTCACTGCAGTTGGTAATGCGTATAGGAACTATTCCTGTTTGGAAGGGGTAGGTATTGCTTCTGACTGCACTGGCTGTGAAGCATGCATGAAGGAATGCCCACAACAGCTTGACATTGCAAGCTTAATGCCAGAAGTTGCTAAAACCTTTGAAACAGAAGTGTACGGATTTACTAAAGATGAATGATTAGTTTTTTACTTTTTTTATTTCTTTCAGTTTTTCATTTTCATTTTTTTACATTTTTTACTTTTTTTATTTCTTTCTATATTTTATTACACAAAATATCATTTTTTTTAATTATATGCAAATCCCTTAACTTCCAATTATCTTCTTTATTAGAATTTGAAAAATAGTTTCATATCATACGAATATGACACGAACCTTTAAATATAAGTTATGTATAAAATATTATTAGCTGTTTATAAAACAGCTACGCTTTTTTTTAAAATAAAGTGGTGATGTATGGTGTAAAAAGGGTTGCTTTTTAACGTGAAGAGCAGGTTTATGGTGGGCCTGTGTTATTAAGCGCCCTTTTTTTTATTAATCTATTTTTACTTTTTATTGAATTATAACTCTTTATTTTGTTATTGATTGTACATTTAGATTGATTATATTAGGATATTAATTAAAATATTATATTAAGATGCTTTAAGTGATTTTATGTTTTATTTGGTTGGTTTAGGATTATTCGATGAAAAGGACATATCTTTAAAAGGTGTGGAAGCATTAAAAAAAGTGGATAAGGTTTATGCTGAATTTTTCACTTCACGCTTATTTGGCTCTAATTTTGAAAAGATAGAATCAATTATTGGAAAGGAAATCATTGTTCTTGACCGGACTCAAGTGGAAGAGGAGTCAATTTTCTTAAAGGAAGCAAAAGATATGGATGTTGCATTGATTACTGGTGGAGATCCTTTAATCGCTACAACACACTCTGATTTTCTAGTGGAATGTGCAAGAAAATGCATTGATTTTGAAGTAATTCACGGATCAAGCATTTTATCTTCAGCACCAGCTATTTCAGGCCTTCAGGCATATAAGTTCGGTAAGGTCACAACTATTCCATTTCCTGATTTGGAGTATAACTATTTCCCTAAATCCCCTTATATGGGTATTGAAGAGAACTTAAAGATGGATATGCACACCTTGGTTCTATTGGATATTCAAGCTCATAAGGATAAGTACATGACTGTAAATGAAGGATTAAAGAATTTGATGACAATCAAGGAAAATCTTGATCATGAAGGACTAGTTAATGAAGACACTTTAGCTATTGGAATTGCAAGAGTCGGATCTAAGGATAATCTTGTAAAGGCAGGATATATTAAGGACTTGATTGATTTTGATTTTGGCGGTCCTCTTCATTGCATAGTTATTCCTTCTAAATTGCATATTGTTGAAGCGGAATACTTGGTGGAAGTTGCTGGAGCTCCAAAAGAAATTCTTGATGATATCTAATTCATGATATTTTGCTTAAATTTAATTTTTTTTTTAAAAATAGAAAATATGGTTTTAAAAAGTTAGTAAAGATTTTAAAAATAGTATTAGATTGCTAAAAAACTTCTAAAAATAGTAAAATCAGAAAAAAATTGGAAAGAACATAGTAATTTTTTGTTAGCTTCTAATCTTTTAAAAAATTTTTAAAATTTATTTTTACAATATAAATCATAAAAATTCCGTTTTACTATGTTCTTTTAATGAAAATTACTATAAAAAAGTTTATAATATTTTTCATTTTCCCAATGGATGTTAATCCTATACTTATTTTTATTTTTTTAATTAATAAATATTTTCATATTTCAGAACTATTTTTAACATTACTAATAATTAAAATATTTTTAGTTTTTTATGAAAATATTATCTTTATGTTTAAAATATTAAAAAAATAATAATTAATTGACCTATGAAGACATTTCCTTAATTACTTTATGTTTAAAAAAGAGATTTAAAATAAGAGGATATTTTTTTATCATCTTTTTAAAAAATTAATAAGTACTTTATTATATTATTTAGGTAATTTGTATAAGATAATTGCAATTAAGCAAATATCAGTTTTTAAGGTAATTTATATAGGACTTTTTTTAATTAAAGACGATAGTCAAATATCCTCTTATATTAATATTATTTATTAATAAATTATTTTTATTGGAGATTATAAATTTATTAATATGATATGTAATTATATACACATCGTATAATATTATGTTATGAGGGCTTATAAATTTTTCGTTTTAATTTTCAAGGATAAAAAAATCAGATATTATTTAAGATATGAAACATGTTTTATTTCATTATGAAATCTTTTAAAAATTAGATAAGATCATCTCTTATTTTCTATTTCTATTTGCATTCAATTCATATCTTTTTGGGCTTCCAACATCTTCATGAGCCTGATTGATGATGTAAAGGAAAACTCTCTTGTTGAGATTGTACTTTTTTGAAAACTTTTTATAAAGAGCGTATTTGCTTCTTCTGTTTCCAAAATAGTCTATTTTTTCCAAGTATTCCTTCTTGATTTCCTCAATTGGACTTAGATCTTCTTGGTTGTTTTTGGAGCTCATGATTCAATTCCCCAGTTTTAAAAATTAGATAATGATAATAATCTTTTAGTTTTATTAGTTCATTAGTTATATTAATTCTATTAATTAATATGTTTATAAATTATATAAAATTTTCTTAGATTCAAAAAAATTTTGCCGATTTAATGAAAATTTGTATAAGTAATACTAAATATTTATATTAGATTAAGTTAAATATAATTATGTTGTATGAAATATCTTATTTTTTAAAAATCTTCTTTTTAAATTAATATTTCATTAACTTAAAATATTTTAATCTATTATTTTAACTTTATTAGATTAAGGATTGATTAAATGGATTTAAATTTTGACTTTACAGAAAAAAGAGTAATACTCACAGTATTCTTCTGTATGGCTTTTACCATTGCAAACTTAATTACTGTTAAGATTATCAATATTAATTTCTTAGGTATGGAAACTCCTGCTGGAGTATTGATCTATCCTTTAGTATACATTTTAACTAATGTAATTGCTGATGTATACGGTGAAAGAGTAGCACAAAGAACCCTTGTATTAGGTATTGCTGCTGATGTATTATTCGTATTTATGACTACATTAATATTATTCTTGCCATCCCCAGATTTCTTTACTGGTGATGCAGCATTATCCTTTGTATTTACCCAAACCCCAAGAATTCTTATAGCTTCTTACATCAGTTACTTAATCGGTAACTTGGTAAATGCAAGATTGACTACTATTGTAAATGAAGGAAAAGCTTACGCATCAGGAATAAACTTATTAGTTCTTGCTTTCAGTGAATTTATTGATAACTTCGTATTCATTGGATTGGCATTTGTTGGTGTTTACTCTGTTGTAGACATCTTAATAATGATCATCACTCACTGGATATTAAGTTTGATTTGGACTGCAATTGCTCAGCCATTCACTACCATGACTGTAAGATGGGCTGAAAAAGGAAAACCTGCTGAAGCTTAATTTGATAATGTAGAATATAAATTAGTTATTGAAAACGAAAATTAAAATTTTTAAATCAAATGTGAATGATTTATTTCACATTTTGATATTTCTTTTTTTAAGAGGAAATTTATTATCTCAAATTTCATTAATCCATAAGACTATTTTTTTTTAAATGATTGCCATCTTTCCTGCATTTGTAAGGTAATATTTTTCATACTGTTTTGTCTGTCCCACCAAACCATCTTCCATTAAGCTATTGATGTGTTTATAGACCATAGCTCTTGAGATTCCAACATTCTTTCCTATTAGAATAGCGGTCTGTTCGGACTCTTCAAGGGTTTTTAGAATTTTCATTTTTGTTTTGGATAGGTTTATGCTTAATTTTGGCATTTGTATGGCTTGGTCATTGAAGCAATAGTAAATGTGGTCCGCACCTTCCTTATTTGCAACGAAGTTTAAGATGGATCCTATGAAGTTTCCATCAGTTGCAACAAAGATTTCATTTCCCTCTTCTTTTGAATTTCTTATTATGTATGTTAATTGCTTTGAAGCTTCAATAGCACTTGTTGTGCTGATTTTAATGTTTTCTTTCATCATGTACTGATCAAGCAAGCTGGTTTCGTTATAGTTTGTATATACGGATATCAATTTTTCAATCCTGTTTTTCATGGCTATGTCTAAAAGTTCTTTCCCCTTTAGGTTTGATATTAAGATTCTCATATAATTCCTCATTTTTTAAAAATTTTAAATTTATTAGTGTTCAAGTTTTAATTCTATTATTTGTTATATTATTTATAAAATAATAATTTTTATTATTATTTTGTTCAATTTTGACTGGCACTTTGTTTTCCGACCGATGCCGATTAATGAAAACTTAAATTGTATTTGTAACATGAAAATTATTTCATAATTTTTTTAAACAATGTTTATCTTTTTATTTAATTTTTTTATATTTTCTATTTTTATTATAAAAAAATTCATTTTGTTCAAATTTTTATAAAATAATGCTTGGATCTAATTTTAAATTTTTCTAAATATTTTTATGGAATTTCATCTTTTTTAATGATTTCCATCATTGGAAAAATTAGCTTTTTTCCTTAATAATCTGCCTATATTCTTTATTATTATTGCTGGTTATTATTAAATTTTTTGTTTTTGTCTATCTTTAACATTGACTTGTCAATATATTATTTTCACTAATATTTTTTATTTTAAAGCTTTATTAGTGATATTTTATATTTTTATTTTTAATTTTTGTAGATGGCTTAAAATTTGTATACCTTTAATATTGAATTGTAAATAAAAATTTTTTAAAAATAGGTACCTTTATATTGAATATTATTCAATTTATAATTAGGCATCAAATCGGAAAAGGTTTTCCACTATCAGTTATGATAGTGCAATCTTATAGGATAATGTCTAAAGATATTATTTAAATTCTTAAATAATATTTTACTAATAATTAATTTACTAATATTTACTTATATTGGCTTAGAAATAGCTAAAATAGTTAAATGTCTTTTGTAGTTAAGTATAGTTAGTTGAAATATAGTTGAATTTTGTTAGCTATTTTTAATCAATAATAATTAATTATTAGTTAATTAATTATTTCAAATTTAAAAATATCTTAAATTCATTTTTTTATTTAAACAAATGGAGATTAAATTATGTCCTATGTTGATGAAGTAATTGACTTAATAGTTAAAGAAAACCCTGATGAACCTGAGTTTCATCAAGCTGTAAAAGAAGTATTAGAATCTTTAAGAGTCGTAATCGAAGAAAATGAAGAACAATACAGAAAAGATGCACTTTTAGAAAGATTAGTCAACCCAGAAAGACAAATCAAATTTAGAGTCCCTTGGGTAGATGACAACGGTCAAGTACAAGTGAACACCGGTTACAGAGTACAATTCAACAGTGCGATTGGACCTTACAAAGGAGGTCTCCGTTTCCACCCTTCCGTAAATGTTGGTATTATTAAGTTCTTAGGATTTGAACAAATCTTCAAAAACTCCTTAACTGGCCTTCCAATTGGTGGAGGTAAAGGAGGATCCAACTTCGACCCTAAAGGAAAATCCGACAGAGAAGTTATGGCATTCTGTCAAAGCTTCATGACTGAACTCTGCAAATACATCGGTGCTGACACTGATGTTCCAGCTGGAGATATCGGTGTAGGTGGTAGAGAAATCGGTTACTTATTCGGTCAATACAAAAGACTTCAAGGATTATACGAAGGTGTGCTCACTGGTAAAGGATTAACCTTTGGAGGATCTCTCGCAAGAACTGAAGCAACTGGATATGGTTTATTATACTTCACTAACGCAATGTTAAAAGCAAATGACATTGATATTGCAGGAAAAACCATTGCAGTATCCGGTGCAGGTAACGTAGCTATTTACGCAATTCAAAAAGCTCAACAATTAGGCGGTAACCCTGTAACCTGTTCCGATTCCACCGGTTGGATTTACGACCCAGAAGGAATCGATGTAGAATTATTAAAAGAAGTCAAAGAAGTAAGACGTGAAAGATTAACTGCATATGCTGAAGCAAGACCATCCGCAGAATACCACGAAGGTAAAGGTGTATGGACTGTAAAATGTGACATTGCTCTTCCATGTGCTACTCAAAACGAATTACAATTAGAAGATGCTAAAACTTTAGTTGCTAACGGTGTAGCTGCAGTGGCTGAAGGTGCAAACATGCCTACCACTATTGAAGCAACCGAATACTTACAAGAAAACGGTGTTTTATTCGCACCAGGTAAAGCTTCCAATGCTGGTGGAGTAGCTACTTCCGCATTAGAAATGTCTCAAAACTCCCAAAGATTATCTTGGACCTTTGAAGAAGTTGATTCAAGACTCCAAACCATTATGGAAAACATCTTTGCTAATGTTGATGCAGCAGCTAAAGATTACGGATTTGAGAAAAACTATGTAGTTGGAGCAAACATTGCAGGATTCTTAAAAGTAGTTGACGCAATGAACGCTCAAGGAATCGTCTAATACTACCCAATATTTTTGCATTTTGTAATACTTTTTAAGACTAAAAGTATTACTTTATTTTCTTATTTTTCATTTCTATTTTTTCTAAAAATTAGTGTTGTTTTGCACTTAGTAAACTTCTTTTATTTTTGATTTTTGCTATTTTTTAATTATATTTCTATTTTTTTATCTATTTTCGTCATGCCTTGAATTAATTTAACGATTAAATCATGCCAACTTATCACTCTTGTTTCTTTGTGTACATATATAGGCAAATAAACATATATTTGACTAATTTTGTAAATAATTAAATAACAAAATTTATACTGAAATAAAAATAGAATAGAAATTAATAAGTAAAGAGTGTGATTTTATGGTTGAATGTCCAAATTGTAAAAAAAATTATGATGACGATTTTGATTTATGCCCTTATTGCGGATGCATGAGCCCTATTCTAAAGGCATGCCCTGAATGTCTGTTTGAAACTCTTGAAGAAGAAATTTTCTGTCAGAAATGCGGTGCAAAACTCAGGTATAAGATTCAATTAATTAAAGATTTGAAAGATAAAATATCAGATTATAAGAAACTTGGAGAATACGAAAAAACATTGGAATGCTACGACAAAATAATAGAACTAGATCCAACAAACAAGCTGTCTTGGGAAGTCAAATCAAATTACTTAAGTGGACATGCAAAATATGATGAAGCATTGGAGTTATGGGACAAAGCAATAGAACTAAACTCAACTGAAGACTGGCCTTGGGAATATAAAGTAAAAATATTATTGGCTTTAGTGGAATATGATGAAGCATTGGAGTTATGGGACAAAGCAATAGAACTAAACTCAACTGAAGACTGGCCCTGGGCAAATAAAGCATATTGCCTGCAGGATTTAAAAAGATTTGAAGAAGCATTGGAATGCTGGGACAAAGCAATAGAACTAGAACCAACAAACAGTTGGTATTGGGTAGGAAAAGCAGGATGCCTAAAAAAATTAGGAAGACATGACGAAGCTGGAAAATGTTTTATGAAATCAAGGAAATTACGGCTTTAAATATTCTAAGCCTTAACTCTTCTTCTTGGTCTAGTCCAGAACCTACAGGAACCAGTTATAGTGTCAACTGTATCTTCCTCATGCGAATTGATCAATAAGTTCATCAAATATTCATCAGTAATTTATTTCATCATCCATTTAACATAATATCATTAATAATATCGTTTACATAATTCAGATCAGCTTTCCCTTTAGCTTGCCATACTTCCATTAAATATTCATTTAATTTTTCAGTAATTTTTATGCCTTGAGCATCTGACAATCTTATATTTGTCCCACGTAAATATGAATCGTAAACATCAAAAATTTCATGCTCTAATTCAATATACAAGTCATCTTTTTCAATATATTCATCTCTAGTGATAATCTCGTTTTTCCCTTCAAATAATGTATGATTATAAGCATGTGTTAAGTGTTTCTAAATAGTTATTATCAATCATACATCCTTTTATTTGTCATCTTCTAAATATGTCATAATCAACGCTCAAGGAATCGTATAGATTTTCTATACTTCCTTATTTTCTTTTTTTTTAAACACTTTTTCTTATTTTTCTATACAAAAATTTTTATCTTATTTTTATCTTATTATTTGCTGATTTTATAAGTTGTTTATTTTTTACTATTTTTATTGAACATTAAATAATCCAATTAAGGAAAACCTTTAATAATAATTAGAATATATTAAAATTATATAACTATAAAGAGGTGAAAATTATGGCTATTCCTAAAGCTCCTGTTAAAAGGATTATTCAAGAAGAAGGTGCTGAAAGAGTAAGTGCTGATGCAGTAGACGCATTAGTTGCATACTTAGAAGCTGACGCAGATGCAGTTGCTAAAAAAGCAATTAAATACGCAAAAGTTGCAAACAGACAAACTGTAAAAGCTGAAGATATTGCATTAGCTGCTGGCGTTGCAACTACTTCTGAAGCTCCTGCTAAGAATGAACACAATCTTTTTGACGTAGTCAAAAAAGCAATTGAAGGTGCAGAAAAAGGACAAGGATTTGAAGAAATCATCAAGTCATTTATTAAATTTAATAAAAAATAATGGCACTGTAAATGAAATTAATTTAAGATAATGAAAGTTATAATGATTTAAAAATCTTATAACTTTATTATTTGAATTTTTCATTCAAATTCTTTTTTTATTAATTATTTTAAAGCTATTTTTTGCTATTTTTACAATTTTTACTATTTTTTTAGTTATTTAAATTCTCTAACATTTTTTTAAAAATTTTTATATTTTATTAAAACCAATTTATATATATGTTAGAACTTAATGAATTATTGGATATTT
>Ga0256405_10004922_pt1 | contig 24052 bp, 29 predicted proteins | sample RumenRJG_02DNA_FD_189096 | JGI IMG/M metagenome (GOLD analysis project Ga0256405, IMG submission 189096) | Bovine rumen microbial communities from Lethbridge, Alberta, Canada - RJG_02 | ecosystem: Host-associated > Mammals > Digestive system > Stomach > Rumen | place: Canada: Alberta... | reverse complement strand
CATATGTAGATTACTACAACAATGAAAGGCCTGCATATGCTCTAAAATACAAAAGCCCAATCCAGTTTAAAACTGAAATGGGCTTTGCATAGTTTTTTAGTGTGTCTACTTTTTGTTGACTAGTTCAGGAAAGCATACTTTATTTAGTATTTCCCGTCTGCTAAGTCAGTGCATTATTAAAAGATGGTGCTGATTATCTATATATACTTCACCACCCTGATATAGTCCTTTCCCTTGCGGGATGTTCCGGAGACTCCAAGGTAGATGGCCTTTCCCTTGCCCCTTAAGACAAGCTTTTCGCCCTCCTTCATCTGGCGGTCGGGTTTCATGACCTGGATCCCGTCCACAAACACAATTCCCTTTGTGATGGCCTCGGTTGCAGTCTTCCTGGACAAAGAAAACACAGCCGACACCACGTTATCGAGTCTGGGAGAGGATACGTTGTATTCTCTCTCTTCTTTTTTCACCTCAGCGGGAGTCAAACCCGTGATATCGCTTATAGCAGTAGTCACAGTCACACGACCCACCGAACTCAGGCTGTCCCTGAGATACTCAGCCATATCCTCGGCGACCACGATCTGCGCGCCGCGGGGATCCACGATTATGTCTCCGACCTTTTCGCGCTTGATGCCGAGGCCCATTAAGGAGCCGAGGTAGTCGCGGTGGCCGGGAGCGGTCTTTTCGATCGCGGGGATCTTAACCACAAGCACTCTTAAAGGGCACTCGTCCGGATAAGTCCTGAAGTACTCGATGAGAGACTCCTCGTCCGTCACCCCGGTGTAGTCCGGCATAAATACCGGCATGCGCCTCTCCGCCTCATCGTAACCGCCGTAAAGGAAGGCGCCCTGGGAGGCGTTTCTTCTGAAGAAGCCGGAGGCGGAGCTTTGCTCCTCGGGGGAGAGGAAATCGCAGCCCGTGATTGTATATGAACTGAGGAACCTGTCGAAGCGTTCCCCGATCTTTTTCAGAAACAAATTATTTTCGTCCATGTTTGATAAAGTCCCGTTTTGTGGTATACTGATTTCGTATAATTATAGCAGAAAAAATCCAATTTTGAAAGGTAACGTAACTTATGAAAAAACAATTCCCCTTAAAAGGCGTATGCGCATATGGCTGTGAAGTAGAGGTAGAGGACGGCAAGCTCGTCAACTGTGAATTCTTCGGCGGATGCGACGGAAACCACAAGGGACTCAACAGCCTCATGAAGGGCATGGATATAAAGGAAGTAGCTGACAGGCTGGAAGGCATAACATGCGGATTCAGATCCACATCCTGCCCCGATCAGCTTGCCAAGGTCCTCAGGACCATGATCGATGAGGGCTAAAAGAGGATAAAGGATCAAAGAAGGGAAGACGATGAGCGAAAAGGCCTATCTCTGTATCGACCTAAAATCATTTTATGCTTCCGTCGAATGCGTGGAGAGAGGGCTGGATCCCATGACCACCAAGCTGGTGGTGGCGGATCCCTCCAGGACGGATAAGACCATCTGCCTGGCGGTTTCGCCTGCCCTGAAAGCCCTTGGAGTAAAGAACCGCTGCAGGGTCTTCGAGATCCCCAAATCCATCGATTACATCATGGCGCCTCCCAGACTCCAGAAATACATAGACTATTCAGCCGAGATCTACGGCATCTATCTGAGATATATCTCCAAGGATGACATCTACGTGTATTCCATAGACGAGGTCTTTATGGATATCACTAAGTACCTGAAACTGTATAATAAAACTCCGAGGGAGATGGCCTTTTTCCTGATGGATCAGGTGACCAAGGAAGTAGGGGTGAGGGCCACAGCTGGTATCGGCACCAACATGTATCTCGCGAAGATCGCTTTGGACATAACAGCGAAGCACGCACCTGACTTCATCGGCGAACTTGACGAGATGAGCTACAGGACGAAGCTCTGGGACCACAAGCCGATCACCGATTTCTGGAGGATAGGACCTGGCACCGCAAGGCGACTCGCAAAATACGGAATATACACTATGGGTGACATAACGCTGGCGGATGAAGACCTTCTGTATAAGGTGTTCGGGATCGACGCAGAACTTCTCATCGACCACGCCTGGGGGTATGAGCCCACGGAAATCAAGCATATCAAGGCATATAAGCCCAAGTCAAACTCCCTTTCCAGGGGACAGGTCCTAATGAGGGACTATAAATTCGACGAGGGAAGGCTCATAGTTAAGGAGATGATGGAGCTGCTGTCTCTTGAACTTGTGGAAAAAGGCCTTGTCACCCAGTCCGTGACCCTCGACGTTGGGTATTCCAACCAGACTGCTATGGGTTTTGCGCACGGAACACACAATTTCAACTTCGATACCAACGCGGGAAACCTTATGGTGGAGGGGATCGCGGAACTTTACGACAGGATAGTGGACGAGGAGACCCCCATTAGGCGCGTATACATAAACTGCAACAACGTCCATAAGTACGAGGAAGAGAAGCAGCTGAACTTCCTGGAGATCGCCAGGGAAGAGGAACTCTCCAAGGAGCGCGGCATGCAGACCGCCATCAATGAGATCCGTACCAGGTTCGGGAAGAACGCCATGTTCAAAGGCATGGACCTTGAAGAGGCTGCGACCACCCTTGAGAGGAACCTTCAGATAGGCGGGCACAAGAGCGGAAATGAAGAATAAGGTAATAGTTTCAAGGGACGCGGGCGAAGAATTAAAAAAGTATCTTTCAGAAAAGACCGACCTGATGATCTTTGAGCCGATAGATACCGTGGCCGAGCCGGTGAGATGCCATCCCGATCTGGTATACTGCAGGCTGAAGGAGAACATCATCTTCATGGGAAATGAGAGGCTGCTTAAGCCCGTGTATCCCGGAGATATCATATATAACGGATTTTCCACGGGGAAATATTTCATCCATGATCTGGAGCACACGGACAGGAGCCTTTTGAAATCCGCAAAGGACCTCAACCTCACACTCGTAAATGTGAAGCAGGGTTACGCCTGCTGCAGCATAGTTCCCGTGGATGAGGATTCAATCATAACCTACGACCGGGGCATCGCGAAGGCTGCAGAAGCAGCAGGCTTGAGCGTGCTCACAATCGGGCCGGGCCACGTGGAGCTCCCCGGATACGATACCGGCTTCATCGGAGGAACATCGGGAAGAGTGGGAGATGAGATCATCTTTAACGGTGACTTAAGCGCTCACCCGGACTGTCAGGCGATAAGGCAGTTCATAGAAGAGAGGGGACTTAAGGTCAGATATTTCAGCGGATACCCCTTAAGGGATATCGGTTCCATAATATAGGTGAAAACGATGGATAAGAACGAAGAATACCTCTCGAGAAAGAGGCCGGTGTCGAAAAGGCCTAAGATGTCCATCGAGGACAGGGCCAAACAGTTCGGCGCCTTCGATCCTCTGACCGGCTTCAGCCGGGCCATCAGGATAAAAGAGATCGAGATGGAAGAAAAGTTAAAAGAGGAAACGGTACACATCAAGAGTGAAGACGATATTTGAGGCAGGAGGAAGAGATGAAGATAACGTTTTTGATCGATAACAAGACTGAATCGACCGAGTGCAATGCCGAGTGGGGGCTTTCGATGCTGATCGAAGCAAACGGCGAGAAGATCCTGATGGACCAGGGAGCTTCCCCCATGCTGGTGAGAAACGCAAAAAACATGGGTCTCGACCTGGGAGAAGTTGATTTTGCGGCTATCAGCCACGGACATAACGACCACACAGGAGGAACCGAATACTTCTTTGAGGTGAACGACCACGCGCCCGTATACGTGCATAAGGATGCATTCAGCTATCAGGTGGCGCTGGATCTGGACGGAAATATCGGGATCCCCTGGTCGGAAGAGTTTATGGAAGAGAACAAGGACAGGATCATAAGGACCGAGGGGACCTACCGGATAAACGATCACGCCTGGCTCATTGGTAACGTTCCCGCGATCGAAGGCTTCACGCCTACCGAGAACTTCTTCATAAAGGTCGGTAACAAGCTTCTGCCGGATCAGATGCAGCACGAGCAGGCTCTGGTCATCGAGGATGAGAAGGGTCTTCACGTATTTTCAGGCTGCAGCCACATGGGTATCGTTCCTATCTTAAGATACATCAGAAAAGAGATCCCCGGAAAGAAGATCGACAGCGTGGTGGCGGGCATGCACCTCTACAGCGCAAGCAACGATTACATCGATCAGGTCATCGCCGAGATGCAGGAGATGGGAGTGAGAAAGATCTTCCCGGTACACTGCACCGGAATGAACGCCATCATCCGCTTCAAGATGAAGATGGGAGATGCGGTGGAGATCGCCTCCGCAGGGGATGTGTTCGAGATATAAACAGAAAAAGAAAAGGCACAGAATCAGATCTGTGCCTTTGGTATTTTTTGCGTAGATGCCTTATTTCTTCTTCACATACGCTCCGACTATCAGAAGGGACGCTATGAGAGACATGGCTGTGAACATCACGTAGGCCGGAACGTAACTTCCGGAGAAGTGATCCGCAAGAATGCCGGGGATACTGGCTGTGATAAGGGCTCCCAGCGAGTAGAATATCTGGAAGGTCCTCATGGTTTTAGGGAACTCCATCTCGGATGACAGGTCACCCGCCCAGATCGAAGGGCCTATGGTGGACACGGAGTATCCGACTCCCAGAACTGCGACCGCTGTGAGTCCCAGCACGGCGTTTCCTGTTCCTGCCAGGCAGCAGAGGCCGTTTCCAAGCACCAGCAAAATAAAGAATATGATGGAGGACCTGAAGCCCCCGATCTTATCCGTGACTTCGCCGAAGACTATCTTTCCGACTGTAAGAGCCGCACCGATGATGCTCATGAGGGTCGCTGCGAACACGGCGGTGAAGCCTTCTGAGGTGTAGAGCACGGGGATGTGCATGATCCCCGGATTGCCCTGAGCTCCCATGAGGAAGCTGCCGGCACAGGAGAGGATAAGCACAGCCTTGGTGATCGGATCCTTCATGGCTCTTGGAGCCGCATTCTCCTGAGCGGCCTGCTTCAGCCTCTCGCGGTTTTCTCCGAGACGTGTCAGCCCCATGTCGTGGGGATAGTTCCTGATAGCCAGATAGATGACCGCCGCGCAGAGAAGTATGAAGGCCGCCTCTATCCTGAATACGGTCGGCATGCTCAGGGTACTGAGGAGCCCCGTCACTACAGGCGGAAGTATGATCGATCCCAGGCCCGAACCTGCCGAGCAGATGCTGATGGCGAGGGCTTTGTGATCGTCGAACCACCTGGTCATCAGGATGGATACGGGGACCATCGAGCCGAAGCCGTAGGCGAGTCCTGAAACTCCTGCGCCCACCGCGAAAAGCATGAAGTCGGACGCAAAGGAATATATCAGGAAGGTCAGTCCTCCGAAGGCTGCCGCAAGGGAGCCGCCGACCCTTATGTTGAAGAGGTCGTAGTATTTTCCGATAAGAAGCATGCAGACGAAGGCCACGACCAGTCTCATGGTTACAAGCGTGGAAGTCTGTGCGTTTGTCAGTCCGAATTCGTCCCTGATATAGGGCATGTATATTGAGAAGGCGTTTGATACCGCCCCCATTGTAATAAAGATGAGCAAAGTACCTGCGGCGCAGATCGTCCAGGCATAATGATGCTTTTTCATAAACACCTCGTTAAAACAAAATCAGGCACCATTATAACTCAAATCGGGGAGGTTGTAAAGGAAGCATACATTGACATATTATTAAAAAAATGATACCATTTTAGTATAATAAAGCCTTAAAGAAAGGAGATTTGGAATGTTGACCATTGGGGGATTTACGATCAGTATGGTATGGATATGGCTGGCAGCTGCCATCATATTCATAATAATAGAAGCTGTCACGGTGGGACTGACTACCATCTGGTTCGCGGCAGGCGCTTTGGTTGCGCTTATCCTGGCGCTTATCAAGGTAGGCGTTGGAGTTCAGGTGGCTGTATTTCTCATCCTGTCCCTGGTGCTTCTGGCTACAACGAGAAAGATATTCGTGAATAAACTCAAGACCGGCTCTGAAAAGACGAACGTGGACGCTCTCGTAGGGGAAGAGGCGGTGGTGCTCGAGGATATCACGCCATTCAACACCGGCCTGGTGAAGGTAAAGGGCCAGAACTGGACAGCTATCGCGGCCGATAAGGACGCATCGATCCTTAAGGGCAGCACAGTAAAGATAAAAGCAATTGAGGGTGTAAAATTAATAGTTGAGTAAAGGAGGAAAAAATGGGACACATAATCACTTTCATAGTGCTGGCAATAATTTTGCTGATAATCATTGCGCTTCTGGTAACCAATATCAGGATAGTACCGCAGGCTCAGGCTTTCGTAGTCGAGAGGCTCGGCGCATATAAGGAAACATGGCAGGTAGGCCTTCATTTCAAGATCCCTCTCATCGACAGAGTGGCACGAAGGGTATCGCTTAAGGAAAAGGTAATAGATTTCGATCCCCAGCCCGTTATCACAAAGGATAACGTAACCATGGAGATCGATACCGTAGTATACTATCAGATCACAGACCCGAAGCTCTATGCATACGGCGTTGAGAGCCCCATGGCAGCTATAGAGAACCTGACCGCCACGACTCTCCGTAACATCATAGGCGATCTGGAACTGGATGAATCCCTCACATCACGTGAACTCATCAACTCCAAGATCAGGATCGTGCTGGACGAAGCTACAGATCCCTGGGGAATCAAGATCAACCGTGTAGAGGTAAAGAACATCACACCTCCCAGAGACATCCAGCAGGCCATGGAAAAGCAGATGAGAGCTGAACGTGAGAAGCGTGAAGCCATCCTGAACGCTGAAGGTACCAAGGCATCCGCTATCCTCGTTGCAGAAGGTGAGAAGGAAGCCGCTATCCTCAAGGCCGAAGCCAAGAAGCAGATGGCTATCCGCGAAGCTGAAGGTCAGGCAGAAGCTATCAGGCTCGTAAACGAAGCTACCGCTTATGGTCTCAAGGCTATAAAGGAAGCTGAAGCCGACGAATCCGTCATCAAGCTTAAGAGCCTCGAAGCTTTCCAGAAGGCCGCAAACGGTCAGGCTACCAAGATCATTATCCCTTCGGAGATCCAGGGTATCGCAGGACTGGCAGCAGCAGCCAAGGAAGTAATCAAAGAATAATAAAGATCGGCAATCAAAAAGACCCGGGAATATCACATCCCGGGTCTTGTTTTTTAATTCAAAGTATAAAGCCTGCTGCCAGATAACAGATGAAGGCCAGCACCGCGCAGGGTATCATGTAAGGTGTGCTCACCTTGGTCTGCCTGAAGTTGGAGACCTCGGTGGATGCGGCCGTCATTATGACGTTATCGGAATAGAAGCAGTAGCAGCATCCGAAGGCTACGCCGCTCATGATGGCTGCGACGATCACCGGAGGATATACGCCCAAGGCAGCTGCCAGAGGCAGGAAGATGGGCACGCTTATAACCTGCATTGACCAGTAGCCCGCGGTGGCAAAGGTAGCAAGGGCCACCAGAAGGAAGGTCATGGCGGGAAGAAGTTCTCCCGGGACCAGGGCTCCGATCTTGGCGATCATGTATTCAAAGAAGCCCAGCTTGCCGTTCACGTTGGAAAGGGTGAACGCAAAGGTAACGAGCACCATAAGGGGGAACATGCTCTTGGCTCCGTCAAGGAAATCATCCACGTACTTTACCGGGCTTATGATCCTCTGTGCCATGTACATGATGAACTGTACGGCGATGGCGATCACACAGCCGAAGGTAAGATCGCAGTCAAAAATGAGAGTGCCTGCAATCAGCGCGATAAGGGGAAGGGCCACGTTCCAGGCTGAGGTGGCGGGAACGTCCTCAACGTCATCCATCTGAAGCATGCCGCCTCCGGTCTCGTCTGCGGGAACGGTGCTTCCGCCGTCAGATACCCTTTTATATGACTCTTTGAGGGCGCCGAACTTGCCGATGACCCCCAGATCCACCAGAAGGCAGCAAAGTACTGCGATTATGGGGAAGAACATGAGGGGAACTGCTTTTGCGTAATCTGCGAAGCCCAGGCCTTCGTCTGAGATGAGTCCGATGTGGAAGCCTGCCCAGCTTGAGAAGGGCACGAGGCAGCACATGGACGCGGCGACTGCTGCGGCCTGCATGGAAAGGTGCTCTCTGGGAATGCCGTTTCTGTCGGTGAGGTCTCTTAAGGAAAAGCCCACTGTCAGGACGTTCAGGAAGTCGTCCACGAACATCAGGATGCCAAGCACCCAGGCGAGAAGGATGGGTTTTTTTGGACCGCTTGCGTATTTGCTCAATATATCGCCAAATCCCGATATGGCGCCCGAAGTCTGGAACAGTTTGATCAGACCTCCGAATGCAAAGAGGATGATGAACACAAACTGGAGGGACCAGCTGGAGAGGGTCTCATAGAGCACGTCAACGAAGCCGCCTAAAAATCCCGTTCCGTTCAGGATGGCGACTCCGACGAAGGTGGCCAGAAGAAGCATCTCCATTATTCGTTTTGTAAGGAGCGCTCCCACGATCAGAACTATGATGGGGAGGCAGGAAATAAAACCGTATTCCATGTCTGTCAGTTATTTAAAAGCGGGCAAATGGTTGGGTTCGTTATACTTGAATACCTGTACGGGATCGGGCTCAGGCTCGCCTCCGGAGATAGAGCAGTAACCGCCGTAATTCGAGGATGCCCAGCCGATATAGGTCTTTCCGGGATTGAGAGGAACGTCCTCTCCTGTGTTGGGGTCGTAGAGGCGGAGCTTGCCGTTCTCCACGGTCCACTTGATGTTCTGCACGGCGCCGCAGCTTGCGAGATACGCGTCTCCTCCTGCGAAGTCGTAGTTGCAGTAGGTGGTGGACACCTTGGTCACGTAGTAGGTGGTATCCATCAGGATGAGAAGGTTGTCCCTCGCCACACCTGTCTCGAAGTCGGAAGTGTAATACTTCTGAGTCTTCTTGTCGTAGTACCACTCGGTGGATTTTGATATGTTGGAGAACTGCACATAGAGATCGTGGCATGAAGCCTTCGCTCCGCGCGGTTCCTTGGTTTCATAGAATTTCAGGTTTGACGTAAGGCTGTCGTCCCTTTGGGTATTGAAATATGATGCGAGATACTCGGGAAGGACGTTTCCGTAGACGACTGCAAGATGCTCTGCGGATCTGCCCGAATCCCAGTTTCTGCCAAACGGCCCGGAACTCTCAAAATACATTCCGTCCAAATGGTCCACTCCGTCAGCGTAGAAGTAGTAATCAGCGCCTGTATAGTAGCCTTCCGACTCGCTCATTCCCCAGTGTATGAACATGGCGTTGAACAGTTCGGAGAATCTCACGAAAGGTGGTCTGGCGGATCTTACGGGACCGACCATATAAGGCATCTTATTGAAGTCAGCCCACATCCATAGCATACGGCTGATGCCGCCTTCAACTTCTCCCTCAAGGATGATATCAGGCGCAAAGAGAGGATCGTCCATACCCCATTGAGGCCTTGCCGCAGGGTGATTCTCCACGACTACGCCCACGACTCTTGTCTGGATGATCTTGCTTGGATCAAACCCCCATTCTCCTGTGAGGGGGTTGTAGACATAGGTCTTGGATACAGGTCTGTAGAGGAGTACGGGAGGAGGGCCCGGGTCTTTGATTTCGGCTTCCGCTTCTTCCTCTCCTTCATCAGCTGTCTCTTCAGCGGACTCTTCAGTTTCCTCTGTGGCCTCTGCTGTTTCCTCGGACTCCGTATCTGCGAAAGCGAAGTTCACAGAAGAAAAGGCAAACACGACCAGCAGGATAAGTATGAATATCAACAGTCTTTTCAGACTGAAACGAGAATAATTATTAGCAGCCATAGTATTTCTCCCGTTTTCTTTTTATTATAACCTAAATGAAGCAAGCACACAAGATAATCAGAAATCATGAGAATAGCAGGGTTGGCTCAAAAGTATTGCGCGGGGGGATGATTTTTTGTAAAATGTATATTAATACAGGCACAAAACAGCCACAGACAACCATAGTGACAGTAAGAAAGGGAGGCTGATAAGATGGGAGAGTATAAATTCATAAATGAGGAACTGAAGATCGGAGCCGCTTCTTGAAGAGGGTGCTGCGGATATGATAGGCGCCGGCCGTGCGATTTTAACAAATCCTGTATGGGGAAAAAGATTGTGATATATGAAGAATATGGTATAATAGGAACGTAAGACTGAAATCTTATATTTTGGAATGAAGAGTATAAGTAGGAGAAAGACATGATAGTTTTAAACGTGACTTACAAGTGTAAAGCCGGAATGAGAGAGATGTTCCTCGCAAGCATCATAGCAGAAGGCATCGACGGCAAGTGCCGCGCAGAAGAAGGAAACATCAAGTATGATTACTATGTACCCACAGACGGAAGCAACGATCTTCTCCTGGTGGAGAAGTGGAAGGACGCCGAAGCGCTCGCCGCACACGGCAGACAGGATCACTTCCTGAGACTCGGCGAACTCAAGCTGGGCTATGTAGACGACACCGTGATCGAGAAGTTCGTGGTGGAAGATTAAACTCAATATCAAATAAAGGAAGACAGCCTTGAAGGCTGTCTTTTTCATATTCTTAAACTTTTCAGCAAAATATCATAGGCGGCTTCTTCGTCGATCTCTCTTAAGAGACCTGCAGCAAAGAATATATAATCCTCATCCAGAAGGAAGCGTGCATCAGACGGAAGGAGGATCATGGGCTCCCGTTCGGGATCCCGGAGAACTCCTCTCAGAAGCTCCTTTCCGTAGCCGCTGAAGACTAGGGGGCCGCCTGTACCGATGACGGTGCGGACTCCTGTAAGGTCCTTTCCGTACTGGACGTATCTTATGGAAGAGCCTACCGTGGGCTCGATATGTCCGGCATGGCGTCTGGCACTTATCCTGACCGCGTTATTCGCAAGGAAGCGGTCGACTTCCGCTTCAAGTTCGGTCTCCGGAAGAGCTTCGTGGCTTTCGTGCCAGCGGTCGATCACATTCTGTACGTCACAGCCGAATGATCCGGCTTCCTTAAGAAGCGTGTCCGAGGATTCCCTCATTCCCAGGTCGCCCTCGACCGTACGCTGCGTGTAGGAGTTTTTTGCGCCGAGAAGCTTGGCTCCTTCGTAAGCCCTGGGTTCCGCGCAGGAGTGGATGTCCGTGGTGGCGCCGCCTACGTCCACTGCGATGAGTTCTCCCAGACCGCCTTTTCCGCCGGGGCCTGTTGAGAGAAGCTCGCAGGCCGAAAGCACGGCCTTGGGGGTGGGCATAACGACCTCATCCATGAGGCCTGTTACCTTGTCCAGCCCTTTCATGTTGACGATCCTTGAGAGGAAGAGGTCCCTTATGATCTCCTCCACGGGCTCGCTGTTTACCTTTCCCACTGAGGGAAGGATATTGGGAACTATATAGAATTCCTTTCCCGAGAAGGTGAGCATCCGGCGCACGTCCTTAGAAACGTCGCAGTTTCCCGCGAACACTATGGGGACGTGGATGGAAGACCCGGCGATCTTTTCGCAGTTGGCGAGGACCGTGGTGCTGTTTCCATGATCATAGCCTCCGGTGATGAGAAGGATCTCGATTGGGAGCTTCTCAAGTTCCTCGATATCCGTGTCTTTCAGAAGGCCCGAGCAGGTCTTGAGGATCTTTGCGCCGGCTCCGAAGGCTGCGCTTCTTCCCGCCTGGATGCTGAGAGATGGTGACAGCCCGGTGACTGCCATCCTGAGGCCTCCTGCTGCGCTTGAGGACGCTATCTTATATGCATCTTCAAAGGCCCGGGGACCGATAGCTTTACGGGCCGCCTCGTAGCACTCAGAAAGCGCTATGGAAGCGTCTGTCGCCACGGTGGACGGGAAATGAGCGGTAGCTATGATCCGGTGATCCTTAAGATCCGCTGCAGCCATCTTTGTGTATGTGCTTCCGAAGTCCACCAGGACCGCATAGCGGGAATCATGTCTTGATCTCAAATCAGTTTTCATAGATCTTCCTCACTATTTCAACGGTCTTGTTGAGATCGTTTTCAACGTTCACTCCCATGGAGGCGAGTTCATCTGTCACGTCCACCGCAAGCATGCTGCCGTCCATGTTCTCATTAAGGGCACCGCCCAGAACGAGCGTCACGTCGTCCAGCCCCTGGTCTTTAAGCAGGGCCAGAACTTCTTTTGCGAAGGAAAGGGCGACGCCGTTAAAGGTGGAGATGAAGACTGCTTTGCATTCCGTCTCGAGGACGTTATCCACGATCTCCTGAGCGGTCACGTAGGTACCCAGGTCGAAGACCTCGGCACCTGCAGTAAGGCAAAGCGATTTCGCTATATCTTTTCCGTATTCGTGTATGTCAGTGGAGCCTACGATCAGGCGAAGCCCGTCGAGGGCTTTAAGAATATCGCCTGCTCCCTGGAAGTATTTGACCTGCTTTTCCTGGAGGGTCTTTACTATATCCGTAGGACGCACGGGCCTGCGGCCGCCCAGGGCAGCCTTATCCTGTTCGCCGACTCCGAAGTTATCCTCGAGCTGGCGGGCACCGATGGCCTTGACTGCGGCGAATACCTCGCCTGCGTGCTCGGTGTCCACTCCCAGGTCGTCCAGAGCGTTCATGATCCTCTCGAAGAAGATCTTGCCCTGGGATACCAGAAGATCGCGCTCCTCCTCGATCCGCTTCCAGTCCATGTAAGGCTCGTACATGCGGGCCTTTTCGATCATCATATCTACCACCAGATGGCCGTCCACGATCTCATCAGGAGTTGGTACACGCATGGCTTCTGTAACGGGTACGGAGGCAACGGAGTGTCCGGTGGGTTTATGTATCTGACATATGGCGTCAGCCAGCGAGAAGTTGGCCAGGGCGCCGTAGTTTTTACTGATATCCAGTCCGTAATCTATGGTGTTTCCAAAGGTCATTGTGCCCGGGGCGCCTTTGGTGTTGGTGGCGTCGCAGGCCATGTTGAAGACGATCCTGGAGATGGGGTCGCTGAAGAGGTTGCCATAGGCCAGGGACAGCTGTCCGCCAAGAAGGGTCTCCACCAGGTAGCGCTCCATCATGGTCCAGCCCGTCAGGTTCGCCAGGTCGTGGAACTGGTTTCCGTATCCGTCGTCCAGGTTGGAGTGGATCACACAGCCGTCGAACTTTCCCATGAGGCCGAAGCCGATCACGGAGTTGTATGTTCGCATGTATTCCAGATCCACGTTGGGATATTCGTAGGTGAAGTAGTGGGAGACGTTTCCGATGGAGGTCACGCCCGCGTTCAGCGCCATCTTCACGTTTTCAAGAGCGTTGGGGCAGCCCAGCATATGGTCGCTCATATGAGGCTGGATGGGGACTACCTGGCCGACAGCCTTCCATTCTTCAGGGGTGTTCAGGATAAGTCCGGTTCCCGGGATAAGGCGGTCGCGGTATTCCTCGGGTACGCCCATGACCCAGTCGCAGATGAGGCCCATTCGGGACATGTAGCTTCCGCGGCGGGTCAGCTCTTCATATATGTATTCGAGATTTTTTGCGGTCTCGTCCCAGGAGTTCCAGCCGATGTGGGAATGCTTGGTGATGAAGCCTTCCGCCATGGCTTTTTTCTTGTATTCGCCCTCGGTCTTTACGCCGTGCTCCTTGAAGAACAAAGTCTCCCCGATGGTTATGTCCTTTGCGTTGCGGTCTATCTCGCTTCTGAAGAACTGCATGTCGGGCAGTTCCTTCCATTCGAACCGCTTATTAAGATGAAGCTGCATACTGATACCTCCCTAAAATATGGGATCCGTTGATTCAGAACTTTTTGTAATTATATTCCAATTTGTGTATAACTGTCAACTTGGACGGAGAAGTGCATTGACCGTTTGATATGAGAGGGCGGTGTGATATAATATGGAAAGAGAAAGATCGTGATGGATTGGTTGGGTGGAATGTTGGTGAGATACATTTTCCGCCGAATCAGTCAAAATGTATCCCGCTTGGGATACATTTGCCGGGGACATTTGCAAAAATGTATCTCAGCATTGAGTTAATGCAACAGTTTACGCGACAGAAGAGATACATCCGGGCATGTTTTTTGCGAAAGGTATACTTTGGGAGATACATTTCCAGCCAAATCAGGCAAAATGTATCCTCAAAGCGTTATGGAGTGTATTATGACAGAGCAGAACAACATCAAGATCGGATATAAAGTAACAAAAAACGTGATGACGAAATCAAACGGGCCGCTGGGAGGCTACGCGGTGAACCCTTACGTGGGCTGTACGCACGCCTGCAGGTATTGCTATGCGTCCTTCATGAAGAGGTTCACGGGGCATACTGAAGACTGGGGGACCTTCCTGGATATCAAGGAGTGGCCTGAGATAAAGAACCCGGAGAAGTATGCCGGCCAGAAGGTCATCATCGGAACGGTAACTGACGGATACCTTCCTCAGGAGGAGACCTACATGAGGACGAGAAAGGTCCTGGAAGAGCTTAAGGACAGCGGAGCGGACATCCTTATCTGCACCAAGTCCGACCTTGTGCTCAGGGATCTGGATCTTCTTAAGGAGATAAATGAGAAGAACAGGCTCACCGTATCCTGGTCAGTGAATACTTTGGACGAGGGCTTCTGCGAAGCCATGGATGACGCAGTGAGCATAGAGAGAAGGCTCGCCGCAATGAAAAAGGTCTACGACGCAGGCATCCGCACGGTATGCTTCATATCTCCCGTATTCCCCGGGCTCACGGACATCGAAGCGATCATCGACAGAGCAAAGGATCAGTGCGACCTGGTCTGGCTGGAGAACCTGAACCTCAGAGGAGGCTTCAAGAAGACGATCATGGACTATATCGAAGCTGAACATCCTGACCTGGTTCCTCTTTATCACCAGATCTATACCAGGAAGGATCGCAGCTACTTTGAAAATCTGGAAAAGAAGGCTGAGGAAATCGCAAAAAAATATGACTGCAGATTCGTGGATAACGAGACGCCATATGAGCGCGTGCCCCAGGGACATCCCACCATCGTAGACTACTTCTACCACGAGGAAGTGAGAGGAACCGCAAACAGCGGAAAGAGGAATAAATAGTACAGCTGAGCAAAGTTATGTATGGGCCTAAAGGATCAGGTCAGAGACAATTATAGGAGGGACAACATGAGAGAACCTGTTAAAGATTTTTATGGAAGAGTACTGGGCTGGATCGATGATCAGGGGGACAAGATCGTCGCAACGGATTTCTATGGCCGGCGCCTGGGCGTTTATGACAAGGCGAGGGATTTCACCAGTGATTTCTTCGGCGTCCGCGTCTGCGACGGCGACGGCACGGTGGGCCTTATCATGAAGGAAAACGGAGGGGAGCTGTAAAAGATTAATGATCGGCTCTGCATTGCTCTGAAAGAGCGATTAAAGTATAATAATATCAGCAGAAATAATCATCAATTGTTTCGGCCCGCGGAAGTTCTGCGGGCTGTTTTTTATAGGTGTCCAATTTCAAAATTATTTGAGGTTAATAATATAAGGGGCATTGTAAGGAGAAGGCTCTTGATCATAGTAAATGCATTTCAAATCGTATATGACAAAGCGACAGATATCTTCAATAAGTATCTGCCCATGATGAAGAGCCTCGCTTTTTCTCTGCTCAAAGATCATCAGCTTTCAGAGGACGCGGTACAGGAGGCTCTTATCAGACTGTCAAAAAATACCGGAAAGATCGACAATATCAATTCCAAAGCCAGCAAGAACTACATATATACGGTCACAAAAAACGAAGCGCTCAGGATCCTCAAGAAAGAAAAAAGCAGAGAAGTTTACGAAGAGGATGTCCAGCTGTTCGACGAAGACGGGTTTAATAATATAGGCGGACAAACTGACATAGAGGCTTTCGCCGATGAATACGGATTCAGTTCTGAAGTGGCCAGTCTATTGGAAGAACTAAGTGAGACAGACAGGGATATAATCGTGTATAAATACGGTGCAGGATATTCTTTGAAGGAGATAGCGGAATTAATGGGCATGGATCGGGAAGCCGTCTATAAGAGGCATCAGAGGGCGCTGGTTAAGTTAAAGGAAGTATTGGAGGCCTGAAATGAAAAGTGAAAGAGAAGCAAAGAAAATATTGAAGGCCTACGGTAAAGCTGAATTCAGGGAGAGGGTCAACTACGTAGATTCCTTCCTTCCGGACAAAACATCCTTCGCCGGTGCTATCAGCTACAGGCATGCTTTTAAAAGGCTCGGTATGATAACGGCTCTCATGATCCTTGTTATGGCTCTGGCTGTTTCGGTGTACGCTGCATCGATGCACATACTGAATTACACGAAGATCGTTCACGATACTAACGACGAATACCGATCGAACATCGAAACTGTAGATAAGGTAAAGGATATTGAATTTTTTGAACCTACATATATACCTGACAGATTTGTGCTCGATAAGGCAGAGTGCGATGAGCTTTTCCAGGAAAAGACATGGATATATACAGGGCCTGATAACGAAAACCTCATCATATCTCAGCTGCCTGACTATGTCAATATTTATATTGACAACGAAAGATCTGAAAGCGAAACGTTTGCTTTAGGCAATTTAGAAGGCGTACTTTACGACTTCCGGGATGAATTGGTTTGTGTGATACAGTATGAATCAACGGTTATTACGATCAGCGGTCCGGTAGACAGAGATGAACTGACCCAAATAATAAGGGGAATGAATATTCCGGAATAGCTTGCTATATTGAAGAATCAAAGGGGGATCATATAAATCCGGCAGATATTTTTAGCAGATTCCTGTAACGTTTCATGATGCCCGGGTATTCTTTAAGTGAAGAGAGGACACTTAATGGATATTGAGAGAATCTACAACGAATACTTCAAGGTAGTATACCGGTACGTCTTGTCACTTTCGGGAGATCCCGGGGTCTCGGAGGACATAGCGCAGGAAACGTTTCTGAAGGCGTTAAAGAAAGCCAGGGAACTTGAAGACGGAGATAACGTCAAGGGGTGGCTTTGTGTTATCGCGCGGAATCTTTATTACAGGCATTACAACAGCGAAAAGCGTCACGATGAGATCATAAGCGGTATCCGCGGGGAATTTTTTGTATCCGGACCTGAAACAGAAACGATCAATGCGGATGAAAGGGTTAGACTTCACAAACTGCTGCATGATCTTGAAGAACCATATAAAGAAGTATTCTCTCTTCGGTCATTCGGAGGGCTGTCATTCAGAGATATCGGCAGCATCTTCGATAAAACTGAGAACTGGGCACGTGTTACTTACCACAGGGCCCGCAAAAAACTGATGGAGGGGATAAGAGATGAAGATAAGTTGTAATGTAGTTCAGGATCTGATGCAACCTTATGCAGAAGGAATATTGAGCGATGACAGTATCAGACTCGTAGACGAGCACGTCGCGGAATGTTGTACATGTAAGAAAAAACTCGATGAAATAAGGTCTATCAATCAGGAACTGGACGGAAAGATAGAAGCTGGTACGATCAGCGCCACGCGGGATCATGACCAGGACGCAGTCACTTTCAAAGAATTCAGAAAGTGGATAAACTTTCACAGGGCTATAGCAATCGTAGTTACGCTGGCAGTAGCGGTCACAATTTGTTTTGGTGCAGTGTATTACGCAGAGGTGTATCAGAGTTACATACCTTTTGAAGAGGCCGGGATCACTGTGGATCAGAATGGAATCATATACACAGACAGAGCATATCAGACTTTTTTCGGTGAGGAGTACGTAGTTGAAACCACACGTGATAAAGCTCATTATATCATGTTCATTTACCTCACAAGCAGCTTTCGCTCAAGGCACTTTGAAAAGCCAGGTGAACTGACGATCATCACTGACCCAGCTAAAACAGGCGGTCAGGTTTTAGGTGAAGGAGATATCATGCTGGATACGGACGTAATAGCAGTTTACTACGCATCGAAAAATTTTATCAGAAAAGATAAGTCCTTTAATTATAAGCGTGAACTCCTGATTCCTCCCGGAGTATCAGAAACGGAGCGCCAGGCTATGATAGATGAATTAATGGCCGATTCAGTATTGCTGTGGGAGAAGGGATAAAGTATAATATTCTTAGCAGAAATAATCATCAATTGTTTCAGCCCGCGGAAAATCTGCGGGCTGTTTTTTATAGGTGTCCAATTTTAAATCTTATTGGGGTTAATAGTATAAGGGGGATTAGAAATATGGCAAAATTTGAAACGGTTTTAAAAGACAGGACCTTTGACGAATGGGTGAAGAGGTTAGAAGATGGGATCGTAAACGGCAGCGTAACTGCCAGCCTGGAGGATAAGAGTGACTTCGTTTCCGCGGATGGTAATTCAAGGGTCAGCGTCAGAGTATTCGAACGGTATAGTATGGCAGGAGGCAACAGATTGAGCCTGAACCTTACTGTTTTTCAGGATGAGACCGGAGAGATAAGGCTGTCAGCAATTGCATCCGGTGGGAGCAATGCTATGTTTTTTAAGATCAATACCTGGGGAGAGGAAGCTTTTTTGGCCAGAATCCAGGAATTACTCTAAGCGGTGTATCGATAATCAATCTAAACAAATAATGATTCTACTTTGGAGGGCTGTTGCGTTTATGAGATTCAGGATATTCTTTTAGTATAAAACAACTGAAAGAGAGGGTATCTGCATGGATCAGATAAAGATTGGAAAATACATCGCTGATAAGCGAAAAGCCATGGGGCTGACTCAGGTGGAACTTGCGGACAAACTGGGTATGAGCAATAAGTCCGTTTCCAAATGGGAGAGAGGTGTTTGCCTTCCGGATGTATCACTTTACTCAGAGTTATGCACTATTCTTGGGATATCCATCAATGAGTTTTTAGCGGGTGAGGACATCGAACCCGAAAATATCGCAAAAAAATCCGAAGAAACTCTGATAAGCGTCACAGAGCACGGCAATAAAAAGAGCAGGCGGTTCAAAGGCTTATCCATTGTACTTGCTGCCCTGGCGTTGATACTTTTTATACTTTTCGCTTGGTTCCTAAGCAAAGAAGGGTATCTCATCAGCAACTATATCAAAGAATACCCTGAGAATAGCGATGAATACAAAGCAGCACATGTATTAAACCCATGGGAAAGAGTTAAATTGTATAGTTTTTCCGCAGGTCCGGGGTTTAAAGAATTGAAACTCAATGTATATGAGTATAAAGATGGCAAACTACTGGATTTTCATGATGGCGCATGGATGGAATTACCCGGAAACTCAGGTGGAGGTAAGACCAAAGGAACCCTGGGAATAGCTTTTGACACAAACATCAATGAACTTAGAATGGTCTGCGATACCGATTATGGGAATACATCCTGTGAAACATTTATCTTTAATGGCTACCATATCCACGGAATCCTCCATTACAGAATGCCGAATTTTGAAAGAATAGAGACGGGCAAAGAGATCCCAATCTGTATATACAGAATAGGCGATGGATTCGAACATCCTGATCTGACCTTTGATGAAGTGTTTATGGATCCTGAGAAAGCATTCCAGGGGGATGATAGAGACCTTATAGTGACAATAACTTTCGGAGACGGCTTAAATGACCAGTGGATTCAGGAGAAATCCGTCTCACCCGTCGAAACTGTCCAAAGTGCTATCGAAGGACAACTCGAAAAGGAATATACGATCACGGTCAAAATTGGGGAAATAAAGGAGGACAGTGACGCTACGGAGCGAATGAAGATCTTATATCAAGGGAGTGATCTGGCAAAGAGGAATGGATGGACGGATGGATATATAGAAAACAATCTGGTTGTTGTCAGTGCTAAGTACTATGTTGAATATGATCACAAAAAAACATTCCAGCCTGATGGTGATATAAAACAATTCTTTATTTTACTTCGCAATGAGGAAACAAAGGAATGGGAAATATGGGACAACACCACAAATGTTATGGGTAACGAAATGATAAAATGGACAAACATAAAAAGTGAAGACGAAAAGGATAATCTGAGCGTATGGTTTGAATCGGAGAACCATAATGAAGTGGAAATCGAAAAAGCATTATATAAACCCAAAGCTATTGATGAGCTAACTGAAATATCGGAGGAATTTGATCCTGAATTACCCAGCTATGTAATCGAATACAAAACTAAAGATAATAAAACTGTCAGATATGAGGAAATAATTGGGGTTACAGAGGAAGGGCATTATTTTGGCGTAAAGGTAGAAGGTGAGCCGGCAGAGGAAGTGCAGATTGGTGAGAACTCCGGCATGCGTTATTACAATGAAAACAGAAATGAGAATACGTTATTATGGACTGACGGGTATACACTGTTTTCTTTGAGCGGGGAACTTGATTTCGAAACCATGGTTAAAATGGCAGAAAGCCTGGAATTTGTAAAGAATATAGAATGATTGTATTCTTACAGAAGTGGCAATCGTGGGTATTATGTGATTTAAAAGGGGGAATATAAATGAAACGTCTGAAATACAGTGTTATATTTCTTGTTCTTATCACTGGGTTAGTTATTATTTCCATGCGGGTCATGGGACTGTCATTTTTTCAGGATCATGTGCACTTTGCAATCGAAAAAGCTATGAATTACGGGCCTTCTGATGAAATACTGTATCGGTACAATGGCAAAGACGGTAAAGGTCTCGTTATTGGCAAATGCGGGGAAGAAGGCCTATCAGTTACATACACGAAACGATACTTCGGATTCCTTTATAAAGCAGATCCGGATTTTCTGGATCGAAATATGGAAGAATATTCACAATATATTCCCGTGACTAAAGAGATCGGTCTATATCATTCCCCTAGCAAAGATTTATTATTTGGCATTTGCTTCAACGATCAGGTCAAAGAACTGAAGGTCGAGGCGGGAACCTGGAATGACATCATGATCTCCAATGACGTTATATTGGACAATAATGGCTTTTTCATTATCAAAGATCTTGGATTCTCTATGCCTCAAGATGAACATCGTGAGATGTATTATTTTTATGCAGAGAGTACTGATGAGATAGAAGGCACCGATATCCGGATCAATTCAAATATGACAAGAGGTCTTATTGCTAATCGGGCAGAGCTGGATAAGATGATCCCTGAAAGAGATGATTTTCTGATGGGCTATGAAAAGTATTATGGCGATGAATTTTCAGGAGAATATCTGAACATAATCAATGCAGGCATAAAAAAATATACTGGCATCGATTTCTTTGCATACAGGGGGTGGACAAACGGAGAAATGCTCTACCTTACATATGATCCCCGGATCTGGTCAGAAAAGGAACTGAAGCTGACCCTTGTGAAAGACAAAGATGGATTTTATCCAGATCCCACAGACGAAAACATGGATGCTGCAGCCATCAGCTGGCTAAGGACCAACTACGGAGGCTTCTACTACTTAAACAATCTTCACAGCGATAAAGTATCATCCGGGGAGGAAAATGGTATAAAGCTGTACCAAACAATGCTTAACTGCAACATGAAACCAAAGTTTCCGGTTTCTGCAGAATTCCGAAGTGACAACATAAAAGGTGATGTCATGAATGTGGAAATAGTGGTGGAAGCGGATCTCAACGATCATCACAGGCCTTGGAAGCTAAGCTATTTAGACGGCTTGACAGGTAAGCCAAGAGATATCAACGAGTTATCTATTGACGTGGTTCCGGACGAAAAGAAATAAAAGGCCCTAATAACTAATTGAAAGTTACTGAATTGGGTATTGTAGCTTTAATTAACGGGACTATTTTGACATTTGTAGTTCCGGTATGGTTACCTATAGCAGAAATCACATTCTTGATTGATTGCTTGGATAGATAATCATCGTAATTTTTATAAAGGAGAATGAAATGGATTGTCCATATTGCGGGAAAGAAATGGAACCGGGAATGCTGACCAGCGTACATGAATTAACCTGGTGGAAAGAGGGAAAGCGTAGAAAAACATCTATATATCCACCAGACCAAGAAGGTAGCATAGTATTGTCGGAGATGTCATTCTTGAATGGTAGCGCTGTAGAAGCATATCTCTGCAGAGAGTGTCAGAAGATAATAATTGACTATACTGACGGTAAATGTGATTTAAATAAAAGATAAAATGTGTAAAATTCCATGTTTTATGCGAAAACAGGTGGTGAGTGATTTGAACAATAACGATAAAGGTTATGTCTGGCCGATTGCAGTGACGCTGCTTTATACAGCGAAAGGCGGTACTGGATACCTGTTTATCAGGAATGAAAATATTATGATGTTCATTTTAATGATACTGTCCTTCGTTGGGCTGATGATGAACATCTGGAGAAAGGGAGATTATATCTGGAGCGGCGAAGGCAGGATTGCTTCAGTTATCACGGGGATGATGGCAGTCTTCTTTTCGGTAATAAGTTCTATTAATTATTATATCGAAGGAACCAAATATCTTGGAGGGACGCTTTCTCTGATCGTTCTTTGCTCGTACCTGTTCGCGTATATCAGAAAGGCGGACCGTAAAGAGCATCCGGTCAAATATATTTCAGGGATAGTGGTTTTGATCGTTTTTATTGCAGCAACTGTTTATTGGACGATATACTTACCGAAAAATGAGATAGCATATAAGGTGGAATGTTGGTAAACTTCAAGAGGTATCAGATATGTCAGATGATAAGATAATCAACAGCAGTACGATACAGAACGAGCTGAACGAGGAGCGAAAAAGAAAAGGCCTTCATGAACTTCCACCGGTGAATCCGATAAACGGAGGTACGAGCACTCTCGCCAGAAAGGATAAGTCATGGAGCAGCGTTCCTGATTTCTTCAGGAAACTATTTAAGAAATAAGTCAGGGGGGGTGAGTATTTTGAACAAAAAAATGCAAATTTTCCGCCTGGTGTTTCATATTTGCCTGCTCCTGGGTTTACTACTTGAGACCAGCAGGAGGCCTGAGGCGATTGAACAGCCGTGGCTTATAGTGATAAAGGCGATCATAGCAGTAGCTATCAGCTTCGGATTGTATGCGCTCGATATCAGGATCACGCCGAAAGTAACTGCGGAGCAGAATGTGAAGAAAAAGTTACTGCTTGCAGCGTCGTTCATTATTCCCTATTTGATAGTGATCACTCTTTATGTGCTGTTTTGCTACTATGTGATTTAGGGGTGGGTTCTAATGAATAATAAGCTTTTGATAGTATTTTGCGCTGTATTCGGGATAGTGTTTTTACTGATCGGGATCAACTGGCTGCATATACCGGTCCCTCATATGCTGATAAATCTGGCAATGATATACAGCGTGCCGGCTTTGAGCCTGCCGAAAAGATTCAGGGGTAATCCGAAGATCCTCATAATACAGTTAATTATCATCGTGATTTGCAGTATAATATCATATATGACGAATGACGCAATGAGGGCGATCAATGTCATTCCTGTAGCGATATGCGTTGCAAGTTACCCAATCGGTTCATATATAAGGAACAGGAAATGAGCATATTATTCGATCTGACATTTGGTAATATCCCGCTGCTGCTCTTCGCTATCATGGCAGTAATAACTGTTCTGGCGGTAGTCAGGACTCTGATCAAGATGAAGAAGAAAAGAGCCATCAACGTCACGCCGGTTGGAGTCTTCAACGACCTGCCTGAAAGCGTGACGGGAATGAGCAAGAGCAAAGAATGGGAAATAAAAGAAGAACAAAACGAACAATAATCGTAATTGTGATTTGCTTGGCTGTTGCAGCATTAGCAATCACGGTTTTCCATAAGCCATCGATAGCACAGTACGAGGATGACTTCGGTTTTTCGTTGGAAAAAATCAGTGTGAAAACCCTGGATCACTATCATCATGATGATTTTCGCGATTCCCTCACCATTTACCGTGTGAGCGTCACCGGTGATATTGAAGGGAGCATCTTTGACAGAAATAAAATGGCAGACGGGCTCTCGGAGAGTGCAAAGGTTTTGCTTGGTGAGGCTGCAGAGTTGACTGAGGGTAAGCAAGGCTTCGAAGACCTGAGGACGATGGGTCTACACGGCCTAAGATCGATGGAGCTTGAAGCTGTTAATAATACGGATGCGCAGCTATATATCATTTATTATGGAGAAGACAACGATTACTTAGTCATCTGGAATGGGTGAGGACATTTGTTCAGGATAGAAAAAAGACAGCCAAAAGTGAACTAGTCAACAAAAAGTAGACACACTAAAAAACTATGCAAAGCCCATTTCAGTTTTAAACTGGATTGGGCTTTTGTATTTTAGAGCATATGCAGGCCTTTCATTGTTGTAGTAATCTACA
>Ga0256405_10004921_pt1 | contig 24060 bp, 27 predicted proteins | sample RumenRJG_02DNA_FD_189096 | JGI IMG/M metagenome (GOLD analysis project Ga0256405, IMG submission 189096) | Bovine rumen microbial communities from Lethbridge, Alberta, Canada - RJG_02 | ecosystem: Host-associated > Mammals > Digestive system > Stomach > Rumen | place: Canada: Alberta... | reverse complement strand
AAGTATAGTTTGTACTATGGACATCCATTCCGATTTTGATTATTCTATTCATAGGTGACCTCCTTTTGTATGCGGTAATCCCTGTTACCATTGATCTTGACAATCATCAGTATACAGGTAAATCCACATTGCTACAAATGTGAGGTCACTTCATATTATCTGAAGTCGCGTGCTTCCCATAAATATATTTCTACACGTAGTCTCTTTAGAAGACGGGAACTACATTACTACAGATACAACCCAAACTCAGATACTTATACCACAATAGACATAAGCTCCGCATTCAGGTTAATTAGTGTAGATAATGTGCAGGTGCTTCTCCTGGTGACCTGAGGTACTTTTGCCTCAAGTTCCAACCTCTCCTTCGCAGGCAAGGATTTTAATATTTCTCGTACATAATATCTGCTTCCTATGTTATAAGATGCAGATAGATCTGAGTTATATACTTTTCCATTTGAAAATCTGCAAAGACTATAGCATTTAAGATCTGCCTCTCTGCCACGAAGAACTCTTCCACTTCCATCGAATGCCAGTCTGCTCGTTCCCCATGCACATATATGACTTATTCGCATTCCATGTCTGTGTGCTTTATTCTCTACCATTGACTGCACATACTGACTTCGCCACATATGCAGCCTTTGCTTCTTTGAGCCACGTTTCTTTCCATTACGGTCCAAATGTTCAAAAACGATTATATCAGCATTATAAAGAACTGCAGTTTCTATAATAAATGCTGCTGTCTTAACTGCTATATCTTTGTTGATTCCTTTTGCTCTGGCCCATAGCTTCGGAGTTTTTCGATTACCTTTTTGCTGTGCCTTTTTTATCTTGTTTATTGAATGATTCAGAGAGTCGTATTCTTTGGGAAGTTTTAGAAAATGCCTTCCAATGACCGTGCCATCTGATTTCATTACTGATAAGGTAGCAGTGCTGTTAATTCCAAGATCTACTGCTACTATAGTCTGTTCAAACACTCCAGTGTCCGTTAATTCAGTTTTTTCCTCAAAAGGAAAATCCAAGAACCATTTAGAACCACGTTTTTGAAGTGTCGGGGCACATTTCTTTCTAGATTTACATCTACGATTGATATAATCTACGTCTGATTTACGAAGCTGAACGTATATCCAGTCCCAGGTATTTCTGATATAAACCTTTATCTTTGCCTCATAAGTCCCCGTTTCTTCATACATGACTGTTTTATAAAGACATGGGTATACATAGCCCGCTTTAGGATAAGATGGCTTTCTTCCACGTGTCTTTATATCAGAGTTTTCCCAGTTACAAAGATTACTCTTATACGACGAAACTTTTCCTATGGCTTCGTTGATAGCTCCACGTCTCAGATAACTCGGAAACTTGTAGAATTTTTTGTCAAAGGATATATACCTTACATCAGGATTATCTGCCGTTTTGTGACAAAGTCGTTCGATATACTGCTGTTGTTTCAGATTACCTTTTATAGAGGAAATGTCATCCCACTCTTTTAAGCATACATCGATAAGGAAGTCTACAACTTCACGATAAATATTTATCGTATCTTTGAAGATATGATTATAATGTTTAATCTTTACACTATATGTGGAAAATATCTTCACTTCGTATACCTCCATACTTAGCTGCCAAAATCACTTTGTCTTCTGGTTATCTATATATTTTTTTACTTGTTCAAGTGTCCTGTCACTTACTGTAGCAACAAAATATGATGGGTTCCAAAGATGTCCACCCCAGAGTTTTTTCTTTATCTCCGGATGTGCCAGGAATAACCATCTTGCTGTATTGCCCTTTAATATTTTAATTGCGTCCGACAAACGCAGCTGTGGTTTACAGTCCACAAGAAGATGTATATGATCCGGCATTATCTCCATTGCAATAGGTAACATATCTAAAGATTTAAGTGTTTCAAGAAGATAATTTCTGACATTCTCCTCTATTTCACCTACAAATATGGGTTTTCTATACTTTGTAACCCATACGATATGATACTGCAAAGAGTATATATATCCTCGACCATGCGTAACATCTTTAGGCATTGAGAAATACACTGTTTTATCCATATTTTAATTATACCATATGATTATACTTTTAACAAGAAAAATGCCGCCTAACTCACGACTAAAGTCACAAGTGTGCGGCGGCTAGTTATCAATCCTTCAAAAATCGCTAATATCATATTTATCATCTCCTTCTATCTATACAGGTCTATAACAGAAGACATACCCTGCTATAAATACATTGCTGTATAAAACTTATGATGTGTATTTTATGATAAATATGACATAGCAGCTCAGGGTTTTCTACTCCATTCCCAAAGTATTAATCTATTTCGAAAACAGCCTTTACCGTCTTTATCACATTTTCTCTCATAACGGTCAGCTGCTTCCTTCCGAGTCTCTTATGCATATAAGTGTGGCAATAGTTTTCCATTATCCCGATTGCTATATAAAGCTTCTCTAAAGAATCCTTCTTCTCTTTTATTTCCTCCGGAAGCTTATCATAGAGATTTTGGATTGCTGTTTTGGTAAAGTTCTCATAGAGCTGTCTCACGTCAGAGTCACTATGCCGCAGAGCCTCAAGCTCCTCATGAAATGCAAAATATTTCGTATGTATCTTCTCAAATGCTTTAAGTGCTTTATCAAGATTCATTCCGGTAAAATTATCACGTACAAATTTTTTAGTCAATAAGAAAACGAATTATTTATATTTCTTTTATCCTCTCTCACTCCCTGTTATCTTTCAGGCTTTCAACCAGATCTACCTTTCCGGCCTTTCCTCTCAGAAGAAACAGCGATCCTGCATAGCTTCCCAGGACCAATAGTGACATCTTGATTACAGATATCGGATAGATACAGGTTTCCAGATAAGTTTTATAAACCAATACCTTCAGCATAGATTTAGCACACGGTATTCCACTGAGTTTCTCGATCATTTCTTTTATTCTGCTGTCTTTTGTAAAAATGTCTTTTTTCATTATAAATTCTCTATAGATTCTACATTATAACCGAGATTATCAATTATCTTTCTTATCTCGCTGTCATCTATCTCTCTTCCCATTTGCACTACTGCTTCCTGTCTTTCTCCGTTCACCTTTGCACTTATTCCTTCAACTCGGTTCAGTGCATTCTGAACTCTTATGTTGCAGTTCTCACATCGCATACCTTTAATCTTTACTCTCTTCGAAGCAATCACATTATCAAGCTTCGCAGGCTTAATGCGTTTTTCTTTTCCTGATCCGCCGCAGCATCCGCCTTCACCTCTGAAATGTGAGATTGAACTTTTAACGGCAAAGAAAAGTATCACTGCAAGAATAATAACTATGATAATTGTTGATGCTGTTCCTCCCATATCTCTCCTCCTTTTACCGCGAGAGGCATTCTCTCCGGTTTTCTATATTTATTCTCTATCCAAGTGCGACATCCAGAGCCATCATCGCTGTAAATCCTACAGCAAACATAACCACTCCTATGTTCGAATGTTCACCTTCCGACATTTCGGGAATAAGCTCTTCCACAACCACATAAAGCATGGCTCCTGCGGCAAAACTCAGAAGATACGGCATCGCCGGGACTATAAATCCGACCGCAAGGATACTTCCGTTCATAGCTCCTCCTATAAAATCTCGTTTTCATTATCACTCTAACAATAATTAGATATATCTAATTCAATTATAAAAATATACCACTTGACGATAATTTGTCAAGTGGTGTCAGAGTATCAATCACATATATACGGCTCTGTAAACCAGAACTCCGATGATTATATGCGCTATCAGAATCAGAGGCATAAATATGACAAAGTACCAATGCTTCGTCTTATGACGGAAGAGATACATTCCCGCCCAGGAACCCAGGCTTCCTCCGATTATACTGTAAAGGAACAGCGTTTTCTCGGGAATTCTCCTTGCGCCTTTTCGAGCCTTTGACTTATCCGCTCCCATTGCAATAAGCCCCGCTATATTCATAATTATGAGATATATGATTGCTGCATATAATATGATCTTCATTTTCCGTCCTTCAAAAATCTGCCGGAGAGACTGTCTCTCTGGCAGATTCCGCAGTATAAATTTCAATTCTTCAGATAAGAATTTCAAATATGACTAAAAACCGATACGTCTTATCTCTTCAACGAGATTTCTTCCATATACCTCTGTTCCCAGAGCATTCGGATGAAGATTATCAAGATAATACTCCTCAAGGTGAGGAACCATCTTGAATCCATCTACAACTTTGATGTTTTTATATTTGCCGACTATTTCACGTATATTTTCGCAGAACTTGATAAGCGTCGGAATACCATCCTCCGTATCACCTCTCCATAAAGGTGTTATGCAGAGGATAGGGATCTCTTCCCCGTAAATTCCGATAAGCGTCTCATAATACTCCTTAACCATTTCGTAGGCCTTCTCGTCTCCGAACTGGTTAGTTCCGAGTGCCACGATAATCTTATCGGGATCATATCCTTCCATCTTCATAAGAGATTTCTTGTCATAGATATATCCACCGATCCCCTGATTCAGAATATCATAATTAAGAATTCTGTTTGCGACACTCACATATGTCTGATAAGATCTGAGCGGGCCGTATCCCTGTGTAATTGAATCTCCAAGCCACAAAACCTTCTCATTTTTCGGAACAGGTTTAAACTCTCCATCGATATCAAAATTTCTTATCAGTATGGTCGCATCAGAAGGGAGATATATCGTAACCTTCTTCTTTCCTTCCGGGAGGTTCCAGCTTACACGTCCCTCCATATCAATATCTTTAAGATATACTATTTCCGTTGCAAGACCATCTATGGCAAGCTCTATTGAGTCTTCCGAACATTTCCATATCAGCTTATATTCAAAAGAAACCTTTGATGCATCAGTTTCAAACTCTATAGTCTTGGCTGATGATGCGTCACATCTTTCAAACCACATTTCGAATGCATTTTTAAAATAATCCATCTGTGGCTTGGTATATTGATTTGCCTTTAAATATCCATCCTCTGTTTCCTCAAAATACAACGCTCCACAATAAATATTCTGCAATTCTTCATTAGCTAATGTCATTACTTATTTCCCCTTTAAAATTCATTTTTTTATGCGACTGATCCGTCTGATCATCTTATTTATACAAAACATTCAGATCAACATCTCCGTTAACTCCGTTGATTCTTCCTGTATTTGAATGCTGCCACATAAAATAATCTCCCGTATATGAAGTAGCAGACGTATAATGTGCAAGCCATATCTGATGATGTTCTTCATTTTCCCATGTATTTTCAAGGAAATTCAAACTGCTGTACAGGCACGCTTCATAGCCTCTTGCCTCTACTCCGTTTGCAAATGCCTCAAAGCATACATTCAGATCATGCAGGTTCATTCCGTACTTCTCAAAACTTTCAAAGTCCTCCCAGTCATACGCGATTGGAAAATCCAGCTGTTCATCTTCAAGAATATCCATAAGATATCTTACACTGTTTTCAACATCCTGAACACTTCCGTCCTCAGCGTGCCAATATACTCCGACCTTCAGACCGGCAGCTTTAGCACCTGCAATATTTTCATGATAATACTTGTCAGTATAATATGTTCCTCTGTCAAATCCACCGATTCTCATAATGACAAATTCGCACCCGGCTTCTTTTACAGCCTCAAAATCAACACTTTCCTGGAATCTCGAAATATCAATTCCGACGCTGGTCTGAGGGGTTTTATATGCACTTATGAAATCCGAAAAATCTTCACCACCGCTTGAATAGCCGCCGCCCGAATAATCTCCGCCTCCTGATGACGGCTCAACAACCTCAACAGTCATATTTCTCGAACTCTTGTTTCCTGCATCATCCTGAATTGTAACTGTAAGTGCGTAAGTTCCGACATGTGATTCATCAACCGTTCCGATAACATTTAAATCAACATCCCTGTCAATGTTATCGCCATAACCTATAAACTCGTGAATATCAAATGTATCTCCGACCTCGATAGTCGGTGATGACCTGAATATAAGGAATATCGGGTCTTCCGTATCTTCCGAATTATTCTTTTTCTGTGTTGTGGCTTCTGTTTTCTCTTCTGTCTTCTTCTCCGTTGTAGCCTCTGTAACTTCTTCAGTCGTAGCTTCTGTAACTTCTTCGGTTTCTTCCTCTGTTACTTCTTCCGTAATAACTTCTTCGGTAGTCGTAACCCATGTTGTATGCTCTGTATTTGCTTCTGCCACCTCAGGCTCTTCTTTTTTTATTCCCAATATATCCGGAAAAAGAAAACAAAGTACAGCAAAACAAAATCCAAGCACCAATAGGATTTCAATTACTACAACTGCAACTTTCTTAAAAATTTCCATAACAACTTCCTATATCCCAGATTATATCATTCAAACGTAAAAAATCTTCCAATTCCACTTCTTATAAATTCCGCAAGCGGAAAACCAACTACATTATTATAATCTCCTTCTATCCTCTCGACAAGTCTCGCTCCTATTCCCTGAATTCCGTATGCTCCGGCTTTATCCATAGGTTCTCCGGTTTTTATATAATCGATTGCTTCAGCTTCATCAAAGCTGTACATTTTTACACCTGTTCTCTCTGTAAAGGCTATTACCTCTTCATTCGAATCACCTGAAATATATATACAGCATACTCCGGTATATACATCATGAGTCTTACCCGAAAGGCTCATTAGAATATCCAACGCTTCCTTCTCATCTTTGGGTTTGCCGATTACTCTTCCATCAAGAGCAACTACCGTATCGGCCGAAACAACCAGAACATCTTCCTTATTACCGGTTGTTTTAATATATCCCTTTACAGACGCTATACATTTTCTTCTGGAGAGTTCTTCAACAACCTTATCAGGTTCCGTAATATCCGTTGATTCGTCAACATCCGAAACAAGGATTGAAAATTCCAGTCCTTCCTGTTCAAGAAGCTCTCTTCTTCTCAGAGATCCCGATGCAAGAATGATCTTTATATTCTGTTTCATTTATATCTGTCCTTTTAATTCTGTTTCTATATTACACTTTCGTGCATTCCCGGTTTAATCGGTTCTCGGAATTACTATTGAAAGGATAAATACTCCGTCCCTGACTTCTACTGTCTCTGATCCGTTATACTTTCTTATCGCAGCTTTCATGCTTTGGATTCCGTAACCATGAATATCTCTGTTTTTCTTAGTTGTTATCCTTTTATTTTCCGTAAAATACTTGGCAATATTTAAGTTACTTCCATCTTCTTTCATTGAATTTGAAAGTATAAATGAATAGCTCTCATCTGTCTTATTAAGAGAAAGCTTTATCCATCTGCCGCTTTCATCATTAATCTTCTGACAAGCCTCAATCGCATTATCCAGGGCATTGGCAAAAATACTGCAGACATCAATCGGTTTCATTGCAAGCCCCTCTTCTATCAGACCTTCAATCGAAAAATCTATATGATCCTCTTCCATCTGAGATGCCTTCATACCTACTATACAGTCAATCACCTCGTCACCTGTTACATACTTAGGTGACATCGCCTTAACATTACCAAGCAGTGTATTCAGATGATCTGTTACATCATCATAATTGTCCTCATCATACATCATTGAAAGCATGGAAAGATTATTGATAATATCATGTCTGAACGCTCTTGTTTCATCTTGATCCTTCTTGTATTGAATAATATAATCAAGCTCGGCGGAAATATAATTTTCCTGAATAAGTGCCTTCTCTATTGCATATCGTCTGGATATAAGTGTAACAACTATAAATGGAATAACAAGGCCAAGTATCGGATTGTTTATTCCCATCTCAATACCCACATATCTTTCATGTTCAAGTTCAGATAAACTTTCATTAAAAGGTATCATATGAACAAACACCATAATAAACATCCAGACTATAAACATTATCCTGTATTTCCATCCGATATACATATATCTTTGTTTTATTATCATACCAAAGTATAAAGCCAGCATTATAAATAACAATATAAAGAATAATGCGAACACACAAACAAACGAAATCGGTTTTCCTATAACACTTTGAAAATCTTTCAGTTGACTTAAAGTCTTTCTTGAATCATCACAATAATATGCAGCAGCATATGTAATTATCGACATGAAATACTCCAAAAAAACATATGTCAGAACTATAGAGGCAATCCCGTTTAATATTTTATTCTTCACAAATACATTTCTTGAAGTCATAAATACAAATATATAAAATGTCACTCTGTAAATGATCGAAATAAAATTGATATTCTCAGTATAATAATATTGATCATTAATAGCTCCTTTTTCAGTATTATATAGAACAATATAATCTCGAACTATAAATATTGAAAAAAGGATAATCCCGACAAGCGAATATATGATTAAAGGTCTGAGCGTTCTAAAAGTTATCTTTCCTTCTCTTCCAAAGAAACATACCATCATCATTATAACACAAACAAAACCCATGGCTTCTTCAAGGAAGTCAAAGATGTCTATAATAGTAAATGATATTAATCTGTTTAATACTTCAGAAAAGTCCATTTTTATCCTCTTTTTTCAGCCATCATTTTTCTCGGGATCATAACCGACAATGTAAATACACCTTCGTTTATATCAATCTTCTGTATCCCGTCATACTTACGGATTGCATTCCTCATATTCTCAGTTCCGAAACCATGAAGACTTTTTTCTTTCTTTGAAGTAACTCTTCCGCCCTCTCCCAACAGTCTTAGCACACTTATTTCATTTTCATCCTCTGACATGGTATTACTAAGCGTTATGGAAAAAAACTTGTCCGTTCTTTTGATTATCAGTTTGACCCATTTTTCTGCTGTTTCCGGAAGTCTTTCACAGGCTTCGATCGCATTATCGAATGCATTTGCAAAAATACTGCAGACATCTACCGCCTTCATTCCGAGTCCTCCGTCGACAGCTCCGTCAAACAGAAACTCGATTCCTTCTTCTTCCATTTTTGTAACCTTCATTCTGACTATGCAGTCCAGCATCTCATCACCGGTATTATATTTAGGTGATAATGCTTTTACATTTCCGAGAAGTGTATTTAGATAAGCTTTTGCCTCATCATAATTTTTTCTTTCATGCATTGATGAGATCATTGAAAGGTTATTGATTATATCATGCCTGAAAGCCCTTGTTTCTTCCTGATTTTTCTTATACTGATTTATATAATCAAGCTCTGCTGAAATATAGTCCTCCTGAATCAATGTCTTCTCAAGTATATACCTTCTCAATATGATCGCTATCATAAGAACAGGAACAGCAAAACCCATAACCGGCAGGATTGCACCGAGCTCATATTTCATATACCTTATCTGATCCGGTCCTTCAAAATCTCCCCATACCGGAATCTGTATAATGCAGGTCATTATAAGCTCCCATACGATAAAGATGATTCTGTTTTTCCACTTCACGTATAATGTTCTTTGTTTTTTTATCATTCCCAGATATAAAGCCAAAAAAAGCAAAAGCATTATAACCAGGTATGAAGTTGTAAAAACAATCGATTCTGTTGTACCCAAAAGCTGATCGGTTATCTTGAATCTCAGAACGTACTCTCTGGGATTTTCAGTAAAGTACATAGCTGAACAAAGCATTTCTGTTGATATGAAGCTTTCATAAAAAACTATCATAAAAACGTTCATAATACAGCATAATTCTTTTCTCTTGGTAAAGGTCGTCAAAGCAGTTATTATGATCACTCCCATAACCATAGAATAGATTAACCATTTAATGTTTTCTTTATCCGTAAGGTGGACCATACCTTCTATATACGGTTCCGTCCAAACTTTTCTCAGGGCTATATAATCATGAATTATGCAATATGAATTAATCCCTGTTATTATTCCGACCATAACGATTACAGGCGTAAATGTTTTTCTGGTAATCCTTCCTTCTGCCCCAAGAAAAGCAATCATGATCATCACAACAGAAAGAATACAGAAGCCTTCTCCGATATACGAAAAAATCGACAGTATATTATTGGACAATATTAACTTGAACTGATCTGCACAAGTCATAATTTCATTCCTAAAATCATCAATTCCCCATATTACATCAGTCCAAAAACCGATGTAAAATGTCATTTAACACATCCTATATACTATCATGATTCATGGAAACTGTCATTATTCAAATATCATAATTAAATATATTAAAAGTGGCATCTCCATAGTTAACTATAGAAATGCCACTTCAGATCTTTTATATTCTTTTAAATCTTATTTTTTCTTAACCAGAGGCTCCTTATTCCAGTCCGTTCCGTCCCAGCTGTAAGCACTGTCATACGGAGCTTCAACAAAAGCAAGTATATCAGGTCTCATATTTAAAATAGTATTCAGGCTGACCATCTTATAGTTTTCCGGATCATCCGTATATCCGTCAGGCTCATCTCCATGGAAGAATCTCCATCCACAGTCCTTTTCTTCAGATGCTTCCTCCTCTTTATCCTGATCATCAACCGGAGCTTCTTCTCTATACATATAGTCAATGCCTTTCTCAAAAGCATCCTTAGTTATGAAACATCTCGGATTTCCCGGATAAATCTGTGCCCATTCATATTCAGGAGGTGTATACCATCCATAACGAGTCCAAGGGCCGTTCTTATCACATATATCCGAAATAACTCTCTTCTGAAGTTCTATAAAGTCTGAAACAGTCTTTTCGTTTTCATTTGATATTAAAAATGTATACATTGCACCACATAAAACAGATAGTGCATATTCCTTGAATGAACTATAGAAAACCTGTGCCTTCCTTACAAAATGATCTGTTATCTCATCAAATTCCTTATCATCTATTATTCCACAGGCTTTTGCCATTCTGCAGATACCTATATATTCATTTATATCCCACGCATAAAATCCACGTTCCTGAAGAACAGGATAAAAAAGCTTTGCTTTTTCATTCAGAGTATCAAAAAACTTTCTTGGTTCAGCATCAAGTTCATCCAGATCAAAAAGCGGTGCATCTTTCCAAAAAGTCATAAACTGTTCATAATGAACGCTCTGACGAAATTGTACCTTCTGAAAATCGATAAGACTCTCCTTAGAATCAATATTAAACATATGCTTCATAAAATCGCGAGTCATCTTTTCTTCAGACGGATTACATTTATGCTCGCCGTTTTCATTCATTCTTATCGGAATTCCCGGAACCCTTCTTGCTGCGCTCGGTTCTGAAAGCAGTCTCGTAAACTGTGCCCTGCTGGGCTGCTTTGCTCCCTTTGCCTCATCCGGAATAGTCTCGACAAACTTTACAATATCCTTAATCTGTTTTTCCCACATACTTTTATCCCTTCCGTTTACCTATGAAAGCCTTCACGGTAAAACTTTCCTTTATTCAACACTTAAAATAGTGCCATCGCAAGTGTTATTGTACCATATAACGATAGTACAAAACAATAAAACATATGAATTTCAGTTGATATTCACAGTCAACTCAAGGAGCATTCACAAGTTAATTCTTGACCATTTACCCAAGTTTCGGTATAGTCAAATTAAGCCGAACTATTGCTTATATATGGGGTTCTCCCGCTTTTCAGTGGAAATGTGAGGTGATGATATGTCTGTACAGGAATTGATAATCAGATTATTTGTAGTAGCTGCAATCGGTTTGATAATCGGTGTTGAAAGACAGATCGGCGGTCATCATATAGAGATAAAGACCACCTTTCTTATTGCTATCGGTACATTCTCTTTCTGTATGATTGAGATACTGCTTGGATATCCGGATATACGAATGTCCGCCAATATCGTAACCGGTATAGGTTTCTTATGCAGCGGCGTAATTTTTAAGAACGGATTTACCGTCAACGGTCTGAATACCAGTGCTACGCTTTGGAGCACTGCCGGTATCAGTATACTTGTCGCATATGGTTATTTTAAATTTGCTTTTATAATTACTCTTGTTCTGGTAATTCTTAACATGCTTCTCAATGTTACCGCAAAGAAGATCAAGCCTATAAGTGTCCTTGTTGATAACGACAGTAATTCATATCTTATAAATATAGTATGTCTTAAAGAACATGTTAATGATATAAAGGAAAATGTTTATAAAAAGATCATTGCGGATAATAACTCCGTAGGTTCAATCGCTGTAAACAGCATAACACCCGATAAATACAGAATAAACATCAAGGTCGGATCAGGACTTGATGATGATTACTTCGTCGCCCTGACAAGCTATATCTTCAAAATGGATGTACTTTCTGTATCCTATGAAAAAATAGAACAATAGGTCATTTCCGTTTATTCATTCTTTTCAGGTACTGACTTATTACGGAGCAACGGCTTCGCTATTTTCTCATTAAACAGATCTATCAACGGTCCCATAAAGAATGCAGTTACTATAGTTCCGATACCGGCTATTGTCGGTATTTTTCCGAATGCATTTCCCGCAAGAATAAACAAGACGCAGCCGAGAATAACACATACAATGTCTGTGATTATTCTTATATACTTAAATTTTCCCCACTTCCATTTTTCAGCCATAACGATGGCTACTGCGTCATATGTAGATACTCCAAGATCTGCTGTCATATAAAGCGATGAGCCGAAGCATATTACCACTATTCCTATGATCAAGCAGATTACCCTGAATATGATTGATGGATCCGGAAACATTTTCTGTAAGAAATCATAAGTAAACTGTGTAATGTATCCCAGAAGAAAAAGATTAATAAATGTCGCAATACCGATTCTGTGTCTATCCGCTATCAGACTGAATATGAGCAGCACCACATTTACTATCACATATAAAGTTCCGAACTTGATCGGAATAAGCGCATCCAGACCACTCATAAGTGACTGAAACGGATCAACTCCGAGTGCTGCAAGTTTAAATACTCCCACACTTACAGCGCATATTATGACTCCGAACAAAGACATCACGATTCGTCTTCTGCGGATCTTCAAAAAATCGATTACTTTAGACATATTTTCTTCCTTCTGCTTTTTTCTTATTATATAAAAACTGCCTTCATAGAATAAGTCATCCTTCGTTTAAACAAAAGGATATTTTTATCATCTTTTGCCCGTTTTTTGCTTAATTACTACAGAAACAGACCTATATAAATAATAGAGTAAACACTCGGATACTCAGTACCTGTGTTTACTCTATTTTAATGTTTATGCTTAATTTCTGATATAAAGAATACTTATCTATACTTATTTCTCATGGTCATAAGGGATAATTGTATCAATTGTTCCATCTTCATGAATTGTAAGCTTTGTATACTTAACACATCTCTTATGTGAGATTCCACCTGAGAACTCACTATCATGATAGAACAGATACCATTCACCATCTATTTCAACTATTGAATGATGTGTTGTCCAACCGATAACCGGCTCCATTATTCTTCCCTTATATGTAAACGGACCTGCAGGACTATCTCCCTCTGCATAACAGAGATAATGTGTTGTTCCTGTAGAATATGAGAGATAATACTTACCATTGAACTTATGCATCCATGGTCCTTCGAAATATCTTCTATCCTCATCACCGGCCTTAAGAGGCTCGCCATTCTCATCAAGGATCTGAATCATCTTAGGAGCTTCTACGAAGCCTGTCATATCCTGCTTAAACTCTGCAAAAAGAGGTCCGAGAGCATTTTCATCTCCCTCAGGTCGATGCTCATCCGGATTGAAGCTTCCGGACTGCCACATTTCAAGCTGTCCTCCCCAAAGTCCACCATTATAGCAATAGATTCTTCCATCATCATCAAGAAGGACTGCAGGATCGATACTATAACTTCCTTCTATGAAATTCTCCTGTGCCTTAAAAGGACCTACAGGTGAATCAGACTCAGCAACACCGATACGGAAAATCTCATTCTTGTCCTTACCGGGGAATACAAGATAATACTTTCCGTTTACTTTTACTGCATCAGGTGCCCAAAGCTGTCTTCCCACCCAAGGAACATCATTCTCATGAAGTGCTATTCCGTTATCTATACAATCACTGTCAAGAGAGTCCATGGATAAAATATGATAATCTTCCATCTTATACTGCTCTCCGTCATCATCCTCCGGGCAATCCCAATCCACATCATGAGAAGGATAGATATAAATCTTTCCATCAAATACATGAGCAGAAGGATCTGCTGTATAAATATTTGTTACTAATGGTTTTCTCTCATTCTTTCTCATTTCAAACCTCTTTAATCTTTACATGTTTTTTTAACAACTGCATCATATACTTTTAGCATCATACAAAATTATATTATCACAGAATATAAAATAAAATTTGCTAAATATTGTCATATAATTATCAAATATTGCTAATTTTTGATTTTCAATATCTTATATACTCATCGATAATGTCTCTGTCTGATCTTAATCTTCCTCTGTTTCCTCAGAAATCTTATTACTTTTCAGCATATCAAACTGCGTCTTCATAGATTTTATTAACGAATAATCTTTATCTGAATATTCTTTATATTCATCCAGATCAAATTCCTGTATTTCAATGCCTTTATCAGTCTGTAATTCAAATACTATTGTATAATGCCATGGAGTATAATCCGTTACAAACAGATCACTGTCTTTACGATTTTCGAGTGACGGTATATCACTACTCTTAAGATATGCTTCGAATTCTATTTCAGAATCATATCCGACAACGTATTTTGTAACAACTGTCGGATCCGACATACTGCTTTTATTACGGCTCTCTATTATCCATTTGCCGTCATCTCCCTTATATAGTACATCGCTATGATATCCACCATCCATGTCACTGTAGCCCGGTCTATATCTGAATTCCTTTAATTCGCCATACATTTTAAACCCCTTTGCACTCTTTTTAATATTCAGTATTATTATTCCGACAGCAAACAATACTACGACAACCCCAATAATACCGGTGATGATAAAAACCTTAAGCACCTTCATCCTATAAATCCCCTTCACTCAATCCATTCATCAGAAGCTCATTATACTTTGCATTAGCTTCCAGACTTTCCTTCTTCTGCTTCCAGGCTTCTATCTCTGCCTTTATGGCAAGCATTTCATCTACGATAATTTCAACATTCTTCGGCTTTTCATTTCTGAGATAAGAACACATACGTTCCATAGCCTTCGGACTTCCAAGATTTCTTGCGATTTCATCCCCCAGTTCACCCGGAAATCCAAGAAGCTTTATAATCTTAACCAGTTCTGCTCTGGAATTCAGCCATTCTTCCCTATTATTCATATTGGTATGCCTCCCCCATGACATTTTATCACAGAACTCATAGATCATTATAATATAATCTCAAAAAAATAAATCGTCTTAATGCCTGATATATTTATCATTCAATTTTTTACTTACATATTTCGTAGTTTATCCTGATACAGAAGAAGTTCTTATCCTCTGCTCTTATATACTTCAGGGTTCCGCCATGCTTCTCAATTATCTTATGGGATATAGCAAGACCAAGGCCTGTTCCTCCATCCGTTTTTCTGGTTGAGTCACCTCTTGAAAATGCTTCAAACATCCTCGGAACAAAGTCTTCTGCGATTGCCTCTCCGTCATCAGCTACTTCAACCACTATCTGATCACTGTCTTTTCGTACATTTACGCTGATATTTTTTCCGGTACTGTTATACTTGTTCGCATTTGCCAGAAGGTTATTGATAACTCTTCCGAACAGCTGAACATCAACATCCGCATATAGCGATTCTTCCGGAATCTCTATATCAAAGTCCTTTCCGGTTTCGGTTATATCCTCGTAAAATTCAACACAGATCCTTCTGACAATCTCTGAGACATCGGCCTTTTCGAGATTCAGCTTATAATCATCACTTTCCATCTTAAGGCTTGTGTTCATATCCTCGATAAGCGTTCTGATTCTTTCAGCCTTCATATCTATTCTTCTGAAATAGTCTTCCTTCTTATCTTCCGCAACCAGTCCTTCCTCCAGAGCACTTACACTGCTCTTTATGGATGCAACCGGATTCTTGATATCATGTGCCAGCTCAAGCAGCATCTGATTTCTGCTCTGCTCTATCCTGTGCTTCTCTTCTTCAGTCTCCTTCAGCTTCCGGGCCATCATATTGAATCTGTCCCTGATATCTTCAAATTCCTTATCCGTTTTATAATCCAGGACAACATCACGTTCTCCCTCACTAACCTCATCCATTCCCTGCATGAGATGCTTCAACGGCTTATCTATATGCCTCTTCAGATAATTGCTTATCAGTAATACCTCCAGCAGGAACAGAGCCGCTAAGACAGCTACGAATACAATTACATAATTATTCTCTCCACCGGATATGCTATATGTCAGCCTGATAAGTATCTTGTCACTCGGAAAAAAAACGATAAAGATTCTCCGAGGATTTCCTGCATATCTTACAATTCCGGAATACTCTTTTATTCCCCCTGAGTTCTTTTCCGAAATATCAACTCCTGTTCCGTTAAACTTAACATATCCAAGGTCAAGCAGATCTGCCAATTCTTCAGTGCTGTAGCTGTCCTTATCTGTCTTTCTGTCTCCGGCAAAGCTTACCACATTACCTTCACTATCCAGTTCTTCAACCCATCCACCTATGCGGTTCAAGGTATCCAGATCATTCAGAGTACCATCACTGTTCACTACGCTCTGCGGAGAAAGATTATTGATAGATCCTCTTCCGACAAGTGCCAGAACCGCTACCAGCATAAGTATGAAAATGATCAGCGATCCGACAAGGAACAGAATATAACTTTTTACAAGTCTGGAAAATATACTCTTTTGATGTTTTCTTTTATCTTTCATATCCGGTCCTTATCATTCCTTCTCGAATTTATATATTATTCCTTCTCGAATTTATATCCGAGTCCCTTAACCGTTTTGATGATAACCGACTCATCATCCGGTCTTTTAATCTTATTTCTGAGGTTACTTATATGAACCATGATCGTGCTGTCATCCGCGATATATTCACCCTCCCAGGCATATTCAAATATCTGCTGCTTGGTATAGATTCTTCCCGCATTCGACATCAGAAGCTCCAGGATCTTATACTCTGTTCCCGTTAGCTGGATCAGCTCTCCGTCTCTTTTAACAGACTTCGCATCTACATCCATTTCTATACCAAACGCCTTATATACCTTATTTGATGTCTCTTCATGATAATCATAATTTCTTCTCAGCTGTGCCTTAATCCTGGCAACTACTTCCATAGGATTAAAAGGCTTGGATATATAATCGTCGGCTCCGAGCTCAAGGCCGAGTATCTTATCATAATCCTCACTTTTTGCTGTTATCATTATGGCAGGGACATGACTTTCTTCTCTTATCTTTCTCAGAACCGTAAAGCCATCCAATCCCGGCATCATTACATCCAGAAGAACCATATGAGGTTTCTCCGACTTAAACAGCTCTAAGGCTGATATTCCATTATCAGCCTTAATGAGTCTTATTCCTTCTTTATTCAAAAACAGTTCCAGCGAATCAAGTATCTCTACTTCATCGTCTGCACCAAGTACTGTATACTGCATACGCACTCCTTATATTTTCTACTGAGCTGACTTTGCTGATTTTACAAAGCCGAAATATCAAGATTTATAGATTTTCCGAAATCTATAGATTTTTCAATATCTACATATTTTACCAGGATCTACTCAGCTACATACTCTGCTATTACTTCATCAAGAGTTCTGTCAAAGCTGTATGAATCTTTCCACTCAGGATCCAGTTCATCCAAAAGCATGCACTCAAGCATTCCGTGACGATAATACTTTGAATTTCCTTCTGAGCATTTCGAAGCTGTATTAAGATAATTCTTTCTGTAAACAGCCTCACCGTTTTCGTAATTTACAGCTTTTGACTCCACATAATATGCCGAGCCTTCCATCATCTCATATAATTCTTCAGATCTGTTTTCTTCGTCAGTGAGGAGCCCATTTCTTTCCTCTGCTACAGTTATATATTTTATAGCAATTTCCTTTGCATCACAAGAATTCTCTTCTTTTGTTAACTCTCCGAGAATATCCATTTCCTTCTGATAGAGGTCCTTCTTCTCAGGATTATTATCGATACGCTCTGCAAGCTCTGTCTCAGTGAGAATCTCTCCTTCTACCATATCTTCTATTTTGCAGTAACTGTTCTGATAAGCATGGAAGCTTTCATGCCAGATCACTGTTGAGAGCTGCTCTCCGCCGCCTGCGTTCTGGATTGTAATCCATGTATCATACTCAGGAACAACAACCTCATATTCAGAACCATTCTTATAAATGCTTCCTACCAGTCCGCCATACACAGCATCTCTTTCAGTAACCTTATAATCTCCATCGCTATAATCAACTACAACATACTTTTCGCCGTTTGAAAAGGCAACCTTATAATCCATCGGGCAAAATCCCCTGAATCCCATATCTCCGAGTTCCTTATAATCTTCAACAACTCTATCAAGCTCAGTTCTGTTGTTTTCCTTAAGTCCCTTCTCTGTTGTTGCAAATCCCGCAAGAACAAGTCCTGCTCCTACAAGTCCGTATATTGCATATCCTAATTTTTTCATCTTCTCTTCCTTTCCGATCTAACTAAGCTTCGCTTCTTCTAAAAACGAGGATTCCGAGTCCTGCTATCCAGATAAATATTAATCCCATAACTATTACGTGTACATTTACAGGCTTTCCCTGAATGAGGTTTCCTGCCTGCTTGCTGAGTCCTGCAAGATCCGGGATTGCTGAGATAAGTCTCTTTATTACTGTTCCACCAAAGCCCGTAAGGACTGCAGATACAAGGATCAGGATGCTTCTAAATGCACCGCCTACGAAAAGTGCGATCATTATAACTCCGGTAACAACTGCCGGAAGTTTAATTGAAAGTGCTGTTGTAAGCATGCAGATAACCGCTACATATATCATCATGAAAAATGTTGATACAAGAATCAGTCCAAGGATATTTGAATATCCGTTTATTACTGCAAAGATTCCGAGTGTCAGATACAGGATAAAACCGGAAATCCATGATACGATTACATTTCCCATTGCAAGGCACATGTGATATCTGCTCTGACCTACGCCCCTTGACCAGATCAGGTGGCTGGTGCGTCTCTCATACTCATTCGGAACTGTTGTGATCGACATTGCAAGTGCGATGGCACCTGCCAGAAAGTTGACAACATTGATAAGTATAGGTACCAGTACATAATAGTCGCTGATGTTTCTTCCGCCGATTGTAAGACTTCCCATATCCGTTGAGAACAGTGTTACTACCAGTATTCCGATGATTGTTGTGATAAATAACATTTTCTTACGTATCTTTTCTCTGATTACATTTAATGTGATTTCCATAGCTTCTCTCCTAATTTATATCATTACCCAAATTTGCTTTTCTCTGATTTTATATTCAGTATATTCTCTGCTGCTTATTACTCTTCACCGACCATTCTGATGAACTTATCTTCCAGACTTTCGTGGCTGACTCCGTTTGTCCAGGTATCTATTACCTTTCCTTTTTTCATGATCACGCCTCTGTCGCAGATGGCTTCGATATCATGAAGGATGTGTGAATTAATGATGATTGTTTTACCCTGCTCCTTGAGATTTTTCATGAGTTCAAGATTGTGCTTTCTTCCAAGTGCATCAAGTCCGGCAGTAGGCTCATCAAGGATCAGAATGTCCGGATCCGCGATAAGAGCCTGTGCAAGTGCAAGTCTCTGGATCATTCCCTTTGAATAATCCTTAACCTTTGTCTTTGTATCTTCGAGACCTGTTATATCCAGAAGGCTTTTCAGGTATTCCTTATCTTTCTTTGTCTTATCTCCTTCGATTCCTGCGTAATACTTCATAACTTCCATTGCTGTAAGATATGGTGGGAAGTATGGAGTCTCAGGTGAATAGCCGATTTTCTTTCCTTCTTCTATCGTGATATTTCCTTCACTGACTTTTGCAAGTCCGAGGATCATCTTTATAGTTGTTGTTTTTCCTGCTCCGTTTGCTCCAAGCAGTGCGAATACTTCGCCACCTTCGATACTAAGCGACAGGTTATCAACCACTGTCTTATTCTTATATTTCTTGGTTACATTTTCTAATCTAAGCATTTCTTTCATATGTTAACTCCTCCTTACAGTTCATATATTAACGCTGCAAGTAAAAGTCTCCCTAAAGTCAACCTAAAGATAACCTAAAGATTAAAAGCGGACATTTGTTCAAAATCTCATCATCTCAGGAAATAATCTGTTCAGATGACGGAGCTGATACTCCGAGACCCGTCACTCTCAGAAACAAGCCATCAACCGGCCAGTGGTTTCTCTGGGAACAGATTCTTATCGTTGATATAAGAGTAAAGAAGAGTGACGATCCCTGGGCATAATCTTATTTGATTTCTGTTTTATGATTATAAAATGGCGGAATTACGCAGTACTGCGTAATTCCGCCATCTCTGATACTCTCCTGTCGAGCTGAATTATCTTTTCATCACATCAAATCTGTATAACTGTTCTTCTTCGTCATTTATATCCTTCTAATCCAACCTCCAAACGCTCTTGCTGATCTGATATATGCCGTCATGATATGGGCCTTCTCCCGTAAAAAAGGTCTGAAAACCGCATTTTTCAAGAACTCGGCCGGATGCTTCATTCTCCAGGAGGCGAATTCCGTATACTTCCGTTATCCCAACACGTTCTGCCATCACAGGAAGAAATGCTGTCACAGCTTCTGTAGCATAACCTTTGCAGGTATACGCTTTCGCAACATGATAACCGATCTCCCATTTACCGTCATCCATCGGAACCAGCTGAACATATCCTATATTTTTATTCTCATCCTTTGTTATCAAAGCATAAACCAACGGTCCTTCTGCAGAACCATACTGAGACATCAGGAATTCCACTGTCTCCTTAGCGTCCTCAAGTGTCTCGAAAACCTCATCAGGCACAAATCTTCTTGTATCTTCATCCAGTGAATTAAGATGGACATCCTCAGCCATATCCATCGTCATTTCCGTTATTATAAGTCGTTCTGTTTCCAGTAATTTACCCATAATTCTGTCTCAACCTCACATTTACTTATAAATAAACTTGAGTTTTTCCGTAGCTTATCTTACCTTTCCGCCATGAAACACACATTCATATACTTTAACATCATTCAGGTATATTTCTTCAAATCCCTGGAACCAGGTAAAATCACCTGTCACCTTACACCTGTATGTATATTCACCGGACTGATAGATTTCGGGACCTCTGTAAGGCATCTTCTTATCTGCGGCACGAAGAGCTTCTTTTAAGAAATCTCCGCTGAATCTGTCATCCAGGACTCTGCCGATATAGTTCATAGCCCAAACGGCGACCCCCTTCCTCCAAACAGCTTCTTCTCCTGCAAACTCTTCACCGCCGAGATAGGTATCATGATACATGTAGTCCCCTTCTTCGTATCTGAAATCATGGGATGCAGGTCTTGTAGCATCCACTTCATTCATAAATCCCGCATAGGTATTTACATTTGCCTTCAGCCTGAACTCTATCAGTGCATCGATATCAGTCTGCTCTTCTCTTGAAATATTAACCGCACAATTCTGATCCTTCACCAGATAATCTACACTTACATTCATAAGATTACTTATCTGGATAAGATTGTAAATGTCCGGATAAACGAGCGAAGATTCCCACTTAGCTACAGCCTGTCTGGAAACGCCGAGTTTCTCGGCTAACTCCTCCTGAGTTAAGCCTTTATTCTTTCTGAGTATTTGTAATTTTTCGGAAAATACCATTTTCATCACCTCCGAAATTATCATACAAAAATATTCCGGCTCATACCATTAACCTGTAGTAGCATTTCCGCTACTTATGTTATACAGACACTCTAAACCAGACCCACTTTGAACTCATAATTATTATATAATCTTTTCGTACAGATGGTCCTCATGTCCACCATAATTAATTATTTCTTTGACGTAGGAATATCCATAACGTTCATATAATCCAATATGGTCAGATGGAATATAACTCTTCTCGAATCCAAGTTTTCTTAGATACTGATTGGCATGATTGATCAGCTTTCCGCTTACCCTCTGTCCCCTGTACTCTTCGTCCACGTATATGCATGATACCCAGGGATATAATTCAGGCATTGGATAATAATCTTCTTTCATGACCGAAGTCATTCCGATAATTTTTCCATCAGCCTTTGCCACAAAGACACCCTCCCAGTCAGTGAACTCCCAATTACTTATCAGCTTTATCATATGTTCTTTTACATCATTCCATGAGCTGTTCGATACAAATGATAAGAGTTCATCAGCAAGTACGGTTCCTTTATCGACCTTCTGAATCGAAAACCCGTCAAGCAGGCGCCACCCAAAATGCTTTTCCACCAAAGCGGCAGTATCTTCAACGCTTCTGTTATTATCACGTTCAACCCAAAAATAATCACTGTTCTTTATGTAATTATATGCATCGATATTTATCTCTGTCAGCGTTTGTTCACATGTTGCTTTAGCTTTTTCATAATCCGTTGCGCTGTGAATAAAATCGCTGAATGGCTTATGGTCAGGACGATTACAATAAGTATCCACTATATTTTCAGGCTTTGATATCATAAATGCTATTCGTGAAGTATCAGTAATCTTATCCGCCTCCTCAACCACAATGTGAAGATCACAAAGAATTATCTGATCTCTTGAAAGCTTTATAAGATCCAGCAAAACATAATCAAGCTGCTCTCTTTTGTTTCCGAGAAGCCATCTCTTATACTCCTCGACACTTCTTCCAAAGAATTCATCTGCATCCTTAAAAGTAGTAGTCATGGCAGGTTGATGTTCTTTATCCGACATAAGTTGATGAATCGTAAACTGATCATCTATAACATATATAGGAATACCATATTTCTTCCCAAGTTCCTTAGTTACAGTCGTCTTTCCACCACAAGCTGTGCCTGAAATAAAATAAACATTACGTAAATATTCTTTTATTATATTGTCTTGAAATATCATAATACTAATCTCCTTAATTTAAATAGTAAACTTCAGCATTCTAAGCATGAAACTATTTAGTTAAGGTTTCATGCTTATTAGATATTTCTTAATTTTCTGAACATTAACATTTATGCGCCCTCCGTTTTTAGTTTACTATCCTTTTCTTTACAATTATATGTGATGCCTCTACTCCCGACCGGCTATCTTAAATATAATATCCGGTATCACTACACTTCTTGTATGAACATACTTTTGGGCAAGTTCATCTCCTCGTCCAAGAAGCGGAACTCCTGTAGCTGAATTATCAGAAACTGCAAGAAGTGCTATAGAAGGAATATCGAAGGCCTCTGCCAGTGTATAGAATATCCCGGTTTCCATCTCAATAAGCTCTGCACCTGTAGCCTTGATTTCATCCAGATGAGAATACTCAAGCGAAATAGAATCTGTGTTAAATACCTTTGCGGTTCTAAGTTGATATCCTGATTCCTTAGCCAGATCTATCATCTCAAACATATAGTCCTTATTCGGATAAATCTTTTCAAACGGTTTAAAATCGGGAAGTTTATAATCCAGATAATGATTTGCATACGTACCGGATATACATTCCTCCGGCGTACACAGATCTCCTATCTCGTAATTCTCTGTCAGCCCTCCAACAGCTCCGACGAATAAAAACGCCTTAAACTTCATATCCGCACAAATGATTATATGATCCAGCACATTACAGGCACCGGATGCCGTCTGTGCCCAAGCCACCTTCAGTCCATCCTTCTCAACCAGATAACCGGAGAAATAAGAATGCTGTGCCAGCACAGTAACTTTATATGCGGGATCCTTAATAATCTTTGTTGGTTTCCACCCCGGTGCAACTACCAATGCATCATATTCCACATCCGGTTCAAACCCAAAACACTCCTGATACATAATCCCATCGTTATATTTTTTCATATTCTCAAGTGCACGTGATAATCTTTCTTTCATTCTATTTTTCCATAATATCTTATTATTCTACAAATAATAGTAACTATAAGCCTACGTAGAATTGAGTATAACATGCAGAAAATTATATGTCATTTTACTGCTAGTGTGACATACTCCCACCACTTTCGCTTCGCTAAGAAGTGGGGGCTTCTCGTTCGAGCAATCTAACGATCACAGCATACACGAGCTATCTCCGTCTGTCCGACGGTTCTATCTATACTTAAATACTTAA
>Ga0256405_10004920_pt1 | contig 24064 bp, 23 predicted proteins | sample RumenRJG_02DNA_FD_189096 | JGI IMG/M metagenome (GOLD analysis project Ga0256405, IMG submission 189096) | Bovine rumen microbial communities from Lethbridge, Alberta, Canada - RJG_02 | ecosystem: Host-associated > Mammals > Digestive system > Stomach > Rumen | place: Canada: Alberta... | reverse complement strand
TGAGCAGTTCCTTTCATTCTTGGAACATCCCTACCTTTAGGAATATCCCTATTTCTCGCTCTATCTATCAAATCAATTACTTTTTTAGTTAATTTTCCAGATTCACCCAGATAAGTATCAAATCCATTAGTTTTCTTGTTTCCAGTCCATCCAGTATCTATCGTATTATTATACTGACCCTCTACATCAGAAAACGCATAAAAAGCATTTTTTGATTCACTTAAAAATGTCTTTGAAGCTTCAGCATATTCATTAGCCTTAGACTCATTACCAAGTTTAGCATTAACCCAACCAAGAAAAGCTTGTGTTAGCCCAATAAACCCTTTGACTAAACCCTCAATCAAACTTACTCCTGATTTCATTACAGCCCATAACATCTTAAATATCTTTATGACACCTAAAAGTGTACCAATAAGCGTGGTTAATGCACCTATCATATCTTTTATGAAATTAACCATAGTCTCTATTGGGTCGCTTCCACCAACAATGGACTGTATCATATTCAACAAAGCATCTGCACATGAAGTAGCATATACAACTATATCTAATAATCCATCAGCCAATTCTTTTAGCCAATCACTAAGATGAAAATTACCTTGTTCATCAAACTGACCTAACGACTTTGTAATAGTCTGAGCAGTTTCAACAATAAGTGGCCCATACTCATCAACTATCGTCATTGCAGCAATGCCCCAAGTCTCTTGCAACTGTTCTATAGCACCAACAGGAGTATTAGCATATTCTTCCATTACCTTAGTATATTCTTGAAATTTCTTCATCAAATACTCATATAATGCATCAACATTACCCTTAAACTGAGCAAGATCTTGATTAGTAATGCCCAAAATATTTGCTACCTGTGATGTTCTAGCTGTAATACTACCTTGAGCTAAATCACGAGTTTCTTGTAGTACCTGATTAGGAGCCAATCTACCAGTCTTTGCTACACCAGCTACACCAAAAATAACATCTTGAGCTTGTTTTGGAGTCATACCCTTATTTAAAAGCATTGGCAATACGCCTTGCTGTGCTGTAAGAATATCATTTAAGTTCAATACTGTTTTAGCAGCTTCCTGCATAGCTCTGCTAAATAAATACGCTGATTCAGCAGTAGCTTCTTCATTAGTTACTGCTCTACCATTAACAGTGGCTGAAGTCTTTAATGCTGCTTTTGTAGTTAGCATAGTTGTATCACGTTGAGCCATTAGTTCAAATCCAGGCTTTAATGCTGTTGCAACTAATTGTGCTATAGATCCAAGTGCCGAAGCCAAATTATTGATTGCACCTATCAGTAAATTACCCGCAACCAGCATACCGCCAATAGTAGCAGCTGCTATAGATGCTGTACCAGTAAGTTTACTTAAAGAACCCCCAGCAGCATTACCTTTAGCCAATACATCTGCCAAAGCCTCACCAAATGAACCAAGACCTTTTGAAGATCTACCGAGAAAATGAATAAACTGTGTAGCATCACTTGAATTATACCAACGATCACCGCCAACAGTTCCACTACTGCCTCCACCTCTAGATCCTCCACCACCAGATCTATTATTATACCTAGTATTAACTCTAAGAGTCATCCTATTTATTCTACGTATCTGATTGGTAATAATGGCTAATCTTTTTTCTACAGCAAATAAATCAGACTGGTCTGCTTCAACTTTTAATTTTGGTAAATCTTTTGCACCACTAGCTTCTATTTTTATCTTTGAATTTTGCTTAATAGACCTTAAATATAATTCCATATTCTTCAGTTTACCTAAAATTGGGTTTAACCCACTTTCTGTAAACTGAATAGAATTATTATTTTTCAAATTAGCTAGTACATTAGATACTTGTCTAACTCTATCTAAAGAATTTTGTACACTCTTTACAGTTATACCAAAAGTTATATCACTCTTTAATCCTGCAAGTTTAGACATATCTTTAGTAAATGTATTTATTCCTTTTAGGTCTGCATTATTTTTTACATTTATTGTAAAACTTACATTCTTAAGGTTATTTATGTCCTTTGATAAACCTGCTAATTGACTTTTAACTTGTGCAGTAGTAGCATTTAAACTTATAGTATGCTTACCAGTAATAAAATTTAAATCATTTCTTATTGACTGAAGTTGTGAAGATACTCCTTTTGCATCCAAAGATAAAGTTATTTTAGTAAAATCTTTAAATGATCTTAATGTACTTAATAATCTATCAGCTTTTGCTTGAGCATCAGCGGTAGATAGTTTTACTACGTTTTCTCTATTAAATGTACGAGAAATAAAATCCCCTAAATTCTGAATAGACATTCTTGCACTTCTAGTTTGTGCTTTTACATCTATAGTTTTATTCTTAAATTCATTAAGCAGATTCTTTAATTCTTGCATACTTTGCTTTGCTTTATCTGCTTTAAGATTTATCTCACCATCTAACTGTAAAATGGTTTTTTCTTTCCCTGCCACATCTCCTCCCCCCTATTTATATATAAAAAGCCTCACCATTATATAGGTAAGGCTTATTTTCTCATATCTTCAACTATTTTTTGTATTTTCTTTCCAGATCCTCCAAAAGCCATGCCTATTCCTAGTCCTACAGCATCTATAAAATCTGCTGTATGTCTCATGTCCTGTTTAACACATTTTTCGTAAAACAATGTTATCTCTTCTCTCGAATATTCTCTAAGTACCTTATTCTTATCATGTCCATGTTCTATTAAAACTTGCAGAACTTCATAGATACTTACTTCTTGCTGGTCTTTTTTGGCTTTTCCTCGTCCTTTTTCTCGACCAGATTTTGAGTCTTCTCCTTTAGCTTCTGCAAGAACTTCTTGAAAAAAGATTTATTCACCTCATAAATCTTAAATAATAGATCAATACCTTCTTCAGCACTAATAAGTTCTGCTTCATCCTCAGTTAAGTTAGTAGATTTTACAATAATATTCTGAATTAAATCAGCAGCATCTTCACCAACTAATCCTATAATTTCTACCATACCAATTAATCTGATAGCATTATCTGAATTAATATCTCCAGAATTTACTGCAAGTTTACCAATAGCATTAGCAGCTACTTCACTGTTATTTACAATAGCAGCTGCTAGACTACTCATTTGACTAGCAAGACGAATTGTATCTAACATTGCTAGTTTATGTACAATTACCGTTTTACCATCTACTTTAATTTCCTGTTCTGACAATAATAGTTCCATTTCGGAAGTGTTTTTTTCTTCACTCATGTTTCATCCTCTCTCTTAAAAATAAAATTAAATCTTAATATCGACCTTAGTTCCTACATTTATTATACCACATTTAAGCTCATTTGTCAAGTCATCCACAACTTCAACAAACTCCTTTTGGTGGTTATCCTTCTTTTTATTATACTGATACTGCTGATAATAAATATTAACCACTGGTTCTATATGCAATTTTATCTCTCCCAATCCAAGTAATTTCTATGACCACAATTTAAAATATAAGCTTTCCATCTCGCAATTCTTCTTGAAAATCTAACACGACTATCAAGAATATCTATATGTTTGGCTTTTATAGCGTGTTCTTTACCAAATCTTCTTTCAATAATTTTTAACCACTTTTTACGTTCTTTAGCTTTCTCTTGACGATATAATACATGTTTAGATTTTCTCATCTTCAATACTCCAAGCAGAAACATTAGTTCCTACCGCACCACACTTAGAACACACATAAGAACTAATTACCGTGTTATAACCATCGACAACTTCATCAACTTCTGTAACATCTACCCTAAACAAAAAAGAATTACCACAACAACCACAAGTTATAGTGTGCATCATTCCTGTTTTATTTGGATAGTATCTAAGCACAATCCAAATCATCTTTAATTTTTCTTTTAGTAGCTCAATCATTGCTTTCCTCCATTTTACCTAAGTATGAAATATCTAATATCTTAACCCTATAGCCACCTGTAGTATCACATTCTGCAAATTCTAGTAATTGTGGAGCTATTTCATAGATATTATTATTACACAAAACAAATGCAGTTTCTATTAACTGCCTGTATATAGTGTCATCTACATCTACCCAAGAATTAGAAATTATTACTTGGACTTTATATTTGATAAAATAGCTATACATTTTTCAACATCCTCTTTCTGTAATCCTACTTTCATACTAGTTTGTACAAAATTATTGGAGAAATGTTCTTTTATATCGAATACTTCATCATCTAAAATAACAAATGACTCTATATCATTATGATTATCTAGCCACTCTTTTATCTCTAAGCCACGAATACCATTTTTATTATAGCCTGTTATACCAAATACTGACATTGAAAAATCATTCAACCTTTTCTTTAATGTATCTAACAAGCTACAATTTCTCCAAGAAGAACTTACTACAATTTTTGCATTAGTTCTTCTTACTATACATGCTAATAATATTAGGTACTTATCAGATTCTAGTGTCCATGAAAATCTATCTTGTACTGAATTTAGTACACCATCTACATCAAGAAATATTATTTTCATAGCGTTTCTCCCATTTAGTTCTTCCAGATCTATATACTTTATAAGCATTTAGCCTATTCATAATATACCCCTCAACGTCTTGACTCCCTACAGTAATTGCTTCTTGATATAATCGAGGATGAGCAACAATAATATCATGTATCTGATTCTGCTCATAATGATACTTTTCATTATGTCTACACCAAAAATAAATTGGATCTTCTTGACTAACATAAGAAAACCCTAAATCACTATACTCTACACCAGAATAATAATCATTATTTGAACATCCAGTAAGATAATTAGGATTATATGCTGACTCAAACATAGCTAAGACTTTAGCATAACCTCCTACTATATAATAACCAAACACAGTACAAAAATCAGCAAGAAAATAATCTGTGTCAGATATCTTATAAAATGACATCACTGCATATAAAACGTCTTGATAAAAAATGCCATAACAAACACTAAAATAATCTATATTTAATTGAAAACTATATTTACTGCAAAAATCTAAAGCTTCAAACACGCTAATATTTTTAATATTACAATCATCCACTAGAATAATAATAGGTTCTACAAATAAATCATATAAAAATCCTTTAATTTTTTCTTTATTATCTATCCAGTCAATATCAAAAATATTAACAAGATGTATACCCATATTTTTAGCACAAATAAACTTTTGCAAATGATAATCTATTGGTTTATTGTTACGAAACCCATTTATTGAAGCATGATATGCAGAACCATTATACTCCACCCCAATACTACTATCTGTATATAACATATCAATTTCTGCCCCAGCTAAAATCTTTTTCTTAATGGGTGTTTCATTTGTTAATGTAAAAATATAATCCTTTATTTCATTTTCTACTGATGAACCACAAAAATTTATAGATTTACATCCACAAGATGTAGACAAACCTGAACGCAAACTCTCACCATTAACTAGTTTTTTCGTATGCTTTTCACAAGAACACTCACACCACCAAAATCTATAATTATCTGATGGAGCAATAACTGTCCAATTACCAAAATTCTTTCCTACCATATCTATAGGCTTATTTGCCTTACAACCACAAGATTTAATATGACCACTAGTAAGTTTACTATATAATTGATAAAATATACTATTACAATGTGGACAAAGACATTTATACCATGCTCCATGTAGTTTTTCCAACAATTTTATTCCATTTATAATCTCACCAGTATGGTCACAATTCCCACAAGATTTAGTATGTCCAATACGTAATTTAAATCCTTTAACCTTAACTTCATTACCACAATCACATTGACACAGCCACATAGAATTTAAATCATTACTCTTTACCTGCTTAATTACAACTAATTTACCAAACCGCTTACCAACCATATTGTCATTTACCCTATAATGATTAGTACAGCCACAACTCTTTGACTTACCAGTAATTAAATATGTTTTTTGCACATCTCTAACTGTATGCTTCTCACAGGAACATCTACAAGTTAAATAATAGCGACCATTTTTCTTAAATTGTTCAGAAATCACTTCCCATTTACCAAATTTATCTCCAATCATAATATTCATCAAACTGATACACCTCACCACTCATATTTTAAGTAAAGTATATCACAATCACCCAAATTTGTCAAGTCTTTCCTGCAAATTAAAAAAGACTCAGAATATTCTGAGTCTTTAATAAATTATTATTCGTTTGGATCATAAACGCCATTCTTGCCAGATCCCTCAGTATTCTCTGCAAGTTTAGTAACTTTATACAGAGGATAATCCAATATATTACCCTATAGGCTCTTTATCCTATAGATCTAGTAATTTATCATCTTACTAGTTTAGACTATATCTTCAACTCATATAAGTTGTTCCCTATTCGTGGGTATTTCTTCCTCTTAGGATTACTTTACCTAGTCGTTACACTTCCTATATGTTACCACATAGTTTAGCTCGGTATTATCCTATAATTATTTGAAGGACTCTCTTCTTTATATACCACAATAACTATTAAAATAGTTTGTCGGAACCGAATTAAAGGAAATATACGTATAACTCACGCTACACGCACCCAATTATGTTTAGGATGATTTTCGTAATCTGACATAATATCTAATTGTACAATTTGTTACCCTATAAGTTCTTTATCTTATAGTTCTACTATTTTATCATCATAGTAGTTCAGACTATATCACCATCTTTTAATAAAAGATGCTCCCCATTCGTGGATATTTTATCCTAATTTTAGGACTACTTTATCTAGTCGTTACACCTTATATTTATTACTAAATATCTTGGCTCGGTATTGCCCCACATTTATTTGAAGGGTTCTCTTGTTAATATACCATAATACTTTTATATAAAAGCTATTGGAACCGAATTAAAGGAGATTCATATACATCTCGCAATGCATATGCCCAACATTTTAGGTAAATTCGCCAAAATCGTCACCAATAAGACCCGTGAGGTCGCCATCAGGACGAATATTACACTTCCATGCCTCAATCATAAGGGCATTGCCTTGGTTTGGATCACCAAGGAACAAAAGCTCGCCAGTTATCTTACCAGCAGCAGAACCACTAACTGTTACATATGTTGCGTCTGGAACAGTAGCACTAATCATTACTGTATCTCCAGCCTTAATTGCACCATCTTTCTTAATCTTAATCAGACCACCACGGACTGATTCTTCTTCAAGTACAAAATCCTTACCTTCTTTAAATGTATTCATACCTGCTTTTACTGTAAAGGTAATGATACCACTAGTAGTTGGGAAAGTATCACCAGCAGTTACACTAAATGTAATCTGTACTCCTGCACAATTTACAGGCATAGACATACCAGTAGTAGGATCACCAGTCATTGATACATATGTACCAGAAGCAGTACTTAGATCCAGCGCATTTGAAGCTACTTCAATTGTATAGCCATCTAAATCACCTGGAGTTGGAGTACCTGAATGAGAAATTCTAAATACAAATGTAGCATCACTTGTACCAGTATAACCAGTACCATTAACCTGTACCTGACCTCCACCACTTGTATCAGGAGTAGTGCCATTAAATGTATAAGTATCATTACCAGGAGTAAAATATGCTTCTGGAAGTACTGCACTTGCTGGTGCTACTGCAATACCAGTCACATTTACATATCTATTACCATCTGCATCTTTTAGCTCAATAATTCCAGGAACAGAAGGAACTGTATAAGACTCATTTACTAGTGTAGTACCTGTCTGAACATGTACACCTTCTGTACCATATAAACCTAGAGCTAAATTATACATATTATATTCATTTAATACTATAGATCCACTTGCTTTAGTCTGCGTAGTTACTGCTGCCATTAGTTCACGTTTCTTATTCATAGAACTATATTTTTCTACAGTAGTAACATCAGTAGTTAAATTAAACTCTGTGCAGTTGCCCAAAAAGTGGAGCTGATTTTCATCATCTGATCTGCGGAAATATCTTATTTAACATATACTCTCGTATATGAATAGACTATATCTTTATCTAAATTTAGATATTGTTCACTTCCACATTATATGTGTACTCCTTTCGGATAGTCGTTGAAGTTTTTTATTACCTGCTGATTTCTCATTACTATAATACTTAGGATTTAACCATATATCATATATCATTTTATTTATACTTTCGTAACCTATTAAGGTAATGATATCTTTAGAGCGTTCCAGCAATTCAAACATTATTTTGGCATTTATGCATATTTCTATACATAGGAACATTACTTCATTCCACCAGCACCTACCATTAGATCAGATGCTTCACTGAATGCCTGATTGGCCATTAGCTAGTCACCTCACGTTAATCTTTTCCATTTAGTTCTACCACAACGATAGACTAAAAACCTATTTCCATATATAAATGAGTCTGGTTCAGTCTGTGAAATTGGCAAATAGCCATACTTTCTCAGACTCTCACCACTATCATAATCATTATCAGTATATACAATATCTGAAGTTAAATCATATGCTTGCTCTTTACCTTCAATAACATTCTTTATAATATCATAAATTCTATTCTCATCAGCCTCAAAATCTACATCAAATACAGTAATTAAGTGTATATCATAACTTTTAGCTAATAAGAACTTTGTCATATGATAATATTTATTTTTATTCTTAAAGGGAGAACCATTTGTAGCATGAAAGGCAGAACCACAATACTCAATACCTAATCTATAGGATGGAATATAAATATCAATCTCTTGATTATTAATTGCCTTTCTACTATGCAATATAATTTTATCCTTACCAACAATAGATGAAACAAAGTCAACTAACTTATTTTCATTTGTAGAACCAGCATGAGAAATATCTAAACAACCACAGGACAAATTTCTACCTAAATGATCTCTAGAAACAACTACTTCATTGCCACAATCGCATCTACATAACCAATATGTCCTCGCATGTCCACTTTTGTCTTTCTTTATACTATCGAGTGAAATAACAGTTAGCATATTATATTTATTTCCAGTTTCATCTTTGAATTTAGCATTATGTATAGCTTCTTTATGTAAACAACCACAAGACCTAGTTAATCCTCTAATCAAAGAACCATGATCAGTATATTTTTCTCCTCCACAGTCACAAATACAATACCACTTCTTTTTCTTTATATCATAGTATTGCACAGTTAATCTACCAAACCTCTTACCAACTAAATCAGTAGGTATCTTACTGCAACCACATGAAGAAACACTGCCAGCATTCAAATGACCAGCAGCTACCTCAGTCTCATTTCCACAATCACATAAACAATGCCACTTCTTAGTCTCTTCATTTCTATACTGAACAACTAATCTACCAAATCTCTGTCCTGTCAAATCTTTAAATTTTCCCAAAATAATTCACCTCAAGAATTATTTTAGCATATTATCTTCAATTTGTCAAGACTTACTTTTATACCACTCAATCTCAATAACTATTCTATGTTGAATATTTCCAAGTGCCATTGTTTCATCTCCATCACTTAATACAGCAAGTACATCAAATTTTACTCCAATGCTTAATTCTCTCTGTATTTTCTTTGAAAAATCATCATGTAGCACTTTTAATAGTTCATTCTCAACTTTATAGCTTTGATTATATAAATATTCACTTATCGGTATATCTAGTGTATTTTCTCCTTGAAGGTATATATCAATCCAAAACTGAACTTTTCCTCCAATTATTTTATCCTGTTTTTCTACAGGATCTTCTTCACTAAAGATTACCCAAATTGCAGGATATTCACCAGTATTACCTGTTCCAAACCTAAACTGTAATTCGTCCCTATGTTTTAGATATTCAAATAATCTTGAACCATCCAAATATCTATAGGAACGCATAAAATCCACCAGCTTTTTTCCTATCTGTCTCCACATTAATTTTTGTAACATGATTTAATTCCTCGCTAAACCTAAAACAGCAGGAAATTTTCTTTTTCTAGCTGATGTTCCATTTGTAAAAGAACTTGCATTTAATTGCGCTAAAAGCTCATCTAATGCCTGTTTATACATTTCCCACTTTAGCCTAAAAGAGTCTTTATCCGTTTCCTTACCTAAACTATATACAGTTCTTAACCATGCTGCTTTCATATATGAATAATATATAGCAATCATTTTAACTATATATGGTGTTGGATCTGCAATATTTTCTGGTGCGACCCCATAATTTCTTGCTAAAGATTCAACATACTCACTTGATTCTTTTACTAAATCTTCTGTTACATATGTTTTTAGGAGTGCATCTGTTAACGTGGCTTTATTATAATACACTCTATATGCAGGAACATTAGTCGTGTTTAATGCCATGTCTATCTAGCACCTCCCCAATAATTTTTCTATAATTAACACTATTTCTGGCTCTTGTAAGCCAACCATTGTCACCCTTTATACCCTTTACAGTATTTGGTCTTTTTACAAAATGTATTTTTCCATCTTTACCAACAAATCTCATTGCTTTTGCATGTTTTGAACTATGTGCATGCGTACCTTCTATTAAATAATTAGCGTAATTTCTAAAGGGGCTGTTTGGAAATCTACTATTTTTACCAACATCTTGCCCTTCTTTATACTTAGCATTTGGATTTAATATATATGGGCCATTATTTGAATAATACTCTAATGTATCTTCATCTATAAAAACTATTGCCTTTAATTTATTAGTCACCATACTATCTATAGCTTTATCTAATGCAAAAGTTCTGTTCATCCATTTAGGGTGATCTCTTCTTAAGTGTTCTTTGATTCTTTTACAAGATAATACAAGAGCCTCTTTAAGTAGAGGCTCAAGTTTATCTTTAACACCATCTAGCCTAGATAGCCATTGTGACATTCTAAGGTTGATGTGTGGAGTTTCCATATTTAATTATTTTACATCTGCAATGAGGATAGAACCTGCACCACCATTTACATCTGCACCGAAAGAGGGCAGAGCAATCTGGGATACAATAGTTTCAACATTTACAGGATGATCTAATGTACGAGTATATACAGCTACAGCGGTATCAACGATACGAGTATTAGAAGCGAACTTGCTATTGGAAAGCAGGTCAACCTCTTCTGGAGTCGTACCCATTACCATGTTACCAAGAACACCGCCAGCAGGCAGGAATGTTACAACATCATCTGGGAAGAAGGGAACACCAATGCCACCAACTTCAGTTGCATATACATTATCGTTAATAAGAATCTCTACACCAACATAGCTACGAATAAGGTCACGTACCTGCTGTGGATAAATTAGTAGACCAGAAAGGCTAGTAGCTGTTGGATATAGTGCTTTAGCTACAGACTGAGAATTCTTAATATGATTAAATGTAGTAGTAGTCATTACTGCATAACCAAGTCTAACATGGAAATCCTTATTAAACTGAGTAATCCAATCGAGCATATCTTCAAGAGGAGTAGAGGATGCAGTATTATGCCAAGAAGTAGTAGCTTTTACCTTCTGCTTCTTGTTTAGATTATAATTATAAACAAGATTTGAACCATTACCTACTACCTTAATCTGACCAGTAGAAATAAGTTCCATAGCCATACGTTCACGGGCTACACGAGCACCACGGATTAGATTATTAGCGTCATCAAAAATTCTTTCAACATAAGTAGAAAGAATAGCATCATTAGAAATAGCAAGAATCTGCTGACGAGTTTCCTCATCTACCTTCATTCTCTCACGGAAGAAAGGCATTTTAGATTTCTGCACTTCTACGCTCAGACGATCTCTGTAGGTTGCCTGAGTATCAAATGCACTTGGTTTCAATTCTACAGGTAGACCTGCACGACCACCAATTTTATTAAGTTCAATACCTGCAATTTTCTTTACTGGAAATAGACGATCACCAAGATAGAGATCCTGAGTAGTGTTGTTATAGTTATCCCAATATGCTGTAATATTTGCAGGAGTAATAAGATCAAATAATTTCATGTTATATTCGTTCCTCCCCTTTCTAATTAGTCTCTACGTGCAAACTGAATGTGTGGCAGTTTAGCTTTAATAGCGGCACCTGGTTCGCTAGGCATCTTATCAATGTTAATAACACCATGAATAATCATTGCGCCAGTAGCTTCACCATCAGTTACCTTTACAGTATGATAAAGAATACCATCAATATCACTAGCTACAGTAGTTGCACCACCTGAAGCAGTAGTACCAGTATCAGCAGCAGGAATATCAGCTTCTTTACCAGATACAACAGTTGCTACAACAAGAGAATTAAGAACAAGATCTTCATTAATCTTCTTAGCAAGCTGTGCAAAATTATCCTTTACATTGCCAGCCTTATCTGTACCGAGTTTAATGGTAATACCTGTAGATGTAGTATAACTAAATACATCATTATGTGTGGTAGTGTCTACTGTCATTGCTACAGGAATAGCTACAGCACCTTCTGCTTTTGCAGTAAGTACAAGACCACTATCAAGAGTTACAGTAGCTTTAGCTTCAGTTGGTACTACAACTGTTGCAAGCTGATTTGGGTCTACAAGTAGAGAAGTACCATTAGAACCGTAGAGATAAGAACCATAAGGAATGTAATAATTACCCTTATCATCTGGAGTAATACCTGCCAGAGAAGTTTTGTCAAGAGTTACAGGACGAGCAAGATAGCCTTCACCAATAAGTAATAGCTCTGGATCAAAACCATCAACTGGCTTCATTTTAAAATCAATTGCCATGTTTAAATGACCTCCTTAAAAATATTAAAATTTTCTGTTTATTTTTACGCAAGCTTCTCTAGCTTACGCACCTTTCTTCATAAAAGGAATTTTTATAATAGTAAAATCCCCACACTATACATATGTGGAGATTATTATACATTAAATACCAAAAGCTTCTGCTAATGATTTAGTATTATTAGGATTCTGGCTACTCTTCTTTGTATTTAGAAGTGCTTGCATAAATGGAGATACTTCATTAGAAGAATTACCACCACTACCACCAGAACTACCTGCACCGCCTTTAGGCTGTACTTCAATAAAGCTTGGATGGTCTTTTGCCCAATCTGCAATATAATCTGCTACAGAAAGTTCTACACCATCATCACCCATAATTGTACAAGTCTTACCATCATCTTCTACCTTAGTTTTATGGAAGAAAATATCAGTCATCATATCTGGGTCAAGAGCATGTACACTATCAAGAGATTTACGAATAGTTGTCCTCTTTACATTATCCAGTCGCATAGTTTTTTCACTATTAAGCTGTGTAGTAAGATCTTCAATAGTCTTATTATTTTCATCTACAAGACGATTTGCTTTTGTGAGACTACGTTTAAGCTCCTTAATCTCTTCTGGAGTTGCACCGCCACCAGCTTCTTTTACAATCTTTTCTTTTGCAAGTTCAATACCCTCATCAAAATCTTTAGCGTTTACATCCACACCAAAAGCATTAACAAGAATATTATACTGCTCCAAAGTCTGCTTATTTGCTTCAATTGTTTCATTTAATGCTTTTTCCTTATCTTCAAGTTCATGAATAGACTTCTGAAAAGCATTATACTCTTTTTTCAAAATAACAGCTTTGTCTTTAGTTTCTTCGGTATCTAAACCGAGTGCTTTAGTTAGTTCTTCTAATTCCATGTTTCTTTTCCTCTCTTTCTAATTATTATTATATCACAAAATTTTAATTTTGTCAAATCACACAACCTCTGAGTCTTTTTTATAAATAAAAATAAAAAATTTATATGAAGTTTACTAATCAAATTAGTCTTATTCATAAAGGCATACCCAGTTTGCCTCTATACAGTCACTTAAAAGTTTCTGCTTACATAACTATACATTTTTGTTATAGCAGAAGTCTAACTGCTTACACACAACCTATAACTATATTATAACATACTTTTCAAAATTTGTCAAGTCATAAAGTAAATTACTGTATATGCTAACTCATTTGGATATGTATTAAGTAGCTGTAGGCTGTACTGCTGAAACTCCTTCAACATCTACTGGTGCTCCTTTATTTTCTAGCCCATCTAATTCATCAATAAGTTTTTGAGTAACACTAAAATCAAGATCATCAGTCATTGCACGAATAACTTTCTTCTTTACTTCATAGTTTAATCCTTCACTTATATTAAAACCAAATGTAGTTAAAGCATTTGCTAATGTTTCTGATACATCAACTACTCCATATTCTTTATTATAAGTTACAAAATAATTTGACATATCCTCATTCATATAAGAACCAAACATAAATGCTATAATTCTTTCTGTTGCCTGAAGATTCTCTGCTAAATCCATAATAGTACGGAAAAGCTGTAAATTATCCCACTTCTTAGCAAGCCCAGACACATTAGAAATATTTTGCTGATTTAAGAATGTTAAATTTGCTTGCCTAAATATCTCCTTTATAATTAATTCTATTTCCTTAACAATCATATCTGTTGGCTTATCACTAGGAGATATAAACTTAGGCGATTGCTGACCATCTCTAAACAATAATGTATCAGTTACACCTACTCTTATAGGGTCATTTTCTGGATCTTCATATTCATCCTCATCACCTATTGGATAAAGAAGTATAGAAAAAGCTTGTCCACGATTTATACAGTCAAGAGAACTTAACTGATTATATAAAGCAAAAGAACTTCTAGCAATACCATACAAATCAGATTGTGGAATTAAATCATCTGTTGCATTTAATACTCCATACAAAGGTATTACTGGTATTCTTCCAATAGTATTTTCAAATACTTCTTCTTCATCCTTTACTTTTTTTCTACATATTGTATCAGTCCATGTCCATGTTTCAGTAATAGAAGAAGTTTCTCCTTTATTATCTATCACTTCATTTTGAACTGTATATGTTATACTTATAAGCCTACCAAATTTATCCCTTGAATATTTAGTTACTTGGCTAGGACTTACTAAATATAAGTACGGATATATCCTTTCTTCGGCTATTTTCTTTTTTGTTAATACTACATTTGGATCAACTTTAGGTGCGTCTATTACAATAAATTCTACACCATGTAATTTAGCTCTTATTGCAGCCTTTTTCATAAACCTAGTAAGAGTTGTATTATTTCCATCTACATTATTTATAAATAACTTAAATGTATCTGAAAAATTATCTCTTACTGGGTCTGATTTAAATATTGGATTTACGTGCGAGTCAATTATCGGCTTAATAAAATTTATATAATAAGCTAAATCCTGTCTGTGTGCATATTTATCTGCTTTTTCTACTGGAAAAGGTACTAGGTATGTTCCATCCTCGAATCCACCACTTCCACGATAAGCATCATCCAGTAATTTATATTTATTTAAATTACCTGCATTATATTTAGCTCCCATTAACAACTGCTGGGTCATCTCATTAAAAGATTTTTCCACTCTTTCATAATGTTCTATATCACCAGAAGCACCTAATACAGTTCTTTTTACACCTATTTCTTTATTATGTACTGACATTGGTTATTATCTCACCTCCCGTACATAATATTTATAAATATTACCAACCAACATTACGTGATACATTTTCTACTTTATGTTTATCTTTAAGCCTCATACATAAATATCTAGCAGCGTCCATTACATGGTCTTCTGTTTTAAGTGGACGATCTTCACCACGCAACTGAGCTTTTGAGTCCCATGAATATGTATGTACTTCTTTTATAAAAAATCTACATTCATTAGATACAAATAAAGTTCTAGCTCCTATAAAAGTAGCCATAGTCCTTATACCATCTATAACAGAATTGTTTGCATTTTTAGCCTTCATATGAAATCTTCTTAATTGAAGTTTAAAACTAGCAGCTGCTGGGTCAATCATAATTTCAATATCACGATACCCTTTACCAGTTAAATACTTATTTTCTTCTATAAAAGCTCTCATATCTTCTGCAAATTCTAAATCTGTTTTTTGAACGTCATAATCATTTTCTCTTCTAGCTTCTTCTCTACCAGCAAAATAATATTCTTTCACAATATATATATTACCATCAGTATCTTTACCACCAAGTAAAAATACAGTAGCATTACCAGTACCATAGTCAACACCAATGCACCATTTAATAATTTTATCATAAGGTATTTCATTAGGATTAACTATATTTTCTCTATCAGAAAACATATCATATATTAATCCGTCTGCAACTACCCATTTGCCGTCTATAAATCTTTTCTTAAAAACACCAGAATACATTGTCTTATATCTATTTTTTACTTCTTCTGACAATGTTAAATTATCGTCCATAGTAAAATGAACATACATACCATTTTTTTCTTTTAAGTGTTTTAATACATCTTGATAAAACCAATGATGTGGTGAAGCTGGGTTACAACAAACCATACATTTTGAACCATCTACAGATAAACGTGCTGTAGCTTGATTAAAGAAACTTTGCGGTATCAATGCAACTTCATCAATATATAAAGCGCAAAGCGTAATCCCTTGGATCAAATCTGCTGATGATTCATCTTTAGCACCAAAAAGCCAAAATAAATTTGTTACACCATTTTTAGTTATTTCTAAATAATTATCTGCTCTATGATCTACACAATCATATCCCATACCTAATAGCATTTGCTTTAACGTATTAACTACATTCCTACGTAATGCGCCGCTTGATCTCATTATGTTATCCTATAGGCTTTTTATCCTATAGTTCTATATATTACTATATAGCTCGGAGTACATTTTCATCATATCTAACTAAAGACTTAGATGTTGAACACTCGTGGAGATATTATATTTATTCAATCTCTACTCTCTACACTACTAACTGACCTATTCGCAATTCAGTTAGTTAGCTCGATATTGTCCTATTTTTTAAACTACACCTACGATTATTTGCTTGTTCTTTATGTGTTGCCCAAGTACAGTTTTCTTTACAATAATTGCCATTAACATCAATTCTTTCTATAGTCGTTTCATGTTCACCAAATTCTTCTACATGTTTTAAATAAGACTCATACATGTCTTCTTTAAATTCTTCAAAAGAATTCCAAAGACATTTTATACCTCTACCACCATAATCAGCATACTTATTAGAAGTCTCACAATTACACCTATATTTAATACCATCCCATATCTTATAAAATCGTGTAAAGTACATGCCATGCTTCATATTTGAATAGGGCAATGCTACATCTTTATAACATCCGCAAGACTTAGTATCATTATTAACTAAATGATCGAGCCTAACACTAACTTCATTTCCACACTCGCATAAGCATTTCCAATAAGTACCTCTATAAGGTACACTTCTGTCAATTTCAATTGCAGTCAACCTACCAAACTTTTGACCAGCAATATCTAAAATATCGTGCTTAATTTTCTTTGCTTTTTCACTAGCCAATTCGCGATTATAACAACCACAAGATTTAGTATGACCATTACGAAGATTTTGACCAATTACTACAACTGTATTACCACAATCACATAAACACTTCCAATAAGAACCTTTACCCTTAACCTTATGATCAAGAGAAATAACAAGTAACCTACCAAACTTTTTACCAATCATATCTATAGTCTTTTTTCCTGACATTTCAACTTACTCCCCCTAACTTTTTACTTTTATTATAGCATAAAAAAGTCAAAATGTCAAATAGGAATTTTATCGAATTTGCTCAATTTTCTAAATAATGTTTCCATTATTAGGGGCAAATCAATTACCCACCATTGCAGCATTCATGCCATTAAATGTATCCATTACAAACAATACAAATGAAAGTGAACAACAAATAGTTTTACCACTTCTGACACTACCATCTGCGACCAATAAAAACTTATCACTTACTGGAGAATTATCCTGCCAATATGTTAATACTTTCATTTGTTTTTTACTAAAAGGTTGAAACTTAAATCCAGTTAATTTTAATTTTTTCTGATTAGCCATCTTTTAGAGCTTCTTCTAGCTCATTATCAACCCCTTCAACGGCATCATCATCCCAAACCTCATCTGTCTTACCTTGAATTGCTTTGATAATAGAATCAGAATTATCATCTTTTTCTTCTTTCTTCTCTCCCCAACCAAAGTATTGACGAAGTTTTTCCCACGCTTGCATTTTATCTGGAAGATTTATAGAAATACCATCTCTGCCTTGCTTTACTGAAACAATTAAAGATGCATCTACTTCTTCACTATCTACCAAATGCATTTTATTTACAAATTTAGTTATTGGTTCTCCTGTATCTGGATCTCTCATTACTGACCCATCTTTATCTAATACTGGAACTTCTTCTTCACTAAATTTTAGATAATCACTAATATCTGCTCTGGCTGATTTTATTAAAAACTCAAGATATTCATTAGGATCAATATCAAATACTCTCTGCTGAACTTTCTTCAACTTTTTTATTGCCGATTTTATCTTAGGCTTATTTCTAAGTCTATTGCCCATTACAGCACCCTTATATTTATCATACTTATAAACTTGCATTGCTGCTTGTGTAGCATTATAAGACTGTAGATATCTTAGGACAAATTCTTGCTCTTTATCTGTTAAATCAAGACCATCTAATAGATCCGACATAAAATCAACTGAGTCTTCTTTATCTATTTTAGTTTTCTTTGCCATTTCCTCCCCCTTCCCTTTAATAATTACACATCTTTCTCAATATTAAAATCTACATGAGCGAAAAGCCTGTTTCGGCATCCTCGCCCATGTAAATAATAGAAAGAGAAAGAAATAAGAACTATCTAATTCTATTATATCACAATATGTTAAATTTGTCAAATTTTACCACAATTTTCAGAATTTTTGAACTTCCCATAATTAAATGTACAGGATTCTTACTTCATTGACCACCGCCCTCTAGCAAATACTATTAGGTCTTACATAATCTCCATAAGCGTATATTTCCGTAGTTCCTACGGTATTATAAGTTTAAGCTAATTGCCTTAATCCTTCTTTAAGTATATTCTTTGAAGCATTTATATCTCTGTCGTGATGTTTACCACAATTAGGACAAATCCACTCTCTTACCGATAAATCCTTTACTTCTTTGGTTTTATATCCACAATCATAACATGTTTGTGAACTAGCAAAGAAAGTATCAATTTTAACTACATTACAATTAGTCTTTGCTTCTGCTTTATACTGTAGCATAGTAAAAAATCTACTCCAAGAATTATCTGCAATAGATTTGGCAAGTTTATGATTTTTAATCATATTCGCAACTTGTAAGTTCTCAATAGCTATGACTTGATTTTCGTCTACTAGCTTATTTGATAACTTATGTAAAAAATCATTGCGAATATTAGTTATCTTTTCATAAATTTTAGCTACTTTAATTCTTTGTTTTTCTCTATTATTAGATTTAAATGGTTTTCTTGCTAGTTTTCTCTGCTCTTTAGCTAATTTTTCAGCAAGTTTATATAATGGTTTTGGTGAATCTATAATTACACCATTACTGTCTGTATAGAAATGTTTAATACCTACATCAATACCTATTTTATTAGGTAAAGAATCTGTAAATGTATCATCAAACTCTACACAAAAAGAAATGAAATACTTATTAGAAGCTGTTTTAGTTATAGTAGCATTAAGTATTCTACCATAAATATCTCTTGATTTAATAAATTTAACCATGCCAATTTTAGGTATTCTAACATGATTATCAACAACTTTACCAACCCTAGTTCTATAAGATTGTTTAGCATTTTTCTTATGGAATTTAGGAAATCTTGCTCTATGTTCAAAGAAATTTTGAAATGCCTTACATAAATCCATAGCACTTTGTTGTAAACTAATATTATCAGCATTTTTAAGCCAAGAAGTTTCTTCATACTTCTTTAAGTCTGTAATATGTCTACACATATCAGCATAATTAAACTTTTGCTTACCATTTCTATATAATTCTTTTTTCATAGCTAGGCAATGATTATAAATAAACCTAACACAACCAAAATTCTGATTTAATAGCTTAATTTGAGTCTTATTAGGCTTTAGTTCAAATTTTAACCCTCTAATCAAATATCTCACCTCCTACATTAACATTATAACATAATTAAATTAATATTACAAATCATTTTTCTCCCTGTCAACCCCTTATAGCAAAAAAGAGCCAATTTTTTTGGCTCTTCTCTGCGAAAGGAGTTAATCTATATGTATCACTAAGGAGAAAACAATTTGGTAGCAGGTTCCGAACTCGAATCGGAATTTGAAGATCATGACTCTCCCGTACTACCTTTATACTAACCTGCGATTATAACCGTAGCAAAGGAGGCTGAACTAGTATTGCTCCGCACATAAAAGTCGCAGAACCAGCCCCAGATGCTACTATACAATAAACATACATTTCTGTATGATTTTGCTAATATGGTGGATCGTATTGGATTTGAACCAATGACCTGCTGATTATGAGTCAGATGCTGCTAACCACTGAGCTAACGATCCATAATATGGCCTCCCTAAGATGACTCGAACATCTGATATAGGATTAGAAATCCCATGTTATATCCACTTAACTATAGGGAGATAATATAATACTAGACACATTCATGTATCTCTGAAATACCCAAAATAATATTTGCTGTCTGTGCCTATTTATTTTACTAGATCCCATTAAAAAGATAATCAGTCTTTAATTATGTTTTAGAAATATATTATTGCTGAAAGGATCTACTATAATTTCTTAATCGTACTAGACTCATCAAAACTTAGCTGTTTCCCATTAACGCATATATTTTTGCTGTCAGAATCTACTAAGTCTGCAAGACACATATAAAGTATTCAAATTAACAGTTTGAGCTTTTTATTTGCTGTTCGTGTCTTATAAGAGGTGATAAAATGTTGAATTTAAGGAGAAACGAGACACATTTGAAAAAGTAAAATTGGCATATTAAGTATTTTCTTCTGTATTTGCTGTTTCGTGTCTCAACTATGTTTATATTATAACATAAAATAGGAGGATTGTCAAGCTATTTTTTTTTATTTTTTTCTTCAAGTCCATTCCCCAAGAGGTTTTCCTACAATACCTTATCTACTACTGCATATCTTTCTTTATTTAAAACATTTACTAATGCTTTATATGGGTCTAATTCACTACTCATTACCATTTCCATAAGTGACTGACTGAATCCACTCAGCAAAATCACTCCTGCTTTACTTTCAGTTAATGGAATAGTATTAGTTCTTGAGTTTACATTCCAAAAGATTAATTTTGGAAGTTCATACCCTGCTTTTTCATATTTCTCTGCTATACACTCAAAAAGTACTTCATCTTCTTGAGCAATTGCTTCATGATCCCAATCATATGACCAAACATTACCACTTCTTACTGCATCATATTCCATATCACTCAAAATCAATATGCTTTTAGGCATATCATCTTGTGTAGCTTTTGCTTTAACTGCTGTCTCTAAAATGAGATCAAATACTGCTTCAATATTTGTATTAGAGCAATCAGCATATTTATGCAAATATGTGAGCTTATCTGCAAGACTTTCTTTACCATTAACATCTACAATTTGAGGCTTTGAACTAAAAGTGATAAACTTATTATGATACTGACCTTCACTATTTTCTGCACAGTATAATGTTAATGCATCAGCTACATCCATTGCAGTTGCACTAGAATTAGGAATATTACAAGTCATTGAACCTGAACCATCACGAACTACCAATGTGTTCTTGAAACCAATTACTTTTTCTTGTGCTTTCCACAATTCTTCTAAAGTAGCATCTTCTTTATATTTTGACTCATACCAAAAATCAATACCACTAGTATACTTATGTACAATATCATGTAAAAACAGTGCTTTAGCGTTAATCTTTACAGACTTATCGCCATTAGCTAAATTATTGAGATATTCTTCTCTACGCTCTGCATCATGCTTGAAAAATGCATTTGCATATTTAAGATTAGCACAAGATGGAACTTTGCAGTAATCAATTTCTGACCATTGATTAGCTGAAGTCTTAACTTCTACAACATCAAGATATTTACGAAGTTTACTAAGCATCTTACGATACTGTCTTGGTGAAACTTTAAATACTTCTTTTGCAAGTTTATTAGCTACCCTTCTTGTTTCTTTACTAGAAGTTGAAATTGAAGGAAGCCATTTTGCACACAATGAAATATTTTCACCTCTACTCATAGCCTCTAAATCAATATTAATTATTGCACTAAGAGTCATGGCAATCATATTCTTTACGTTTTTATCTTTTACATTATCCCAAAGCCATACATAATCATCCCATCTACCATATTCAGCAATGTTGATATGATCTAGAAACTTTAATGCTAACTTTGGATGCTTATCAAAAAGATGAAGTGCAAATTCTCTAAATGACTTTCTTTCTCCTGCTCCTCCACGAACATCACGTAAGAATAAAAGCCATTTAAGTGTTAAAGCTTTATCTTCTGCAAATGCTTGATCAAAAATATCTAAATCTGCTTTTTCACGGTAACTAGGAATACCAAAATTTAAATCTACAAGCTTATGTCCTGTAGTCTTATATCCAATAGCTCCATTTTCTGTAATTGATTTTTCATTTTTTGCAAGTTCATTCATGAAATCCATGTTTTTACCTCCTAGACTGCATATTAACCAAAATTTTCAATGTTTTGTTCTGTAATTATTGCTGAGTCAGTCTAAATCTGAGAAAACACAAGAGAGCAATTAGTTTTCTCAATAATTTTCTGAACTTTTCATGACTTAAAACTTTAGAGAGCAGTTAAGCTTTAAGCCATACACATATTATATCACATCTGCCAAGCCTTGTCAACTAATTTTTTGTAAAATGTAAATATTTTTCGCTCCGTATGTGATTATGACTCTATTATAGCACAATTAAATTAATTTGTCAAGTATTTTCTGAAAATTTTTCAAAAAATATCCAAAATCAAGCTTGCCCATATAGCATAACACAATTTGAACAATTTGTCAAGTATTATTTTATAAGTTATTTATTTCACAAACTAAATATTTCTCTTGACAAAATACTAAAATTATGCTATATATAAATATATATAATATAATAATATATTATTTAATATTAAAATAATTATATAGTATTAAAAAAGTAATGACATTTATGATCATAGACAGATTAGACATACTTTAGTATGTCTAAGATGATCTCTCTTAATTATTATATAAATACTAAAAATAAATATATTATAGCTAATAGAGACATTTATGATCTCTGACAGCATAAACATACGTAGTATGGTTATGATGATCACCTAATTATTCTTGTTATTATATCTAAGTTAAATATTCATAAATTAATTTTCTAATAATACTAGGAGATCATCTTAACCATACCTACGGTATGTTTAATCTGTCTGTGATCATAAATGTCACTATTAATTTTTAGATCTATTTCTAGTAATTTTGTATTTATATTTATATTTTATTATGTAAAGCATAAATTTTTATAATTATTCAGTTATAATTCTAGTCTATCACAAAATTTTTAATTCGTAAAGATACTTTTCTTATTGACTTTTTGACCAATGTATGCTATAATATAAGCAGAGTAAGAACTTGAGGGCATTGTAAAAATTTTCAGATTTTTTCAAAAAGTTCTTGACTTTTAGACTATAATGTGCTATAATGTATATAGAGAGCAAAAATAAGAGAAGAAATAAGAACTATCAAATTTTTAACTGGAGAAATTAGCCGTGAAACACATACATGTAAATGATCTGCAAGGAAAAATCAAAATAGAGAAAGAATCCATTGCAGATTTAATTGAACTTACAAGAGTTTCACCTGTAGCTATGAGACTATTACTTCTACTTTCTGTTTATGTGGATAAAACAAGTTCTTTAATTACTACAGTAAAAACTCTTAACTACATGCTTAATTTAAAATCTAGTCAAACAGAATATGGACTTAGAAAATTAGCTAAAGAAGGATTTATTGATCTTGAAGCAGTAAAATTAGATCATAAACAAACTGCTGAAGTAGTATCTCATAATGATGAACTATACTTTGATTCAGCCTGTACAATTTGGGAAGTAATTAGTAGAGAGAGAGCATCTAATTTTGATCTTACAGGTAAATATATCAAAGTAACAGTAAATTCAGCAGTAATATCTAGCACTAAAGTAAGAGAAAATCGAGTTTTGTTTAAAGTTAAAGATAATTTATTCTTTGACAAAGATATTAACGAAAATGAAATTGA